>Ga0116217_10005304_pt1 | contig 11355 bp, 9 predicted proteins | sample Sb_taG_6_FD_89697 | JGI IMG/M metagenome (GOLD analysis project Ga0116217, IMG submission 89697) | Peat soil microbial communities from Weissenstadt, Germany - Sb_50d_4_PS metaG | ecosystem: Environmental > Terrestrial > Soil > Wetlands > Peat | place: Germany: Weissenstadt | collected 2010-09-21 | reverse complement strand
TTCAGAACGGGGCGGTTTCGGGTGGCGCGGCCGTAGGTCAGGCTTTCCAGCCTGACTCGCTTCTCGTCAGGCTGGAAAGCCTGACCTACGGCCCCGAGTGTTACCCCGACTTGAACCATGCCCCGGTGGGCATGGTTCAAAACGGGGCCTTTTCAGGTAACACTTTCGGGGGGTCCGCGAGGGGTCAAGGTCGCCCGATCCCCTTTGCTTGCTCGGCTTTCCGTCGATGTCCCGAGTGTTACCTTCGGCCCCGAGTGTTACCCTGATTTGAACCATGCCGAGACGAGCACACTGCTGCTCCAGCTTTATCAGAGGTATCAACAGGAGGGCCAGATCATGCCGGACATGCTCGAAGAGGTCGCTCGGGAAACCATTGATCGCCTGCTCAAGGAACTGCCCGTCGAGAAGCGCCTGGAGGGGCTGACTCCCGAGCAGCGCGTGCAGGGGCTGTCCGCCGAGACGTTGCGCGAGTTGCTGGAAAAGCTCGAGGGCAACGGGGCATCCCCGAAGCCGGAATGAAACGTCGCACGTAGCGAACCTCCGCCCCCCGAGCAGTGCCTTAGCGTTCGTCGGCCGCGGTCACGCCCGATCGACTGACCTTCAGGCGCGTGCCGCGGATGCTGCTGCCTGCCCCCTCCTCATAATAAACGCAGTACACCGCGCCGTCGGGAAGCTCGACGCAGCTGGGGTAGGCGCCGCTGACGGTGTCGATCTGCAGCGGCCCCTGCCACGTCTTCCCCTCGTCGAAGCTCCAGTGGACCGCCGTCGCCGGCAGCCGGTGCGACAGCAGGATGGCCCCGCTCGAGTGCCGCAGGAAGTGCGGGCAGTGCCCCTTGAAGCCGGACGAGTACACCTTGCCCCAGCTCTTGCCCCCGTCGGCCGAGGTCGCGAAGTGCAGGTCGGTCTTCGACGACCGCAGGGCCGCGAGCAGCGTCCCGTCCTTGAGGCGCACCACGTCGGTCTCGGCGTCGAGGTAGAGGCCGGCCTTGTCGCCGATCAGCGCCAGGTCCTTCCAGGTCTTGCCGCCGTCGTCCGACCGGATCGTCGCCCCGTAAGCGATCTTGCCCTTCTCGTTCTCCGTGTACAGTCCCAGGATGAGCGACTTGTCCGGCAGTTCGCGCACCGGGGCCGAGCAAGCGAACCAGTCCGTCGAGTCGACCTTCAGCTCGGCCGGCTCGCCCCACGTCTTGCCGTCGTCGGTCGAGCGCGAAAGGAAGATGGCATGGGGCCGGTTCCCGGGCAGCGGCTTGTCGGGGTTGGCGGCGACGAACCAGTTGCACAGCAGCGTGCCGTCGTTCAGGACGGCGACGCTGGGGTCGCGGTCGTCGTGGACGGTGTCGGCCAGGACGAACGGCTCGCCCCAGGTCTTGCCGTTGTCGCTGGAGCGCACCGCCATCACCCGCCCGCCCTTGGGCCAATCCTTGTTCGGCTTCGACACGTGCCCATATCCGGAGTAGAAGACGCAGAAAAGGTCGCCTTTCTTCGTGCGGCAGACGTCGGGGAAGGCCGCGTAGCCCCCGGCGGCCTTGCCGCTGACGACGACCTGACGCGCCGCGGCCGGCCCCGGCGGCTCCGCCCCCGCCGGCCCCGCGAGCAGACCCGCGAGTGCGGCGACGGCGAAGAGTCGGAAGGTCATCGTGCTCGGTGTGGTCATCGCTCTGTCCTCCCTCGGTGGATTGGGTGCTCGGACCTTGTGCGGCGGCGCCTGTCAGGCTACCCTGAGGGCCGGTCAAGTGCCAGGGGGGACATCATGCGAAACCGGGGTCGGCTTCGAGCGTGAGGACGCCGCATGACGAAGGTCACCTACCGCGCCGGCATCGTCGGCCTCGGCTTCATCGGCGGAGGCGACCAGGTTTCCGGCGATGCGCTGGGCCAGCGCGTCGCGGACCTCGACGGCACCCACCTCACCGCGCTGGCCGGCAACGAGCGCGTCGAGCTGACGGCCGGCAGCAGCCGCGACCCAGGGCGGCGGCAGCGCTTCGAGCAGCGCACCGGCTGCCGAACTTACCCCGACTGGCGCGAGATGATTGGCCGCGAACGGCTCGACGTCGTCAGCGTGGCCACCTACGCCCCGCAGCACGCCGAGGTGTCGTCGCCTGCGCCGCCGCCGGCGTCCGGGCCGTCTGGTGCGAGAAGCCTATCGCCACGAGGCTCCCCGACGCCGAGCGGATGGTCCAGACGTGCGAGGCGGCGGGTACACTCCTCGTTGTCAATCACAACCGGCGCTTCAATCCCAACTACCGGCGCCTGCGCGACCTCGTGGCCGCGGGGGAGTTGGGCGACCTGACATCGGTCTCGGTCCAGTGGGGCACGGGCCGGCTGGGGAACGTCGGCACACACCTGATCGACGCGGCCGTGATGCTGACCGGGCGCGCGGTGCGGGCTGTGTCGGGTACGCTCGACCGGACGGGCCGTCCCGACTGCCGTGGCCCCCAGTTCCGCGACCCCGGCGGCTGGGGGTTGCTGCGGTTGGACGGCGGACTGATCGCCACGGTGGACGCGGCCGACGAGGCGAGGGGTCCGGCCCGCGTCATTCTCAACGGCACGAAGGGACGGGCCATCACCGGCGGCGACGACGTGACGCTGGAGTTCTGGGACGGCCGCCGCGACCATTGGACGAGCCGGCGCGGGGAAGCGACGTCGATGGACCGGGCGCTGGCGGAGATCGTCGCCTGGCTGGACGGCGGCCAGCCGTTCCCCTACGCGCCGCAGGAAGCCGTCGGCGTGCTGGAGGCGATCGTCGGCTTCCACGCCTCGCACGCCCGCAGCGGCGCCTGGGTGGAGTTGCCGCTGGGCGGGGAGGATCGCGACCGGGAGGTTCGGAGTGGATAGCTCTCCGACCGCCGCGGACAGCAGCTTTCCCATTGGCACCGGCGGAGATCCCTCGATGAAACTCCTTGGCAAGAAGGCCCTCGTCACCGGCGCCGCCCGCGGGATCGGCCGCGGCTGCGCCCTGGAACTGGCCCGCGCCGGCGCCGACGTCGCCGTCAATGATCGCGAGCGCACCCCCCAGGCCGAAGCCGTCGTCGCCGAGATCCGCGCCCTGGGCCGCCAGGCGTTCCTCGTCGAGGGCGACGTCTTCGCCCGGCCGTCGTGCGAAAGCGTCGTCGCGCGGGCCGTGGAAGCCCTGGGCCGCATCGACGTCTTCGTCAGCAACCCGGCGTTTTCGCGGCGCGGCGACTTCCTCGATTACGACCCCGAGACGTTCGACAAGGTGCTGAAAGGGACCCTGGTCGGCGGGTTCCACATGAGCCAGCTCGTGGCCCGGCACATGGTCGCGCGCGGCGGCGGGGGCAAGATCGTCTTCATCTGCACCATCCACTCGCGCGTGCCCTACGTCCGCAGCGTCGCCTACAACGCCGCCAAGAGTGGGCTGAAGCAGATGGCCTTCACCATCGCCGCCGAACTGCTGCCGCACCGCATCAACGTCAACGTCATCGACCCCGGTTGGATCGACACGCCCGGCGAACACGAGACGTTCGGCAGCGACGCGATTGCCAGGGCGGCGCCGAAGCTGCCCTGGGGCCGCATCGGCACGCCCGAGGACATCGGCAAGGCGGCGGTGTTCCTCGCCTCGGACGACGCCGACTACGTCACCGGCGCGGCGCTGCTGGTCGATGGCGGCCTGTGGCTGCGAGCGGCGAAAGAAGGAGGGGTGGACGTGTAGCCCGACGAGATTCGATTGGCGTTTCGCCCGCCCCGCCCTTATGCTGGCCGCGACACCGCTGCGGGAGGGCGAAGGCAGATGAGCGCGGACAGCGACCCGAACGACTCCGCAAAGAAGCAGGCGGCCGCCCCGCCGGACTGTCCGCTCACCCACCGCGAGCAGACGCGCAACCTGCTCATCTACACGGCCAACTGGGCCCTCCTTTACCTCGCGTCGCCGGTCACCTACGTCGGCCTGCTCCAGGCGACGCTGCTCAAGCGGCTCGGCTATTCCGACGCCGTCTCCAACCTGCCGGCGAGCGTCTACCTCTGGACCACGCCGTTGCCCGTCCTCGTGGCCTGGTACTTCCCGCAGGTCCGGCTGCTGAAGCGACTGATGGTATTCGCCTTCGCGGTCGTTGGCGCGATGGGCGCGCTGGCGGCCGCGGCCGTCCTCTGGCTCGGGCCGGACTGGGTGCTGGCGGCCCTCCTCGTCGCGGCGGCCGTCCTTGGCTGCGCCATCGGCGTCATCGGAACCTGCCTGTGGGAGGTGCTCGGCCGGGGTGTCTCCGAATCGCGGCGGGGACAGGCGCTTGGCCTGGCCTTCGGCGTCGGGCCCGTTTTCGCGGTGCTGGCCTCGCTCGCTTCGCAGGTCGTCCTCGGCGGCAAGGTCCAGGGCTTCGACCTGCCGTTCTCCCTGCCCACCCTCCCCTACCCGTGGAGCTTCGCGGCCCTGTTCGCGGCCAGCGTGCCGGTCATGGCCTGGGCCGCCTTCCAGTCGAGTTGGTTCGTCGTCCCGCCGCCGCCCGTCGAGGTCGCGCGCCGGCCGTTCGTCGAAGGGGTCCTCGGCGGCTTCGGCCGCTTCTTCGGCTACCGCCTTGTCCTTATTGCCGCGGTCGCCTACGTCCTCGTCTATTCCGGCCACGAGGTCCTCCAGAACATTTCGCTCTATACCCGGGAGGCCATCGGCCAGGAGCCGGACAGGTACGCCGGCCTCCAGCTGACGCTGCGCTTTGGCTTCCAGATTGTCGCCGGCTTCTTCCTCGGCTGGCTGCTCCTCAAGCCCAGCCCGAAGGCGCTGCTGCTGACGACGGCCTTCCTGTCGCTCCTGGGCGTCGCCTGGGCGCTGGCCGTGCCCGGCGTCTGGTTCCTTGTCGGCTTCGGCATCCTCGGCGCCGGCGAGTTGTTCGGCGTCTACTACCCCAACTACATCCTTGGCTGCTCGCCCAAGTCAAAAATGCCCCGCAACATGGCCTTCACCAGCCTCGTCGTCATGCCCGTCGGCTTCGCCCCGCTGCTCTACGGGGTCATCTCCGACCCGCTCGGCGGCGAGGACAAGCTGTTGGGGTTCCGACTGAGTTTCGCGGCGTCCCTCGCACTGCTCCTGGCGACGATGGCCCTCGTCCTCGTCGGACTGCCGGCCCGGCCGCGGCCCCGCCGGGCGGCAGGGTGTGACCCGCGCGCGGGCCTTGACGTGCGGCTTCGGTGTGTTCGTCACCCTTTTGGCACTCGGATTAGGGCAGACGAGCCAGACACTGATCGAGGCCATCTTCCTCATTCAGGGACTCTTTGGCGGGCCCTCACTCGGCGTCTTCCTCCTGGGCGTGCTGTCGCGGCGGGCGAACGGCCCGGGTACACTGGCCGGCGCGGGGGCGGGGGCGGTCGCCGGCGGCCTGATCGGCTTCTCGAAGCAGCTCTTCGGCTACCCGATCGCGCCTTTGTGGATCGCCTTCGGGGCGGCCGCCGTGACCTACCTCGCCGGGTGGGCCGCGAGTTTCTTCTTCCCCGCCCCGACGTCGGAGCAGCGCGCCCTGGTCTACGACCGCGACGGCTTCGTGATCGTGCGGCAGTTCCTCGCGCCGGACGATTTCGCTGAGCTGCGCGCCCAGCTCGACCGCTACGTCCGCGATGTCGTCCCGACCCTGCCCGATAGCGATGCCTTCTACGTCGATAAGTCGCGCCCCGAGACGCTCAAGCAGATGCAGCACATGGTCGGCGATCCCTACTTCCGCGAGTACGCGCGCCACCCCAAATGGGCGGCGCTGGCCCGCGAACTGGTCGGCGAGGAGGTGGACTGTCAGGGTCCGGAGTGGTTCAACAAGCCGCCGGGGACCGCCAGCCCGACGCCGCCGCACCAGGACAACTACTACTTCTGCCTCAAGCCGCCGAACGTCGTCACCATCTGGCTGGCGCTTGACCCCGTGGACGAGGACAACGGCTGCCTGCGCTACGTCGCCGGCTCGCACCGCCGCGGTATCCGCCCGCACGGCCGCAGCAACGTCCTCGGCTTCTCGCAGGGCATCACCGACTACGGCCCCGGCGACCAGGCCGACGAGGTGCAGATTCACCTGCGGCCGGGCGACGCCGTCGCGCACCACGGCGAGACCATCCACCGCGCCGACGCGAACCCCTCGGCGGCGCAGAATCGGCGGGCCTTCGCCATGGTGCTTCGCGGGGTGTCGGCGCGCCGCGACGAGGAAGCGTTCGCCCGCTACATGGCTGCCCTGAAACAACAACACCAGCAGATGGGGCTGAAGGCGTGAGCCTGTCGCCATCGCTGGAAGGGACCGACCTGGACCGCCGCATCTGGGACGAGGAACCCGACGAGTTCCTTCGGTCAGGGCCCCGGTTTGATGGCCTCGCCCAGGTCGTCGCGGTTCGGCGGTTCGTCCCGCGGCGCCGGCTCCTCGCTCACCGGGGCGGCGTCAGGTGCCTGTTGAAGGTACGCGGACGTCATGACCAGCCAGCCGAGCGGCGCCAGGAAGAAGGAGACGATCACACCCGCGTAGGGGATGAGGTCCGGGCCGCTCGTCAGCGCGATAGCAATCAGGACCAGCAGGAGGTTCTTCCAGAAGCCGTTGCGCATGACGATGTCCTTGCTGGCCGAGAGGGCGTCGAATACAGTCATGCCTCGGTCCACCACCAGGAAGAACGGGAACAGCCAGATGGTCATCAGGGCGAGGCCCGGCAGGACACACGCCACGAGCCCCAGAAGGGTCAGGACCAGCACCAGGAAGAACAGGCCGACGAGGCGGCCGAACTTATCGAAGGCCCCGAACAGGTCTCCGAGTTGGGCCGTCCGATCGTTGCGGCGCAGGGCGTTGAGCGTCATCAAGCAAACACCACCTTCCAGGGGCCCGCACAGGATGAACAGCGACAGCCCGGAGAGGATTTGGAAGAGGATCGCGGCCACGAAGAGGATGAGGAAGTTCTCCTTGTAGACGGCGATGGCCTCGTTGAAGCAGCGGCCGATGTCGAGCCCGCGCCTCGATTCGGACAAGGGAGAGTCCACGGACGTAGCCTCCACCGGGGAAGGGGTTGGGGGATGCGCTGTCATGGCATGATAATGCCGCCCGGCACCGCGGCACAAGGAAAAAGGACGTTGATGGGAGATTGCGTGGCTGCCGCGGCGGGGTTGGCCTGTTGCTGCGCCGTTGCGTTGAGGTCCATCAGTAGGGCATGCTCCGCATGCCGCCCGCACGCGGCATGCGGAGCATGCCCTACATCGGCAACGAGGCGAAATGACGGAGGGCGAACGATGAGGCGACTTCCCGCCGCCCTGGCTGTCCTGCTGTGTGCCGCGCCGGCGACCGCCGCCGGCCCGCGCGTGCATGTGGTCGTGGGTGCCGACGCCCCACGGCTGGAGCGCTTCGCGGCAAAAGAACTCGCCGGACAGCTCAAGGCGCTGTTCGAGGCCGACGTGCGCATCTCGGAGGCGATGCCGGAGAAGCCGGAGCACTTGATCCTCGTCGGCAGCCCAGAGACAAACCCGGCGGTGAAGGCGCTGGCCGGCGACCGCTGGCCGAAGCTCTCCGACCAGGGGCACGTGCTCCGCAGCGCCGAGCGCGACGGCCGAAAAGCGCTGCTCGTCGGCGGCGGCAGCCCGGTCGCGACGCTCTGGGCCGTCTACGAGTTGGGCCACCACTTCGGCATCCGCACCCTGCTCAGCGGCGACGTGATGCCTGCGGAGTCGCCCCCGCTGAAGCTCGACGGCCTCGACCTGGTGCTGGAGCCGTCGCTGCGCCTGCGGACCTGGCGCACGCTCAACGACTTCGCCATCGGCCCGGAGTCGTGGGGCCTTGACGAGCAGAAGCGCGTGCTCGGGCAGCTCGCCAAGCTGAAGTTCAATCGCGTGATGCTGAGCGTCTATCCCTCGCAGCCGTTCGTCCATTACGAGTTCCGGGGGGTGAAAAAGAAGACGGGCGTTCTCTGGTACGGCTGGCGTTACCCGGTGGACGGCGACACCCCGGGCCGGGCCGCCTTCCGCGGGGCGAAGGTGTTCGAGAACCCCGACTTCGCCGGCAAGGCGACTTACGAGGAACGGACGAAGGCCGGCGTCGCCCTGGCGAGCGGCATCATCGACACGGCCCACGACCTGGGCATGAGTGCCGCGTTCTCCCTCTCGCCGCTCGACTTCCCGAAGGAGTTTGCCGAGGTCCTGCCGGGAGCGAAAGTGACCCCGCAGCCGGAGGCCCTGAGCGTCGGCCCCGGCCCGCGCCAGCCGCCGGACGACCCGACGTTGAAGGCCCTGGTGCGGACACAACTGCGCGCGTTCATCGACACCTATCCGAAGATCGACGCACTTTACCTATCGCTCCCGGAGTTTCCCGATTGGGTCGAGTATCACGAAAAGGCGTGGCAGCGGCTCGACGCCCGCACCGGCGTCGGCAAGGTGACCGACCTGAAGAAGCTGACCGAAGCGGCGCGCACGCGCAAACTGATCGCCTCGGGCGACCGCGGGGTCCAGGCGCTGCGCGGCAACATCACGGCTCTGGAGTTCTTTCACACCCTGCTCGCCGACGAGAAGCTGCTGACGCGCAAGGATGGCGGCAAGGTCGAAGTCGTCATCACCGAGGTCGATACGGCCCTCTACCCGGTGCTGGACAGGGTGCTGCCGAAGGGGGCCAGCGCCCTGCACTTCATCGATTACACCGCCCGCCGCGTCGCGGAGCATCCGGACTTGCTGGCGCAGGTGCCGGCGAAGTCGGTGAAGAGTAGCCTGATCCTGACGTTGGCCGACGACAACGTGGGCGTGCTACCGCAGCTGGCGACGGGCCACCTGCACACGCTCCTCGGCCGGTTGCGCGAGAACGGCTGGGAGGGCTACTCGACGCGCTACTGGATTCCCGGCGACCAAAACCCCGCCGTCCACTACCTGAGCCGGGCCAGCTTCGACGCGAAGCTGACGCCGAAAGCCGCCTACGACGATCTCATCACGCCGAGTTGCGGTGCCGGCGTGGCCGAGCGGGTCATCAAGGCCTTCGACATGATCGAGGAAGCGACGGGGATCATCGACAAGAACGACATCGGCTTCACGTTCCCGATCCCGGGGGTGGTGATGAAGCACTACAACGCCGACCCGGTGCCGGAGTGGTGGAAAAAGGTGCGCGACCTGTACGGCGGCGCGCTGGACGAGACGTTACGCGGCGTCCAGCGCGGGCACGTCCGCGGCTGGCCGATGCTGCTGTATCACTCGAAGCGCCTGGAGTTCGCCGTCGAGTACATCAACAGCGTCGAGGCGCTGCGCCTGGCCGGGCAGGCGAAAGCGAAGGGCGACACGGAGAAGCAGTTGCGGCAGCTGGAGAAGGCCGTCGAGGCGATGCACAACGCGCTGAGTGCGCTGGGCGAGTCGGCCCGCGACAACAGCGATCGCGGAGTGATCGCGGTGCTGAATGAGTACGGGTACCGGCCGCTCAAGGCGGAATTCGAGGCGGTCGAGAAGAAGCGCAAGTGATCGTTTAGCGGCTGCCCTCGGGGCGGCGCTCTTCGCGCCGCCCCGAGGGCGGCCGCTAAACGGAGGAATGAACCGATGCCGGAACCGCTCGTCTACCTCAACGGCCGGATGGTGCCCGCTTCCGAGGCGTACCTGGCGATCTACGACGCCGGGATCGTCCTCGGCGCAACGGTCACGGAGATGACGCGCACCTTCCGCAAGCGCCCCTGGCGCCTCGGTGATCACCTCGACCGACTCTTCCGCTCGCTGAAATACACGCGCATGGACATCGGCCTGTCCAGGGAGCAGCTCGACGCCGTGTCCGAGGAACTGGTCGCGCACAACGCCCGGCTGCTGGACGACTGGGGCGAGCTGGGCCTGATCCACTTTGTCACCGCCGGCGAGTACCCGACCTACGCGGGCATGTCCGGGCGGCCGGCGCGGACGACGCCGACCGTGTGCGCCCACACCTTCCCGATGCCGTTCGAGCTGTGGGCGAAGAAGATGCTTGTCGGGCAGCACCTGGTCACGCCATCGATCCGGCACGTTCCGCCACAGTGCTACGACCCGAAGATGAAGTACCGCAGCCGCATGCACTACTACCTCGCCGACCACGAGGCGCGCCTGGCCGATCCCGAGGCGGCGGCGCTGCTGCTCGACCTCGACGGTAACGTCACCGAGACGAGTGGGGCGAATTTCCTCATCGTGGAGCGCGGCACCGTCGTGTCGCCGACGACGCGCAACACGCTGCCGGGGATCAGCCGGGCGATGGTCATCGAGTTGTGCGGCAAGCTCGGCATCCCCTTCGTCGAGCGCGATTTCCAGGTCTTCAATATCATCAACGCGGACGAGGCGTTCACGTCCAGCACGCCGTACTGCGTGATGCCGGTGACGAAGATCAACGGTGTGCCCATCGCCGACGGCAAGCCGGGGCCGATGGGCCAGCGCCTGCTGGCGGCGTGGGGCGAAGAGGTGGGACTGGACATCGCGGCGCAAATTCAGGACGGGGCGCGGCGGCGGACGGGCATGAACACCCCGTGAACGGGGCCTGGTTCCAGTCGGGGTAACACCCGCCCAGGGAAGGAACTCGAGGGGCGACGGCGCCGGCAAGTCGCAGAGCCACGCGGCCTTGCGAGCCGCCGCTCAACACAACTTCGCTTCTTCCCGCGTCGTCGGCTAAAATGCTCGGGCAGAGCGAGCGAATAACTCTCCGATCCTCCCCCCTCGATTCGGGAGCGTTCCGATGCCCCGTTTCCATCGTCTCATGCGGTGTATTGGCAAGGCGGTCGTCAAGCACGGCTTGCGCGGCCTCGCGGGCCTCGTGCCGATGGGAGGCGAGTTGTACGACATCGCCTGCGATGCCTGGACGGACTACCGCGCAGAGGGCAAGGAACAGGAGTTGCGCGCCGAGATCGAGGAGGCGGCGCGATCCAGCGCCCCGGAATCGCGCCAGGTTGCGGAGCAGGTGGTTCGCGAAGTGGCCGCCGACCAGCCGGCCGAGGTGCAGGTGGCGCTGACCTCGTACCTCACTCAGGTGCCGGCCACGGTGCGGCAATCGCTGCGGACGCCCGCCGATCCAACCGGCACCACACTCCCCGCGACGCGGTCGCTGCGCACGCCGAAAGACTTGCTGTCATTCTTGCCCCCGCGATTGCCGCGCTTCAAGCCGGGCGACCGGCCGCTGGCGGCTGATTGGGAACTTGTCGAGTTGCTCGGCGTCGGCGGCTTCGGCGAGGTGTGGAAGGCCAAGCACTTGACGTTTGGCAACCGCCCGCCAGTGGCGCTGAAGTTCTGCCTGGACGCCGCCGCCGCGGGCGCCCTCCGCAACGAGGCGCAGCTGCTCGACCGTGTCATGCAGCAGGGGCGGCACCCGGGCATCGTGGCCCTGTTGCAGACGTACCTGCGAGCCGACCCGCCCTGCCTGGAGTACGAGTTCGTCGAGGGCGGCGACCTCGGCGGGCTGATGCAGGAACAGATGGCCCAGGGCGCCTCGCCGC
>Ga0116217_10005303_pt1 | contig 11355 bp, 9 predicted proteins | sample Sb_taG_6_FD_89697 | JGI IMG/M metagenome (GOLD analysis project Ga0116217, IMG submission 89697) | Peat soil microbial communities from Weissenstadt, Germany - Sb_50d_4_PS metaG | ecosystem: Environmental > Terrestrial > Soil > Wetlands > Peat | place: Germany: Weissenstadt | collected 2010-09-21 | reverse complement strand
CATCGGGCTGAGCGGCCCCAACAGCGGTGATTTCCATCAGCAACATACCTGTCCCAGCAGTTCCAGTACGTTGGCGGCCGGGGCTTCCTGTACCATCAGTGTAACCTTTACCCCTACGGCTGAAGGCACTCGCAGCGCCAGCTTGGCGCTCACGGACAATGCGTCCGGCAGCCCACAGTCGGTGACCCTCAGTGGTACAGGTGTGCCGGGGATGCCGCCAACGGGTAGTGATCCAAATGCCCAGCCACCTGCGAACAATATACTGCAGGAGCCTCTCGGCTGGATTGCACTTATTCTGGCTGTTGTAGCCGCGGCGGGAATCGGCACGGAGTTCTTCTCTGGCCGCCAGCGCCGGTCTCGCCCGCGCTGATAGGGCTGATAGTTTTGGGTGTAAGCCGCATGGTCCCTGCGCCGCGATGTCCAGGCACCCACACAGTTCTGCGTGGTATAGATGGAAGAGAGATCTTGACTCTATGCGGAAAGTAATTTGCTTTTTGTGTGTATTGGCTATAGCCCTTGTTGTAGTGCAGAATATGCACTTGCAGGTCCAGCCGGTAAGCCCCTATCGCTTAATCATTTCTTCAATTGGAGTGGATACTGCTGTGGAGACGGTTAGCGTGCTTCACGATGGCGACCTGGCGACACCTTCGCTTAACCCGTGGGATGATGTGGGATGGTATAACGCTGGCCCACGGCCAGGAGAAGTGGGAAGCGCGGTAATCGATGGGCACCTTGATCGTCCAGGTGGCTCCCCTGCTGTATTCTGGAACCTGCGTGATCTACATGTCGGCGACACCGTAATGATCATGGATGCAGCGGGTGGTACAGTGCGCTTTCGCGTAACACGCATCGCACTGTACCACCCGCAGCAGGCTCCCGTTCATCAGATTTTTGGAGATGAAAGCGGTTCTCATCTTAACCTGATCACGTGCGCCGGGGACTGGATTGCAAGTCAGCATCAGACAGCCTTGCGACTGGTCGTATATACCACACTAGTCCGATGAAAGAAGAAAATGGTGGGGAGCGAGGGGTACAGCCATTGAATATGGTTGATAAATCGACCGGCCCTCTCCAAACCGCACTTTAGATCGGTTTTCGTCAGTAGGCAGTCGGGACAGGCCCTGTTCTCAAGGAGATGGCTCACGGCATTGCCCATTCCGAAGCAGAGATACCATAATCTGGTGTCTTTGGGCCTGTTCGCCGAGCCGCTATCTCCAGAGGGCAGTTCTCAGAAGGACACGCAGCATCTTGATGTAGAGTTTCCCGTAACGGGAAGCAAAGAGGGTCAACGTTGGTGAGAGAGACACCGATGCCCGTCGGTTTCGGTCGAGTATTTGTGTATTTTCCACAATTAGTGGAATATTTGTTCTTTCTCTTCGACTTCTCCCCTCTGCACACATTCTTCGGTAATCCCTGACTGGTATACCCTCAGTTTCCGTGTCCTTCTCCGCAGGACTATGCCAGCCCGGTTGCTCATGAGCTATCGATGGGTTAGCCCGATTGTTTCGCTTCTCCACAAAAGCGTGTGAATCTCACACACAACTCACGCAGGCATTCTATTTTCTGCATCATTATTCACGAAATAATTTTGTCTTTCACATTGCTTTGATACTATTAATAACGTCAGACGCCTCTTGCGCAACTCGTGCACCGACCAGGGTGCACTCGCCACTACATGATGCAGAGCTTGCACATCGGCTCCCACCGCTTTGGCAATCGCCGGTAACGTCTTGCGTTTGATCTCGGACAGCATGCATACCAGAAGATACTTGAACACTTCAAAGCTACGCACATCAGGAAACAGCTCCTGGTAGCGCTGGGCAAACTCATCCACGAACATCACTGTTGGAGTCGCTCGCCTCGCCTTCGTCATGCTTCATTCCCCCTTGTTTGGTGTCTTCACATCCCTCATCTCATATGATACCCGTTTTGACAGAAGAGGGTTAGTGCCTCGCGTTTTCCAATACCTCCGTGAGCATTCCTGCCTATTTCCTTACGCCATGGCTTCCCGATATTGTTGGGTGGTCCAGGCGACGGAGGAAACAAGATCAGATGTGATAGAGTACAAGCAGATACAACACCTACTTAACCTAGAAAGAAGACTGTTTCATGAGTAACTTGAACGAGCAAGTGTCGAACAATCCGAAGTTCAAAGACAGCGAAGTAGCCCCCTCGCTCCTGGCCTCTCTTGAGTGGCGTTCCATCGGCCCCTTTCGAGGTGGCCGCGTGGTAGCAGTGGCAGGCGATCCCGTCAACCCACACGTATTCTACTTTGGCTCCACTGGTGGAGGCGTCTGGAAGACCACCGATGGCGGTCAGTACTGGGAGAACATCTCTGATGGTTTCTTCAAACGGGCCTCGGTTGGCGCTATCGCAGTCGCCGAATCAGATCCCAACGTGATCTATGTTGGTATGGGCGAGACTACGATCCGCGGCAATGTCTCTCACGGCGATGGAATCTACAGGTCAACCGATGGTGGAGAGTCCTGGACGCACCTGGGTCTAGAAGATACGCGCCACATTGGAAAGATCCGAATCCATCCGCATAATCCCGATCTAGTCTACGTCGCCGCTCTCGGGCACGCTCACGGCCCTAACAGGGAGCGCGGCGTCTTCCGCTCCCGCGATGGCGGCAAGACCTGGGAGCACATTCTGTTCCTGAACGAGGAGGTCGGCTCGCACGATATTGCTCTAGATCCCCACAATCCGCGCATTCTCTACGCTGCTCTCTGGCGCGCAAGACGTCTTCCACATACCCTCAATAGCGGAGGCGAGGGCTGTGGCCTTCACAAGTCTACCGACGGCGGGGAGACCTGGACTGATATTTCCCACAACAAAGGATTGCCCGCCAGCATGCTGGGAAAGATCGGCGTAGCCGTTTCGGGCGCAAGAAAGGATCGCGTCTGGGCAATCGTAGAGGCCGAAGACGGTGCTGTCTTCCGCTCCGATGATGCTGGCACCACCTGGGTGCGCCTCTCGGACGAAATGGACCTGCGCAAGCGTCCCTGGTACTACCAGCACATGTATGCCGATCCCCAGGACGCCGAGACGCTCTGGATACTCAACGAGCGCTGCTACAAGTCGATTGATGGCGGAGAGACCTTCACGCAGATTTCCGTTCCACATGGCGACTATCACGATCTCTGGATCGATCCTCGCGATCCGCAGCGTATGATCTGCGGTCATGATGGTGGTGCCTGCGTGTCCTTCAACGGCGCCGAGAGCTGGTCTTCAATCTATAACCAACCCACAGGCGAATACTATCACGTGATCACCGATAATCAGGTGCCTTACCGCGTCTACGGCTCTCAGCAAGATAATACGACCATTACGCTTCCCAGCCGCTCGTCGCTAGGCGCGATCACTCTCGCCGACTACTACGAGGTTGGCGGCTGCGAGAGTGGCTACATTGCGGTCCGCCCGGATGATCCCAATATCGTCTACGCGGGCTGTTACCAGGGATATATGACCCGCTACGACCACCTCACTCAGCAGACACGTGACATCTCAGTCTGGCCCGAAGCCTCCGGCGGCTGGCCCGCCCAGGATCTCAAATACCGCTTCCAGTGGACCTTCCCGATTGTGCTTTCTCCTCACGACCCCAGTGTCCTCTTCGCAACCGGCAATCACGTGTTCCGTTCGACGAATGAGGGTGCCAGTTGGGAAGAGATCAGCCCCGATCTGACACGCAACGAGAAGAGCCGCATGGGACCATCCGGCGGTCCCATCACGAAAGATCTCGTCGGCACCGAATACTACGGCACGATCTTCGCTTTTGTGGAGTCGCCGCAAAAGCCCGGTCTCTTCTGGGCTGGATCAGATGATGGCCTGCTCCACCTTTCACACGATGGCGGCCAGAACTGGCAGAATATTACCCCTGCCGCTCTACCCGAATGGGCGCTTGTCAGCATCATTGAGCCCTCGCCCCACGACCCTGCCAGCGCGTACCTTGCCGCCACCTGCTACAAACAGGACGATTTCCGGCCCCATCTCTTCAAGACCAATGATTATGGGAAGACCTGGACGAAGATTACGACCGGCATACCGGACAACGACTTTACTCGTGTAATCCGCGAGGACCCTGTCCGACGAGGCTTGCTCTATGCCGGAACTGAGACGGGTCTCTACGTGTCTTTCGATGACGGAGCACACTGGCAGAGCCTGCGCCTGAATATGCCTGCTGTACCCATCCACGATTTTGTAATCAAAGACGACGACCTGGTGGTCGCTACTCACGGCCGCTCGTTTTGGATCCTCGATGACATTTCGCCCCTACGACAGGTGAGCGATGAGGTCTGCGAGGCCAGCGTTCATCTCTTTCAGCCGCGCCTTACGACCCGTTTCCTGGCCGCGTTCAGCTACGAATTGCCACCGACTCCTGGCAAGAACTTTGCTTTCCTCGGTCCATTCCAGGCGACCTATCGTCAGCAGGAGATAGCCACGGGTGAAAAGGTGAGGAAGTACCTCGACGCCGGACAAAATCCCCCAGACGGTGCAGTTATCCATTACGCTTTGAAGGAACAGCCGCAGGGCGAGGTCATCCTGACCTTCTTCACCGCCTCTGGCCAGGTCATCAGAACCTTCTCCAGCGAGGAAAAAGAGGAACAGCTACGCCCAGGACCCGACAAAGACAAGGAGCAAAAAAAGAAGGAACCGCATGTTCCTAAAGCGGCAGGGGCCAACCGTTTCATTTGGGACCTGCGGTGTGCACCTCCCAGACGGATCCAAGACGACAGGAAATCAGAGGAGATCATGAAGGGTCCATTAGTGCCACCTGGTGTGTACCAGATCCAGCTTCAAGTGGGTGATCAGATCTACACCCAATCATTTGCGGTCCTCAAAGACCCACGCGTCGCCACCTCTCAGGAAGATTTGCAACAGCAGTTCGACCTGCTCGAGGCTATCCGCACGAAAGTCTCCGAAATTCACGAGGCGGTCAATGCAGTGCGCAGCATTCGCCGCCAGGCCGACGAGTGGGAGCAGCGTACCAGAGGACTGGATATCCACGAGTCGCTGCTTACCCTCGGAAAATCGCTCAAAGACAAACTTTCGGCTATCGAGGAAGGGCTCATTCAGCCCAAGGTGAAAGACCAAATGGACACCTTGTCTGAACCCATGCGACTCTCGGCCAAACTCGCTGCCCTCGCCGGCACAGTGGCAAGTGCCGATGCGCCCCCAACTCGTCAGGCAGGACTCCTCTTCGACGAACTTTCAGCCCGAGTTGCTACGATCATTCGCAAGCTCCACGAGATCATCGACACGGATGTAGCTACATTCAATACGCAAGTCCACGATGCGAGCTTGCCAGCTCTCATTCCCCCAATCACAGGCAACTGGCGCGGATAGAGACTCGCTGCAGCTTGCTGGTGAGTCGGGCCCCGCGCCACTCGTAGCCTACCAGGGCAAACAGGATCGGCGAATCAACCAGTAAGCTGCTCACAATCATCTATGCCAAGCTCTTCGTTACGCACTATGGGTCACTCATCTCCACAATTCGTGCGAGCAAGGATTTCAAGAGGGCCGTCCTCATCTGCTTACTCATTCGCTTCCTCGAACAAAGAAGTATTCTGGTAGAGCTCAACAACAGGGAAACGAAGCTCGAGACTGATCAGTTAAATAGTATCGTCTAGTCCAAGGATGTACAGCGACCAGAATCCCTGTTTCTCGCGCCTGAAAACCTCGACGAGGGGAAATTCAGAACTGATCAGCAAGTATTCCTGAATGCTGGGACAGGAGCGATACTGCAAGGACTTCTGGCCGCGATCGCGCGCTCCAGTGGTGGGAGAGAAGACTTCTGCCACCAGGGAGGGATAGCGGATGACGTCTTGCGCCCCTCGGTCGCGTGGATCACAACTCACCGTCACATCGGGACAGACACGGTACTGCTCAGACAGCTGTAGATAATAATGGGAGGATGGCTTCCCTCAGGTGTCGCATCCTCAGTCAGCAGGTGCTGCACCTTTTGGTACAGCACTCCAGTAGGGATATGGCCAAAGTGCAGAAAGCCTCCGGCTCCTTTCGTCGCCAGGAGGGGGTTATCGCCTTTTGCCGCATCCGCGGCAACTTGTCCAGGTTGTGCAAGCAAGGCTTGCATCTACTCGGCACATTGGAGGCTCCCTTGCACAGTCATCCCGTCCTGTCTTCTTGCTCGCCTTCTAGCTCACCGGAGTAGTTACAATGAAAGTAAAAATTAATCGTCGAGCTAATTGACACTTTCATTACAGTCAGTTATCCTTATAAAGGAGCACTTCTACGCAGCTTCATTTAAGGTTCTCTACATCCCGAGAAACACAATTACCCAGGTCGATGGAATGTCCTTCACACGAGCGCAATTAAGTGCTGCTGTTTTGGTTGAATTGGTTATATCTTCATGACGAAAGGCGAGGGCCACCTGATGAGGAAAACATTGAGACGGCGTTTCTGGCTTGAAACGGGCATGGCAATTGTGACGTGTGTGCTGTTCGTGGTCACTTTGTTGTACAGAGATTGGATAGAGGTCGTCTTCGGAGTCGATCCCGATAACCGCAGTGGAGTGCTTGAATGGCTGATCGTTGGAGCGTTATTCGTGGTGACGATCGCGCTTTTCACCCTGGCGCGTTACGAGTGGCGCCGGGCTCGGATAGCTCTGTCCTGATTCACCACCTGTGCTGGCTACCTGGGACATCTGTTTAGAAAAGCTGGAGACATGTGCCAAAACGATCACTTTTCCCTTTTGCATTGCCTTCACCAAGAAACACCGATGTCAAGAATATCGCTTCTTGTCTACAGGAGGGAAACAGAGCGAGGAAGACAAAAACGCGCAATATCCTTGAAACGGCTATTGTGCTACCATCTTATGACAAGTATCCTCCACTTCACCTTGGTGAATAGGGAGAGCACGAATGTAACCTCTTCTTCATAAAAATAGATGCGTGTTTAGAGCATCCACGCAAAATGAGCCGCATTGATTGTGCATTGCTGTCGTGTGATTTAACAAGAAAGCTCGCTCAATGAGGCGCAAAACGTTACATTCGAGAACATATATTCCAAGTAGCCAGCACACGATTTCCTAAACGGATGTCCTATGTTGGGTAGCAAGCATCATAGCTATGGCTATAAGAAATAGTAGAATTCCACTGATGAGAAGCATCATGCCTACAATACTCAAGGGTAAATTAATGGCTTCAGCGCTGCTCATTCCTACCATTGGGTGCCATAGAGTCAAAACACCACATAGCACTAAGAGAAGACTTCCCTGCCATAATAATGTCCTGGAAGCTATGCCCGTTCTCCTGCTTATTCCTATTGCCAAACGCGCTAGGCACACCACAATCCCACTTGTTAACAGGGGGACGCCAAAATAAAGCGCGGGAAATACTGCACTCAATGAACTTGCATTTGCGTATGTGCCCTTGAGTATGTTCGGGTACCAGAGATTTAAAATCAGCAAAGCACTAAATACTAGTATAAGGCCAGCACCAGCGAATACAGCCACTGAGATAATGCTTTTTCTTCTCTTCTTGAATTGCGCTACATTGTCACTTCTTGTACTCGCCGGGTTAGTCGGATTTGACGAAGTGCTTATCTTATCCTGCTGTACTGGTTGTTGGGGTGGTGTAATCGCGCCATCCCATAATAGCTGCTGGTTCGGAGGCGTGACCACATAGGTAGATTCGGACAATTGACCTGACGGTGAAACTACAAAGGTTGACTGCAATGATTGTCTTGGTGACGCAACCACGTAGGGAGGCTGAGACAACTTATCTGATGAAGTAATTGGAAAGGGAGATACAGTTAGAGGAGCACGCGTTCGCTCGCCTGCCTGTTCAAGAGCAATAGCCAGGTCCTGCACACTCGCATAACGCTGCTGTGGATCTTTCGCCAACGCTGTGAACACCACTTCTTCCATTGCAGGTGACACATCTGCAACTCTCCCATATAACGCAGCAGGCGGGATCATCAAATGCTGGGTTGCTATCTCTCCAAAAGAGCCCTTGAAAGGACGCTCTCCACTCAGCCATTCATAAATCACAATCCCCAGCGCATACTGGTCACTGGCCGGACGCGGCTTCCCATTGATCTGCTCAGGTGCCATGTAGGGAATAGTGCCTGCCACTTCTTTCGTCGTTCGGGACCCGGTACTCTGGGCAATCAAGACCAGGCCAAAATCACTCAATAGGACATCACCATTGAGGTCCAGCAACATGTTCTCAGGTTTAATATCACGATGAATGAGTTTTCTATCATGCGCATATTGCAAAGCGGCTGCCACTTGCTTGACGTAAGCGACAACGCTTTTTGCTGGCACAGGGATGCCCTTAGGATGACGTTGGCGAAGTATCCCATTGGGAGCATAATCCATCACCAGAAAAGGAATATCATCCTCCACACCAAAGTCTAAGATACGAACAATATGCGGGTGAACAAGACGAGCAATAGTCTGTGCCTCGACGCGAAACTGCTCCAGGTGACTCCCTTCTAACCTGGTTTGTAGTACCTTAATGGCCACCTGGGTGTTCAAGTGGATATGCTCGCCAAGGTAGACATCGCCAAAGCCACCTTTCCCTAACAAACGGATCACGCGATAATTCGCAAGGCGCTGTCCTACACGGTTGCCCATCTTTGGATCTCTCCTTGTTTAACTTATTAGTGAAATCTATGGATTGTGGGATTGTTCCTAAGAATGGACGATGAGTACCAGGTATTTTAGAGGATCATTTAGGGTTACTAGTAGTGGCTCACTTGAGCAGGATGGATCGCTCTGTATTGTAGCGATGAAGAAAGAGAAGCAAACAGGCCTCGTGCATCACCACCGACTTGGAAAAGGACAATGTCATACGGGCAAAACGAGCCAGATGCTGTCGGAGCGATTGGATAGGGACACGGAGCGTCCTCACTCCTTATAGAGCGCACGTTTCTGCATCCCCTCCACCGAACCCGCCGTGCAGGTTGGCTGCAACGGGCTCTCCACAAGTCTCTCGTTACAAACCTGTAGAGCAGACGTGGCCCATCGTGTCTGCCTGTCACGCTGGTCGTCTTGCAGATAATCGGACGCCCGTCGGTTCCGGTCGAGTATTTATGCATTTTTTCTATTAATTATAGAACATCTGTTCTTCCGCTTTCGGTTCTTCTTCCAGCATCGCTGTTCATCGATGTCATTCTGAAAACTCCTCCTACCCATGCTGAGAGACTGTACTTTCTGTCCTTATTTTTCTCGCAGCGTCTGAACCTTGATTGACCAGCTAGTTTACACAGAAGTTTCTGGACACCTAAATTTGTTAGTGAGAGAATATCTCGAGTCTGTTCACATGCCGCCATAAGCCAAATTGCCTTAACACAGCATGCAACGCCTAAGCCTATGAAGTGCAGCATAAACATTATTCACATGAACCTGGCTAACCAGTTGGCCTCGCAATCAGGGCATCTTGTGTGGCAAACACATCAAACGAGCCTGGAGCCTGAAACACAGCATTGCCATATGCTGCGTCGACGAATGGCGCGAACCATTGTTTTTGCATATAAGTCGTCTGAAAGAACGCGTCATCGCCACCGTTCAGTGCGATAGCGGTATGACGAGCGGTATCCTCCATGGCGATATCATCAAAGCGGCCTTCTAGACGCGTCAGTTTATACCCGGCATGGAACCCGATTATGTTGAGCCAGGCCGGAAATTTGATGATATCCCCCTGCATCATCCATTCATCACCCTGCAAGAGGTAGGTATTCTCGGAGGCGATCTGCCCATTTCCATCGTAGAGTACAACCTGGACGCTCATCTGGTGCGCGGCATTGGATGGGTATGGCCTGGATATGCGCAACTTTGATCTCGCCTGTTAAGCCAAGATAGCTTTGCACCAGGATCATCAACCAGAGGAGCGAGACTGCCACTGCTAGCAACAGCAAGCCGCTCACGGCACGAATTACTTTGAAATGGCGTCGGGGCACTAAGCCTGTTCGATGGTAGTACTCTTTTTCGCCTTCACTCAGGGATTTTTGGGGTCTCAATAGTCCGAGGCAGGCCGTGAGGCAAAGCCACAAACCAACAATGCCAATCAGTAACAGGAGTACCTGGGGTAAGCCAAATTGAAATGGAATTTGCATCCTTCTCCTTCTCTCTATCAAAACGTGATGTGTGTAACCGTTGCACACGCTCGCGAGCCACACAGTTCACAAGCGCTGGAGTGTCTTCACCACCTCTGTAAGGGCGCGAGAGGCTTTGTTGACCGCGCGCTCGTTACCATCTCGCCTGGCGACCGAGAGTATCTTGCCATGGTGCAACCCCTGGTATACCAGCGATCTTAAACGCGAACCTGGATCGGCTTCTGGTCTTCCTCCGTAGCCATTCCAGAAGAGCGCCTGTTCCTGTGGGGCGGCACGCCGCTCCAGCAAGAAAAAGGTCCAATCCGCCAGGGGATCGCCCCAGGAGCCGCGGTCAGCATCCAGCACTCCTACGATGCGCGGCCCTTCCCAGGTGCGCTGGATGAGCAGGTTGAATAACCACAGATCCCCGTGTAGCAGCCTTGGGCGCGTGATCTCGTCTAGAACGGCGCAGTGATCGCGGGCAAATTCGAGCAGACGACGCAAGGCGGTTGTCTCCACACCCATATATTCAGCGTCGGCGAAGGTGCGTGCTAACCAGTCGAACAGCGTGAGACTCCACAAGGGATAGCGAGGACCACACTGCACCAGTCCAAAGGACTCTGCCTGCACGCTCGCGATCGTATGTACCAGCTTGCCAAACTGGCACCATAGCTCATCGTGCTCCTCTACCGTCAGCTCTGCCGCGATGTCCCACCAGAGTGTGCCAGGGATCCAGCGCTGAAAGAGGTAGTCTCGAGCGAGGATCTGGTGGGAGCAATCGCTCATGAGAATGGTGGGGAGCAAGGGGGCAATAGGGGCCAGTAACGGCTGTATGGCAAGCTCGCGACGCATGAGGAACCGTTCGTGCCAGAGGACGGCTCTTTCGGGCGAGGGAGCAACGCGCAATACTATGGGAGTATGCTCGGCAAGATCGAGTAAGTAGGTGTTGTTGAACTGACCACTACCTAGCTCTCGCACAGAGCGAATCAGCACCCCTGGACCAAAGGCGCGTTGGCACATGGCCTGGATATATTGCGCGGCAACGGGTTGTTGGAACGCGAGCGGGTCTCGTTGAATGGTCGTATATTCCACAGTTTCGCGGTTTCCTTCTATTAACTCCTGCCAGGAGTATAGCGCAAGAGGGAGCGTTTTTCAGAGGAATCTTCTTCGTTTCTTGAGGATGCACATCTCCGTTTTGAGAGATGTGCTGTCTGGAGGCAGCATACTATCGACTGCTCCATGATTGCATAGGACGAGGATCCTATCGGGTCCTCGTCCTATGCATGCAACCTCCTT
>Ga0116217_10005298_pt1 | contig 11358 bp, 5 predicted proteins | sample Sb_taG_6_FD_89697 | JGI IMG/M metagenome (GOLD analysis project Ga0116217, IMG submission 89697) | Peat soil microbial communities from Weissenstadt, Germany - Sb_50d_4_PS metaG | ecosystem: Environmental > Terrestrial > Soil > Wetlands > Peat | place: Germany: Weissenstadt | collected 2010-09-21 | reverse complement strand
GCCGCCACTTCACCCGCGACGAGATGAATGAACGGTAGGTTTTTCCTCGATACGAACGTTTTCGTTTACTCGTTTGACCGACGCGCGTCAGCCAAGGTTCGTCGGGCCACGCAGTTGATTCGACGGGCAGCAGCCACGCGCAAGGGCATCGTCAGCTACCAGGTGGTCCAGGAGTTTTTCAACGTTGCCTTGCGGCGCTTTGCGCAACCCATGACCGTGGCCGAAGCCGAGCAATACCTAGCCACCGTGTTTCGCCCGCTGATGCTGTCCACTCTTCGCAGTCTCTCTACGCAGAAGCTCTCCGGCTGAGTGAGAGGTACCGCTTGTCCTGGTACGACTCCTTAATCTTAGCCGCGGCGATCGAAGGTCAGTGTAGTGTCCTCTACAGCGAGGACTTTCAGCACGGCCAACGATTCGAAACCCTCCAGGTCGAGAACCCCTTCCTGTAGGCCTGGCTTGCTCCCATGGTGCCCGGCTTGCACAGTGACTTGGCAAGCACCCCACTTTTCGCGGCAGAACACCTGGCGAGGCCGACTGGGGTTGACGATTCAATCAAAACCTAGGACGAGCGAGCGGAACCACCGGGGACGCTGGAAGGCGACGCAACCGCCCCCAAGGGAATCATCTTTGACGCCGATTCAATTCGTCGAGAGTGCGCTTCAACTGCTCCAGCTTCTGTCCAGCCTCGCCGAGCTTGCCTTCCGCCGTCAGGCGTTGATAGTCGGCGAGGTCTTTAGCGGCTTCCGCGATGAGCGCGTTGAGATCCGCCGCAGGCTGGGGCGCTGCGGCCGATGCTGGCGCCCGTTGCGCAGGCTCCGCGGGGGCAGCCGCAGCGCTTGTCGACGAGGCCGCTCCTCCAAAAAGAGCCGCCATCGCCGATTCGAAGGTCGGTCCATACGCCAGCCGGTCTTGCAGTGCGAGCACCACCAAACGCAACTCCGGCATCGGGCTCCGCTCCGCCTGCAGGTAAATCGCCTCCGCATACAACAGCCCGCGCCCGGAGGGAATCACCAGCAAGGTTCCCCGCCGCACGTGCGAACCCTGCTGATTCCACAGCGTCAATTGTCCTGAAAGCTGCGCGTTCTGATCGATTCGCGCTTCCACCTGCAGCGGTCCATCCACCAGCTTGGTTTTCGGAAAATCGTAGACCACCAGCGTGCCGTAATGTGCGCCATCGCTACGCCCGGCAATCCAGCCAATCAGATTATTCCGGTTCGATGGAGTGAACGGCAGAATCTCCACGAACTCCACACCGGTTTCGCCCGGCAGCTTCATCAGCACGAAATTCGGCTCCATCGCCTGTGTGGTCTGTTGGCCACCCTCGCTCATGCCGACTTCGCTGGCCACCGTCCACAGATCCTCACGGTTGTAGAACACTTCCGGATCGGTCATGTGATACAGGCCATACACGTTCGCCTGCAGCTTGAGCAACAACTCGGGGTAGCGGAGATGTTTGCGCAGCGTTGGCGGCATCGCTGCCACGTCCTTAAACAAGCTGGGAAAGAGGCGGCGGTACGCCGCGACGATGGGATCCTCCGCGTCAACTACGTAAAACGTCGTCGTCCCGTCGTAGGCGTCGATGACCACCTTGACGCTGTTCCGTATGTAATTAATGGGATTGCGGTCAAGATTGTAATGGCGCGAGTACGGATAGCTGTCTGAGATGGTGAACGCATCCATGATCCATGACAGCCGGCCATCGTCGCCAAGCACGATGTAGGGATCGGGATCGTAGGTCAGAAACGGCGCCAGGATCGACACGCGCTCGCGCAGGTTGCGCCGCATCAGCAGCCGGCTCTCCTTGGTTACGTCATCGCTGAACGGCAGCTTGGCGAGATCGCCGCGGTCGAGCGCGAGGATGATGCGGCGCAGGAAACCGCCCAGAACGATGCCGCCGTTGCCCTCGTACGACGTGAGACTGTTGCTCGCGCCTTGCGGGTAGTTGAATTCCTTCTGCCGCGTCTTTACGTACACGTCGGTGTTGGTCAGCTCGCCGAAATAAACCTCTGGGCGGGTTACGGTGAGGCTACGCACCGTGCTCTGGACGGGCATGTTGCTCAGCATCAGCGTCGGCAGCCCTTCCGGCGTGAACCCATTCACCGGGTTCATGGTGATACCGTAGCCGTGGGTGTAGATCAGCTTCTCGTTGATCCAGTTGCGGCTGCTCTCCGGCAGCTTATCGACATTAAGCTCGCGCGTGGCCAGCATCACCTGGCGAAGCGTGCCGTCGATTTCATAGCGATCGATGTCGATATCGGGAAAGTCGTAGTAGGTGCGGATTTCCTGGATCTGACGCAGCGTGTCCTGCAGGGCGCGCCAGTCCCACAGCCGGATGTTCTGCAGCGTAGCCTGATTGTTCGCCGGGTCGATGGCCTCGACGGTGGTCTCCGCGGCAAACTCGCGCTGCGAGACCCGGTTGAGCCCGTAGGCCTGCTGCGTCAGTTCGATGTTGTGAGCAATGTAGGGCCGCTCGCGAACCAGTTCGTTGGGTTTGACGATAAAGCTGCTGACGTACCAGCCGACGAGCTGAAGGGCGACGTAACACACCGCGGCGGGACCGATCGCCGCCAGCAGCCAGCGCACGCGTGGCCGCGAGACGGCGTTGGCGGCTGCGATGACCGCGCCAACGACGAGCGCCGCACAGACCACGAGCAAGCCTGGAAGCATGACGTGCGCGTCCGTGTAGGTGACGCCGGCGAAGATGGTGTGGTCTTCGAGCAACTGCTCGAACCGGCCGACATACACGCGCATCGCCAGGATCAGCAACAGGGACGCAAACGTGATGGAGAGCCCACGCCAGGGCAACGGGAGGTAACTGTCGCGGCGCCCGGCGAGGGCACGGCTGCCGCCGCTGATGAGAATGAAGAAACCGGCCACGGCACAGGTAATCACCGCCAGCACGATCAGCCAGCCGCTGACGAGCTGCCACGCGGGAAGGGTGAACAGGTAGAAGTTCAGCGGCTTGCCAAAGATCGGATCAAGAGCGCCACCCGTGATGCGTGGCGCGTACCAATAGAGCGCGAGTGTCGGCCACTCCGCCGTCATGGCTGTCCCGGTCACCACCGCAATGACGAGGGAGATGCCGAGCGCAACCAGGCGCACGATGGATTCAACGGGCAGCCTGACTGGCTGTCCGCCGATGAAGATGGTGCCACCGCTCGGTAAGTCGGTAAACTGCGCCCGCTTCAGGCCCAGGAACGATCCGTACAGAATGAGAAACGTGGCCGCGGCAAACGTCGTAAAGACCGCCGACTGAAGCCTGAGGGTTTTCCAGAATACCTCTCCGTACCCGAGCGATCCGTACCAGAGTGCGTCGACGTAATACGAGAGCGCCGTCCGGCCTCCGAAGAGGACAACGGCAAAGAAAATGATAATAAGAATGAGGGGCAAACGGCGGCGCCGCCGCTGCGGCGGACGCGATCGCGGCCAGTCAATCGACTCGGGCATTACCCTCCCCTGCTTGCATCAGCATTTCCATTCTGAAGTTCCGTGCAGACGGTATTGTACAGGTTCTTCCGCCGCAGCCTGGTGACACCCGCGCGATGTTTTTTCACGGTGCGCTGAAAAAAGCAATCACGTCGTGCTGAAACAGCCGATGCCCCTTTTGCAGATGCATCATGTGGCCGGCATCGGGCACGATCACGTACTGTTTTCTCGGATTAGGGAGCTGGGCGAAGAAAGGCAGCAGCCCGTCGAGGTCGGCAACGTCATCGTATTGGCCATGGATGATCATTACTGGAACGGGCATGAGCCGGGGATTTAGCATGGGCATGATGGTTACCATATCGAGCTGCGGCCCGGTCGGTGATTTCAGCTCGACTTGCGCCGCTGCCTTGGCAAACGCATCGACTACCTCAGGATCACTCACCTCAGGCGGAGCCATGGAGGAGAAGCGTGGTTTCCAACCGGCTTCCGGGATGGTGACGTAGGCGTTCTGGCGGAAGGCGTCGATGCGGGCCCGTCGCTTGGCCAGGTCGGGACTGTTAATGTGCATCTGCGCGTAGGAAACGTACCTCTCCACCTTCGCCGGCTGGCTCATCACGAACATTCCGCCGTACTGGGTTCCCCACGACCAGGCGAGAAGGTTGACCTTTTTGACGTCCCGGAGCTTCAGCACATAGTCCACGACTGCATTGAGATCCTGACTGGCCTCCGCAGTGGTCATGTGGCCCTCTGGGTGGGTGGACCGGCCAAATCCCCGGATGTCGGGAGCAAAGACGTCGAACCCGTTTTGAGCCAGCACGTCCATCAGGCTGTAAGTAGGTTTGCCCGGTACTTGAAGGTCGAAGCTCTCCTTTCCCGCGGTTGCGGAGCCGTGGCACAGGACGATGATGGGCTTATCTTTGGCGGTCCCGACATACTTTTCCCAGACGTATAACCGGATCGCTCCGTTGTCCACCCAATGCTCCGTGCCGGTACCTGACTGGGAGGCGCCGAAGCTGGTTGTGCCGAGGACGAGACACACGGCGAGGATGAGGATTACCTTCTTTTGTTTCATAAAATCTCCTTTAGCAGTCAGCCATTAGCAATCAGTCCAAAACAGCACAGCTTTCGCTGAGTGCTGAGTGCTGACTGCTTTTCACTTCCCACTTTTCACTTATCACTTTTCCGCCAGAAATACCCAATTACCAGACTAAACATACCCCAGCCACTTCCAATAGGTTGCCCCGAACACCAGCACCAGGACGTAGGCGATAACGGTCAGCGGAATACCGGTGCGGACGAAATCCCGCACTTCAAATGTATCGGTGCCGTAGGCGACCATGTTTTGCGGCGCGTTGACTGGCAGGATAAAACCGAAACTCACCACGTACTGCAGCACCATGGTCATGCCCCACTTGTTGATGCCGGGTGTTTTCACCGTCTGCAGGACGGAAATAACGATGGGAATCATGGCCGCGGCCAGGGCGGTGGCGCTGGCGAAACCGAGGTGGATAAAGATCAGGAACGCCGCCAGCACCGCAAGGATCAGCAGGGCCGGCATGGTCTGTACGCCAAAGGCGCTCACGATAATCCTAGCGAGCCAGTCCGCGGCCTTGGTGGAAAGCAATGCCGACCCCAAACTGATGCCCACGCCGAACAGCATCAGCGTGCCCCAGCCGATCCTCGACTGCGCGTCTTTCCAGGTCATCACGCCGATCTTCGGCAGCAACATGATCGCGACCATGGCAATCGTCGTGGTGGAGGTGTCGAAGGGATGGAGAATCTTTTCGGTGGACCAGAGGAACAACAGGATGAGGGACATGACCAGCAGTTTCTTCTCGCTGGTCTTCATGGGGCCGAGTTCGGCCATGGACCGCGCAATCGCTTCCCTGCCCCCGGCTATCTCCTCCGTCTCCGGCGGGATGGTCTTCAGCAGCACGTAATAAAGGACCACCGACATGACCGCCGAAAACGGCGCCGCGGCGAGGAACCACTCCGGCCAGGTGATGGTCTTGCCCAGCATCTTCTCGATATGGCCGACCGCGATCATGTTCTGCGCCGCGGCGGTCTTGATGCCGACATTCCAGAGGCTGTCGGCCTGCGCCGTGGCAATCATCATCACCGCGGCAAAGCGGCTCTTCAGGTCCACTCCAAAGGCCACGATGATGCCCATCACGATGGGCACCACGCAGGAAACCCGCGCCGTGGTGCTGGGCACGAAAAAGCTGAGGACAAAACCCACCATGATTACCCCGGCCAGCACGCGGTTAGTCCGGGCGCCCACCTTGGAAAGCACGAACAGCGCAATGCGTTTGTCCAGGCCCGTGTGCATCATCGCCGCCGCGATGAACAACGCCCCTCCCACCAGCGCCAGCGCGGTGTTGGCAAATCCCCCCAGTGCGATCGTCAGGCCGCTGGCGGTACCGTAGACTTTCGTCGGGTCACTGACGTTGGGAGAGATGCCCAGCAGAAATGCCATCAAGGCTAAAATTACGGCCGAACTCGCTGGATACGAAATGGAATCGGTGATCCACACGATGACGGCAAACAGCAGGATTCCCAACATGCGCTTGCCCGCCACCGGCAGCCCTCCCGGAGTCGGAGCCAAGTTCACGGCGATTAACGCGATGAGGCCGATGATCAGGCCAAAACGTTTCAAGAATCCGTCTTTGACCGCTCCGCTGACTTCCTCACCGATAGGTTTTGCTACTCTCGGCGTCGCCATCGCCTGCTCCTTCCTCGATTCGCCTGGTCTCTAAGAACGGTCTTTTATAACTCCAGCGCCTCAATTCCAAGCTGTTTCTACTCTCCCCGCAGACGGATTGGCAATAAGAGCCTCTTTCGCTGTGGTGGCAAATTCATTTGTGTCGAAAGCGAAAGACGCATACGATGGAGTCCCCCCCCGAACGTCCAAATTGGGAATTACGGGTCATTGCACCATCACGGGACAGGATTGTCATGCTACCCACCAGCTTTCGCTCCTATCAACTCTTCGTCGCCACAACCCTGGGCTTAGCCGCGCTCCGTGCCGTTCCGCTCCGCGCTCAGACCGCCCAGCCGCCACTCGCAAGCGATTGGGACTTTGCCCGGGCACCTCGGAAAATAATTCCTCAGCCCGAATGGGCAACTAACTGTCGCCGGCCAGGTTCTTACGGGGAAACCATATACCAGGAGTGTGCCATTTGAAGGGCCTTAATATCGCTCGCCATCCGGCAGCCGGATCGCGGGTAGGACTCTGGCTGGTGCCTGCCATCCTGCTCCTCATGCTCGGTTTGCCTGCGGTTGCGTCCGCCGGGCTGGGCGGCGATGAGAGCTCCATCGAGGCCGACCAGGCGCAGATGAGCGCCTCCGTGCGCGCCGTCCAACCCGACCGCATCACCGGCCTCGTCGATTCCAGCCAGATAGCCACTCTGCCCGGCCATGTTCATCGCAAGGCGAAGCCGCAATACGACCAAGGCCGGGTGGAGACCTCGTTCCAGCTTAGCCAAGTCACGCTCCTCACGCTCCCCTCGCCCAGCCAGCAGAAGGCCCTGAGCCTGCTCGTCGCCGAGCAGCAAAATCCCTCGTCCGCCAATTATCGCAAGTGGCTCACGCCGGAACAGTATGCCGACCGTTTCGGTCTGAGCCAGAACGACGTTCAGAGGATCTCGGCGTGGCTGAAGTCGCAGGGTCTCAGCGTCGTCAGCGTGGCTCGCGGCCGCAATTGGATCGTCTTCAGCGGCACCGCGGCCCAGATCGAGAGCGCTTTCCGAACCGAAATCCACCACTATAACGTGGATGGCAAGATGCACTTCGCCAACGCCACGCCGCCTTCGATTCCCGCCGCGTTGTCCGGCATCGCCACGGGCATTCGCGGGCTGGATGACTTCCACCCCAAACCGAGGCACGTCAGAAAGGCCGCGCCCCGCCCCGATTACTACGACAATAACTTCATTCCTCCGGATTTTCTGGCCCCCGGTGACATTGCCACCATCTACGACCTCAGGCCGCTCTATGCCGCGGGGATCGACGGCACCGGCCAGAAGCTGGCCGTCGTCGGCCAGAGTGACGTTTATCTTTCCGATCTCAATAACTTCCGTAGCGGCTTCGGGCTGATCCCGATCAGCGGCTGCACCACAAACGCCAGCGGTGTGATCACCGCCTGCAACTCGAGCAACTTTCGCTATGTGCTGGACGGCCCTGACCCTGGGGTTTCTCCCGGCGACCTGGGCGAGTCGGATCTGGATCTGGAATGGTCGGCGGCGACCGCCCGCGGCGCGCAAATCATCTTCGTCAATTCGACCGATGTCGGTACGTCTTTCTACTACGCCATCGACAACGATCTTGCGCCTGTGATCAGTATGAGCTACGGCGAGTGCGAGTTTGATGACAATGACCTTGACGCCGATGAAGTCGAGCTGACCAAGGCCAATTCGTTCGGCATTACCTTCATCAACTCCACCGACGACAGTGGCGCTGCTGGGTGCGACAATCCCACCAATGCCGAGACAAATAATCTCGCGGTGTACGGACTGGCGGTCAGCTATCCCGCCAGCAGCCCGGAAGTCACCGGAGTGGGCGGTACGGCGATCCCCTACCCCGGCGGCTTCACCAGCACATACTGGGGTACCACCAACCCTACCGATGGTGGCACGGCAATTTTCTACATTCCCGAAATCTCCTGGAACGACGACGTGGAACTGGCGGCTGCCTTTGGCGGCACAGCTCTCTCCGTACAGGAGGACTTTGGCATCTCGTCCAGCGGCGGCGGCGCCAGCAATTGCTCCACCCAGACTGCCGACTTTTCAAGCTGTGTTACCGGCTTCCCTCAGCCCGCCTGGCAGACGGTAACGATCCCGGGCCAGGCCAGCTTCCGCTTTACGCCCGACGTTTCTCTTCTGGGGTCGCCAGACTTCCCCGGCTACATCCTCTGCACACAATTGTCGGAACTCGGTGACAGTGGTACTGGCAGCAGTTGCGGCTCTGGCGGTGCTGCTGGTATCACCGGTGCTCTCGCCCTTCCCAACCCGTCTGTCTTTGGCGGCACATCCGCTTCCGCTCAGGTCTTCGCCGGCATTGTGACCGTGCTGAACCAGTTCTTGAACGGGCCATCCTCGCCGGGTCTGAGCAACATCAATCCCACGCTTTACAAGCTGGCCGCCACTCCATCGAACAATGCGTTCCACCAGGTCACCAGTGGCACCAACGTCGTTTACTGCGAGGTCGGCACGCCCACGGACATGCCCACCTTGTACCAGTGTCCTTCGGCTGGCTTCTTTGGATACAGCGCCTCCAATTTCGATGCGACCACGCACTTTAATCTGGTCACCGGCCTTGGTTCGGTAGACGTCAATAATCTGGCCCACGCCTGGGCTGCGATCGAGGCGCCTGCGGCGAGTCTTTCGCCAATCTCTTTATTTTTCGGCACACAACTGCTCGCAACCCCCAGCGCCGCGGATCCGGTAACCCTGACCAACTCGGGCGGAAGCGCTCTGACGATCAACAGCATCGCGGTTGCCGGGGGGAACAGCAGTGACTTCGGCGTCAAGCACAATTGCCCGATCTCTCCCAACACGCTGGCGGCGGGCAACAGTTGTACGCTCCACGCCACCTTCACGCCGCAGGCCGCGGGGCCACGCAAGTCTTCCATCAGCATCAGCGATAACTCGGGGAGCGGGGTGCAGACCATCCTTCTGACCGGGGTGGGTGCGGCGATCAGCACGGTACCCCCGAGCCTGACCTTCAACAGCCAGCAGGTGGGCACACCCAGCACGGCTCAAGCGGTCACAATCACCAATGAGGGCGCCACGGCCGTCAACCTCTGGCAGATTACATTCCTGGGAGCAAACGCCGGGGACTTTTCCAAGAGCAACACCAGCAACTGCGGCAACAGCTTGGGAGCTGGGGCGAATTGCACGGTCAACGTGATTTTCACACCGGCGGCGGCGGGGAGCCGGACGGCTTCTCTTTTGATCAGCGACGATGGCGGGGGCAGCCCGCAGGCGGTTGCTCTGGCGGGCACGGGAACATCGGGGCCCGCGGCCAGGCTGTCCACCTCGGCCGTGGTTTTCGGCGAGCAGGCGGTGGGTACCACCAGCTCCGCGGAGACAGTTGTGCTCACCAATAAGGGTAGCGCCCCGCTGGCCATCGGCTCAATGACAGTTGTGGAAGCCACCGGCGATGACTTCGTCCAGACCAATACCTGCGGAGCAAGTCTGGCGCCGGGCGCGAGCTGCACCATCAAAATAAGGTTTACGCCCCGCGCTGCAGGCAGGAGAACCGCAGTCATTAGCGTGCTGAGCGGCCATCAATCCGGAAATCTTCAGTTGAAGGTTCAGGGGACAGGCTCGGCCGGGAGACGACGGCTGATTCGGGAGACCGAATAAAAGAAGAGTGGCAGGAGGATGTGATGAGGAAGTGGTGGCAACGGAACGTGGTCATCTGCTGGTGTGCAATCTGCCTGCTGCTGGCGGGACACGCGGTGGCGCAACAAGCGTCGCCCGCGCTCGCCGGAGGTGCTCAAACCACAGCCAGTGCGACTGTCCCTCGCCTGGTGCGTTTCAGCGGAGGGGCCAAGGATGCCCAGGGGCGGCCGCTGAGCGGAGTGGTAGGAATCACGTTTGCTTTGTACCAGGACCAGGAGGGCGGGGCGGCGCTGTGGATGGAGGTGCAGAACGTCCAGCTCGATGGCCATGGCCGCTACAGCGCCTTGCTGGGAGCGAGCACGGCGGAGGGGGTTCCGCTGGAGCTGTTCAGCGCCAACGAGGCACGCTGGCTGGGAGTGCAGCCGGAGAACCAGGCGGAACAGCCGCGCGTGCTGCTGGTGAGCGTGCCCTACGCCCTGAAAGCGGCCGAGGCGGAGAGCCTGGGCGGCAAGCCGGCGTCGGCCTACGTGCTGTCGCCAACCGCGGGGACCGCGGCTGCGAGCCCAACCAAAGCCGCTTCCCCGGCTGCGACTTGCACCTCGGGTTCTTGCGCAGTAAGCACGTCCTCCCCGGGCGGCACCGCCAGCTTCATTCCCATGTTCACGGACCCCACCACGGTGCAGAATTCAACCATTTCCGAAAGTGGCGGGTTGGTGGGAATCGGCAATGCCAGTCCCACGCGCACGCTGGACGTCAATGGGGAGATCCGGGTGGGAGGCGGCAATATCTACATGCAACGCAACCTGACCGATCTCGCGGGACGGAGGAACTGGGCCTGGGGAACGGAGACCTTCAATGTGGGCGACGTATCTCTGTTCGTGAGTACGTCGAATACTGCCTTTCCTTCGGTACCGGTGTTCACCGCCCTGAGCAACGCCAATATGGGCATCGGGCTGCCCACCCCGGCCGCCAAACTGGATGTCCTCGGCAATGGCAACTTCGTGGCTTCCGCCGTCGGAGCTACCGCACTCTCGGCGCAGGCCACGGATGCAACGACTTCCAATATAGCCGTCAGTGGGGTGGCAGATGGATTGGACGGCACCGGGGTATACGGTCAAGCTGGAAACGGAAGCACCGCCTACGGGGTGTGGGGTCTTAGTTCGAGCGGGTTCGCGGGACAGTTCAGTGGCAATGTGAACATCACCGGCACCCTTACCGGAGCGGCGGAGAACCTCAGAATTGACCACCCGCTGGATCCGGCGGGCAAATATCTCTATCACGCTTCCGTCGAGTCTTCCGAGATGATGAACATCTACACCGGGAATGCGGTGCTGGACGAAAGCGGCGCCGGGGTGGTGCAGCTTCCAACGTGGTTTGAGGCCTTGAATGCCGATTTCCGCTACCAACTGACGGCGGTCGGCGGACCCGGACCCGGTTTGTATGTGGCGCAGGAAATTCAGAGCAACAGCTTCCGGATCGCCGGCGGCACGCCCGGCCTCAAGGTCTCCTGGCAGGTGACCGGGGTTCGGCAAGATGCCTTTGCCAGGGCCAACCCGCTCGTGGTGGAAGTGGAGAAGTCGGAACGCGAGCG
>Ga0116217_10005293_pt1 | contig 11368 bp, 9 predicted proteins | sample Sb_taG_6_FD_89697 | JGI IMG/M metagenome (GOLD analysis project Ga0116217, IMG submission 89697) | Peat soil microbial communities from Weissenstadt, Germany - Sb_50d_4_PS metaG | ecosystem: Environmental > Terrestrial > Soil > Wetlands > Peat | place: Germany: Weissenstadt | collected 2010-09-21 | reverse complement strand
GCGCGCGGCAGCTTCCTATTCGCCTTTCTTGCTCGCGGCGACGAGGGCCGAGGTCGTGCGCAGCGGCAACTCCTTGAGAAAGAGTGCCGCGAGGAAGGCAAGCACGCTCAAGGCGCAGGCGGCGAGGAACATGACCGCGAAGGAGCGCTCGAGCCCCGCTACGAGGAGCGCCCGCGTCGCCGCCGAAAGCGTCCCTATCGCCCCCGTCTCGCCGTGAAGGAGGTCGAGAGCCGGATGCGGCCCGAGCGCCTCGTGGCCGGGAACGCCGGCGATGCGCACGCCGAGCTCGGAGAGCAGCACCGAGCCGAGGAGCGAGACGCCGAAGGCCCCACCCATGGAACGAAAGAAGTTGACCGCGGCCGTCCCCGTACCGAGGTCGCGCAACTCGATCGCGTTCTGCACCGAGAGGATCGCGACCGGCATCACCATGCCGATGCCGATCCCGAAGAGCGCCATATAAGCGCACAATTCGAGACGCGGCGTCCCAGCCGTGATGAGCGAGAGCAGCGCCAAGGCAACGCTCGCCATGGCGAGGCCGAGGCAAGGGAAGATCTTGTAGCGCCCCGTGAGACTGACGATCCGTCCGGAGGCGTAGGCGCCCACCACGATGGCGCCGGTGAGCGGGATCAGCAGCAAGCCCGATTGGGAGGCGCTGTCCCCGCCGACCAGCTGCATGAAGAGCGGCAGGTAGACGATCGCGCCGAACATCGCCATCGAGGTAAGGAACGAGAACAGGCTGGAGGAGGCGAAGATCGCATTCCTGAAGAGCCGCAACGGCAGGATCGGCTCGCGCGCGAGGCGCTCGCGAAAGCCGAAGACGACGAGGAGGACGAGACCCGCAAGGCTCATGCCGATGATGGGTGCGGAGAGCCATGGAAACTCGACCCCGCCCCACGTAGTGACGAGAAGAAGTGCCGTTACGGCGGCGACCAGGAGGGCTGCACCCCCGTAATCGATCTCGCGCTGGGTGCGCCGCGTCGCCAGCTTGCCGAGCGCCTTGTTGGAAATGAGGATGGCGGCCAAGCCGATCGGCAGGTTGATCCAGAACACCCAGCGCCAAGTCAAATGCTGGGCGAAGAAGCCGCCGAGCACCGGTCCGCCGACGCTCGTGGCCGCGAACACGGCGCTGAAATAGCCCTGGTAGCGCCCGCGATCGCGCGGCGCGATGACGTCGGCGATGGTCGCATGCGCCATGGCGATGAGGCCGCCGCCGCCGAGACCCTGGAGGGCGCGAAAAACGATCAGCTGGGTCATGGTGGCCGCGAGCGCGCATAAGACGGAGGCGGCGAGGAAGAAGGCGAGGGCCGCCTGAAGCATGACCTTGCGGCCGTAGAGGTCGGAGAGCTTGCCGTAGATCGGCGTGGCCGCCGTAGAGGCCAAGAGATAGGCCGACACCACCCAAGACATGTGCTCGATGCCGTTGAGCTCGCGCGCGATCGTCGGCAGCGCCGTCGCCACGATGGTCTGGTCCAGCCCCGCCAGCAGCATGCCGAGCATGATGCCGGAGAGAATGACCAGGATCTCGCGATGGCTGAAGCTGACCGGAGTGGCTTCGGAAGGACGTGCCTCCATGGGCACCTACGCCTCTCGTTCTTGCGGAAACGGCGCCATCGCAGCACCAGATAGGCTCACCACCTCACGCGTCAACGGGGTGCTGACGCGCGGAGATGAGGCGTGTAGCGCAAAGATCTCGCCTATGCCCGACGAGCGGCCTCGTTTACGCCGCCGCCAAGCGTGCGCGCCCGTATCATTGCGGCATTGCAGCAAGACGGCAAGAGGCGCTGGCGCGCCATCGTCGGGATGTCGTCGCCTCGCGCCGCCTCAGCCCGTCGCTCCCTCGCGCGCGACACTCGCATGCTCGGCTATCGCTGCGAGCTACGCTGAGAATTTCGACTCAACCGGCTGAAGCAACGCCGGCGGGAGCTGCGCTGCCGGTTGGATGGTCGAGACGCCTCACGCTCGCGCGCGGGCGAGGGAGCGCGGATTGCATCGCCGCCGTCGCCGCGAAGGCCGCCGCCGGTGCTGCATGCGCGGCGCCGGACGCGCTCATCGAAGCTATGCGATATATGCAATCCATTGCCGGTGCGAGATGCATAACGGCGAGCGCTCTCAGACGTGCGCAAGGGCTCTTGCGCGTGCGGTTGGGAGGTTCCAGGAACGAAAAATGGTCAAAAAGTTATCCCCAACTATATAAAGTATTGACATAACGATAAACCACAACATATGCTACCACTGCTCGCACGTCGTGTGCGCCCGCGTGCCGGTATCCGGCGAGCTTATAGCTTGATCTCGCCTGGTTCGTCTCGCGGCGGGTTTGTCATTGCAAAGGGGAAACACATGGCAGCCAAGAAGAAAGCAGCGAAGAAGGCCAAGCCGGCCAAGAAGGCCAAGCGCCGCGCGAAGCGCTGACGCTGGTCGACGCGGGCCTGCATGCCCCAGCGAGACGCGGGGTGTGCAGGCCCGATGTCGTTCATACCCGGTCCCGCCCATGCGCGACCGGGATTTTTATTGGCAGCGGACGGTGATGCGACCGAGGTGGCGGCCGGCAAGAGTGCCAAGCGGCGCTCAGCCGCCGAGTGCGGCCTTCTTCGCCTCGGCGAGCGCGGGGCGGACGAGCTCGGCGCCGGGCCAAGCCTTCGGGTGCGCGCGCCCGTATTGCGGCGGATAGGCGATCTCGACACCCAAGGCCTGGGCCGCATGCCAGACCCAGCGCGGGTCGTCGAGGAAGCCGCGCGCAAGCGCCACCATATCGGCCTGGCCCGCAGCGATGATGTCCTCGGCCTGGCGGGGATGGACGATCATGCCGACCGCGCGCGTGGCGATCCCCGCCTCCTTGCGCACGCGCGCCGCGAAGGGGACCTGATAGCCCGGGACGAGAGGCTTGGGTACCGCCTTGGGCACCACGCCTCCGCTCGAGACGCAGACATAATCGAAGCCGAGCGCCTTCAAGCGCCGCGCCAGCGCTACCGCGTCGTCGGTGGTGGCCCCGCCCTCCAACCAATCGCTGCCGCTGATGCGCGCGCCGAGCATGCGCTCGCGCGGCCACACCTCGCGCACGGCGACCGCGATCTCGAGCGGGAAGCGCATGCGGCCTTCGAGATCGCCGCCATAGGCGTCCTCGCGCCTGTTGGCGAGGGGGGAGAAGAATTCCTGCAGGAGATATCCGTGCGCGGCATGGAGCTCCACTGCGTCGAGGCCGAGCCGCGCCGCGCGGCGGGCAGCACTCACGAAGGCGTCCTTGACGCGGCCCATGCCGGCGGCATCGAGTTGGGCCGGCGTGTGCCAGCTTGCATCGAAGGGCAATGCGGACGGAGCCACCGTGGGATAGGCCCCCGCCTCCGCCTTGAGCGCCTGGCCGCCCTCCCAAGGGCGCTGGGCCGAGCCCTTGCGGCCCGCGTGCGCGAGCTGGATGCCGAGCTTGGCATGGCAGCCGATGTTGCGCAGAAGCGCCAAGACGCGGCCAAGGGCCGCCTCGTTGGCATCGGAATAGAGTCCGAGACAGCCGTGCGTGATGCGACCCTGGCGCTCGACCGCGGTCGCCTCGATCATCAGGAGAGCGGCACCCGAAAGCGCCAAGCTGCCGAGATGCTGGAGGTGCCAGTCGGTGGCGCTGCCGTCATCGGCGCTGTATTGGCACATGGGCGCCACGACGATGCGATTGGCAAGCGACGCGGCGCCGAGCTTCACCGGCGAGAAAAGCGGACTGGTCATCACGGGGGCCCCTCGTTCGTGCTGCGCAGCATATGGCCGCCGCGGCCGGACGCTGGCAAGAGCCTTTGCGCGCATGACAGGCATGTCGCCTTAAGCCCTGTCGTCATTGCGAGGAGGCGAAGCCGACCTGCCTGCGCGAAGCCGCAGCGGCTTCGCTTCGGCGGAGGCAGGCGAAGCAATGACGGCGCGGGTTGAGAACACTAACGTAGGCAGCCGTAAAACCCTTCGAGCCTGTCGATACGCGCGCCGATGATCGCGGCCCGCTCGGCGATATAGGGCGTGGGATGCGCGGGCGACCAGCGGCGCGGGTTCGGCAGCACCGCCGTCATGAGGGCCGCCTCGTGGCGCGAGAGCCGCGCCGCGCTCTTGTGGAAGGAGGCCGCAGCCGCCGCCTCGGCGCCGTAAATGCCGTCGCCCCACTCGATGACGTTGAGATAGACCTCCATGATGCGGCGCTTCGGCCAAAGCGCGTCGATGACATAGGCAAGCGCCACTTCGATCCCCTTGCGCACAAACCCGCCGCCCGGCCAGAGAAAGAGGTTGCGCGCGGTCTGCATGGTGATCGTGCTCGCCCCCCGCAAGCGCCCCTCGGATTCGTATTCGCCGACCGCCTCGGAGACGGCACCCCAGTCCACACCATGATGCAAGCAGAAGCGATTGTCCTCGGACGCGATGACCGCGTATTGCAGCTCGCGCGAGATGGCTCCGAGCGGCACCGTGTGATGGTCGATTCTGCCGGTTTCGGGCAGGCGCAAAAGCATGAGCGGTGTTACGGGCGGCGTCACCCAGCGACCGAGGATAATGAGCGCGAGCCAGAAGAGAAGGAGGCCGGCGAGGACGCGCAGCAAAAGACGCAGAAGCCGGACTGCGCGGCCGCGCAAGGCCCGCCTCCTTGGGTCCCCCCCCGGCTCGCTCAAGGGAGGCCTGGAGCGCTCGCCTCTCAACATCGGGCCCTGCCTCGATTCCGCGCCACGGCTGTCCGAGACGAGCGCCTGGCCGCTCGGCACCCCGGCCTTCGGCGCTATTTGACGCCGAGCACCCCGCTCGTCACCGAACGCGGGTCGCGCAGCCCCCAGCGCCCGTTCTCAACCGCCTGGAAGAATTCGGCGACGGCGCGGTTGAAGGCGTCCGGCTCCTCGAGGTTAATGGTATGCCCGGACTTGGGAATGACGATGAGGCCGGAGCTCGGAATCGTGCGCTTCATCAGGAGCCCCGGCTCGAGGCAAGGCTCGTCCTCGTCTCCCGTCACGATGAGCGTGGGGATGGTGAGCTTCTTCATGCTCTCGACGAGATCCCAGAGCGAGGGCCGGCGCATCTGTACGCCGCGCATCGTGTTGACCGAGCCCTTGACCGAATGCTCGGCGAGCTGTGCCGCGAATTCGCGCCAGCCGCGCGGGTCCTTGTTCTGGTACTGCACGCGCGCGGCGCCGACCGCATATTTTGCGGCGAACGGCCCGCTGCCCTGCTCGTCGAGAAGCTTGGCGGTCGCCTCGCACTCGCCGCGGAACACTTCGCGCCTGCCGGGCTCGGCGCCGTAGCCGCAGCCGCCCACCACGAGCGAGCGCGCAAGTGCTGCGTGCCGGAAGCCGAAATGAAGCGTGGCGAAGCCGCCCATGGAGAGCCCGACCACATGGGCCTTCTCGATGCCGAGATGCTTGAGTACCGAGGCGATGTCGTCGGCGGCGCGCGCTTGCGAGTAGCTCGACACTTCCGCCGGAACGTCGGACGGGGGATAGCCACGCGCGTTGTAGGCTATTGCGCGGTAGCAGTGCGAGAAAAAGCGCATCTGGGGCTCCCAGCTGCGATGGTCGCCCGCATACTCGTGCACGAAGATGACGGCGGAGCCGCTCCCCGCCTCCTCGTAATACAGCTTCACGCCATCATCCGTCAGCGCCTGGGGCATGCAAGCTCTCCCTGGTTTGAGCGAAGCCTTCGTCCGGCGAAACCGGCGTTTCGGCGAGCACGCGCACTCTGCCGCTTCGACCGGGTCGAGGCAAGGGTGCGGCGCTCTTCCTCGGATGCATGCCGCCGAGGCATGCCGCGCGAGCTCAGTCTCCGTCGGGCGCGGGCGTCATCTTCGACGCCGACGTGGGGGCGGGAAGACGGCCCGACATCTCGGCCCCGGCATCAACCGCAAGGGGCAGAAAGACCAGGCTTGAAAGCGCTGCAATGCTGCCCACCGCGAGGAAGGCCGGCCAGAAGTCGCTGCTGACGAGATGGTCGGCGCCGCGCGCGAGCAAGGCGAGGTGAAGCAGCAAGGCGCCGGCGCCGACACCCACGCTGGCCGAAAGCTGCTGCGTCATGCTGGTGAAGCTCGTCGCCCGGCTCATGCGGTTGGAGGGCATCTCCGCATAAGCGATCACGTTCGTGCTGGTGAACTGCAGCGAGCGGAAGAAGCCGCCCGCGAGGAGGACCGCCAGGATCACCCACGTCGGCGTGTGCGGCCGGAAGAGGCCGCAAGCGGCGATGAACGCGGCGCTGACGAGCGCATTGGCGATGAGGACGGGACGGAAGCCGAAGCGCTTGAGAATGGGTCGCGCCGTGAATTTCATCGTCAGCGCGCCCGCGGCCGATGCGAAGGTCAACATGCCCGAATGGAAGGGATCGAGGCCGAAGCCCTCCTGCAGCATGAGCGGAAGCAGGAAGGGGATGGCCCCGACCCCGATGCGGAAGAGAAACGAGCCGGTGACGCTCGCGCGGAAGGTGGGCAAGCGCAAGAGCGCCAAGTCGATGATCGGATTGAAGGCCCGGCGCGCATGGCGGACATAAAGCGCGAGCGTGGCAGCCCCGACAGAGAGCATGGCGACGACGATATAGGTCGGCAGAATATTGCGGCCGGCCGCCTCGAAGCCGAAGACGATGCCGGTGAGGCCGATGGCGGTGAGCACGAAGCCGGGAACGTCGAGCGGTGCCACGTTCTCCTCGCGCGTCTCGGCGATGAAAAACGTCGCGAGGACGATGCCCAGGACGCCGACCGGCACGTTGATCCAGAAGATCCAGCGCCACGAGAAATAGGTCGTGATGAAGCCGCCCAAAGGCGGCCCGGCGACGGGGCCGATGAGCGCCGGCACCGTGAGATAGGCGAGCGCCCTCACGAGATCGGCCTTGGGCACGGCGCGCAGGATGGCGAGCCGGCCGACCGGCACCATCATGGCGCCGCCGAGGCCCTGGAAGATGCGCGCCAGCACGAAGCCGAGCAGGGAGTTGCTGAAGCCGCAGAGGATCGAGCCCGCCGTGAATATGCCGATCGCGGCGCGGAAGACCGTGCGCGCCCCGAAGCGGTCCGCCACCCAGCCGCTTGCCGGAATGAACACCGCAAGGCTGAAGAGATAGGAGGTGATGGCGAGATTGAGCCGAATCGGGCTCTCGCCGAGAGAATGCGCGATCGCCGGCAACGCCGTCGCCAACACGGTCGAATCGAGGTTCTCCATGAAGAGCGCGCAAGCCACGATCAGCGGGGTGAGGAGCTGTCGCGGCAGCGGAGAGACCATCGGATCCGGGCGTTGCATGGGGCTGGCCGCGCAACCTTATGCCGAGGACCGGCGGCGAGCCACACGATTTTCGCGGCCATGCCAAGGAGGCCGCCGTCCAGGCGCCGATTGGCCATAATTTGGCGCGCGTGCGCAAGGAAACCGTCGTCGGCGGGCGGAAAACCCTCGCGTTTTGAGCCGGAGCGAACCCGCTATGTTGCGACTTGATCTCGGCCTGCGTAGATGATAGCAATGCAACTCATTCGCAACTTCGGAACCTGGCCTATGGAAGCCGAAGCACGGGGAGGAAAAGGACAAGATAGAGATGACATATCAATGCCACGATCGACGCGGCCCTCCGATCGGCCGCCCCGCCCTCGCTGCCGGCTCGGCTCTAGCCGCCGGCCTCGTCATCGCCGCGCACGGCAAGGGAAGCGTGCGCGTGCGCGTGCGCCTGCGCCCGCTCGATCCGGGCCGCCATCGCTTCATGGACGAGTATCCCGAGGACACCATCCAGGGCGTGGTGATCTCCGAATAGGGGGCGGTGCCTGATGCTTGCAACACTCGTGATCGTTTTTCGCGAGGTGATCGAGGCCGGCCTTATCGTCGGCATCGTGCTCGCAGCGACCCAGGGCGTCGCGCGCCGCGGGCTATGGGTCGGTTATGGCGTCATCGGCGGCGTAGCTGGTGCCTGTCTCGTGGCTGCCTTCGCCGGCCAGATCGCCTCGTTGTTCGCGGGCTCGGGCCAGGAGCTCTTCAACGCCAGCATCCTCTTGCTCGCGGTCGGGATGCTGACGTGGCACAACGTCTGGATGGCGAGCCACGGCCGCGCGATCGCGCAGGAAATGCGGCAAGTGGGCGCCGATGTTGCGGCCGGCAAACGGCCCTTGCCCGCGCTCTCGATCGTGTGCGGCGTGGCGGTGCTGCGGGAGGGATCGGAGATCGTCCTCTTCCTATACGGCATCGCGGCATCCGGCGGTACCTCGGCGGCCGGTATGATGGCCGGCGGCGCGCTTGGGGTGCTGGCCGGCGCAGGGCTCTCGGCGCTCATGTATTTCGGCCTGCTGACCATCCCCGCGCGCCACCTGTTTTCCGTCACGTCGGGTCTCATCACTCTGCTCGCCGCCGGGCTTGCCGCACAGGCCGTCGCGTTCCTTCAGCAAGCCGGATATTTCGACGTGCTGACTTCGACCGTGTGGAACACGTCCTGGCTCCTATCGGACGACAGCCTGATTGGGCGCCTGGTTCACACGCTGATCGGCTACACGGCTCGACCGAGCGGCGCGCAGCTTCTCATCTATCTCGTGACGATCACCGTGATCGTCGGGCTGATGCGCTTCGTCCGTTTCAATCACGCAATCAAGGGCAAGGCTGCCGCAAGCTGACGCTCGGTGTTCGTCCCCGATGCGGCAAATGCGTGCCGACGCTGAAGGAGATTCTCCGCGGGCTCTCGGAAGCGGTTCCGAACGAGGGGCTCGGCAAGCTCCTGATCGGCGATGATGTCCAGGAGGTATTGGAGTGCGACCTCAAATTTGAGCAGAAAGGGATCAACGATCTTCGCGAAGCCATCTCGCATTGCGAAGCGGTACGAGATTTTGGGAGGCGCGACCTCCTGGTTGAGATTCTGGAGGGTGAGGAGAAGGGCGTCGACTTCATCGAGACCCAGCTTCTGCTGATCCAGAAGATCGGCGTACAGAATTACATTCAGCTTCAGTCCGAAAGCGTGGAGTGAGGGGCGCCGGCGGCAAGCAAGGCGCCGACCGATCTCCCCTTCCCTTCTCCCCGCCGCTGCCGAGACCGGCCCCATCGCTTCGCCCGCGCGATCGCGACACTCCCTCGCGCGCGGAAAGAGCCCGCGCGCCACGGTCATCACTTGCAATGCGCCGCCCCCACGATAGAATTTGCGCCTTTGGAGGAGCAAAGATGCGTCGCCTTTGGCTCTCCTGCTCGGAACCGCAAATACCGCCTTGGCGAAGAGCGGCCGCAATAGCAGTCCTTGCCCTCGTTGCCACCGCTTTCCCAGCCTTGTGCGACGCAGGACCACGGGGAGGGGGCAGCGGCAGCGGGGCGCCGAGCGGAACCTACATCAAGCCGAGCGAGCCGGCGCCGGAGACCGGCCAGTCGCCGGCGGCGACGACCGCACCGCCCGTCTCGCTCGAGGACGCGCGCAAGATCACCTCGAGCGAGGAGGCCCAGTCTCTCGTGCTGCCGCCGCGCACGATCGCGGACATCACGGCGGTGCTCGACCGCGAGAAGCCCGATCCCGCCAAGGTGGCGGCCGCGCGCGCAGTCGCGGACAAGGCCCCGCCTGCGGGTCTCGATGGCGCAGCCGCCGCGCGCTTCTATTTCGACCGCGGCACCTCCGCGGGAGAGTTGGGCCGCTCCGCCCAAGAGCTCGCCGATTACCGCAAGGCGGTCGAGCTGATCGAGCCGCTCAAGAGCAGCAAGATCGACGACTACCACCAATTCACCAATGGTCTCGCGCTGACGGAAGGCCGCGCGGGGAACCTACGGGAGCAGATCAGGCTGCACGAGAAACTCGTCGCGTTCGCCGAAAGCACGCCCAGTATCAAGGGAGCCCTCGTCGGGCAGTATTATCTCCTGGTCACCACCAATATCCGGCTCGGCAACATGGCGGCCGCCGGCGCCTGGCTCGCCAAGTGCGAAACGCTTGTCACGACGACGCCATGGCGCGGACGCGCGCTAACGCGGCTGAACCTGTTCCGCTCGAGATACGACTGGGCGAAGGCGGCCTATGCCGAGGCGCAGGGTAAATTCACCGAGGCCGAAGGCTTTTACCGCCGGGCGCTGGCCGAGAACATCACCGCGACGGCTGAATCGAAGAGCTGGGACGTGGTACCGCCGGCCGGCCAATTCGAGACCGCCAGCGATTTCCTCCTGCGCGACCTCGCCGGCAATCTCGTTCGCCAAGGCCGCCTGATCGACGCCGAGATCGAATCGCGCCGCGGGCTCATGGACCAGCTTCGCATGCGCGGGCGCTATGCGAACGAGACGGCGATCATGTTGGTGAGCCTGGGCAATGTCATCGCGGCGCAAGGCCGCAACGCGGAGGCCGAGAAGCTCGACAAGGTCGCCATCGATACCTATGTCGCCCTCGGCCATGCCGCCGATTCCTACCCGCTCAGCCTCGCACGGCGCAATCTCGCCTCGACCCTTGTGGCCCAGGGGCGCTGGGCCGAGGCACTTCAGCAATTCGACCTTGTCCGCCAAGGTGTGGCGAAGGACCCAGAGATGCTGCGCGTGCTCGTGGGCGGCAATCTCGACTTCGCGGTCGCCGCCTTGCACGGCAACCGCGTCCAAGCCGCACTCGAGGTCTCGCAGCATGCGCTCGAGCGGCGCATCAAGGGGCTGGGAGAGAAGCATTACGATACCGCGGAGGCGCGCGGCTTCCACGCCATGGCGCTCGCGGCAAGCGGCAATCCGGCCGCAGCCCTTTCGGACTACGCGGCGGCGGTCCCCGTTCTCTTGCAGGCCTCGCGCCAGACAAGCGACGAGGAGGTAGAGGGCAGCGGCAAGGAATTCCGGCTGCAGCAGATTCTCGAGGGGTATCTTTCTCTCCTCGCCGACCAGCGCAGCGCAGGACCCGACGCCGTCGCGGAGGCCTTCCGCGTCGCGGATGCGGCCCGTGGCCGCTCCGTGCAGAGGGCACTCGCGGCCTCGGCAGCGCGCGCCGCCGTGGGCGATCCTCAGCTCGCGGACCTGGTGCGGCGCGAGCAGGACGCGCTCCGCCAGATCGCCGGGCTCAATTCGCTCATCTCGAACATCCTCCTGATGGCGTCCGGCCAGCAGGATGCCGCCACGGTTCAAACGCTGCGCACGCAAATCGACCAGCTCCGAGGTGCTAGGGCCACGATCCGCGCGGAAATCGAGAAGCGCTTCCCGGATTACGTCAATCTGATCGATCCGAGGCCGGCGACCGTGGCAGACGCGCAGAAAACACTCGAGCCCGGCGAGGCGCTGATCGCGACTTACGTGGCGGAGGAGCGCAGCTACGTCTGGGCGGTGCCGAAAGAGGGGCCGGTCGCCTTTGCACCCGTTGCCCTCAAGCGCAGCGAGGTGGAGGCGATCGTCGCGAACCTGCGCAAGGCGCTCGAGCCCGAGGGCTCGAGCTTGGGCGACATTCCGCCCTTCGACGTGACACTCGCCTACAAGCTCTACTCGCTCTT
>Ga0116217_10005292_pt1 | contig 11368 bp, 8 predicted proteins | sample Sb_taG_6_FD_89697 | JGI IMG/M metagenome (GOLD analysis project Ga0116217, IMG submission 89697) | Peat soil microbial communities from Weissenstadt, Germany - Sb_50d_4_PS metaG | ecosystem: Environmental > Terrestrial > Soil > Wetlands > Peat | place: Germany: Weissenstadt | collected 2010-09-21 | reverse complement strand
ATCGCGCTTAGAGTATCCGTGAAAAGAGGATTTGTTGCTTAATACACAGGAGCGCCGTCCCGGAAGACAGCCGTTGAGCTCGAACGCAAACGTGAGCAACACGAATGCTGCCTTTTTCTGGCTGTGTGCCTTCTGGTTCGTTTATTGCGCCAGGCCGGAAGACTGGATTCCAGGTCTCGTCCACCTTCCGTTGGCGAAGATTGCGGGTTTCTTTACGGTGGCAGCTCTGCTGACAAGTGCAGGAAAGACCAAACGGAGCTTTCGAGACTTACCCAAAGAAGGCCGTTACCTCATTGCCCTGATCTGCCTGTTCGTGTTCACGTCAGTTTTGTCGCCGGTGTGGAAAGGCGGTGCACTGGCTCGCTCTCTGGATTTTGCCAAGGGCGGAGTGGCCTGGGTTCTCACCTTTTTGCTGGTGACCACGTTTGAGCGGCTGTGGCGGATCATTTTCATCCAGGCAGCCTCGGTAGCCGCGGTGGCGATGGTCTCCATTGCGAAGGCTCACAATACCCCGCGGCTGGAAGGCGCGTTACAAGGAATGTACTACAACCCGAATGACCTTGCCTTCGCGCTGGTCTTGTCCTTGCCCTTCTGTCTGGCCTTCTTCCTGCGGGCACGTGGCATCGTGCGAAAGCTGTTGTGGTTGTTCCCCATGCTGATGATGGGGACGGCTCTGGTGCTGACCGCATCGCGGGCAGGATTTATCTCTCTTGTGATTTCGGGATCGGTATTGCTGTGGCATTTCGGGGTGAAGGGGAAGCGGCCGCAACTCATACTCGCCACCGTGTTGATTGCAACGGTGCTATTAGTCGCCGCCGGTGGAAAGCTCAAGGATCGTTTCTTCGCCATGACGGGAGAGGTTAATTCGGGAGAGGAGCAGAGTGCGTACGGGTCCTACCTGCAGCGTGAAGGACTCATGATTGACGCGGTGAAAGCGATGGCCCGTTACCCGATATTCGGTGTCGGAGCGCACAACTTTGTAACCTATTCGGGAGTATGGAGAGAGGTGCACAACTCCTATCTGCAGATAGGCGCTGAAGGCGGAATTCCGGCTCTCATTCTCTATCTCCTGTTTTTCGGGTGTGGATTCGCCAACCTGCGACGTCTGAGGAAACGACAAGACCTGGATCCTCAGACTGTGCTGCTCGTGGGAGCGCTGCACAGTTCCCTGGTCGGTTTTGTCGTGGGGGCATTTTTTGAACCGGAGGCGTACCAGCTCTTTTCCTATCTCGCGGTAGCGCAGACTTCCGTGATTTGGGCGATCGTTCGGGAAGCGGATGCCGGGTCGAAGGACTCGCCTCCAGCGAGCTTGTCGAAGATGACATGGGACGATCGCCGCGAGGACCTGGCGGGCACAGCATCGAGCCCGTCCCACTCGGTGATGAATCTGCGATCTTCCGATTGATCCCGTCTATGGTTGCAACAGCACGCTGTGGTCGATTGGGGCCGGTCTTCAGGGTTGTGGAAGCAGGCTCCGGCCCGTAGTGCAAGGCAGGTGCAACCCCGAGCGGAGAACCTTGAATGAGCTGGATGAAACGAATGGAAGGACCAACCCGCAGTCGTCCCGAGGGTGCCGCGAGCGGCTTGAAATCCAGGCCTGAAAGAGGCGTTCCCGCACGCCGCCGGCGCGCCCGCGCTCTACGCTGGCTCCCAGGATATCTCTGGCAGAGGCTCACGCGAAGCCGGCCGCGGAGTTCAGTACACCTGATCTTCACTCTCGCCGACCACTTCGAACCGGCGATTGTGCCCGGGGACGGGCGCGCGCGCGCTCCCTACGATGAGCAGGAGCGCCGCCTGGAAGAATGGTGCCGGGAATACCCGCAGCTCATCGACGGTCTCCGAGATCACGACGGACGCCCCTTCTGTCACACGTATTTCTATCCTGCGGAGCAATACGACCGAGGGCATGTCGAGCGACTGGCGGATCATTGCCGCGAGGGCTGGGGTGAGACGGAAGTTCACCTGCATCATGGCACTCAAAGTCCGGATACCGCGGAGAACACCGAGCGGCAGTTGGTGGAGTTTAGAAACGTGCTGGCTTCGCGCCATGGTTGCCTCAGCTATCTTGATGGCTCCGGTCCTCCGCGGTACGCCTTTGTGCACGGCAATTTCGCGCTGGCCAACTCCAACCTGGGACGAGGCTGCGGTGTGGACTCGGAGATGCAGGTGCTCTCCGATACCGGCTGCTATGCCGATTTCACGCTGCCTGCCGCCGCATTTCATCCCGCGCAGACCAGTAAAATCAACTCGCTCTATGAATGCGCGCTCCCGCTGAACCAACGGGCTCCACAGCGCCGGGGACACGACTTGCGGTGCGGAAAGGCTCCACAGGTTTTCCCCATCATTGTCCAAGGTCCGCTGATGCTGGATTTCGAACGATGGGGAGTCGAGAATGCCGCTCTGACCGCTCCCAATCCTCCGCGATTGTCCCGTCTGCGGCTTTGGAAGCAGGCCGGAATTTCGGTTCGGGGGCGGACGGATTGGCTGTTTATCAAACTGCACTGTCATAGCATGGATCCGACGCAAAAGGAGGCCGTGCTTGGCCCGCCCATGAAACAGTTCCTGCGTGAACTGGTGGAGGGAGCCGAGACCAGAGGCGAGATTTTGCACTTTGCCACCGCACGTGAGATGGTGAACATCATTCTGGCGGCGTGCGACGGGCGCGAAGGAAATCCGGGGGACTACCGGGATTACCGTTTCAAGCGAGGTAAGCCGGCTCAGCAGGGCCAGGCCGAGATTGGGTCACAAGCGGTGTTAAGGGGATAGCGAATGTGCGGAATTGCGGGCATCGTCAACGCGGATCCTGGCGAACCAGTTGAGCCAGGCACCATCCGTCGCATGTGCGATGCAATCGTTCACCGCGGACCCGACGATGAAGGGATCGTCACCCGCGGACATACTGGTCTGGGAATGCGCCGGCTCAGCATTATCGACCTGGCAGGCGGCCATCAGCCGGTGTTCAACGAAGATCGCACCATTTGGGTGGTCTACAACGGGGAGACTTACAACTTCCAGGAACTGAGACGCGACCTGGAGAGCAAGGGCCACCGGTTCAGTACGCACACCGATACCGAGGTCATCGTTCATCTCTACGAGGAAATGGGAGCCGAATGTGTTCAGAAGCTGCGCGGCATGTTTGCCTTCGCGTTGTGGGACCAGCGCCACTCCCGATTGTTGCTGGCCCGTGATCGGCTGGGAAAGAAGCCACTGCACTATGCGCACGTGAACGGGCGTTTGCTTTTTGGCTCGGAGATCAAGGCATTGCTGGCGGTGGCGCCAGAGCTGGCTGAGATCAACTCTGAGGCCCTGCTGCAGTACTTTTACTTCGGCTACATCCCCGATCCCCTGACCGCTTTCCTTCGCATTCAGAAGCTGCCGCCGGGGCACCTCCTGGAATTTGAGGATGGCAAGCTAAGCGTCCGGCAATACTGGGACCTGCCCGCGTACGGAACGTACTCGCCCCGCAGCGAGGACGAGTGTCTGGAAGAACTCGAACACCGTCTGGCGGAGGCAGTCCGCATCCGTCTGATTTCGGACGTGCCGCTCGGCGCCTTGTTGAGCGGAGGCACGGATTCTTCGACCGTGGTCGCCCTGATGGCCCGTGCCTCGAGCCGACCAGTCAAGACTTTTTCCATCGGCTTTCGCCACGCCGACTTCAACGAGGCCCATTACGCGAAACTGGTAGCGCAGCGATTCGAGACCGAGCACCACGAACTCATTCTCGAGCCCGACATCGTGGAGACCGTCGAGTCGCTCACTCGGTCTCAGGAGGAGCCGTTTGGCGACTCTTCGATGGTGCCGACTTACTATGTTTCCTGCCTGGCGCGGAAGCACGTCACCGTGGCCCTGTCTGGAGACGGGGGCGATGAGTTGTTTGCGGGCTATAAGCGGTACCGCATCCATCTCAACGACCGGTCTTATCCATGGATTCCTCAGTGGGCGCGCCGTTTCTACCGCGAACAGGTGCACGGCAGGTTGCCTCGGCAGGTGCCGGGGCGGAATCTGGCCTACAGCATTTCGCTGCCCTGGGGTGAGCGCTACGCGGAGGGCATCTCCTTACAACCCTTTCAGAGGGAGACGCGCCTCCTTTCCGCCGATTTCGCGGCGTCCTCCGCACCCTTGAGTGTGATGCGCAACTACCTCGAGAAGGCTCCGGCTGCCGATGCCCTGAGCCGCTTGCTCTATCTGGATACGAAGACATACTTGCCCGGGGACATTCTGACGAAAGTTGATCGCATGACCATGCTGACGTCCCTGGAGGCGCGCGTACCCATGCTCGACCACGTCTTCGTGGAGTGGGTTACGGCGTTGGCGCCGGAATGGAAGATGCGCGGAGACGACCAGAAATATATCCTGCGCAAACTGGCGGAAAGAATTGGTGTTCCCAGGGAAGTGCTCCATCGCCCGAAACAAGGGTTTGCTTTGCCGCTGGTTCACTGGGTCCGGCACGAGCTGAAAGATCTGATCCTGTCGGTGCTGTTGGATTCTTCCGCTCTGCAACGGGGATACTTCAACCCACAGGGAGTGCGCCAGATGCTGGAGGAACACTTCCGCGGGCGTCGTGACCACTCGCCACGTATCTGGCGGCTCATGATGTTTGAGCTGTGGCACCGTAACTTTCTTGGGGAACTCAGAACCACGGGAACCGCTCCGGGACTGGCGAGTTCCGCTCCCCTCGGTGGGGCAAGAGGATGAGTTCAACCTCCGACCAGGGAATCGATTTCGACCACGCCATCCCCAAGCCGGGCCCGCACCCGGGGATCCCGCCGGGCGATCGGAGTATGCTCCCCGGCGTTTTTCTAATGATCGAGAGTTTTGAGACGGGAGGCAGCGAGCGCCAATTCGCCGCGCTGGCCCGATCTCTGAATCCGAATGCGTTCCGCCTGAGTCTGGGATGTGTCCGGCAGAGAGGGCCCTTGATCGAGGGCTTGGGGGAGTTGCCAGAGTTTCGGCTAGGCGGCAGCTTGTACGGGCTACAATCGTGGAAGACGCGCCTGCGGTTATCCCGTCATCTGCGCACCAATGGTTTTGCGGTGGCGCACGCATTTGACTTCTACAGCAATCTCACGCTGATTCCGGCCGCCCGCTTGGCTCGAGTTCCGGTTGTAGTGGGAAGCCAGCGGCAGCTGGGTGATCTTCTCACTCCTGTTCAGTCCCATGTTCAAACCACCGCGTTTCGGTGGTGCGACGCAGTAGTGTGCAATTCGCACGTGGCCGCCCGCCGATTGGTAGAACACGGGTTGCCAGAGCGCAAGGCGGTGGTGATCGGGAATGGCTTGCCGCCCTCGGCTTTTGCGGAGACTGCCGGCGCCTTGCCGCGCCGTCCCCGTGTGCGGCTAGTGGGCATGATTGCGCGAATGAATACCAGGGCCAAGAACCACAGCATTTTTCTTCAAGCGGCCGCTCGGCTGCGTGACCGGCTCTCCGGTGTGGACTTCGTGCTGGTGGGAGACGGCCCGCTCCGCGCCGAATTGGAGCGCGAAGCCGCAAGCCTGGGCCTGGCGGGGAGGACGAGTTTTCTGGGAGACCGGCGGGACATCGCTGCGATCCTGGCGTCGTTGGACTTGACCGTATTGCCGTCAGCCTCCGAGAGTTTGTCGAACGCAATTCTCGAGTCCATGGCGGCGGGTGTTCCGGTAGTGGCGAGCCGGGTCGGGGGAAATCCAGAATTGGTTACCGCGGACAGGGGCATCCTGGTTGCGCCGGAGAGCGCAAACGATCTGGCGGCGGCCATCGAAACCATCCTCGGTGACGAGAGCAACCGCGTGGAACTCGGGCGCAACGCCAGGCGGTTCGCGCAGGAAAATTTTACGATCGAGCAGATGGAGAAACGGCATGAGGAACTTTACACGAATCTGCTCGCGGAAAAACGCTGGCGGCCGCATGCCCGCACCTTCGTTTCCCCGGCTTCCAGTTCCCCGCGCCCTCCGTTGCGGGTGGCGATCGTGGCGGCTTCTCTGCGCTACGTGGGTGGACAATCGGTGCAGGCCGACCTTCTCCTGCAGCGTTGGAAGGACGATTCTGACATTGCAGCACGGCTGATTCCGATCGATCCTCCCTTCCCGCGGGCCCTTGCCTGGGCTGAGAAGGTTCCGTTTCTGAGAACGCTTGTTCGCGAGCCTCTCTATCTGTGGCATCTGTGGCGAGGGCTCAAGGATGCGGACATCGCCCACATATTCTCCGCATCCTACTGGTCATTTCTGATAGCGCCGGCACCCGCTTTGCTCGTGGCACGAATCAGGGGGAAGCATACGATCGTCCATTACCACAGCGGCGAAGCGCGGAACCATTTGCGCCGATTTCGCACCGCCCGCCCGATTCTGCGAAAGGCGTCCAGACTGGTGGTGCCTTCCGCATACCTGGTGGATGTTTTTCGGGAATTCGGTCTTCCAGCCAGCGTGGTGCCAAACATCGTGGACGAGAACCAGTTCTGTTTTCGGGAGCGGCGGCCGCTGCGTCCGCACCTGGTTTGCACCCGAGGATTCCACCCGTACTACAGCGTGGACGTGGTCGTGCGCGCTTTCGCTGAGATCCAAAAGGACTTTCCCGAAGCTCGTCTCGATCTGGTGGGCGGGGGGCCTTCCGAGGTGGACATTCGCAATCTGGTGCGAGACTTGAATCTCCCGGGAGTGCACTTCCTGGGAGTAGCGTCGCGGGAACAAATTGGGCGCCGGTATGACGAGGCCGACATTTTTGTCAATGCTTCCTGGCTGGATAACATGCCAGTGTCCATCCTGGAAGCCTTCGCCAGTGGGACTCCGGTGGTCACTACCGCTCCGGAAGGCATCCGTTACCTGGTGGAGCACGGCCGAACTGGCTTGCTCTCAGAAGTCGGAGACGCAACGGCTTTGGCGGCGAATGTCATGCGGCTTCTGCGCGACGCGGAACTGGCTTCGAGATTGGCAGCCAATGGGTACAAGGAGTCGCAAAGGTACCGCTGGACGGAGGTTCGGCAGCGATGGGTGGAGGAATACAGTTCCCTGGCATCCGGAGCGTCGAAGTTGCTCGGGAGTGAGTCGCCACACGGTGAGACCCAGACAGGCCGCACAAGCGATTCGGCCAGAACACCCGTGGCATAAACGATCGATGCGTTCGTCCTCCAAGCCGCTGTGCCGTGTGCTGCTGGGCCTATGCGCGGCCGCGGCGATGATCGCGCTGATTCTGTTGTTCTGGGGTGGAGGCCTGTTGATTGCAAATGATGCGCTGCCCGATCACGCCGACGTGGCAGTCGTCCTGCAGGGCTCGATGATCGCGGAGAAAACAAGGATCGCGGGGGCGATGACCCTGTTGCGGCAGGGTGTTGTGAGTCGAGTTGCGATCAGTATTCCGAAAGAGTCGTACTGGGGACAGTCCCTGGCTCCGGTTGCCCGTGCGTATATCGAACAGATTTACGGTGCGGATGTGCCGGGCCGAGTGGATTTCTGTGTGACCCGCCCCGAAGTAGACTCGACCGCAGACGAGGCTCACGCGCTGGGCACGTGTTTGGCGGAGCACCAGTGGCGAACCGTGGTGGTGGTGACTTCGAATTATCACAGCCGCCGCGCGGGCATGATATGGAGGAACGCCATCAAGAAGGAGCATCCGGAGATCCGCATTTGGGTGGACGGCGTCACGGACCCGGGTTTTCAGCGGCAATGGTGGCGCAGCCGCCGGTCTGCAAAAATCTGGCTGGAGGAGTTTTCCAAGCTGGTCTTAGCCGCGCTGGGAGGGTGAAAGGACTTGGATGTGATCGGACCCGTTGAACACACCACTGAACTCGACGGTAACGGCCGCTGTTTGGCGGCGGAGCCGGCAGCTGGACAGACTTTGGCCGGAGACCTCACGGTAGAAATCCACGAATCTCCCGAGAGCGCGGAACGGCTGCGCCCCGAGTGGGAGACGTTGCTGCGCGAGTATCCGTTCTCTACCACTTTTTCTACGCATGAGTGGCTGATACCGTGGTGGCGAGCCTTCAGTGGTGAGGATCAGCTGCTGATTCTAGCGTTTCGAGACAGTTCGTCGTCGTTGATCGGTTTGGCGCCGATGGCCGTGACCCGCGTCGGCAAATTTCCGAATGCGTTGCGCTTGCTGAGGCTGATGGGCGACGGCAGCCATGATTCAGACAACCTGGATTTTCCGGTTCGACCGGGTTGGGAAAAGGCGTTCAGCCTTCGCCTGCTGGACTGGATGCAAGACAACTCCAGCCGGTGGGACGTATGCCAGCTGAACACTCTGCCATCGAATTCGCTCATACTAACTCCGCTGCTTCAGAATTTGGAGGCGCGGGGGTGGAAATGCTTCACCTCGACGCGGCCTCAAACGGTCGTGAAACTGGCCGAAAGCTGGGAAGCCCACCTGAAAGGGATTTCCAGCAAGGAGCGGGGCAAGATTGGGCTGAGAGCCCGCAGGTTAGAAAAGAAATACGAGATGCGAGTCCGCAGGTGTTCGGGGCAGGAGGAACTGAACGTATTTCTGGAAGCTCTCTTCGAGTTGCACGGCAAGCACTGGCAGGAGAGAGGACTGCACGGGACCTTGCATTCACCGCTGCGCCGCCAATTTTACCGAGAGATGTCCCGCTTGCTGTTGGAACGTCAGAGACTGGAGTTTTGGGCCCTCGAACTTAACGGGAGAATCGTCGCCACGCAGTTCGGCCTTCGCCATGAGCATACGGTGTTCTCATTGCAGGAAGGGTTTGACCCCGACTACGCCCCCGACAGCGTTGGCTATGTTCTTCGCAGCCAGGTTATCAAGCAACTGATCAGCGAGGGTATACGTTGCTACGATTTTCTGGGAGGAACCGACGATTCGAAGATGCGCTGGGGCGCGGAAGTAAGAAATTACCTGAATCTGCGTTTCGCGCGCCCGTATAGCCGTGGAGGTCTTTACCTGGCAATGAAGCGCCGAAGGGAAGAGACCAAGAATTGGCTGCGAGCGCACCTGCCGTCTCGAACCTGGCAAGCGCTGAAGCGGGTGACAGGAAAAGGAAGCTAGGAAGCCGCGCAGGCTCGGCTTCAGCGGCTTGCGGTCTCTTTTGAGGTCACTGGTTCGTAACCCACCGAGCGCATGACGTCGCCCCAAGCCGACTCAAGCTGCGCCACACAATGCTCGGGCAACTTGGATCTCCACCCACCAGAGCTTGCCACACGCACGAACGGTTTGTCCTGCCGCGTTTTTCTGGTTTCCTTCCATTGCCGCGACTGTTCCTTTTCGAGCTTCCGCATACGGTCTGCCGAACTCAGCTCCACGGCCCGAGCGACTCGCTTGGAACTGGTGTCGACACCCAGGAAGCCTGCAATGCTCGTGCCGGCCTCCAGCGTATTTGCCAGCATGTCTTCGTATCGAAGGAACAGGAAATTCTTCTGGCCGTTGCGCGTGGCCATCCAACTGACGACATGGTCTCGCCAGGAGCCGGTCTTGGGCTCGAACTCAGATGCGATAAAGCGCGGCAAGAATTCTTCCAGACTGCAATCCTCCGAGATTACACGCCGCTTGAGCTGGAATTCGTAATACGAGAGCAAAACATCCAGCGGATCACGCACGATGTAAATGACTTTCTGATAGCGGGGATCAAAGCATTCGTGGCTCTTGATGATTCGCGGTCGTGGAAAAGTGCGCAAGGTACGGTCGGTAACGTCATAGATCTCGGGTATGCGGGATTCCAGACGGGCAAAACTGACTGGATCGTCGGGATTGATCAGGTTGCAGACCAGAAACCGAGTCCAGGTATTTCCCGACCTGGGGAAGGAGACGAGAAAGGTGTCATCGGGATAGACGGTTAAACCTCTCGCCGCTGCTTGTCGCTTGGTGACCGCCCTGGTATAAGAGATCAACTGCTTCTTCAGGTTCGACATTGGTTTGGGCTGCTCAACTGCGGTCCATCACCATCGTACTTCGCTGCGCGTCCTCAGCGGAGTTCCACGATGAATACGTCGGTTCGATACTTGCCTTCCGGCGACTTGCCCAACTGACCTTCCCAGTCGGAAGTGAACATATAAAATCGACCGTCGGGTGAAACGTTGCCGCGCGGTTGTGAGTAGAAGCCGTTCTTGGCTGTGCTGTAGGTGTGAGCAAACCGCCACAGTCTCGAACCCTTACCGTCAGTTTCGACGCAGAGGATCTCATTCTCCCAGGGGCCGGCCACGTCGAGCGGCGTTCCGGGCGTACTTGGGTTGCTTGGCCGGTAAGTGGATAGACACGCGGGATTGCTATCCTCGGGATTGTCGTTGATCCAGGAGAGATGGAGGTCATACCAGTAACCGGGAGAGCCATGTATGTCGGCAGTCAGCGGTTCAATGGAATCCAGGTGGTCCAACGGGCGCTTCAGCATGGCCATGGGATGATCCCCGCCCGGATTCAAGACGTGGGAATATCCTATCGCCTGATGCCCTCCACACTGCGACGGGCAAACCGTGACGTCCAGCGTTTCCAAGTTCCAGAGCCGCCACTTCGACTGCCCCGTACCTGCGCCGCGACCAATCATCACAAACTTCCCGGACTTTGAAATCCGGGCGTTATGAACACCGTAACGATCGTCAAGAGAGGCCCTCCCTTTCGGCCCCCACTGTCCGCCGATCTCTCCAGTCTGAGTGTTATACCAGCGGCATCCTTTCTCGCGATCGTAAGTGTAGATCAGGTAGTTCGCATCCTGTTGCGGTCCGATCACCGCCGTGAACCGTGCATCATCCACACTGACGGAGACGGCGAATAGTTTGTCCGCAGGGCGCAAGGTGACGCACTTTCCCGGATCATTGACCACACTGGTCTTGCCCGTGGAAGTGTCGAACTGTTCAATATCGGGCTGTTGTTGTCCAGTTCCGTACAGCAGGTTGGGCTGGGTGTAGCTGAAGTGCGGTTCGCCGCGCCAGCCCAGCTTGGGCGCTCCTCGAAGATGAACCGCCAGAGTCGAAGGATTGAAGTCGAAGAGCGTGAAACTACCGCCGGTGTCCATCACGTAGAACTGGGTGCTCAGCGCATTCCAGGTATTCTGTTGAGCGCCCGACGGAGTCATCATTGGCCTCCCGGGCGCTCTCGGGTCAGACTTCTCGTCGGTGACGCGAACGATGCGCGAGCCAAAGGCGGGATCCGTAATAATCGATCCAGCCGGTCCAATTGCGGGCGGAGTCTTGGGATAAGGTTCGACTCGTCGATCAGTCCGGGCGCAGTAGTTCGGCGGACCGCAACTGGACGACTCTGTTGCCTTTGCACCCTGAGCCGCTGCTTGTAGGGCATAGACTAGCGACCCAAGCAACACCACCCCCAGGAACCGGGTAAAACCCTTGCCTCTGGCTGAGGCCAAGGATGGTTCGTCGAAATTACTCATGCTGACCTAATGAGTGCCTCGGACTGGCTTCGGTGACACTGGCTCAACCCTACCTTTTTTTGTGAGACT
>Ga0116217_10005290_pt1 | contig 11370 bp, 10 predicted proteins | sample Sb_taG_6_FD_89697 | JGI IMG/M metagenome (GOLD analysis project Ga0116217, IMG submission 89697) | Peat soil microbial communities from Weissenstadt, Germany - Sb_50d_4_PS metaG | ecosystem: Environmental > Terrestrial > Soil > Wetlands > Peat | place: Germany: Weissenstadt | collected 2010-09-21 | reverse complement strand
GTGACCACCACTTCGTTGCCCAGGTAACTGCTGAACCCTTGCACGGTATTGAGCAGTTGGGTGAGCTTTGCCTGATCATTCTGTGAGTTCCACCAGTCGCGCAGTACCTGGCTCTGGTTCAGGCGGTCCTGAAAAATCTGCTGTGCATTGGCGACCATGCCGCCGATGTTGGGGATGGCCACATAGAGTACGGTTCCATCGGGAACCAGGGGAAGCAGAGCGGAAGAGTAGCGTAGACCCGGGCCGGGCATCTGGTCCAACTGCTTCTGCATCGTGCTGAACTCGGCCAAAAGCGCGAGGTGCTGGTTGAGGTTGCGGCTCCAGGCGATCTCGTCTTTGATCGGAGCGGGCGCCATGGCCGCGCTGGTGGAAAGCTGTTCGCCCGGATGCAGCAGTTTCGTTCGATTGGACTCGTCCACTTGGACCACGCCTTGGAGCACCGCAACCCGCGAGCCCTTGGTGCCGCTGTCGACTGCGAAAACCGTGCCCTTCACGGAAACCAGGCAGTCGTTGGTTGCGACAAAAAGCCGTCCGGTACGCTGCTTGGCGGCCTGCACGATCACGCTGCCGCGTGCCAGATGAATGGTCATGCCACTACGCTTGCGCGAGAGCGAAAGCCCGGACCGCTCGCGCATTTCGACAAGCGAGCCGTCGGCCAGCCGGACCATGGCGCTCGATCCGCGCGCGGTAAGAATCTCTTCGCGTTCACTGAGCCCGGAGCCCGCGGCCACAGGTGAGCTACCCGTGTCGGATACACGATACAAGAAACCGTTGACGCTTTCCACCGTTCCGCGGGGGCCGGCGACGGGGAGCAGATTGTCGCGCGCCTGCCACGCGCCGATTCCAATACCAACAGTCAAAGTCGCGGCGATGGCCCATTTCCATTGCGGTGCAATCGCCCAATGCGCTTTCGCGCGCGGCTTCATTTCGGCGATTTTGCCGGACCGCGCCACTTCCAGGGCGCTCCGGCAAGCGGCACAACTATGGATGTGATCCTCGAACAGCCACACTTGAGCGTCAGGGAGTTGCTTGGCCCGGTAGGCCGGGATCAGCGCGCGAAAGTCGTCGCACGTTCGCAGGACCCCAGGGTCGGAGACGCCCGCGTCAGAGACGCCCGCGGCGGAGACACCAACGTCGGAGACCCGCGCGTCGGAGGTCCGCGCCTCTTGCGCCACCTTTGTCCACACGCGAGCGGCGGCCTGCTCGATCGCGGCCGAGTCCATCTCCTCGGCGCGCATTCCAGCGATCGCCTGATCGAGAATCTGCTCGGAATTTTGTTCGGTACTCATGACTTTTCTCCCAGAAATCTGCTGATTTCCCCTTGCAACTGAGTGCGCGCGCGGTGCAACGTCACCCCCACGCCGCCCGGCGAAAGATCCAGCATCTCCGCAATCTGCGAATTCGAATGGCCCTCGAAATAGTGCAGAGCGAAGATTTCGGCGGTGCGCGGCGCCAGACGTCCAATCGCGCGACGGATGCAATCGCGTAACTCGCGCGCCTGCTGTCGGCTGTCGGCTGGAGCTTCCTGGCTGGCGAGCAGCGGGGCCTGCACATCGAGCGCGACGTGTTTCGAATCGCGGCGGTCGCGCACCAGATCGAGCGCGGCGTTCACCGCCGACCTGTGCAGGTAGGCCCCGACATTATCCATGGGTGGCGCATCGGGCGTGCGCCTCACCAGGCGCATGAACACTGTTTGCAGTACGTCTTCGGCATCCGAGGCGTTGCCCGTGATGCGATATGCCGCCCGCAGCACCCCGGCATGGTGTTCCCGAAAAATCTGCTCCAGATCGGCGGGTGGCCCGAGAAGGGGTGGTGGTGGCGGCTGGGTCATTACAGCCTGCAAGCTCTCCATACACACATATGACAGATTTCGGGCACGATTATTACAGGAGTCGGGCTAACCATAGATGGCACGGACAAGGGGAACGATTTCGGGTGGCACCAGGTGCTCCCAGGGGGCGGCTTGGCGGAGGCGGTCGCGGACTTCGGAGGCCGAGATAAGACTAATGTCTTCTGTTGGTTGCAAGATACTGACGCGGTGGCGGATGTGGGGTGGTGGCTGGTAACATCCATCCCGCGGCGCGACCAGCAACTCGAAACGGGTGATCATCTGGCGGAAGGCGTCAGGCTCGCCATAGTCCCAAGTGACGATGCGCTCGGCGGCGTCGCGGCCGCAGATGAAGAGCAGGCGGAGGTGGTCGCTGTAAGCTTCGCGGCATTCCTCGGCGATTTCCGCGAACAGGCCGCGGGCGCTGGCGGCGACGGAGAAACGGGGTTCGGCGCGTGTGGCGGCGAGTAGCATTTCGAGGCGTTGATGGAACGTCGCACCTTCGTAGGGTTTATGCGGAAACTCGCGCGGGAGGACGAAGAGCACTTCGTCTGTAACGCCTAGTGCGGCTCGCGCCAGGGCGAGGTGGGCGAGAGTTGGCGGATTGAATGCCGCGGGAAGAACGCCGAGTGCTTGCGGGATGCCTTCAGCGCGGCGGAAAAAAACAAGACTCACGTTACCGTTGTAGTACACTGAGGCTCGTTTCGATGCGCACCATTCTCTATTTCCTTTTTGCGTGCACGGCCTTCGCCCAGGATTACGATCTGGTGATTCGCGGGGGGCGGATTGTGGATGGGACGGGGAACCCGTCGTTTGTGGGAGATATTGCCATTCGCGGCGATCGGGTGGTGGCGATGGGGCACCTCGCGAACGCCGCTGCCAAACGGACCATTGATGCCGCGGGGCTCACGGTCGCGCCCGGCTTCATCGACATGCACAATCACTCCGATTACACGCTGCTGGCCGACGGCAACGCACAGAGCATGATCCGGCAGGGCGTGACGACGATGGTGTTGGGCGAGGGCGGGTCAGCGGCGCCGGTCGGCGGAAAGCAGCCGCACGTGACGCGACGGGTGATAATGGGCGGCGGCGAACCGGATTGGACGGACTTCAACGGTTACTTCGCGCGGCTGCTGCGGCAGGGGATTTCGACCAACGTGGCGAGCTACGTGGGATCGAGCCAGATCTGGACCTACGTACACGGCGAGCAGGCGGGACCACCGACAGCCGCCGAGCTCGACCAGATGCGCGCGCTGGTGCGGCAGGCGATGGAGCAGGGAGCGCTGGGCGTGGCCAGCTCGCTGAGCGGGCCGCCGGGATCGTGGATCGACACGGACACGCTGGTGGCTATGTGCGAAGCGGCGGCGCCTTACGGCGGCTGGTATTCGACGCACATGCGGACCGAGGGGCGCGGCGTGTTTGAATCGGTGGCGGAAGTGATCGAGATCGGGCGGCGCGGGCACGTGCCGGTGGACATCATTCACCTCAAGATCGCGGAGCACGCCATGTGGGGGCAGATGCCGGAACTGGTCGCGACCATAGCGCGCGCTCGTGCAGAGGGCGTGCAGGTGCAGGCGAATGTATACCCGTATCGCGCGGGGCAAAACGATCTGGCGAGCATCATTCCACCATGGGCGCACGAGGGCGGATCGGAAGCCATGATCCGGCGTCTCAAGGACCCGGCGCTGCGCCCGCGACTGGAGAGCGAAATCTTCCACGGCATCCCGGGCTCGAACTGGTACGACCACTACACGGCAACCGGCGGGTGGGACGGCATGCTGCTGGTGTCGCTGGCGAACCCGCAATACAAGAAGTTCGAAGGCATGCGGATGAACCAGGTGATCGAGGCTGTGGGAAAACCGCCGCTCGACGTACTTTTTGAGCTGTTGGAGAGTAACGGCGGCTCGGTTCCCACCGTCTACTTTCATCATTCGGAAGAAGACATGCGTTACGCGCTCAAGCAGCCGTTTGTTTCAATCGGGTCGGATGGAACGGCGGTTGCGACGGAAGGACCGCTCGCGGCGGGGCATCCGCATCCTCGGTACTACGGCACGTTTCCACGAGTTCTGGGCCGTTATGTGCGCGAGGACAAGGTACTCACGATAGAGGATGCCATTCGTAAGATGACTTCCGCCAATGCCGCCAAAATCGGCGCCTTCGACCGTGGGTTATTGCGTCCCGGCATGATGGCGGATGTGACCGTTTTCGACGCCGAGCACATCGTCGACAACGCCACGTTCGCCAAGCCGCACCAGTATGCGACGGGTGTCGAGTTCGTAACTGTTAACGGCCATGTGGTTCTCGACCACGGCCAGCACACCGGAGCGCGCCCCGGCACGATCCTGAAACGCCAGCACAGCGGCGGCGCTTAGCGGTAGATTAGAGAGAGAACATGTTCACGTGGATCTGTCCGCAGTGTGGCCGTGAAGTGCCGCCGGCCTACAATGAATGCCCGGATTGCTCGGGCAAAGGGGCTGGCCAGGCGCCTCCGCAGCAACCGGGGCAAGGCGCGCCCGTGGGTGCTCCGCCGCCTCCGCCCGGGTCCTACCCTCCACCGCAATATTCCCAGCCACCGCAGACACAATACGCACAACCGCCGCAGGCGCCGTACGCACCGCCACGGCAGTTCGCGCCAACGCCGCAATATGCACAGCCGCAGTACGCCCAGGCACCGCAATACGCGGCACCTCCGGCCGCTCAGGCGCCAGTTCCGGGTTTCATGCAGCAACCGCCGGCCCGCGGGATCTCACTTCCACCGTGGCTGATGACCATCGGATTCGCCGTCCTGTTCCTGGCGGTGGGTGCGGCGCTGTTCTTCGGCATTAAGCACTTTAGCAGCTCGAGCGAAGCGGCGGCGAGCACACCCACTTCCCGGGAAAGTGCGCCCGCACCGGCCGCAGCGAACACGCCAGCCGCAGCCAAGCAGAACAGTACGCTGCAGAAGTACGTGGAGGTCGCCGGTGTGCGGCTGACGGAAAACTCCGGGAAAATGCCCGAGGTCCACTTCCTGGTTGTGAACCACTCAGGCGCCGAGATAGCCGACCTGGCGGCTAACGTGAACTTGTGGGCGCGTACTGCCAAATCCGACGAAGAGGCCGTGGGAACCTTCGCGTTTAAGCTCGGTTCACTTGGGGCTTACGAATCCAAGGACCTGACAGCGCCGCTCAGCACCAAGTTGCGGGTTTACGAACTTCCCGACTGGCAGAACCTCACAGCGGAAGTGCAGATAACATCACCGCAGTAAGAGACAAGCCCACTTAGTAAGTAAGAGTAGCTCCCGTCAGTGTGAGCTGTTCCCTTGCAGTATATTCAACATATTCGTGGCGTCGTCTACGAAGTACAGGCCATCCTCTCCGAACGCGAGTCCGAACAGCGCGCCGGCTCCCGGAGGATTGCTGGAGTTATCCAACTGTTTTGTGAAGAATTGATTCCCAAAAGGCGTGGTAAAGACCAAATTGCCATCCAGGCTATTCACAGTGGCGATAGTGTCGAGAGGGCCAATGGCTAGGGCCAGCGGACCGTTCAGCGCGCCTCCCTGCGTGACGGTGATGCCGGCGCCAGCGGACGTGTGGCGACGCACCGCATCAGGAATAGCCGCGATTCGATTGCCTAAGGTGTCTGCAACATAGAGGACGTCCCCAAGACCTAGTCCTACGCCAGTCGGACCAATCACCAGGGCGTTCGGATCCGTACGTACCGGAAAACCGGAACCAATCACAGTCATCGAGTCAACTTGTGGCGTGGCTTTACGGGAAACATCCAGCACGATGCGGAGGACGGTCGCCGTATTGGTTGTGGTGGCAACCGTGTTGTTGAGGACATTAGTCACGAAAATCTCCGCGTCATCGCCATCGTCGCGCGCGGTCATGTCCCACGGACCATTGATCATCGAATTCGAAATCGTCTCAACCGGCTTGCCGGTGCTATCCAGCACAATCAGACATCCAGCCCCTGCCGTGGACGCCTGACCATTGGTAGTGGGAAGGCTACCGACAATTACCCCACCGGAGCGCAGCGCAACCAGGGCCGTCGTCAGCCCCACGCCTCCAGGGCAATCCGGAGTGAGTGCGGCGGCGGAAATCTGCGCGAACACACTTAGGTTTCCTCGTGGGGAAATCTGGACGATGGTCGAGCCGGTTCCCTGAAGATTGCCACTGTTGTTGAAGTTACTTACCAGAATATTGCCCTTGATCAGGTTGCCCCGGTTTAAGGGAACTATGGCGACACCATACGGGTTGAGATCGCCATTCAGAGGGACAGTGGATGCCACAGGATTAATGGTAGTGAAGTCGTTGTCATCGGCTCGGATGACGGGGGAGATGGAAGTGAGAACGGCCGCAATTCCCGCGACCATGGCAAACCTGTATCGTGTCATAGTTCGTTCGCTCCAGTATTATGCCTACTCAGGCACTGCGAACGATTCTATGCTGCTACATATGCAGAGACAAGAGCGGTTTAGTACCGCCCATGTTAATTGTGTGGCGCGAGTTTACAAGTCTTATCGGGCTGAGTAAGTGGAGATTGACTTACTGAGGTAACACTTATTAAGGCATGGGAATTATCCGATGTCGGCTGTACAGAACTTACACTTAGTCGCCTCCGGGGCGATAGATTCCGTACAGCGCGGACATTTCTTCGTTGGCGCGGCTGGGGCCTCTTTGATCAACGCCTTCGTGATCATGTACACCACGAGTGCAATCACGACGAAGTCCACCACGTTGCCGAAGAAGTTTCCGTAGTTGATCGCGTTGGTTACGTCTTTGCCACCAACCATCACTTTGGGGCCCAGTTCCCATTTCGCCGTCCGCCACTCGCCGCCAGGGAGCGCCAGGCTGATGACCGGCATGATCATGTCGGCCACCAACGAAGACACCACCTTCCCGGTCGCGGCGCCCATGATGAAACCGATCGCCAGCGCCAGTACTGAGTGCTTGAGCAGAAAGTCCTTAAAGCCCTTCATCACGATGCACCTCCGTTACGTAAGGCGCATGGTACTACAGATGAGGCGGGCTACGGATTTCGGGCTGTGCGCAGCGTCGTCTCGGCAATCTCCGCCTGGCGCGGGTCGAAATGCGGGTTCAAGGCCAACGCACGATCGAGGCTCTTCGCCGCCTCCTGCTGTTTTCGCAGGGCGCTCGCAATCATTCCGGCGTGAAAGTAAAACGCGGGATCCGGAGTCCCGAACCGCAGCGCTTTTCCGGCCGCCTGCTCGGCTTCCGCGTACCGGCCGTTCTTGAACAGCGCCCAAGCCAGTGCGTCATACGTGTAAACATCGCCACGCACGTCGAGTTCGGCCTGGGCCAGTTCCAGCGCCCGGTCCAGCTTCCGGCCCTGATCCGCATAGACCAGGGCGAGATTGCGGTTCGTCTTTTCGTTGTTGGCCTTCACCACCCGGTCGACCACGTCCAACAGCTCCAGTTGCTGGCGCGCGTTAGCCTTTTTCCCGGTGCGTTCATAAAGCTCGGCCAGCGCCGCGGCGTATTCGGGCATCGGCACGACCGCCTGCGCCCGTTTAAAATTCTCGATCGCCTCCGCCAGTTTGCCCTGCGCCGCCTGGACGCGTCCCAAACCGGCATGCGCGGGATGATATCCGGGGAACGTGCGCAACGCCTCAGAAAAGGTATCGGCCGCTTGCTCCAGCCGCCCGGTCTTAAAATAGAGGTTCCCCAGGTCCACCAGGCACCATGCGGTGTTCTCGGGCGCGGGGCTACCGGCCTCGATCGCCTGCCGCATGATGGCGATCGCTCCTTTCGCATCTCCCATCACCCAGCGATAGTAGGAAGCGCGGTTGTAACTCGACTGGTTTGGACGCAGCGACATCATTTTCTGATAAGCGTCGGCCGCGTCGTCGTATTGCCCTAGTTCCATCAGCGCGTCGCCCAGCGTGCCCCAGTTCCATGCGTCGTCGGGCGCGATCCGGATCATCTCGCGCGAAAAGCCGGCAACTTCGGCGAAGTGGTGCCGCTCAAGACCTATTTCGCTGCGCAGCCGGAGAGCCTCATAGTTGGCGGCTTCGGCGGTCAAGGTGTGCGCCACCAGTTTCTCAGCACGCTCGATGTATCCGAAATCCGTGGTCTCGCGCATTTTCTGGATGTAGGCGCCGGCCAGCAGATTCTGGTAATGCAGATCGTCTGGTTTCGAAGCGGCCAGCTTCTGGTAGGCCGCGATCCGCTCGTCCGTCTTCATGTGCGCAGCCGCCGCAAGCAGGCGATCCGAATCGGCCTCCTGGGCGATCATCGTGGCGCAGAACACACCTGTCAAGAGTAGGAATACGCGCATGCCAGACAATAATACGTTTGAGGGCTACGATCGGATTTACTTGGCCATTCCCATTAGATATTGCCCGAGCCGCTCCATGGCGGGCTCCAGAATCGAGCGGTCCGCCGCGTAGCAAATCCGCACCGATCCTTCGCCGCCCGCTCCAAAGGCCACGCCAGGCGCAAGCCCGACCTTGGTTTCCATCAGCAGCCGACGGCAGAACTCGAAGGAATCGGTCAGACCTTCGATTTTGGGGAACAAGTAGAAAGCGCCGTCCGGCTCGGGGATCGTCACGCCAGGCATGCCGCGCAAAGCGTGCAGGCAGAAATCGCGGTTCTCTCTCAACCGGCCCAACATGCTCACCAGTTCGGCTTCTCCGGATTCGAGCGCGGTCTCCGCGGCTTTCTGCGCGAACGATGGAGCGTGCGAGATGATGAATTCGTTCAGTTGTGTGGCTTTCATGCCCAAATCGCGCCGCGCAACCAGCCAGCCTACGCGCCACCCGGTCATGCAATAGCTCTTCGAAAACGAATGCACCACCACCACGGCATCGTCGCGCGTGGCCTTGCGCAGAATCGAAGGCACCGGCTCACCCAGCTTGGCACCCGCGTAGTACAGCCTGTCGTAAACTTCGTCCGCCAGGAGCCACAGCCCGTGCGCGCGGCAGAAATCCAGCAGCCGCTGCTGATCTTCGTCGGTCGCCACCCAGCCCAGGGGATTCGATGGCGACGTATAGAGCACCAGCCGCGTGCGCGGTCCCATGGCCGCTTCGAGCGCATCGTAATCGATGCGATAGCGATCTCCGCACAACGGATGTGGAATCTGCCGTACCACCGCGTTCGCCATCGCCAAAATAGACGAACCGTTGGGCCACGCCGGCGTCAGCACCAGCGCTTCGTCGCCGGGATCGACCATCGCCCGCAGGCTCACATTCAACGCTTGCACGCCGGACGCCGTGATGACGATCTCGCTTTCCGGGTCGAGTTGCACGCCGTGCCATTTCTGATACTGCCGGGCGATGGCGCGCCGTAGCGACGGCAGACCCGCGTTCTCCGTGTAAAACGTGTAACCATCGGCCAGCGCCTTGACCGCAGCCTGCTTGATGTAGTCCGGCGTCGGCAGGTTGGACTCACCGAAGTACAAGCGCAGCACGCCGTCCATCGACATAGCCACTTCCGCCAGTTCCCGGATTCGTGAGTGCGGAACACTCTCGGCGGATTGTGCGAGCGAAGGCATCTCTGCCATTGTGCCAGATGCTTGGTGTGCAGTATCGTTAGACCGTTGTATGTTCCAGCGGTACACCGAACGGGCCCGCAGGTCGATTTTCTTCGCCCGATATGAGGCCAGCCAGTTCGGCTCGAAGATGATTGACACAGAGCACCTTCTGCTCGGTATCTTGCGCGAGCACTCGAAGGACCCGCTCGCCGAATCGGGAACGACGTTCGAGGAGATCCGCAGAAGGATCGAACAGCAAAAGCCTCCCAGCGGGGAGAGAGTGCCGTCGGTCGATTTGCCGCTCAGCCACCAGTCGAAGCGCGCGCTGGTATATGCCATGGATGAGGCGGACCGTCTGAAACACGCCTCGATTGACAACCGGCATCTACTGATGGGCTTGCTGCGCGAGAAGAATTGTTTTGCGGCGGGCGTGCTCCGCGATCAGGGAATCACGATCGAAGCATTGCGAAATGCGCGCGAGCCGCAGGCCATGAGTCCCTGGAGAACGGCAGTAAGCATCCTTCTGCAAGGCATGTTCGAGCGCTACACCGAACGAGCGCGGCGCACGATTTTCTTCGCGCGATCGGAAGCGAGCCAGGCCGGCGCGCACGCCATCGAAACCGAGCATCTTCTCCCTGGTCTTTGGCGGCAACACGAAGGGAATCTGCCGTTCCGGTCAGGCGCGCTGGCGCTGGAGGAGATTCGCCGGGAAATCGACGGCCGAAAGCCGCCCAACCGCGACAACGTGCCGCATTCAGATGACTTGCCGTTGAGCGAGGAATGCGAACGTGTGCTCGCGTTCGCGGCGGAGGAAGCTGACCGTTTGGGGCACGAAAAGATCGGAAACGGGCACATACTGTTTGGTTTGCTGCGGGAGGAGAAATGCCTCGCGGCTGAAATACTCCGTGCTCACGGAATCACGCTCGATGAAGCGCGGGAGAATCTCACTCGAGAAGGAGATCAACCGTCATGAAATCGCGAATAGCCTGGCGGGAAAAACTGAACAGGCCGGCGAAAGTCGTCGACATCACGCCGAGAATGCAGAAGCGATTCGGTTCAGGAAAAATGCTCATCCCCTGCCCCATGGACGTGGACGCGCTCATCCGAACCGTTAAGAGAGGCGTGCTCATCACACAGTCACAGATTCGCGAGCGGCTGGCCCAGGCGCATCAGGTGGATGCGACATGTCCCATAACAACGGGAATCTTCGTGCGCATCGCCGCTGAAGCCGCCGAGGAAGATCTGCGTTCCGGCAAGCAGCGCGTGACACCTTATTGGCGGGTGATTCGCGATGACGGCACGCTCAATGAAAAGTTGAAGAAACAGGCGGCGCGCTTGCGAGATGAGGGATTCGAGATTGAGCGTGGTCCTCGCAAGAACACGCTCCGCGTGCGCGATTTCGCGAGCCACCTCACTTCGCTTTAAGGCTGTCCTGAACCTTGCGGCCGTATTCTTCGGCTTTCGCCAGCACCTGCGCCGCATCCAGGGTCAGTACCTGGCCGTCGCGCACCACTTGCCGGCCGTCGACCATGACGTCACGAACATCACTCGCTTTGAGCGCGTATACCATCTGCGAATAGACATCGTAGAGCGGCACCGCATTGGCCCGGTCCAGCCGGACGACAATGAAATCGGCGCGTTTAGCTGGTTCGATGGAGCCGATCTCTTTCTCCATGCCCAGTGCGCGCGCACCACGAATCGTGGCCATTTCCAGCGCCTGCCGTGCCGGCAGCACCTGCGGATCGCCTGTAGTGACCTTCTGAAGCTTCGAAGCCAAGTCCATTTCCTCGAACATATCGAGATCGTTGTTGCTGCCTGCCGGCCCATCCGGCCCGAGCCCGACAGCCAGATCGAGCGCCAGCATCTTCACCACCGGCGCGATGCCGCTGGCGAGTTTCATATTGCTCGAGGGGCAGTGCGCGATGCCGACGTGACGCGCGCGCAGAATTTCGAGATCCGCGTCATCGGTCCAAACGGCGTGCGCCGCGACGGTGCGGCCGTTGAAAACACCCAGCGCATCCAGCGCGGCTGTCGGCGTTTTTCCTCGCTTGGCGAGTGAGTCATCGTTT
>Ga0116217_10005289_pt1 | contig 11370 bp, 6 predicted proteins | sample Sb_taG_6_FD_89697 | JGI IMG/M metagenome (GOLD analysis project Ga0116217, IMG submission 89697) | Peat soil microbial communities from Weissenstadt, Germany - Sb_50d_4_PS metaG | ecosystem: Environmental > Terrestrial > Soil > Wetlands > Peat | place: Germany: Weissenstadt | collected 2010-09-21 | reverse complement strand
TTCGGCGCGGCCACCTTGATCGCGCTTATCTCCATACGCGCCTGGCGATTGCCCACGGTGTCCATCAGCCATGCGGCCTTCAGCGTCAAAAGGCGCGCCATCTCGATCTCGATGCGCGCCTCGGCGATCCAGTCCTGGATGTTGGCCCTGCTCGCCACGGGCGCGCCGAAGGTCACGCGCGCCACCGCCCGCCGGCACATCGCCTCCAGCGCCCTCTCGGCCGCGCCCAGCGAGCGCATGCAGTGGTGGATGCGCCCCGGCCCCAGGCGCGCCTGGGCGATCATGAAGCCATCGCCCTCGCCCGCGATCAGATTGGCCGCCGGCACGCGCACGTCCTTGAAGTCGATTTCGGCGTGGCCCTCCTGATCGTCATAGCCGAACACCGGCAGGCCCCGCAGGATGCTCACGCCCGGGGTCTCCAGCGGCACCAGGATCATGCTCTGCTGGCGGTGCTTAGGTCCCTCCGGCTGGGACTTGCCCATCACGATCATGATGCGGCAGTGCGGGTGCAGCGCCCCCGAGATCCACCACTTGCGCCCGTTCAGCACGTATTCATCGCCCTCGCGCTTGATGCGCAGCGCGATGTTGGTCGCATCCGAGGAGGCCACATCCGGCTCCGTCATCGCAAAGCTCGACCTGATCTCACCCTCAAGTAGAGGTATAAGCCAGCGCTCTTTCTGCTCCTCGGAGGCGAACTGGTGCAGCACCTCCATGTTGCCCGTATCCGGCGCCGAGCAGTTGCACGCCTCCGAGGCTATGTGGCTGCGCCCGAGGATCTCCGCCAGCGGCGCGTAGTCGCCATTGGACAGCCCCGCCCCGTGCGTCGCATCGGGCAGGAACATGTTCCACAGCCCCGCCTCGCGCGCGTGTGCCTTCAGCTCCTCCATGATCGCCGGCTGGTGGTGGGGGTCGCCGGACTCCCTCAGCTGGTGCTCGTAGATCTCCTCCGCGGGGTACACCTGCTCGTCCATGAACGTCTGCAATCGCTGCACATACTCCTCGCAGCGCTCGCTGGGCTTGAAGTCCATCGTCTCGCGTCTCCCTCCTGAATTTTTTAAAGGAGGACCCCTCCGGGGTCCCAGGTGGCCGCGTGGCGCCCGCCGAACTCTCACACCGTAGTCTGCGCTGGGTGCGAGCTTCATCTAACAGGACTTGGGCGGCGTTTGCCGGCACCCCCTGGGGGGCGCTTGCCGGCACCCTCGCCGTGCTCGCCCCGCTGCTGCTGCTCTGCGGCTGCGGATCCTCCGGTTCCAGCGAAAGCAGCACGCACACGCTCACGCTCACCGCTCCCCTCGGCGGGGTCCAGAGGATCCCAATCGCGCCGGCGATCGCCGCTGCGCGGCCCAACTCCTCCCATCCCAACATCGTCTTCGTGCTCACCGACGACCTGTCCTGGAACCTCGTCCCCTATATGCCCCACGTGCTCGCCATGGAGCGCCGCGGCGAGACGTTCGCCAACTACTTCGTCACCGACTCCCTCTGCTGCCCCTCGCGCGCCTCGATCTTCACGGGGCGCTTTCCGCACAACACCCACATCGTCTCCAACAGCCCGCCCTACGGCGGCTTTCCCCGCTTCCACGAACTCGACGAGGAACAGCAGACCTTCGCCCTGGCGCTGTGGCGCAGGGGCTACATGACGGCGATGATGGGCAAGTACCTCAACGGCTACCTGCCCAACGGAGGCGAAGGCGTGCCCGCCTCCTACGTGCCCCCGGGGTGGAGCGAATGGGACGTGGCCGGCAACGGCTACCCCGAGTACGGCTACACGCTCAACGAAAACGGCCATCCCACGCAGTACGGCTCCCAGCCCCAGGAATACCTCACCGACGTGCTCGCGCGCAAGGGCCTTCACTTCATCGACCGCGCCGCCGCCGCGCGCAGGCCCTTCCTGCTGGAGCTCTCCACCTTCGCGCCGCACTCCCCCTACATCCCCGCGCCGCGCGACGAAGGGGACTTCCCCGGCCTCATGGCTCCGCGCACCCCCGCCTTCGACGCCCCCGCCACGGGCGCCCCCGCCTGGCTGGCGCCCTATGCGCCCCTGGAAGCGCAGCAGATCGAACAGATCGACCACCAGTTTCGCCTGCGCGCGCAGGCGGTGCAGGCGGTGGACAATATGATCGCCCAGATCGAGGCCCTCCTCACCGCGCGGGGCCTGGCTCAGAGCACCTATCTCGTGTTCAGCTCCGACAACGGCCTGCACATGGGCGAGCACCGCCTCATGCCCGGCAAGCAGACGGCCTTCGACACCGACATCCACGTGCCCCTCATCGTGATCGGGCCGGGGGTGGCGCGCGGGCGCACCGTGAGCGAGATGACCGAGAACATCGACCTCTGCCCCACCTTCGAGCGCCTCGCCGGGGCGCCCGTGGGGGCCGGCGTCGACGGCCACTCGCTGGTGGCGCTGTTGCGCGGGCGGCCGCTGCTGCAAGCCTGGCGCAGGGAGATCCTGGTGGAGCACCACGGCCCCGTGCTGGCTCCCGCCGACCCCGACCTGCCCGAGCGCGGTGCCGGCAACCCCACCAGCTACGAGGCCCTGCGCACGCCCACGAGCCTCTATGTCGAGTACACCACCGGGGAACGCGAGTACTACGACCTGCGCACCGATCCCTTCGAGCTCCACAACATCGCCGGCCACCTCGCGCCCGCGCACGAGCGGCTGCTGCACCGCGCGCTCACGGCGATCGAGCACTGCGTCGGCCAGCGCTCCTGCTGGCGCGCGCAACATCTCCCAACCTGAGGTTGAGCCTGAGTGTTTTACTGAGCCGGGCGGGCGTTCGATCTGGCGCAGCATGTGATCGCCCCGCGGCGGTTGGCACTTGAAGGCGTCTCCACAGATGTATAGGGTTACGTACAGATCGCCATGTTCCCCAGAGCTGGGGATCTCGATGTCGCCGGGCCGAGGGAAGGTTCCGGAGCTACCCGGATCGAGGCGGACCTGTCCATCAAAAGAGGAGAGAATCTGATGCGCAGAGCATCCACCTGTCTGGCCTTGCTCGTCATGGCCATCCTTGCCCTGCCCGCGCTCGCCACGGCGGCGCCCACGGTCACGCTCAAGTTCAGGGCCGTGCCGATCCCCGGGTTCCCGGGGACGGGCAACCATCTCGGCGCCGGCGCGGCCGGCGAAGCCAACTTCACCATCAAGGGCACCGAAGCCGTCGGCGGCGTGCCCTCGCAGCTCACGGGCGTCAACTTCTTCCTGCCCAAGGGAACCAAGCTGACCACGAACGGCTTCGTCACCTGCCCCGAAGCCACGCTCGAAGGCAACGGGCCCGAATCCTGTCCGAAGAAGTCCGTCGCCAGCCCCATCGGCAGCGCCGGCGTGGTCGATCCCATCGGCGGCACCAACGTCGAAGAGAACGCCACCGTGCAGGCCTTCTTCGCCCCCGGCGGAGGGCTGTTCTTCTACGCCAACGCGGCCTCGCCGATCTCGGCGCAGCTGATCGCCGGCAAAGGCCACTTCACGACCGCCGCTCCGCCCTACGGGCCCGAGCTGGTCACCAGCGTGGCGCTGATCCACTCGGTGCCGGGCGCCCCGGACGTGTCCACGACCTCGATCAACATCAAGGTCGGCTCGGCCTACAAGAAGGGCAAGAAGACGGTCTACTACGCCACGATCCCCAAGACCTGCCCCAAGGGCGGCTTCCCCGTGAAGTCCGAACTCTTCTTCGCCAGCGGCGAATCGGTCACGGTGACGGCAAAGGCCCCGTGCCCCAAGAAGTAGTCTTCTGCAAGACAGCCTAAGCGGCACCAGCGCGGGCGGCCCCGAGAGAGGGGGGTCGCCCTCGCTGCATCAACATGGAGGAAGGATCGGGGTGAGGACGCAGATCGTGTGGTGGAGGAGGGGCGCGGCCGGGGCAGCCGGGGCTCTCGGCATCGCCGCGCTGGCCGCGGTGGTGCTGCTGGCCACCGCCGCGGGCGGCTCCGGCGGGGGCTACACCGTGCGCGCCATCTTCGACGACGCCGGCAACCTCATCGCCGGCGAGGACGTCCTCATCGACGGCGTCAAGGCCGGCACCGTCGGCGAAGTGGTGGCCACGCCGCAGGCCAAGGCCGCCGTCACGCTCAAGATCGAAAACCCCAGCTTCACGCCCTTTCTCGCCGACGCCACCTGCATTATCAAGATCCAGTCGCTCATTGGCGAGAAGAACGTCGACTGCCTGCCCACCCAGGTGCGGCCGGTGGGCACGTCCGCGCCGGAACCCCTGCCCCGCATCCCCAATGGGCAGGAAGGGGCGGGCCAGTACCTCATGACCGTCCAGCACACCTCCAGCCCCGTCGACGTCGATCTCCTGGGCGACATCACGCGCCTGCCTGAGCGCCAGCGCTTGACGATCATCCTCAACGAGCTCGGCGCCGGCCTCGCCGGGCGCGGCAGCGATCTGCACGAAGTCGTCGTCCGCGCCGATCCGGCCCTGCGCGAATTGACGCGCGTAACGGCCATCCTCGCCTCCGAGCACAAGACGCTCGAGCAGCTGGCCATCGACAGCGACGTGGCGCTGGCCCCGCTGGGCAAGGTCAAGCAGCAGATCTCCGACTGGATCTTCAAGAGCAACGTGGTAGCCACCGCCACCGCCAACCACCGCGGCGCGCTCGCGCAGAACCTGGCTCTGTTCCCCGCCTTCCTGCGCGAACTGGGCCCCGCCATGCAGCGCCTCGGCGCGCTCGGCGAACAGATCACGCCCACCTTCGCCTCCCTGGGCATCGCCGCGCCGGGCCTCGCCAAGACCTTCCAGAGCCTCGGGCCCTTCTCCGTCAGCTCCCAGAAGTTCTTCGAAAGCCTCGGCGAGAGCGCCAAGACCACCGGCCCCGCGCTGGTCGCCGCGCAGCCTTTCTTCAAGCGCTTTCAGACATTGGGGGCGGCGGGCAAGCCCTTCGCCGACAACGCCTCCGCGCTGGTCACGAGCGCGCGCGACACGGGCGGCGTCGAGCGCCTCGTGGACTCGATCTTCAACGGCGCCGGCGCCACCAACGGCTACGACGCCCTCGGGCACTTCCTGCGCGCCATGGTCGTCGTCAACACCTGCCTCAGCTACGCCATCGTGTCCTCCCCCGGCTGTACCGGGCGCTTCTCCTCCGGGGGCGCCACCAAGGCCTCCGCCGCGCGCTCCTCGGCCACCACCGAACTGGTCATGCAGCGCACCCTCGCGGTGCTCCGCGGCGCCTCGCCGGCGCAGGCCATCGCCGAGTACCCCGGCGTGGTGCTCCCCGGCAGCGGCGGCTTCCCCACCCCCGCGGAAGGCTCCCTCGCGAGCACCCAGCCGGTGGGGGGCTCCAGCGGCGCCACCACCTACTACACCACCTCCGCCCGCGAAAGCCCCGGCGCCAGCGGGCTGCTCCTCAACTACCTCCTCGGCAACTGAACCGTGACCCGCTCTCTGCTCATTCGGCTGCTGGCCCCCCTGCTGGGAGCCCTCGCTCTGGCCGTGTGTCCGGTCACGGCGCTGGCCGGCGAAACCACGGAAACGGCGACAAGCGAAACGGCGACAAGCGAAACGGCGACAAGCGAAACAACGTCCACCGCACCAGCGCCCGCGCCCACGGCTCCCCAGGTGCAGGCGCAGATCCCGCAGGCGCCCAGCGGCTCCACGCGCAGGCACGCCAGGGCGCATCCCGCGCCAATCGGCGGTGGCACGCCCTCCGCGCCCACGAACACCACGAACACCACGGGCACTACCAACACCACCAACAACGCCAACCTCCACGCCCCCGCGCCCTCCTCGCTGGCCCCTCCGCCGCCGCCATCCGCGCTGGGCTCCCCGCTCAGCGGCGGCGTCCCCAGCTTCTTCATCGCCAACTTCCCCATACCGCCCTTCCTGCTGCCCATCTATCAGGCCGCGGGCAGGACCTACGGAATCCCCTGGCAGGTGCTCGCGGCGATCAACGAAGTCGAGACCGACTACGGACGCGACCTCTCGATCTCCAGCGCCGGCGCCGAGGGCTGGATGCAGTTCCTGCCCTCCTCGTGGGCGCAGTACGGGGTGGACGCCAACGGCGACGGCTACGCCGATCCCTACAACCCCGCCGACGCCATCTTCGCCGCCGCGCGCTACCTGCGCGCCGCCGGGGGCGCTCGCGACATCCGCGAAGCCATCTTCGCCTACAACCACTCCCAGAGCTACGTGGCCTCGGTGCTCCTGCGCGCGCAGCTGTTGCGTGGCACGCCGCGGGCGCTGCTCAGCGCCATCGCCGATCTCGCCGAGGCGCGCTTCCCGGTGCACGCGCCCTCGCACTTCTCCGACGGCTTTCCCGCGCTGCCCGGCCATCCCACCGATCGAAGATCGGCCAGCACACTCGTGGCCACCGCCATCTACTCCACCCCCGGGGCGCCCGTGATCGCGGTGCAGGACGGGACCATCCTCGCCATCGGCCGCTCCGCCAAGCTGGGGCGCTACGTGAAGCTCCGCGACACCTGGGGCGACACCTACACCTACGGGGATCTGGGCAGCGTGGCCACGCTCTATCCCGTGCTCACGCCTCAGATCCAGGCCCGCAGGCTCGGGCATCTCGCCGATGTCCCCATCGGCTCGCGACGCGGGGCGGCGATCCCTCCCGCCAGCGCCGGCGTGCAGCCGCACTCGCCCATCTCGGCGGGGGCCGTCTCCTCGGGGTTGGCCATGGGGGCCGCCGCCGCCCTCGAAACCACGCCCGTGCCGCCCATCCCCACGCCGCTTCTGGCCTCGCGCGCCCACCGTGTGCGTGCCTCCCATGGCGCGCCGCGGGTCTTCCGTGCGGGCCATGAAATCGTTCACCTGCGTTCCCTGCGGGTGGGTTCGCGCATCATCGCCGGCACCGTCATCGGCCATCTGGGGGCGGCCGTCCTCGAAGAAGCCCCCGCGACCGTTCCCGTCCCTGCTCCGGGCGTTGCCTCCGCCGCTCCCACGGGCCCCCAGGCGCGCATGATCTTCCAGATCCGCCCCAGCGGCGTAGGCGCGCCCCTGATCGATCCCAAGCCCATCCTCGACAGCTGGGTGCAGCTCCAGGGGAGCCTCATCTACCGGGCCACCGGCAGGCACCGCTTCCCGGCCGCCCCCGCGCTCCGCGCTTCCAAGCGCTCTCCCCAGGGCGCCGTCCGTCTGGCCAGCGTGCTCGCCCCCGCGCTCACGCCCGGCCAGTGGCTGGCGCTGCTGGCGCGGCTGGGATCGATCCCCGATCCGGTCGTGGCCAGCGGGCACTCCGCGGCCTCCATCCCCATCGCCAACGGCAGGAGCGGCGGCAATGGCAACCACTAGCCGCGTACTCGCGCTGGGCGGCCTCGGGCTGGTGGTGCTGATCCTCGCCTACCTCATCTTCGCCGGCGGCGGCGGGGACGACTATCAGCTGCTCTTCGAAAACGCCAACCAGTTGGTGCGCGGCGATCAGGTGACGGTCGGCGGGCAGCCGGTGGGCAGCGTCACCGACATCGTCCTCACGTCCGAATACAAGGCGCGCATCACGATCCACGTCAACTCGCCCCTGGCGCCGCTGCACGAAGGCACCACTGCGCAGATCAGGGTGCCCTCGCTCTCGGGCGTGGCCAACCGCTACATCGCGCTCTCGCCCGGCCCCAACAGCGCTCCCAAGCTGCCCTCCGGGGCGACGCTCCCCACCAGCGCCACCCACGGCGTGACCGACATCGACCAGCTCTTCGACATCTTCAACGCGCGCACGCGCAGGGCGCTCCAGAAGGTCTTCCAGGGCTCGGCCGAAGAGTACGTCGGCTCCACGCCCAGCGTCAACGCCTCCGCCGAATACTTCGCCCCCGCGCTCGCCGCCAGCGATCACTTCGTCGCCGAGCTCTCCCGCGACCAGCAGGCCCTCACCGAACTGCTCGTGCAGGGCGCCAAGGCCACCACCACCATCGCCGCGCGCCGCCAGCAGCTCTCGGAACTGGTCGAACACGGCGACATCGCCTTCCAGGCGCTGGGCTCCCAGCAGGCCAACCTCGCGCGCAGCGTTGCGCAGCTGCCGGCTGTCCTGCACCAGGGCAACGCCACCTTCACCGCGCTGCCGCCCGCGCTCAGCGCCGTGCACCAGCTGATCGACGTCACCAAGCCCAACACCACCTCGCTGGCGCTGCTCTTCGAACGCCTGCGCCCGCTGATCTCCGAAGCCACCCCGGTGGTCAACAACCTCAGCCAGGCGTTCAGCAAGCCCGGACCGAACAACGACCTCACCGACCTCTTCCAGGGGTATCCGGCGCTGGTCAAGCAGCTCGAAGTCGCCACCCCCATCGCGATCAAGCAGGCAGAAGAATCCACCGTCTTCTTCTCCAAGTGGCGCCCCTACAGCCCCGAACTGGTGGGCCTCGCACGCAGCCTCGGCCAGAGCACCGCCTACTACGACGCCAACGGCCACTACATCCGCGCCGCGCCAGTCGTCGCCAGCTTCACGCTAGGACCCGAAGGCAGCCTCGTGCCGGCGGAAAACCTCCAGCAGGGCCTTGCGAACCTCAAGACCGGCCAGCTCCAGCGCTGCCCGGGCAGCGCCACCCAGCCGGCCCCCGACGGCTCCTCGCCCTTCACCGATACGGGCCAGCTCGAATGCAACCCCGCGGAGGTGCCCTGATGGACCGCCGCCGCGGCTCGCTCGCCGCCAACCCCCTCTTGATCGGCGCCCTCACGGTGCTGATCGTCAGCGTCGCCGTCTACCTGTCCTACAACGCGCTCAACGGGCTGCCCTTCACCCCCACCTACAACATCCAGGTCGAATTCAACCAGGCCAACGGGCTGCTGCCCTCCAACGAAGTGCGCATCGGCGGCGCGCGCGTGGGGCTCGTCGACCACATGGCCGCCCACCAGGATCCCCACACCGGCCGGGTCACCGCGACCGCCTATCTGAAGCTGGAAAAGGGCGTGCAGCCGCTGCCCGCCAACACCACCGCGATCGTGCAGTCCGTCTCGGCGCTCGGCCTGAAGTACCTCCTGCTGGAAAAGGGCAGCTCCGCGCGCACGCTCCCGCCGGGGAGCACCCTGCCGCCCTCGCAGACGCGCGAACCGGTGCAGATCGAAGAGCTCTTCAAGATGTTCGACAAGCCCACGCGCATCGCCAGCCAGGAGAACCTCAACATCTTCGGCGACACCTTCGCCGGGCGCGGCCTCGGCCTGAACAACACCATCGCCACGCTGCGCCCCCTGCTGGCCAACGCCGTCCCCGTGCTGCACAACCTCGCCTCGCCCCAGACCAACTTCCACGAGCTCTGGATCGCGTTCGAGCGCACCGCCTCGCAGGCTGCGCCGGTCGCGCAGCAGCAGGCCAACTTCTACGTCGACATGGACACCTTCTGGTCGGCCTTCGCCTCCGTGGCCACCTCGCTGGAAGCGACCATCGAGGGCGGCCCGCCGGCGCTGCGCCAGGCCATCTACTCGCTGCCCTTCCAGGCGCCCTTCACGGAGAAGACCACCGAGTTCTTCCGCCTCCTGAAGCCCAGCGCCAAGGCTCTCGCAACCGCCGCGCAGCCGCTCGGCAACGCGCTCGAGGTGGGGGCGGTCAACCTGAACGCGGCGATCCCGCTCAACGCGCAGATCGCAAACGGCGCCAAGGCCGTGCAGGAATTCATCGCCAACCCGATCGCCACCCTGGGCCTGGAAGATTTCACGCAGACCTTCCAGGCCGGTGGGCCCGTGGTGGCCGGGCTGGCGCCGGCGCAGACCACCTGCAACTACTTCACTCTCTTCTTCCGCAACGTCGCCAGCCTGCTCTCGCAGGGCACGGGCGTGGGCACGCTCGCGCGCGCGCAGGTGCTCTTCTCGCCGCAGGGCCCCAACAACGAGGGCGGGCCCTCCTCGGCGCCGGCCAACGGTCCCTCTGAAAAGATCGGCTCCTCGCCGCTGGTGGACAACAACCACCTGCACTTCAACCCCTACCCCAACGTCTCCGGGCCGGGGCAGCCCAAGGAGTGCGAAGCGGGCAACGAGACCTTCATACCCGGCAAGGCCGTGATCGGCAACGTGCCGGGCAACTCCGGAACCACGCACGACGTCACCACGCGCTCGCAGAACCTGCTGGGGTTGGAATATCCCCCCGCCACCCTCCAGGACCTCGGGTTGAAGAGCTCCTCCTCGAAGGGAAAGAAGAAGTGAGCCGCCTGCGCTTCATCAGCCGCCGCGACCAGACCCCCGTGGTCGAGCTCCAGCGCTCCAACCCCGTGCGCTTCGGCATCGTCGTGCTCCTGATCATCCTCGTGGTGGTCTATTTCGGTTTCACCAAGCACATCCCCTACACGCACGGCTTCCGCCTGAAGGCCGCCTTCGCCTCCTCGCTGAACATCGCCATCAAGTCGCCCGTGCGCATCGCCGGCGTGGACGTCGGCAAGGTCGCCTCCGTGCAGCGCCAGGGCGAAACCGGCGTGGTCACGATGGAAATCGAAAAGCAGGGCCTGCCGATCCACAGGGACGCCACCGCGAAGATCCGCCCGCGCATCTTCCTCGAAGGCAACTACTTCGTCGACCTCTCGCCCGGGAGCCCCTCCGCGCCGACGGTCTCCTCCGGCTACACCCTGCCGGTCACGCAGACCTTCGACCCGGTGCAGATCGACCAGGTGCTCACGGCGCTCAACAGCGACACGCGCGCCAACCTCCAGACCTTCCTGGCCGAATACGGAGATGCCCTCACGCTCAAGGCCACCCCCGCCGAAGCCGCCCGCCAGGACCCCGAAGTGCGGGAGCTCAACGCCGCGCAGGCGGTCAACAAGTCCTTCCAGCGCGCGCCGCAGGCGCTGCGCGGCTCGGCGATCGCCTTTCAGGCGCTTGGCGGCACCGAACCCCACGACCTCTCCGGCCTCGTGCGCGCCGCCGAACACCTCACCGGGGAACTCAACGTGCACGAGCAGCAGCTCGGCGAACTGGTCGGCAACCTCAACACCTTCCTGGGCTCCATCGCCGCGCAGTCGGGCAGCGTCAGCGCCGCGGTGGCGGAGCTGCCGGGCACGCTTCACACCGCTCACAGCGCGCTGGCCGCGGTGGACCGGTTCCTGCCGCCGCTGCGCGCCTTCTCGCTGGACCTCATCCCGGGCGTGGAAAAGACCCCCGCCACGGTCCAGGCCACGCTGCCGTGGATCGCGCAGGTTCGTGGCCTCCTGGGCCCGCAGGAACTCGGCGGCGTCGCTCAGGGACTGCGCGCCGGTTCGCCCACCCTGGCCGCCCTGCTCGGCGCTCAGCCGGCCTTCTTCAAGCAGACCGAACTGCTCAGCAAGTGCCTCACCAAGGTCTTCTATCCCGCCGGCGAAGTCAAGCTCCAGGACGGCGCCAACACCTCAGGCATCACCGACCAGCAGGAGTTCTTCAGCGCCCTCGTGGGCTTCACCGCGTCCGCCCAGAGCTTCGACGGCAACGGCCCCTTCCAGCGGATCCTCTCCACGGGGGGCTCCCAGAACGTGGTCACGCCGCCCTCCAC
>Ga0116217_10005283_pt1 | contig 11388 bp, 10 predicted proteins | sample Sb_taG_6_FD_89697 | JGI IMG/M metagenome (GOLD analysis project Ga0116217, IMG submission 89697) | Peat soil microbial communities from Weissenstadt, Germany - Sb_50d_4_PS metaG | ecosystem: Environmental > Terrestrial > Soil > Wetlands > Peat | place: Germany: Weissenstadt | collected 2010-09-21 | reverse complement strand
TTCGAGCAGTTCTTCGACGTCATGACCGAGATCGGCTTCGTGCAGGAGGCGCGGCGGCGCTCGATCGAGCCGATCGTGCTGTTCGTCACCGACCCGGCGCCGGGCACGGTGCGCGCCTATGCCGATCTGCGCCGGCGCCTCGAGACCACCGCCTTCGTGCCGGTGCACAACGAAGCGGTGTCGGTGATGTACGAGAAAGCGGATTTCCCGCCGAGCCGGCCCGAATACGGCGTCATCCGCATCCCGCGCCTGTCGGCAATCGTGCGCGGCGTCGTCGACCGCCCGAGTTTCTCGTTCGGCGCCTATATGACCGAACGGCCCGGCGGCCCGACCGAGATCCACAGCTGGATCGGCACCATTTTCACCGAATTTCGCGAGCTCGAATTGCGCCTGCTCATGGGCAAGCTCGGCGCGTCGCTGGGCGGCGGCGCATTCGGCCGCCTCAATGCCCTTCGAAACTGACCAGGGTGCGCACCACGGCTCGGGCACGGCTGCCAGTGCCCGCATGAACAAAGGGACACTCGACGACATCGAACATGCCAGGCTTGCTGTTTTTTGAGCGCCTCATATCGAGCACCATGCCCGGCAGGACATCATCGAAACGAACACCAGGGTTCCAGCCGGCGGTGCTCGAACTGTCACGGGGTGACGCCAAATCGCTTGGCCAGGTCCGCCGGCGTCATGTCGGTCGGCTTTCGATCGAACCGGATGCCGGCCTCCTGCAGCGCTCTGGCGACCAGCGAAACGCAGCCGTGACCGCTGTCGGGCATGCGGACGCGATCGCCAAGCACAATGGTGGCGGCAAGGAGCAGAAAATTGCGCAGGCTGTACTTTTGCTTGAGGCAGGATCGCGCGAATTGGACGGCTGCCTTGCGCCCGGCGTCCGGCAGGTCAAGCCAAACATAGTGGTAGTCGCACTCGCGGTATTGCCGGATGTGGTTGATGACTACGCCGCGCGCGTTGACTTCCACCATCTTGCCAGTGTGGCTGACGACCAGCGCCACGTGGCTCCAATAGGTGTAGGGACGGTCCTCGGGCGCGCGATGGCGGATGCGGACGAAGCAGCGGATGAGCCATCCCAGCCAGTGTTTGTGGCGCACCAGGATGATGTCACCCGGTCGAGGACGAGAGATCGTCTCTCCGGGCCGGCAATGCACATAGGCCGGCATGCTCATCATGGGCGACGTGTCGATTGCGGACATTTCTGCTGACGCCTTACCTCGACGAAGGACAGCAACAGTACCCGGTGGCCATCACCATTGCCGCATCGGCAAACGGCGGCCGGCGCGCGGCACGATCGATAACTGCAGGCAGATTTGGTGCGGCATCTGGGCACGGCAGTTAAAGCGAGCTGAGAGTCACCCGGCTCCGTTTTCGAAATGCGACGCGAGATCGGTGGGGTCGAGCGCGGTGTTGTACAGCGCGACCGACTGAATCAGGCCCTGGAAAGGAACCAGCGGGGCGCCGGCGCCGCCAGCCTGCGTTCGCGGAGTCTGAGCATGTTGATTGTCGCCGGCGCCGATGAAGAACGTCATCGGCTGGGTCGGATCGATTGCGACGTAAGGCGTTATCGTAGCTGGAGAGGGGGGCCAGGCCGCTGTCGGCGGCGGCGGGTTATTGCTATCGGAATCGCTAGCCGGGTTTATCCAGAGGCTGAGCACTTGGGTGGCGCTATCGAAGGTCAGCGCTACATAGGTCAGGGAACCATCAACAGCAGCCGGCACCATGGTGTTAATCACCGTATTTACCGTGCCGTTTCCGATGTCTAACTGCCATTGGTTTTGTTGATCAATAGAGATCGCAAAGCCTGTGCCGCTGCTGGTGCGTGCGGCAAACACAACCCAAATGAATCCCATTACGGTCCATCTGGGCTGGACCCAGGCTTCGAGTGTGAAGTCGGTCAACGATGGCGAATTCGCCGCCCACGGAATGCTGACGTAACCTCCTTCGAAATCGACGCAGGCTGGCAGATTCTTGCTTCCGGTAGCGAACGCGTCGCCGGGCACAATCGAAGCCTGGTGCAGATTAAGCGTGGGATTGAGATCAACCGGTGGATTGCCCATCGTTGTTAGAAATGTCGTCCCCGATACATAGATCGGCGGATTTATGTAACTGCCATTATGATTGTTTCCGGAAAGATCGAGGGCGGTGCCAAGGCCGGTGCTGCCCGGGGGCGGCGGCGGCAGCGCCGGCGCCCCCGCCGGCGGCGGCGAATTTGGGAAATCGCTCAGCGGCCAATAGGCGACAAGGCTTGGTTCTGCGAGAATGTTATTACTGTAGGGTTCTGCAAGTCCGCCGGTCTGAAGAACGCAGCCGACGAAGCACACCGACCAGACGACGGCCAGCATGCCGATCGGGACCAAAAAGAAAAGCGTGGTGCTCACGTTATCGACTCCATGTGCCTCCCGGTACGGTCAGCCGTGTCTGTCGGCCCGATTAGTGTTGCAGGCGAGATTTGGTGCGGCAGCTGGGCACAGCAGTTAAAGCGAGCTAAGTGTCGGACGTGGCTCCGTCTGCGAAATGCGATGCGAGATCGGTGGGGTGGAGCGCGGTGTTGTACAGCGCAACCGACTGAATCAAGCCCTGGTAAGGAACCAGCGGGGCGCCGGCGCCGCCAGCCTGCGTTCGCGGAGTCTGAGCATGTTGATTGTCGCCGGCGCCGATGAAGAACGTCATCGCCTGGGTCGGATCGATTTCGACATAAGTCGTTTGAGTGGCAAAGGTCGCCGTCGGCGGCACCGACGTATCATCGCTGGCCGGGTTTATCCAGAGGCTGAGCGTTCCGGTGGTTCCGTTGGTGCTTTCGAAAGTCAGCGCTACATACGTTGCGGAACTGGAACTAGGAGGGGAACTAGGATTAATCGGCGCCGGCACAAATGTGTTAACCGGCATATTTACTGTGCCGTTTCCGATGTCTAACTGCCATTGGTTTTGTTGATTAATAGAGAGCGCAAAGCCTGTGTTGGTGGTACGTGCGGCAAACACAACCCAAATGAATCCCGTGACGGTCCACCTGGGCTTGATCCAGGCTTCGAGTGTGAACTCGGTCAACGATGGCGAACCCGCCGCCCACGGAATGCTGACGTAACCCCCTTCGAAATCGACGCAGAATGGCAGATTCTTGCTTCCCTGAGCGAGCCCGTCGCCGGGAACAATCGAAGGCTGCTGCAGATTAAGCGTTGGATTGAGATCAACCGGTGGATTGCCCGCCGTTGTTAGAAATGTCGTCCCCGATATGTAGATCGGCGGATTTATGTAAGTGCCATTATGATTTTTTCCGGAAAGATCGAGGGCGGTGCCAAGGCCGGTGCTGCCCTGGGGCGGCGGCGGCAGCGCCGGCGCCCCCGTCGGCGGCTGCGAATTTGGCAGATCGCTCAGCGGCCAATAGGCGACAAGGCTTACTTCGTTGAGAATGGTATTGCTGTAGGGCGTGCCTGGAAGTCCGCCGGTCGGAAAACATGCGCCGACGAAGCAAAACGACCAGACGATGGCCAGCATGCCGATCGGGACCAAAAAGAACAGCGTGGTGCTCATGTTATCGACTCCATGTGCCTCCCGGCACGGTCAGCCGTGTCTGTCGGCCCGATCAGTATCGCAGGCGAGATTTGGTCGCGGCAGCCGGGCACACGGTTCAAGCGAACCAAGACGTGGTGGCTCCGTCTGTGAAATGCGTTTGGAATTCAGCAGCGCCGAGCGCGCTTTGGTATAGCGCGACCAATTGAATCTGGCGCAACAGCGCAGTGCTCATGCTCCCAGGCCTCCGGCACAGTCAGCAAGGACGACCAATAGGCGTTAAAAGCTAAGGTTGAGCATAACGCCCGAAAGCCACTTGTCAACGAGGACACCAGCGCTGTCGAAATGGCAGAGGCTAAGTTTCAACAAGCGACCATACCAAAATACCGACGCCCGCCACGATTGCCACATCGGCCAGATTGAATGGCGGGCATCGGCCGATTGCGATGAAATCGACAATCGCTCCGCGCCGCAATCGATCGGCAATATTGCCGGCGGCTCCACCCAAGGCGGCGCCGATGGCAGCGGCGTTCAGTGCGTTTTCGGCAATGACTCCCGCTCGCACCAGGACGGCGGCGATTGCGATTGAGGCGATCCAAAGCCCAACGTGCGTCGTGGGCGTGAAGTAGAACATCAGCGGCCCCCGCCGCATCAACACCTTACGGACGGATAAAAATCCAGCGTTCGAATCTGCCGTCCAGGACCGTGATAAGACGTACGCTTTGCTGGCCTGATCGGCGGCGACTACGCTCACGGCGGCGGCTATTTCGATCAACATCAGTTTATGTCCTCGGGCGCGCTGCTTTTTGCGGCGCGTTGCGCGAATAAAGTGGAAACGACACAAACGGGAAGGTAGATTATCCCACAGTATGAACCGCACAACCTTGATGCGCGACTTATAGCTGAACGTTCTGCCCTGCAACGGAAGGCCGATGCGTAAGATCCTCATCAGCTGGCGCGGATGGAATCTCTACAGCTATCCGACCATGCTCTATGTCGGCTTGGTCTGCGGTATTTTTGTCGCCGGTTGGGTTGCCGGACATTCCGGGCTTGACCCGGACCGGTTTGTACTGGCGTCGATGATCTTGACCGTACCGAGCCTGATCGGAGCCCGGTTGTTTTTCGTGGCGAGCCACTGGGATCTCTATCGAAACGATCGCGCGCGGATTTGGCGCCGCTCCGAAGGCGGCATGTCGATGTATGGCGCCTTGTTGCTGAATGTGCCGCTGTCGATTCCGCTGCTGCGCGTCATGGATCTGCCGTTCGCCAAATTCTGGGACGCGGCGACCTTCGCCATGCTGATCGGGATGATCTTCACCAGGTTCGGGTGCCTGTTGAACGGTTGCTGCTCGGGCCGCCCGTCCGCATCCTGGCTCGCCCTCAATCTCCCCGATCATCGCGGCATTCGACGGCGACGCGTGCCGACGCAATTGCTGGAAGCCGCATGGGCTGCGGTTCTGCTGACCGCCGCATTCGTCCTGCGCGGACGCCAGCCCTTCGATGGCGCGATATTCTGTTCAGCGCTGCTCGCTTACGGAATTGGCCGCTACTTCCTGCAGAAACTGCGCGACGACAAGACCGTATCCGAAACAGGTATCATCCAGCTCACGTCGGTGATGTTGGCACTGGCGGGGCTGATCGGAATGGGCGTTGCCTGGACCTGGTAGGCCGTTGGCGCGGCGGCGTATCGGGCGGGCAGAATCGAGGAGCCGGAGGTGAACGCACCGCAGCGGCCATATCGGGCTTATTCGCCCGCCTTCGCGGGCGGCGGGATTGCGAACAAGGCATAGCATTCGAATGAGTTTTGCCAAAGTGCTGCAAAGCTAGAACCCCGCGCTATTCGCATGGATTCGATCTTCGAAACGCTCCTTCGCTACACGAAGAAACATCCGCAGAAGCTGCTGTTCTCTTTTCTCGACCTTAGCGGAAGGGAGACGGAGAGATACACCTACGAAGCCTTCGTCAAACGAGCAAACGTCATAGCCGGACATCTCCGCCGCGAATACCGCTTTCAATCAAATGACCGGATATTACTGGCCTATCCTCCTGGCCTTGAGATTATCTGCGCGTTCTTTGGCTGCGTTCGTGCCGGCCTGATTCCGGTTCCGGTCTATCCTCCAAGCAGCCACGGATTTCAGGCAGCTTTGTACAGAATGGCGCATATTGCCAAGGACTGCGATGCTGCTGGCGTTCTCACCAGCCGAGACTACTATCGCTCGATCACCACGAATCTCGAAAGAATTGTTGCTCCGGAAGATAAGGATTCGCAGTACGTCTCCAATCTGAAATGGATCGCGTCCGAGAACCTGTTAGAACCGGCGTCAACGGATTGCGATAGCGGCTGCGATATCCTTTTTCTGCAATATACCTCCGGATCCACCACAAATCCGAGAGGCGTAATGGTGACACACGCCAACATCCTGCATAATCTTACTCTGGTTGCAAATCATTCAGATCCGGTCGCGGTGTCATGGCTTCCGCAATATCATGATATGGGCTTGATCGGTTACTATTTGTATTCCGCCTTGGCGGGAGGAACAACTTACGGCTTCTCTGTCACGGACTTCATCCGGCGCCCGACTCTTTGGTTTGATACCATCACGCGGTATCAGGCGAGCGCGTCATCAGCTCCGAACTTCGCTTTCGAATATTGCCTGCGTCCGGGGCGGCTTTCCGAAGAGATGCTGGAGAAAGTGGATTTGAGCTCGCTCAGGTTTCTCATGACGGCCGCCGAGCCGGTCAGGCCCGCGACCTACCAGCGCTTTCTCCAAACTTTTGAGCCTTGCGGTCTAAAGCCTGAACATTTTGTTGTGGCCTATGGACTCGCGGAAAATACCCTTGCGGTCACGAGTTATGGTCGCACCGTGTTGTCCATCAATAAAAACGCCTCAGCGCTCAGAAAGGCGCGCGCGATATCTCAAGTATCCGAAATTTCGGCCGCCAAGCAGATCATCAGTTGCGGCAAGCCGCTAGGTGATGTTGCCGTAAAGATCGTCGATCCTGAGAAACATATCGCTCTCGAAGACGGTGACATCGGGGAGATATGGCTTGGCGGAAAGAGTAAATGTCAAGGGTATTGGAATAAACCCGAACTCACGCAAGAGACGTTTCACGCCCGCATCATCGGAGGGAATCAGGACGAAGAAGGCTATCTCAGGACCGGGGACGTCGGCTTTCTCCACGACGGCGAGCTTTACGTCTGCGGGCGCATGAAAGATACGATCATAGTCCGCGGTCAAAACTATTATCCGCAGGATATCGAGTCCGTAGTCGAGGAGGCGTCCGACCTGATTCGCAGGACCTGCGTCGTGGCGTTTGAAATCGCGGAGGACCACGGCCCGGCATTGGCTGTGGTTGCCGAAGTCAACAATCGAATTTCGCTGCCGAATCCACGCGATATTGCCGGCGCCATAAGAAAGCACCTCAATTTGGAGGTTGCACTGATCGCTTTAGTGGCGCCGAGAACGGTTCCTAAAACGAGTTCGGGTAAGATTATACGCTACCTGACCCGACAGATGTGGCTGGATGGAAAGTTTCAGGTCCTGCATCAGTTCTCACGCAAGGCCGATGCCGAGGATCGACCGACCGACAGCACGAGCCAATTACCGTTTCATTTCTTGAAGAGCCGTTACGGTCTCACGGGTACTGAGCCCTATTCTCTCACCGAAGCCGGCGTCGATTCTCTGGATCTCATTGTCCTTATGCACGAGATCCAGGAACGGCTCAGGGAACGCGGCGCCGACATGCTGGCCGGCCAAATCAACGTCGATCTTATTTTGAGCATCAAAGTAGCCGAACTATTCCGCTTGGCGGATATGTTCGAACGTTCGCCAGAAGCCGCTGTGCTTCATGTGAGTAATTCTCTACTCCATTTGCGAGAAGAGCATCGTAAAGCCCAAGAACAGATGATGTCGCGGGATCGAAGGATAAGATTCGTGCTGCCAGCTGCCAATGGGACACCCCGTCGGGGCTTGGTTGGCGGGATTCTTCTCACTGGGGGGACCGGCTTTCTCGGCCCATTTCTGCTGAAGAGTCTATTGGAACAGAACGACGACAAAATCTATGTGCTAGTTCGTGCTTCGGGGGACTCTGACGGCAAGGAGAGAATAAGGGCGGCAATGCAGTCAACTGGGTCTTGGCCGACGCCTGCTTTGCTGCAGAAATTCGAAAGACGAGTCATTGCAGTTTGTGGAGATATGGGCCAGCCGAACCTGGGACTGTCGGAGTACAACTGGAACTTTCTCGCGGATCACGTACAAACGATCTACCACAATGCGGCTGCAGTGAATTATCTATTGAATTATGACAAACTGCAGGCCGCAAACGTTGCCGGCACTCATGAGGTTCTGAGACTGGCGTTCGAGCGCAGTACCAAGATTTTCAACTATGTGTCTACGACGTTCATCTTTGGATGGGCGGTTAAGGAGACTTTGTACGAAACAGACTCGAACGACAAAATGGAGCTGCTCGATTTCGGCTACAGTCAGTCTAAATGGGCCGCAGAGCAAACCGTACTGGATGCGGCACGGTACGGTTTGAAGATCCGCATTTTCCGTCCTGCTCTCATTAGTCCCTCAGTGACCGGTGGAGGAAACAATATCGATATCGCAATTCGGCTACTTGCCTTCATGGTCAACCATGGGATCGGGGTTGCAGCGCTCAATCAGGTCAGTTTTGTGCCGGCAGACGTCGCAGCGAACAATATCGTCGCGATTTCCAATATCCCGGATACTGTCGGCGCCTCCTATCATGTAACAAGAGATGACTATGCAAACATGATGGATATCACGAACATCATTACGAGCGTCACTGGACGATCATTTCGGTTATTCAAGCTATCAGAGTTTGTCCCGGAGGTGATCAGGAGATGCACGAAGAACGATCTGCTATTTCCACTGCTTGATTTCCTGATTGGATCTGTCAACAGCATCTCTGCCATGGAGTTCAAGCGGTATGACAGCTCCGCTTATCAGAAGGCGAGGAATATGTCGGGCGCCAGCTTGCCGGATCCGTCGCTTGAAGACACGGTGTACGGCATTTTACGGTTCATGGAGAGGAAAAGGCTCATTCGGCGAGTCCGCGAGCTGGACAGGCGGCTTGTATCCGAGGTCATTTAGGAATGAATCACTCCGTTAGGGCCGTGACGGCAGGCGGTGAAAGCGACAGCGCAAGTCAATTACGTTGTTTGGTCTTCCCAGCTGAGCGTCCGTTGCGGCCGGGCACTGTCATGCTCCGCGCAAAATCTATGCTTGAGCGCATGAAGATTGCCCATCGCAAGCAACAGCGAACCGCGATCGTGATTGAACGACTGGCCGCGACGGCAGGTTTAGTTACATTTTTTATTGTTGGCTACTTTGGCGTCGGACGCTCGATTTCTTCGGCAATGACCTTCGACATGGCTACGTCGCTTGATCGGCGAATCCCCTTCGTAGCGCAGTCCGTCTGGATATATTTCTGGGTATTCACGGCGGCGTTGATTCCACTGTTTGTGGTGAGGTGCCCAAGACTATTTCGTCGCACTGTCCTCGCCTACGGCTTGGTAATCGCGATTTCCTTGATTTGTTTCAGAGCATATCCGGCAACATCAGCAAGCTTGCGGGCTGCCGGCGCCGTGCTAGATGTCTCTTCGCCTTCCAATTGGGCGGTCTCGGTTCTGTACTCTCTAGACCCGCCCTATAATCTCTTCCCGTCCCTCCACCTGTCTCTAGCCTTGCTGGCGGCGATCTCCGCGTGGAAGGCCAAGAGACTCTACGGAGTGGGTGTCGGCGTGGGAGTCGGCTTGGTCGCGGTGGCCGTCTGCACCGTCAAGCAGCACGTCCTGGTCGACGTCCTCGGCGGCGCCGTTCTGGCGTCCCTAGCGGGCGGATTGATTATCGGCACTTACCGCGCAAAACGAGGCGTCACGCCGGCTTATGGCTGGCGCGGGCCCGAACTCTATGTCGGCTTACTTGTCCTCGCTTACGCCGGTATTTACGCGGCATACCTATGCGCGGCGTGAGTCTATCGATGTCAGCCGGTCCTCAACGAAGGCAATAGGACTCGCGGCTGAACCGCAATGTTGCTGCCGCTCTCCGCCTAGCTTTCGCGAGCCACGTCGCTTTCTTCGATCCTCGCCTGCAGAGCAGCGAAAGCGCGGCGGCCTCCAGGATCTGGATTCGATCAAGCCCGCCGGCTCGGTCAAGATCAGAATCGAGACTATCGCCTATTATCTGACGCAGTCCTCCGCGAGCGTCATGGAGCGCAAGAAGCAACGACTGACCGGGCCTGGCCCACTTGTCCAAGCTAGCCCATCACAGCTTCGCCAATATCAATAGCAACTGGCCGCTCGCCGTAGTCGCGACGACGGCCGCGCATTATTTACGAGTCCGCGCCCTAATGCCCTTCGAAGCTGACCAGCGTGCGCACCGGCACGCCGAGCTTCCTGATCTTTTCGGCGCCGCCCAGATCGGGCAGATCGATGATGAAGCAGGCCGCCAGCACATTGGCGCCGATCTGCTTGAGGAGCTTGCAGGCGGCTTCCGCGGTGCCGCCGGTGGCGATCAGATCGTCGACCAGGATGACGCGCTCGCCTTCGATCACCGCGTCCTCGTGCATTTCCATTTCGTCGATGCCGTATTCGAGCGAATAGCCGATGGTCACCCGCTTGAACGGCAGTTTGCCCTTCTTGCGGATCGGCACAAAGCCGGCCGAGACCTGATGCGCAACCGCGCCGCCGAGAATAAAACCGCGCGCCTCGATGCCGGCCACCTTGTCGATCTTGCCGCCGGCCCAGGGCTGCACCAGTTCGTCGACGGCGCGGCGGAACGCGCGTGCGTCGCCCAAGAGCGTGGTGATGTCGCGAAACATGATGCCCGGCTTGGGATAGTCGGGGATGGTGCGGATCGCTGATTTGAGATCATTCTCGAACGCGGCGGTGGTCATGGGCGAATTTGTCCCCTCGCTTGCGGCTGCGTCTCGCATATCACAGCGGCGCAACATGCGCGCGCCCCCTTAGGCGAGGGATCATTGTTGATTAGGGCCGCCTTGACCCCACCCCCACCCCACCCCTATATGACCTAAAATCGCGTACTTTGGAGTACCGAACATGGCCTATGTAGAAATTAGCGATGACACGATTTGGGCCAGCCAGATCGAGGGCGGCAAAGCGCTGAAGGACAAAATCCTCTCTCTAGCCCCCGGCGAAGTCATCGAATTGGAAGTCGATGGCATCGTCGGCAGTTGGGAGAAGATGCGCAAAGGTAAAGACGGTCGTGCGACCATGGGACTAAAGCCTATCGGTCCCATGAAAGAGATTTGGAAGAGCTTGCAGTCGCGGCGAGGCGAAGTCGTGGAAGTCCGCCAGGTGCGAACGGCGGACGCGTATTTGGCGGCTCTGAGCGAGACGATGACCGAATGGAATTCGCCTGAGGACGACGAGGCGTTCCGTGATCTGTGATTTCGGCGATGTGGCCGTCGTACCGTTTCCTTTCGTCGATTTCGCCGCAGATAAGCGCAGACCCTCTCTCGTTCTTTCCCACGCGACATTCAACGAAGCACACGGTCATTCGATCTGCGCAATGATTACCACTGCCGCCCGGTCCAAATGGCGCAGTGACGTCGCGATCGAAGATCTGAAGCCCGCCGGCCTCAATCGTCCTTGCGTCGTTAGATGGAAGCTATTCACGCTGCCAAACGACCTGATCCTCAAACGCGCCGGAAAACTTGCCTCTGCGGATCGAGGCAAGGTCATTTCGGCGGTGCGGACGATTCTGGCTTGAATCAAGCTCAGCGCCGGCATCAAGCCGGCGGCTGCGATCCCGTCAGCTCCGGATGATGCACGTCGTGCCAGACTTTTTTCTTGGTGAAGTACAGAAGCCCGGTCAGCACGACGAGGAA
>Ga0116217_10005281_pt1 | contig 11394 bp, 18 predicted proteins | sample Sb_taG_6_FD_89697 | JGI IMG/M metagenome (GOLD analysis project Ga0116217, IMG submission 89697) | Peat soil microbial communities from Weissenstadt, Germany - Sb_50d_4_PS metaG | ecosystem: Environmental > Terrestrial > Soil > Wetlands > Peat | place: Germany: Weissenstadt | collected 2010-09-21 | reverse complement strand
GAGGTCCCTGTACCCGACGACGTACACGAGCAGAGCGACCATAACGAGCGCGGCGATGAGCATCACGCCCCGAGCCTCGCCCGCGCCCGCGCCGCCATCAGCTCCTCCGTCTTCGCGATGAGCCTTTGCGCAAAGTCATCCGGCACGCTCACGTCCACCGTCTTGGTCGTGCCCCAGGGCGTCGGGAACGTAACCATGACTACGAGCCCGGCGGGCGTGTCCCGCACGTCAAGAGCGATTCTCTTCTGGCTCATCGCGCCTTACCTCCCGTGCCTTGGATAGAGCACATGTGGCGAGCATCGCTCGTGCACGCCTCCCACGCCGCGCATCCACCAAAGCGTCGCTCCTTCGTCGATGCGTGCGCCGCAGTCGAGGCACGTGCACTGGTAGCGCGCCGTTGCCCGGCACGCGCCCCCGGCGACGAAGGGCGGAGCTTCCTGGGTGTGCTCGGCGCTCCGCGGGTCTTGATAGGCGCGTGGCGCTTCCCCGCCCACGAGCCGCAGCCCATGCTCCCGAATGAGCTTGCACGCGAGGTACGCGCTCGTCCGGGCCTCTTCGGCGAAGGGGCTCCCGGCGAGCTGCACGAGCTGCGCGGCGCGCTCGGCGGGCGTCATCGCGTGCGCTGCTCCTTGGCGATGGCTTGCGCGAGGACGAAGAGCCCGAAGAGTCCCGTCACGTACAGGAGGGTCACGGTGCGCATACCTTCTCCTTTTTCCGCCGCCAGCGGCGCCGTCCCATGTCGCCCATGCGGGCGAAGCTCTTGGCCATCCTCGACGGCACGCCGCAATCGCACGGCCCCAGGATGACCCGTAGCCTCCCGCAGTCGAGGCAGGTCCAGTGGGGCAGGGTCATGGGGCCTTGGGCGCGGCAGGGGCCAGCTTGGGGCAGGTCGGGGCGTGGTTGAGCTGCCCGCCGCAGTCCGGGCAGGACCCCACGGCGCGCGGGTGGGGGGTCATGCGCACTTCGTAGGAGTTCTGGGGGCCACCGGAGCCCGAGACGGTAGCCGTGGCCGGGGCGATGGCCGGAGGGCTCCGGAAGGACCCTTCCACGCGCGTGGGCGGCCCGTCCGGCTGGATGCCCGTGTGACGGGCCAGGGGGTCCGGTGGGGGCGTGGGAAGTTCCGGAGCCGTGGGAACCTCCGAAGGGCCTGCGAGGTCTCCCAGGGCATCCTCGACCAGGACGAGCGCCGTCTCGATGCCGGCGGCCGCTTCGGTGCGGCTGTTGTGCAGAAGCTCCCCCCGGATGAGGGAAAGAGTCATCTTGGCGCGGCGGAGGTCGAAGAGATTCATGGGGTGTTCACCGGAGGTTCCAGGGTTTCCAGGACGTCCCGCCCCGGGAGAGCTCGAAGGCGGCCCGGGCATTGTAGGCGGGGTCCAAGAGCTGCGCTTCATCGTACTGGGGTGAAGCGAGCACGTTCACCTGCCAGAGGCCGAACGAGCGCTCGGGGAGGTTGCCGGGCTTGGGCCGGGTCACAATGGCCGCGGCGGCGGGGTTGCCGCGGCTTTCCCGCCACGCGATGCGCGCGGCCACGCCCGCCGCCGCGGGGGTGAAGCCCACGCTTTGGGCCAGGGCTACAAGTTCATCGAACGAAAGCCAACCGGGCGCCTGGGCAAGCCCGCGCATGGCGGGGGTGGGGAGCGTCGCCGCACGCGCACGTCCCATGGCCCCAAACCCCGCCGCGGCGACGAGCAGCAGCCAGGGGAGCGCCCGCGGCCCTCGCACGGCTAGAGCCCCTCTGCCGTGGCCCGGTCGGCGGAGAAGGACCCGTCGGAGTTCAGGCGAGACCATCGGCCGGAGTGGCACACGGGCGCGTCGGGCAGGAGATGCCAAAGCATGTGGCTCTCGGCCATTCTGCGCGAGAACGCGATGTCTTCACCGAGCCATCCGAGCCATTCGTCGATAAATTCTAAAAAAAGCGCCGGGTAGCGTGCGCCCTTGTCGTCCACGGCGCGCGGCGCGCGTTCGGCAAGCGCCTCGATGGCCGTCCGGTGCATCGCCACGAGTCCCATCCCCGAGCTCCGCGCGCAGAGATGCTCGTCACTCATGCGCGTGACGCCCGCGACACTGCCCGTCTTACCGTCCCGAAGGAGGTACGGGACTGAAGCCATGCCGCCCGTCTTGCGTGCGAGCCCGACCAGGCGCGCGAGCACGCTTTCGTCGGCGTAGATGTCGTCATCGACGGAGAGCCACACGTCGCACGCCGCTCCAAAGCCGCGCCAGAAACGGCCTGCCATGCGGCTGCGGCTTTGCGAGATAGACCCCGATGCGTCGCTCACCAGGATGAACGGTTCGACCTTGTCGAGCTGCCCGAGGGTGCGATAGGCGGGCCACGCGCTTTCGCCGCGGAGCTGCTCGTGCTGGCGGATGAGCGCAAGCTCTTGCTCGGGGCCGCCTTCGAGCTCCCCGAGCGCGCGCGCGTGCTTGATGAGCGCGTAAGGGAAGGTCGAGGCGAAGAGCCGCGGGGAGTCTGCCATGGGGAAAGCCTACCTCACGTCGCGACGTTGTGGCTACAGCTCGATGGCTTCGATGCTGTTGCCGGTCGCGCCGCTCGTGATATTGCCAGCCGCAGCCACGGCCTTGACCGTGTACGTGTGATTCGCTGTGTCAGGCAGGGTGTCAACGAAACCGATGGGGATGGCAAAACCCACGGTCGAAAGGACCGTGATAGCCGGCCACGTGAAGATGGGGGTCGCGTCGCGGAGAAGCGAGACCACCACCGTGGTGGTGGCGCTCGTAGGAATGCCCGTCGCGATGCCCGAGACGTTCACCTTACCCGAGCGCCTTTGGGCGATGTTGCCCGTTACGGCCGTGGTCGTTCCAGTACCTGAGCCCGCCGTTGTTTGGCTCTGCACGAAGTTCGGGGCCGCGAGCTGGTCGAGAGCAGCATTCGTGAGTGTGGGAACGGGGTTCCAATTGCCGCCCGTGCCCGGCGTGTATCCGATTTGGGCCGCCGTGGCATCGACGATGATGTTGAATGCTCCTGTCACTCCCGGCTGGGTGCCCGAGATGACCGACTCGGCACTTTGGTGCATGTTAAAGGTACCGCCCCCGGTGCAAGTAGAGGCTTGAACCGTGGCAAGCCCCGCAGTGCGGAGCGTCACGGTGCCGCCCGCGTCCGCTTGAATCGACGGACCCGTGCCCGTCTGGAATATGGCATTCCAGAGAGTACGGAGAAATAGGTTATATCCGTTTTGCACCTGGAAAAACGGTTTGGCCCCCGCGCCAACGGTTATGACGCCGCCAGCCTCAAATTCCACGTTTGCCGACTGAGCCGCAGCGGGAAACACGCATACCGGACTTACTGTGTTACTCGACTCTAGAAAAACAGTCGATCGGCAGTACAGCGTTCTGAGCTTGGTACCGTCAATGAAGGCATTCGGGGGAAAGATGAGATTCCGATTGACCGGAGTAATGTCGAGCGGGACGATGGTGAAACCGTTTAGGTTCCACGTTCCGACGTCCACGGTGAAGCTTACGAAGCCCGCCCCGGAGGCATCGAGCACGAGGTCTTTGACGCCCGGGCAGAACGCAGCCGCTGCCATGAGGGCCGTCCACGACGTATACACGTTGCCGCCTGCGGTGCCGCCCGGTTGCCACACGAACGTCGGCGTCGGGTCGAGGATAGTCACGCTGGGCGCGGGCGTCTGCGCCGTCGACACGAAGCACGACCCATCGGCGATGATGAACGCCGCTGCGCCCGCGGTCATGTCCAGGCAGTTAGGGCCGAAGGACGTCCCATCGAAGAGCGCCCCCGCAAACGTGCTCGTCGCCGTGCCGGAGAAAAGCTGATTCTGGAGTGAGCTCGAATACGCACGGAGAGAGATGGCGGCGCCCGCGCCTGCCGAGACGATGCCCGTACCTCCGCCTCCGGTGCCGACCATCAGCACGCCGTATAGAATCATCGAGAAACTCTGACCTGCCGCCGTCGTGATGAGCGCGCCCGACGTTGCTGCGTAGGAGAACGCGACGCCCTCGGCATGCATGTGGGCGACCGGGCCGGTGAAGCTGGCGCCCTGGTCGATGATGACGGTGGCAAGGGAACTTCCTCCCGAATCGTCGCCGCCGGACCTCCACGAGATGTTGTCGCAGCTCGGCCACGCGCCCGCCGTGATGTGCGCGGCGGCGATGCTGTCATCCACGCTCACGACCTTGAGCTGCGCGGGGTCGGTCGTCGCGAAAGCCGCCGCCAGCGTCGCCCACGTCGTGAAGACGCCCTGCGCGGCCACGCCCCCCGGGCGCCACACGTACGAGACGGCCGCGCCCTCGCCCGTGGGAAGGCCCCCGGGGATGACGGCCGACGCGGGGAGCGGGTTGACCTGGATGGTCGTCCCGTCCTGAAGGCGCACGTCCACTTCGTAGCCGGCCTGGTCGCTCTGCGTAGTGAGAATCTGAATGCTCTGCTGTTGCTGCGGACAGACGTCTCGCCCGGGGCGGCCCGTCTCGGGGTCGAGCTCGATGCCGAGCAGGCGCGCGATGGTGAGAGCCGATGCCGTGTGTTTTTTCATCGCCGGTACCCCAGGGGTTCTTCGTTGAATTGATTGCCCGGCATCCACGTGCCGTCCTGGCGATTGGCTTCGGCCATCGCGCTCATCATCTCCGCCACGTGCAGCGGCGTGTGCACTTCGGTGTAGGGCGCGACGAAGACGCCTACTTCGAGCGCGTCCACGTTCGCGGTGTTCGGGCCGCTCACGCCCTCGCCGCTCGGCACGAGCAACCCGCCGAGTCCCATCGTGACCTGGATGTCGCACGCGGGAAGGACCACGCTCGTGTCGATGACGTCGTTGTAGCCCGTCCCGTTGGTCGACGGCGCCATCGTGTAGAAGGTCGAAAACGTTTGCTGCGCGTCGCCCGACCCGATGGTCCAGTCGACCCGGATGACGAGGGAGCCCGTCTCGTCGGGAGCAAACTGGGGTCGCAGGCACACGAGCGTGCGCCACGTGACGGGCCAACGCCAGTGCGCGTTGACGAGCTGAGACCCCAGGTTGCCGCGCGCGAGGATGACCGCCTGATTGAGCGCGCCCTGGGAGTTGCCCCCGACAGCGCTTTGCGGCCCCCACGAGAGGGACGTGCGCCCGCCCCAGCGGAGCGTGTCCGCGGCGCGGGCTTGCGTGGCGAAGGCCTGGTCATGCGGCATGGGTCACGCCCCCAAGAGATGGTCGAGCGCCGCGGCCGTCGTCGGCCCGGCCTGGCCGTCCACGGGGAGAGACTGCGCGGCCTGGAACGCTTTGACGGCCGCTTGCGTCTGCGGGCCGTACTTGCCGTCCACGCCCCCAGGGTTCCACGAGGGTTGCCCGAGCGACTGCGCCAGGTACGTCAGCGCGTTCTGGTAGCGCGCGATGTAGGCGCTGTTCTTCTGCCACGCGCCGGTCCCGGGGTAGGGCGATACCAGGGGCGGCGGGCCGCTCGGCGGTACCTGGGGAGGCGCTACGGGCGGCGGAATGACGGGCGCGGGCAGGGGCGCGGGCAGGGGCGCAAGGCCCATGGCCGCGTCGAGCGCCGCGGCCGTCTGCGCGCCCGCCTCGCCGTCTTGCGCGAGCCCCGAGCCGGCCTGGAAGGCCTTGACGGCCGCTTGCGTCTTCGGGCCGTACTTGCCGTCCACGCCGCCCGGGTCCCACGAGGGATGCCCCTTGCTGCTTGCCAGCCACGTGAGCGCGCGCTGATAGCGCTGGATGTAGGCCGCGTTCGAGCTGAACGCCCCTGTACCCGGATAGGGCGAGACGGGCCCTGGCGGAGGCCCTAGGGGCACCGGAGGCGCGACGGGAGCAGGCACCACGCCCGGCTGCGGCGGCGCGCCGGGGGGCGCCGTGGGGGCGGGGAGCACGGGCGCCGGCGTGACGGGCGAGGGAGCCACGGGCGCGGCCGTCGCCAAGCGGAATGCCTCGGTCGCCATGAACGTCTGCGGCCCGCTCGCGCCCGGATGCCACGCCGCCCGGAAGGCGAGCCATCGCCCTCCGAATTGCTCGATGACGAACGGCTTGACGATGCGCTTGGTCGGGAAGTCCCAGAGCTGGGGATTCCAGAAAGACGCCCGGTCTGCGACGGCTTGCGAGACAGGCGTGTCGGCCACCCATCCCGGCCCCGGGAACGGGGGCAGGCCCTGGGGCACCACGGGGGTAGGCCAGGGCGGCATGGGGGGCGGCGCGGGCAGGGGCGGCGTGACGGCAGGAGGCGGCGTCACGCCCGGGCCGATGTCCCCCGGGGGCGGCATGTGGAAGGGCGCGGGCGGCACGTCCGGCGCAGGCGCGGGCGGGCCGGGAGGACCCGGGGGGCCTTGCTGCGGCTGCTGCTGCGAACCCGCCGACGAGAGCAGCCCCAGGAACATGAGAAACGCGGTCACCGGGTCGGTCACGGCTTGGCTCCGTTCGGCTTGGGAGGCGCGGCGGCGGGCGCTTGCGGGAAGGCGCGCGCGGCGACTTGCATGAGCAAGCCCTGGAGAGCCGCTTGCGACTGCGGCACGGTGCCATCCTCGGGGTCCTTGCCCGAGATGACGTTCGCGAGGTTCACGCTCACGTTGTGCAGGTTGGTGATGGCGTGGCTGAGATGCACCGTGAGGACCTCGACAAGCGAGATGAGCGAGTCACTCGACGTCGAGCTCGCCGCAGCGCCACGGTCGAAGGCTTCGTTCAGTCGCTCGCCATAGCGGTCGAGCATCGCGGCCATGCCCTTCATCTCACCCGAGCGCGCGAGGTCGGCACGGTCCCTGTCGCGGCTCTCGTCGTCCGCTTCGGTGATGGTGAAGCTCCGGAGGATAGCGCCCTTGGCGTTCAGGCATTCCACGCTTTCAGCGCCCCACGAGAGAATCGCTTCTTCCGCGATGCGCCAGCGATGGCGCACCTGGTCGGCGAGCGCGATGTCTTGCTCTTCGTCGCCCTTGCGAGCGCGCACCTTGTCGGGCTGGGGCGCGGCGCGGAGAAACTGGCGAAGCTTGTTGTCCTTGTGGCTCGGGCTCGGCATGGGGCGCTCACTTCCACTGGCACTGCCAGTGACCTCCGGGCAGGGGTTCGCAGTGCCAGAACGTCGCGCCCGGGGGGGCGCCCGGGCTGCGGGGGGCCGCTGTCTTGGCTGCGGCCGCGGCGGGGGGCGCCATGGGAGCCGCGGCGGGGGCTGCGGCGAAGACGGGACGCATCACCGGGGTCACGGGCGGCGGGGGCGTTCCCGCCGCGCGGGCTGCGGGGGCGAGATGCAGCGCGAGGGCGTGCGCGGCGGTCGGCGGTACGGGCGTCACGTGCGGGGGGAGCGCCTTGCCCGCCGTCGCGAACGCTGCGGCCAACGCTTTGACCTGGGCGGGCGTCATGGGTTTGCTCGTGACGGCATGCGTCGGCTTGCTTGTCGTCGCCTGCACGAAGAGATGCGCGAGCGTGTCGAAAACCTGCCCCGCGAGCGAGCGCGCGAAGTCGGGCAAGCGATTCATGGTCGCGTTCTTGAGCGTCGCGAGCGCGGCGACAGCGATGTTGCCGCCCGCGTGAAGAAGGTTCAGGACGGCATCGAGCACGATGTCGGTGAATTGCTTGACACCCGGTGGGATGGGAATTGCGCCGTACGCCGTCTTGATAGCGACGTCGAGCGGCGAGCCGCCTTCGATAATGGCGAGCCCCGCGGAGAGCGCCGCGGCGACGCCCGTACCGATGCCGGGGATGAGCGAGATGGTGCCGATGGCGTTGCTCGCGATGCTCGTCGCGAGGTTCGCGACGGGGGCGAGCACGTGACCGGCCGTCGAAAGGATGCCGTTGAAGATGCCGCCGGGATTCGAGACGGCCCCGGCGGCGTGACTCACGAAATTACCGACGTCACTCGCGGCGTGGCTGATGTCGCCCCACATGTCCCCGACGACGGGGCACCCGTAGCAGTCGATTCCAATAACCATCATGGCCATGGCCGCGCTACCTCACGAAACCTATCGCTCATGCCGACCACGTGCCGCAGTTGAAAGCCTTCCGCGATGCTCACGATGGCCGCAGCGAGCGAGTGGGGGTGAATGTCTCTCGGGGGCTTGCCTTCGGCGTGGAGCTGATTGGCAAGCGCAGTGAAGTGGGCTTCGGGCGCGTTGCCGCTCCGGGCGCTCTCATGAAGGATGTCCGACGCAATGTGCTCGGAGAGGCTCCGCGCGCATTCGCTGGGGGGCATGCCCCCGAGCTTGCATTGCAGCGCGAGGAGCTTGTAGCGGTCGAGCGGCGTGGAAAGCTCGCTCGCCTCGCCGCAGAGGATGGCGCCGACGACGGCGTGGCTGAGCGCGCCCATGGGCGTGCTCCCTGTCGCAGTGGACGAAAGCGCGTAGGGCATGACCCCGCCGCGCACACGGCGCCTCGGATGGCTGCGCTTGCCGCGCGCGCCGATGAGCGGGCTCCCCGCCATGGGAAGGTCGCATCGCCCTTCGTAGAACGGGGTGCGGCCGACGACGCAGCCGCGCACGGAAAACTGCGGCCCGCAGTGAAGTGACAGCGGCCCCACGGTCGGAAGTAGCTGCCCGTAGTAGATGCGCCCATCGTGGGGGTCACACGCAGCCATCTCGATGCCCTGTTGCCCGTCCGCGCCGACGACGGCGCGCGGCGCTGCGATGGGACGCATGCCCGCCCGGGCCGAGATGTCCGCCGGGCCGAGCTCGAGCTGCCCGGTCGAGCGCTTCACGACGGCGTGGTAGGTGCTCGGCCCCGAGGGGATGACGACGGCGGAGGCGCCCGGGTCGCGTCCTGACGTGCGGAGCGTCGCCGCGTGGAGCGGCGCCCAGTCGTCGCAGTCGCCCCAGCCGCGCGCCGCGATGGTGCCGCCGTGGTCGAAGTGCTCGTCGCCCATGTTCTCGGGCCTCCACTTCGCGCCCGCCGCTACAAGCTGGTCGCTCGTCGGGCTCTTGCCGCTCCGGATGAGCGATTCATCGAGGCGCGTGACGGCTTCGAGCGCCGCGTCGATGACGGGCGGGTCCACGTGCTCCTCGGGTACGGCGATGCGGATGCGCATGAGAAGTCCCTTTCGATGTACCTACGTGCAGCGCCGGGTAGGCTGGCGCTGGCCGTGGAGAAGCTCTGACCGGGCGGCGAGCGCGAACCCGCCGCCCGGGAGCCGCGCTGTCAATGCAGGTAGTGGCCGAGACCCGAGACGGTGACCGTCACGAAGTCCGTTCCGGTCGTGCTGAGCGGGAACGCGGTCAAGGTGACCTGGATGCGAATCCACACGCCCGGTTCCGCCTGCTTGAACGACACCCAGGTGTCGAAGCTACCGCCTGCACCGATGCTCTCGATGTCGCAAAACCCGAGCTCTCCTTGCTGGAGGTCGGTTCCGACGAACGCCTGGCCGATGACGTTTGCGCCGGCTGCGTTCGGGCCGCCCTTGCGGACGATGAGACGCGCCATCTTGAACGGCTTTTGAGGCCTTGCGCTGAACGTGACGACGGTCCCGGGGGGAGCTCCGCCGCCGCCGGCCGGCGCGCCCCACACGGCGCCTCCACCTGTCGACAGGGAAAACGTCTCGGGGTTCAGCGGCAGGAACACGTGTCCTTCGCCCAGGGGGGGCGAGCCGGGCGCGTTCATCGGCCGCCACGCGGGCGACTGGATGGGATGGCCATGCACCGGCGCGGGGAACCCCGGATGCTGGAGCATCGGAGGCGCGGCCTCGCCGTACACGGCCTGCATCCCCGTTCCGGGCGCGTACCCGGGCTGACCGTAGCCAGCTACGTACCCGATGACGCGGGGGTAACCGACTTGCTGCTGCTGCGGCGTGACGGCCTTAGTCGGCTCGCGCCAGAGACTCTCTCGCTCATTCATGGCTCAATCTCGCTTTCTTTTCAGCCCGCCGACTCACGCGGCGAGGGTTTTGCGCGGGGCGTTGTGCGCGGCTCCGCTTGCGCGAACGTCAGAACCCGGCGACGTAGCCGCTTGTGTCGACGCCGCCCTCGCCGTCGCCGACGATGCTCCCCGTCGAGCCGAGCATGTACCCAGCGATGGTGAACGCCGCCATCGCGACGTCATCGAGGATGCCCTTCTTGCCGCCCCCGATGAGGTAGGCGCCAAGGCCGAGCGTTCCCGTCTTACCCAAGAAGGGCAGTGAGGGGAGCGACTGCACGAAGGCCATCTTTTCGAGCGCGCCGATGGCGAAGCCGGCGCCGACCGTTTCGAGGCGGTCCTTCGAGAAGAGCCCGCCGAGACCATGGCCTCCGCGGCCGTGGTGGCGCTTGGGCTTCGCCTTCACCACCTTGGTGGTGCGAATGACGATGGGCTTGGGAGCGCGCACGACGCGCGCAAGGGACGTGGAACGACGGTGGTGGGTGCGCTTGGCCATGCACCTAGGCTGACAGGGAATGTCCGGCTTGACAAGAGGGCCGTCGTGGCTACCGCCGCGAGCCGCGCGCGTAGGCGTAGAGGGCAAGCAAAACGAGCGGCCCGAAACGTCCCGTCATTTGCTCGAAAAACCCCGGCCCCGGCGGCGGGCTCACATGCGGCGCCTTGCTCCAATCCGTCTCGGGCGCGCTCGCGCCCATGCTCGCGAGCGACGCGCGCCACCACGAGAGCTTACCGAGCAACCCGAGGCCTTCGACGTACATCGAGCCCACGAGCCCGAAGACAGGCTCGCGGCTCGTGAAGCGCAGGCACGCGTGGGCGAGTTCGTTCCACGCGGCCATGCGCGGCGGGTCGAGCGTCACTTTCTCGACGGCCTGGGCGAGGTTCACGCTCTCGGATGCGATGAAAGCCTGCTGGCTTCGGACGTCGTCGGCGGATGCTCCCACGAAGGGAAGCCTACTTGCCGAACTTGCCTCCGCCAAGGAAGAACCCCGCCGCGGCTCCGATAAGCATGTTCTGCATCTTCTCCTGCTCGGCCTTCTGAGCGATGGCCGTCGCCTCGCCGATGCGCTTGAGCGAGTCTTCGACCACCGAGCGCGGCACGAGCACGAGACCGTTCTCTTTCATCATCATCACGACCTTGACGGCCGCGGTGCGCGACTCCTCGCTGTCCGGGTCATCGGCCGCGAGTTTGAGCAGCGCTTGCGCCTTGTCGACCACGCTCTGGGGTTCCTTGTTCGCCATGCTCTAGCCGTAGCGACATTGTAACGGCAAAGCAACCCTGACAGACTTATGTCAGCCGCGTTTTACTTGGGAGTGTCGATGTACCCGAGCAAGACAAGCGCCTGCACGACGCGGTAGACGCCGGCCCGCTGATTGGCGCGCGCCTCGCTCGGCTGCTCGCGGTACGGGATGAACGCGCGCGGGTGACGCACGCCCTGCTTCTCTGCGTCTTGCTGGGCCAATAAAAGCGCGAGCTCGGCCAGTTCGTCGAGCGCGTGCGTGGACAGCTCGGGCTTCGGAGGGTCGGAGAGGTTCGTGGCGATACGGTCGGTCATGGCGGGTCTCCCATAGAAAAGGGGCAGCCCCGGCTTTTCCGGAGCTGCCCCATCGTGACACGAACCAT
>Ga0116217_10005279_pt1 | contig 11398 bp, 7 predicted proteins | sample Sb_taG_6_FD_89697 | JGI IMG/M metagenome (GOLD analysis project Ga0116217, IMG submission 89697) | Peat soil microbial communities from Weissenstadt, Germany - Sb_50d_4_PS metaG | ecosystem: Environmental > Terrestrial > Soil > Wetlands > Peat | place: Germany: Weissenstadt | collected 2010-09-21 | reverse complement strand
TGATCCGCCGGATCTCTACGTCGAGCGCGGCATCCAGGTACGCGTTCATCATCGCCACGATCTGGTCGACCGGTGGTGCCTCCGGGTCCCCGGCGCGCAACGCACGCGCCTGCGCCTCGGCCTCCACCTCCGCGTACACGGCGCGGAACAGCGCCTCCTTGCCGGCGAAGTGGTGATACACCGCGCCCTTGGTCACCCGGGCCGCGGCCGCGATCTCCTCCACCGACGTCTGCGCGTAGCCCTTCGCGCCGAACAAGGACCGGGCGGCGGCGAGAACGGCGCTGCGGGTGGCCTCGGCGTGCTGCGACCGCAGCATGCCCGACGGCTCGGTGCCACCTGCACCCTTCGCCGCTCGCCGGGTCACGCGGTCAGTATGCCAGCAACGACGCCGCGACCTGGCCGGGCCGACGATCAGCGTAGCGGGAGGAGGCGCTACGTATCCGCCGGGGCAGGCGCCGGTTAGCTACGTAGCCGGGGCGCTGAAGCCACGCCAGATCGGGTAGCCATGCCCCGCGCGCTGCTACGAGAACGAGCAGGTCACCACCCGAATCGCATTTCCGAGCCCCACAAGATCGTCCGTTGTCCGATACCGGCGGGTAAGCCCCAGGGCTGATGCCGTTAAAGCCATTTCAGCAGTACCTCTTCGGCCGCCCTCTCGCCCGCGGTGGCGGCGCCGTCGAAGTAGCCGAACCATTCGGTGGCCGTCTCAGTGCCGGCCCAGGAAATCCTGCCGAACGGCTCGCGGAGCGCACTGCCGAAGGAAGTCCAGCCGCCGGGGGGCAGATAAGCGTTGTAGGCACCGCCGGTGAGCTGGTCCTGGGGCCAGAGCGCCTCGACATAGTCTGCGGGATTCCTGGCATCTTCCCCGAAGAGGTCGACGAGGTCGTGAATGAGCGATTCCTTGCGGTCGTCCGGCGGGAGCCCGATCCACTCAAGAAGCATGTCGCCCTGGATGAAACTGGTCAGGACGCCCGGCCCCTCATCGCCTGGCAGGCCGCTGTCGGCCGTTTGCCCCACCAGCCTGCCTTTACTGAAGGACGTCCCGCTCAGCCCTTCATTGGACGTGCGCCACCACGGCGTGTCGTAGACGCATGCGATCTTGGCGATCGTCCCCATCGCCATCCGTTGAGTGAGCTGCATTCGCCGGGCCGGCAGGTCTGGCTGGCGCGGGACACTTGAGGTGTAGCTGATGGCCCCGGTGAGCCACGGCGGTATGGCCAGGATTACCGCCTTAGCTTCATAATCTTTATATCCTTGCGGGGTCATGGCGCTCACCGTGACACCGTCGCTGGCCTGATGAATGGCAACAACCTTTGAGCTGAGCCGGACCACTTCGTCGCTGCCGAGTTGTTCAGACAGAAGGGGCGGGATTTGCCCAGCCGCCCCCCTGAGGTAGTACTTATCAGGCTCACCCTCGGGCGGGTTGGCCTTCGTCTCGAACAGGGAGTGCAGCAGCGAGACCTCGCGCGGCGCGCCGCCAGGCTGGTCGAACGTCACGATATTGCCCACATAGAATCTGGCGTAGTCATGGTCGGAAGTCGCGTCAATCCACTGGCCGATCGTGAGCCGGTCATATTCGGACGCAAGCGGCGAGGCCCACGGCTGGGAGGCATCGGGCACCACGAGGTCGGCGGTCTGCGACAGTGCTTCCAGCAGATCTTCGGCCGCCTTGCGGTCCCGAGTGCTCGGTGCCGCTATTTCGTTGTCATCCAGGTAGCGGTGACCGTCATACCGGACTACGTCGAGGCCGTCCGTGTACTGCTCGAAGATTTCGAGACCGAGTTCCTTGGCCAGCTCTCTGATTCTGGCCTGCTCTTCTCCGAGCCATTGGCCGCCGAGATCGATCCAGCCCTTTCTTTCCCCCCCGGCCTGCTGCGCGAACATGCGGCCACCTACGCGGTCGCGGGCCTCCAGGACCACCACCGACGCAGTCTCGTGCAACTTCAGGATTTTTCGTGCCGCCATCAGCCCAGAGAGCCCAGCACCCACGACGATTACATCGTCCATGCCCACCCCTACCGCATCGCAGTTAGTTCCCCTCGGGCATCGTAGTATGCCAGTACTCGATAGAAAATAGCCGCCATATCAAGCCGCGGGGAGATTCGTCCAGTTTTGGTGTTATTCGTCTCTTGCTGTCCTGGGCCACGTCGGCACTTAAGTCATGGTTCCTGTGTTGGCGTGCCAGACCGTCATGGGAGGCCTGACCTGGAGAGACGCCCGGGATTCTTGTGAAGTTAGCGCAGCCGCCCGCCGACCGTGCGCTTGTGAGTTATAAAATGAGTCTGGAGACGGCTGTTGCTGCCAGCAGAGGTGCACGGCGCGCCGTCCCGGGAAAGGTCCGCGCTGATCGGTGGGCGGAGGCCGCGGTTCGCCCGGAAGCAGACGTGGAAGTATGTGAGCGTCGGCACTGAGCCTCCTTAGGCTGCTCTCCCTCTTTGAACACCCTTTCGGGCAGCGCGTAGGGCACCTAACACTTACCTACGATGAGGCAGGTGAGGTACACATATGGGAAGGCGACTTGAGTCGCAGGGGTCAGTACGGCCGCAGATGCAGATGATGCGAGTGTGGACGGAGGGGCGAACGGGTGGACGTTAACACCAGCGGCGCCCAAGGGGTGCAGGTCGGCCCTAACAACCTGCAGTACAACGTGTGGCAGGTGGGCCAGCGGTTGGACGCTGCATCCCTCGTGGATGTCGGTCCGCACCGAACTGCCGACATTATCCGGGCGATGGGGCACGACGAAGGGGTAGTCCTGCTGGCCCAGGCTGAAGATGACGCCGCGGTCGTGGTCCTTGAGATGCTGTTGGAGGCGGACGAGGCACTGGCGGTCTCGCTCCTGGCCGATATCGGCCAGGACAAAGCGGGCAAGCTGATCGCGGCGGTAACAGCAGGTACCCCCGGCAGGGAATGGCTGCGACCGTTGCCGGAAGTTGCCAAGGCGATCAGCGACCGCGGCGCCGAGCTGAAGTGGACCGGCGGGCTGGAGCGCGCGCAATACTACCGCCTGATTTCCAGTCCTGGTCCCCTGCGACGCGGGAAGAAACCGAAAAAAGTCTCCCAGGGCTATCGCCGTATATACGATGACGGAAGAATCTACTGGAGTGAGGAGGGAGGTGCCCGGGCGGTCACGGGCGCCATCCTCGATCACTACCTATCTTCCAGCGAATGCAGCGGGCAGTTCGGGATCCCTACCGGCGAGGAGATCCCGATAACGCCTGAGGCTGGCCAGCGTTGGATGCAACGCTTTAGCTCCGGTGCCATCTATCGTCATGAATCCAGCGTGATTCCGGTCCAGCAGCGGGTGGTTGACTACCTAGACTCGCATGGCGGCGCCGATCGGTTCTATCCGCTCGCCGAGAGGGCTACCGCAGCGACGTCCCCGCCCCCGTACGGAACCCATGGATGGGTACAGCGTTTCCAGGCATCGGGTAACGCATTCAGCGAGACGCTCTACGACGCGGGAACGGTGTACGGGGTCGGCGGGGACATAGAGAGCTTTTACAACCGGCTTGGCGGGACGACTTCCTGGCTTGGGTACCCGACCTCCAACGCTACCCGTCTCGGCTCGCATTTGACGCAGGATTTTGAGGGCGGCACGGTTTTCGCCGGGATACCTGCGGCAAGGGTAGTCGCGGTTCCGGCCGCGAGCATGAATCTGATCAAGCACGAGAGTGTTCGAGAACGGCTCGGATTCCCGGTAGCGGCGGAGGAACCGGCTGGGAACGGTGTCGGCCGGTGGCAGTTCTTTGAGAACGGGGTCGTGACCTTCAGGGACGGAAAGCTCCACGTATGGGTACGACCCGACCAAGCGTAGACCAGTGATTCCAGCAGGCGTTAGCCGGCTGATGCTGCCGAATCGCAGAGTCGCGAGGCTGGGCGAATCGTTCCCAACCGCCGAGAAAACGGGTACCGTCATAGAAAATGCGGAATCAGCGCGGGGACGCAATCAAAGGTGATCAATGTTGAATCGGCCTTCTCTTTTCTTGAAATCAACCGAGCCTGCTGCAGATGAAGGAGCTCTGATGATGCGGCTAATCACGAGAGACCACGCAAGTTCGCGGAAGCGAACGGGGACCAACAGCTCGGAAACGGTTGTCAGAATCGAGGGGTCTAAGCGCGTCGGGGACGTTGCGGGCATGGCCAGCGACACCGGTAGGCAGACACGCGCATCCCGGCCGGTGCTGGTATGACGTCCCTCGGCCCGCGCTCCCTCTCTCGGCGCCTCGCTCAGCAGCGCGACGAGATCCTCGCGCACGTGAACGACCCGGCCGTGCCCTTTCGCCGCTTTGATGTCGTCGGCGACGTCGGCTCGGGAAAGTCGGCGCTGCTGCGGGAGATCGCCGACCATTGCACGGGCCGCGGCCTTCTTGTCTTGAACGTTGCCACGCCTCGCGTCACCTACGCTGGCGGTGATTTGGCTCAGGACCGGGAACTGGCCGATCTGTACGCGTGCTCGGCCCTGATTGCCAGCTTCATCACCAGCATCGACGAGTTCGGGGCAGGACATCCCGAATCGCGGGCGGCCGCCGACCGTGCGATTGAGTCTCTCAGGAGAATCCGCAGCATTCAGCGGCTGCACCACCTGGTGGTGACGGAGAGGGCCGACGGTGTTCTCACGCAGCAGGAACGGCTCGCCGTGGTTCGAGACGAGACTGAGTCGGTTCTGCGCAGTATCGCGCGCGATTACAAGCTGGCCATACTGATCGATGATGTGCACCTGCTTGACAACACGTCCACCCAGGACTGGCTGCGCGCGCTCCTGCGGCAGATACCGACGCTGTGCACCGTGACCGCCCGGCGCCCCGGAAGCGACTCCTGGCGTCAGGGCCAGGCCGACGACGACCGGACCCTCGAACTTCGGAACATGACCCTCGAGGAAGTCGGCGGGTACCTGAAAGACCGGCAGCTCACCTTCACCGAGGACGAGGCGCAAAAGCTGTTCGACTGGACCGAGGGTCACGGGTTCGCCGTCGCGACGTGGTGCGACCTGGCGCTTGACGCCGGCGCCGACGGGTTCACGGAGCTGGTGAACCGCGCCCGGCAGGCGGCGGGGGACCCGGGCTTCGCCAGCCTCACCGAGCGCGTCCAGCTGGCGGTCGACCAGATTCCGGTAGGCGTGCTCGGTTGCCAGCTGCCGCTATTCGCGCTGCTGACGATCGCCGAGACGGTCAACCCCGTCCTGATCGCCATGCTCGAGGGCGAAGCGGGCCGCAAGCCCTCGGGGCGTGAGGCAGACGAGATCTACGGCCAGCTGGCCTCGCGGCGGTTCATCTCCGAAGCCGGCGCCGACGCCGGGGAGGGCGTCTGTCTTACCCGCGCGATCAGCGAGGTGGCCTGGCGGCGGCTGCGCGAACAGGACCCGGTGCTCTTCCGGAGAATGCACTCCTACGCCGAGGCGTACCAGCGTGACCTGGTGGATCTGGACGCCGAGCTGAAAGACAGAGGGACGCCGTTCGCGTTCTGGCTGCGGTTCGAGAACCCCGAGTGGGTCCGGCGCGTGGAGCGCTGGCTGGACCACGCCAAGTGGCTCGACCGGCAGCAGTTCGAGCAGATGAAGCCCGCTCTGGTGAAGATCTATCTTGATGCGTTCTGGTGGTGGGACGACTACCTCCGCTCCGCGGCCACGAGCCTGCTGCTCCCCGCGCTCAGGAGAGTCGCCGACCAGCAGCAGGACGAACTGTGGGCCAACGCTCTCGAGAAATTCTCTGATCACTGGGTGTCCAGCTGGGACGAGGCCGTGCTCCGCGCGAACCCCAGGGAGTGGCGTCTGGCCCTGGACGCGATCAGGCGCCTGCTCGGCATGTTCGACCTGCAGCGCGGCGTCATTCCGCGGGATCTGAAGCTGAGGCGAATATACATCCTGCTGTGCAACTTCTACGGGAAGGCGCTGTGGTACGCCGGGGAAGCCGACGAGAGCCGCGCCGAGGAGGCCGACCAGTGGCTTGCGGACGCCGCGGCCGCCTGCGCGACGCCCGACGACGAAAAAGACGAGGACAACCCCAACGGGTGGATCGGCTCCTGGGCGCTGCTCCGCCGGGCCGAGATCTGGTCGACGCTGGATCAGCGGCGCTCTCGCGGATATCTCAACGGACTCGACCGCAAAGCGATCGATGACCAAGACAGCGATCTGCGCGTAGGCATTGCCATGCTGATTGGCGACCTACTTTGGCGAAACAACGAAATCGGGCCGGCGCTGCACGCGTACTCGCGCGCCCTGCTCATCAGCTATTCCTACAACGTCCAACAGGAAAACCGGAGGAAGGCACCCAATCTCTACACGAAGTCGCTGTACGCGTCAGCCATCGGGCGGGTAGAGAAACAGGCCGCGGAGCTACAGCAGGCCGGCAAGCTCGAAGTGCTCGGCATGGCGCTGGATACCATGCGGCAGCTTTTCAAGCCGTACTGGGACCGCGTGCGCGACTGGCCGGATCCGCCGCCCGCACTGCCCAGGTTCGCGCTTCCGGTGCCGCCGCCGCCTGAGGGCGGCGAGATTTCCACACTCGAGACCGCAGATGAGATTTCCAAACTCAACAACGAATACGTTGACGCCCTACTGGAGCTCGCCCTGAGCCAGGCAGTCATCATCAACACGGAGACCTTCATCAACGTGACCGTCGATGAGCCGCTCAGCGGCGGCGGCCCGGGAAGACAGGGGGAAAGAATGCGCATCTACGAGGTGCCGGGACCGGGACCGGTGATCGAAGCCTTTTACCACCAGATCATGCAGCCGTCGTTTCCGGCGGATGCGCTCATCGACCTTGACGAGTTGCAAGCCATAGCAGCAGCCAGCGATAAAGCGTCGGTCTGGCTGGCCGAGGCCGATGACGGGACGATCCTCGGCGGTGCCGTCGCCGAGTGGGACGAATCGGTGCGGGTAGTGCTCCTGGGCTACCTGGCCGTGCGCCCGGGAATCCGGGGCGGCGGCGTTGGCGGGTCGCTGTACTTGGCGGCGCTCGATTCCTGGCGTCAGCGATTCAAGCCGTGCCTCGTCCTCGCCGAGATCGAGGACCCGGCAGTCCACAGCGACCGCGAAGGCTACGGAGACCCGGCCGCCCGCCTGCGGTTCTACCTCAAACGCGGTAGCCGGATACTGGACATCCCGTACTTCCAGCCCGCCCTGGACCCGGACAGCGACCGCATCTCAGGGCTCCTGCTCATTGTCCTCCACGCCGATCCGGACTTCGCAGGCGCTGACGACGGCACCATCGACGCCGGCGTCGTGCGCAAATTCCTGGAGAACTATCAGATTCAGTACGAAGGAAAGATCGCAATGGACGACGAGGCGATGGCCATGTGGCGGGTGCTCGACCGTCCGGAAGGCGTTCACCTCCGAGACCAGTGACGGGACTGCTCTAAGCGGCCCTCAGGCCCGCAGCGCCCTACGCCAGTCGTCACGTCAGGAGGCGGCGGGATATTGAGCCGGGACTACGGGACGCTCGCTACCGAGGCAAACTCGGGTGCCGTTTCTCTTCCGGGTACCCGGCGTAACCGAGATACTGCTAGTGATCGATAGTCGGCAATTCTGCGGCGGCCGGCCGGGCGTGAGAGGAGCGCGGGGATGGAACCGATCTCGCTGATCTTGGCGGCTTTGGTAGCGGGCGTGGCGAAGGGTACCGGTCAGAGCGCGGCAAATGCGATACAGGACGCCTACAAGGGCCTGCGGGACGCACTGAAGCGGCGACTGGCGGACAAGCCGGCCGCGCAGGAAGCGGTTGAGCAGTACACCAACGATCCTGAGGCCTGGAGGGGCAACCTCGAGGTCCACCTCAAACAGGCCGGGGCGGACCAGGATCGGGCCGTCGTCGATGCCGCGTCTTCGGTGATGCGCCTAGCGGACCCGGCCGGGGCGAGCGAGGGGAAATATAACGTCAATCTCGCCGGCGCGCAGGGCGTGCAAGTCGGTGAGGGCAATACGCAGACCAACTATTTTGGGCCTGCGCGGGGCTAGCTGCGACCTGTACAGGTGTCGGGCGGCCAGGGTGTGTCTGCCGTCCGACCTCCGGGCAGCGGGGTCATCTCGCCGGATTGCTAGTTCTGGAATCCCACAGGCCCAAGCCGTGTGCGCGATCTGGCCAGCTCAGAGCACCTTGGAAAGGAACGCCTGGGTGCGCTGGTGCTGCGGATTGCTGAGCACGTCCCGCGGCGGGCCCTTCTCGACGACCACCCCTTGGTCCATGAACATGAGGGTGTCCCCCACCTCCCTGGCGAACCCCATCTCGTGTGTCACCACGACCATGGTCATGCCGCTCCTGGCGAGATCGCGCATTACATCGAGCACCTCACCCACGAGCTCCGGGTCCAGTGCACTGGTCGGCTCATCGAACAGCATCAGCTTGGGTTTCATGGCGAGCGCCCGCGCGATCGCGACCCGCTGCTGCTGGCCGCCGGAGAGCTGGTTCGGGTACGCATGCACCTTGTCTTTCAGGCCCGCACGTTCAAGCAGCTGCATGGCGAGCTCGGATGCCGCCGCCCGCGGCACTCCCATCACATGGATCGGTGCCTCGATCACGTTGTCAAGCGCGGTCATATGCGGGAACAGGTTGAACCGCTGGAAGACCATGCCGATCTGCGCACGTTTCGCGCAGACTTCCTTGTCGCGCAGTTCGTACAGCTTGCCGCCTTGCTGCCGGTAACCCACCAGCTCGCCGTCGACCGACAAGCGGCCACCGTCGATCTTTTCCAGGTGGTTGATGCAGCGCAGGAGCGTGGACTTGCCCCCGCCGGAGGGACCGACGATGCACATGACCTCCCCGCGTGCGATCTCCAGGTCGATGCCGCACAGCACCTCGAGCCGGCCGAAGTTCTTGCACACGCTCTCCGCAAGCACCATCGGCGCGCCGCTCTCCCCCTGGACAGGCGGCTGGCCTTCGGCAAGAGTGCTCACCCGTGTCCCTCCCGGTGCGGCATCTGGGCCGGGAGCGCAGCCATCCCGTCATGGAAAGTGAACAGGCCCCGGCGGATCCGCTGCCACGGTGTCTGCGGCAGCTCACGCGCCGAACCGCGGGCATAGTGCCGCTCGATGTAGTACTGGCCAACCGTGAGCACCGAGGTTGCGATGAGATACCACAAGCTGGCAACAATCAGGAGCGGGATCGTCTTGAAGTTCACCGAGTAGATGAGCTGGACCGCGTAGAGGAGCTCCGTGACCGTGATCACGCTCGCCAGAGACGACGTCTTGAGCATCGAGATGGTCTCGTTGCCGGTCGGCGGGATGATCACGCGCATCGCCTGCGGAAGGATGATCCGGCGCATCGTGAGGGCCCGGGTCATGCCCAACGCCTGCGCCGCCTCCACCTGGCCGTGTTCGACGGACAGGATGCCGGCCCGCACGATCTCCGCCATATAGGCACCCTCGTTCAGCCCCAGTCCGAGGATCGCCGCAGTGAGCGCGGTGACGAGGCTGTTGGCGTTCCCGTGCACGAACGACGGCCCGAACGGCACGCCGAGCGAGACCTGCGGGTAGAGGGCCCCCATGTTGTACCAGAACAGCAGCTGGACCAGGACAGGGGTGCCGCGAAAGAACCAGATATACACCCAGCTCGCGCCCGACAGCAGCGGGTTCGCGGACAGCCGCATCACCGCGAGGATCACGCCGAGCACGATCCCGATCGCCATGCAGACCACGGTGAGGAGGATGGTGATCTCCAGGCCGTCGAGCACCCGGCGCGACAGGAAGTAGCTCCCGATGACACCCCACTCGAAGCGGGGGTTCGTCACGAGGGAGTGCACGAACATCGCGATGAGGACGAGCACGACGGCCGCGGCCACCCACCTCCCAGGATGGCGGACCGGGACAGCCTTGATCTCTTCTGGCCGCCCGGTCCACTCCGGGGCCTCCGTCGTTCGCGATGCCGTCATTCTTTATTTCTACTCCAGCTGTGTACCCTGGTTCGGCCGGGTACGTGCGAGGCGGTCAGCTGGTCGCCCCGTTGATGGCCGGAGTCGAGAGGGCGCCAGCCTGCACGCCCCACTTGTTAAGGATCTTCAGGTAGGTGCCGTTCGCGATCAGCTGCTTCAGGGCGTCCAGGATCGGCTTGGCCATCCCGTTGTTCTTCGGGATCGCGATCCCATACGGCGCGGTGCCGTAGGCCGGGCCGGACAGCTTGAACACACCATTCGACAGCTTGACCTGGTAAGCAGCCGGGGGCGAGTCGGCCATGGCCACGTCAGCCCGGCCCGAAGACAGGGCCAGGTTGGCGGCATTCTGATCGTTGAAGATCTCGACCGTCACGGTCGGCTTGCCCTCCGACTTGCACTTGGCCGCCTGCGCCTGCGCGTCGGCCTGCTCCGTGGTCCCCTTCTCAACGGACACCTTATGCCCGCACAGGTCGGAAAGAGACGTGATGTTCGGCCCCCCGCTTGACTTGACGAAGAACGACGTGCCGGCCTCGTAGTAATCGACGAAGTCGACGGTCTTCTCCCGCACCTTGGTGTCGGTGAACGACGACATCCCGAGGTCGTACTTGCCTGAGGCGAGGCCCGGGATGATCGTGTCGAATGTCGCGTTGACCATGCTTATCTTGAGGCCGAGCACCTGTCCGAGGGCCTTGGCCAAGTCGGCGTCCCAGCCAATCACGGTGTGGCCGTCAGACGCGATGAACTCGTTGGGCGCGTACGTGGCATCCGCGGCCACCGTGAGCGTCCCTTTCGACTTGATGGCGGCGGGCACTTCGGCCGCGATCGAACTTACCGGGCTGGCCGACGGCGACGCTGTGGCTGCTGGTGTGCTGCTGCTGCTGCTGCTACTACTACAGCCCGTGGCCACCAGCGCGGTGACCGCAAGCAGCACGCCGACGGCAGCGAGCGGATGCAGGGTCCTGCGGGCACTCACGAGAAACTCCGTGTTGATGGGCAGATAGGTTTGATCATAGATCCAAGCTCTCAGGTTTTAATCGCGCTGGCGTAACGCCCAGGTTCCGGGCAGGGAATGGTGATCCTACCGGGCCCACGGCTGCGGGGCTGGGTGGCAGCGCGGTCGGTGCCGATAAGACGGGCCGCTTGGAGAAGTCCTCGCTGAGGTCCAGTTGTTCACCCGCCTGTGATAACCGCTGCCGGTGACAGGTCCGTCTGCCTTGCCATGGTGCACGTTCGCGCCTGGCTGGATCCGTCTGGGGGAGAGGCCCTGCCTGCTGGTTTGCTCAGGTCAGGCGGTTCGGCGGACAGTGTCCGTGGCTGTCCGTGCCATGGGCCGCCTGGATGCCCGTGTGCACGGACAGGGTCCCGGCCGGAGCCGACGGTGTGCATAACCGCTTGCTTTCACGCACTGTGACGGCGGCCGGGTACATGACCAACGCGCTGGGCTGGGCGGACATGATCAAAAGCCAGGGTGCGGTCTATGCCCCCGGCGGCGACGGCAGGCTGGCCGTCGTGGATCCGCGAGATATCGCCGCGGTCGCCG
>Ga0116217_10005276_pt1 | contig 11403 bp, 12 predicted proteins | sample Sb_taG_6_FD_89697 | JGI IMG/M metagenome (GOLD analysis project Ga0116217, IMG submission 89697) | Peat soil microbial communities from Weissenstadt, Germany - Sb_50d_4_PS metaG | ecosystem: Environmental > Terrestrial > Soil > Wetlands > Peat | place: Germany: Weissenstadt | collected 2010-09-21 | reverse complement strand
TCGGGCGTTTTGGTGTCCACCGCGAGAGATTTCTTGTTGCTATTCAGTTGGGTGAAATATAGAGCGTCTACGCCAGGAATGTCACGCAGTTGCTGGCGCGTAATATCACCGCCGCTGAGGCGTTCTACTTTCAGCACGTCCGCGCCGAACCAGGCCATCAACTGCGTACAGGCTGGGCCCGCCTGCACACCTGTAAAGTCAATTACTTTAATTCCTTCGAGAGGTATGCTCATGATCACAGTCTCCTTATTCGTTTGCCGGTTTCCGCGCCACAAATCTATACAGGCTCCGAACTGCACGCCATCCTCTGAAGCATCTGCGATGCCAAACACAAAGCGATTGAGGCAAGAATCCAATTAACTCCATCGTTGTAGATGGCGCGGCACTGCCGACGCAATTCCCAGATCTAGAGATTCTGCCTCGACGGTCGTTTTGCACGGCGGCTAATGGACAGGGGACGGCGGTAGGTCGACACGAGCCAGTCCGCAAGTGTTCGCGGCAGCAGCCCGAAGGGAGCCCGCACAAACGGTAGATCGATTGCTTGGTTCCTGATGACAGTCCTGCGGAACTGTGGATGAAGCCGCCTTCTCGGCTGTCCTGAGGCAACTACCCGGAGGTTTTCTGAGACACCTGATCGCAACGTCGACAACAATTCGAATTATTCACACATCTCTGTTCGTGTTTTTCTATTATTTGACGATCGGCCTTCTTCTCGCAGTTTTGCCCGGTTTCATTCATCTTCATTTGGGCCTTTCCCCCTTTTGGGCCGGGGTGGCGATCAGTTCGCAATACCTGGCAACCCTTGCCACTCGCTCGAACGCCGGCCGAATGGCCGATGTCCTAGGTCCGCGTGTCACTGTTTTGGTCGGTCAGGCCGTTGGTTTGCTTAGTGGACTCTGTCTAATTGTTGCAGCGTCGCTCCAATCTAAAGCTGTTGCCTGTTTTGTGGTTCTTTTGATAAGTCGCCTGATCCTTGGCTGTGGCGAAAGCTGTGTGGCGACTGGTGCGATTACTTGGGGGCTGGGACGGGTCGACGCAACAGATGCCGCACAGGTGATCTCCTGGAGTGGAATAGCATCCTATGGCGCAATGGCAGCGGGGCCCCTTTTGGTATTTGGCTTGAAACCAGGTATGGGATTGAATCAATTGGTGCAGCCGCCTCGGGACTATCGGTGCTGAACCTGGCTTTCGCCCTCCCAGTAGCCGGGGTGCCGATACTGCGCGGCGCTCATCTGGCGTTTTCGAGGGTGCTCGGGAAAGTGTCGCTTCACGGGTTGGGACTGACTCTCGGCACGGTCGGATTTGCTGCGATTGCGACCTTTACGGGGTTGTACTATGCCAGCCGGCACTGGACTGACCCCGCGCTCGCGCTGATACTGTTCGGCACGTGTTTCATCGTCACTCGCCTGCTGTTCGCCGGCGCCGTTAATCGTTGGGACGGACTCCGAGTTGCCATGGTGTCATTCATCTTGGAGTCTGCCGGATTGTTCGTTTTGTGGTCGGCCACCACTCACGATGCGGCCCTTGCGGGGGCAGCTCTCAGCGGGTGTGGGTTCGCCCTGGTGTTTCCAGCACTCGGAGTCGAAGCTCTCAAAGTGGTTGCTGATCAGAATCACGGGGCGGCACTCGGGGTGTACACGGCATTCCTCGATCTGGCAATGGGGCTTACAGGCCCAATTGCGGGAGCTATTGTCGGGAAGTTCGGCTATTCGGCGATTTTCCTTTGTGGCTCAGGCGCTGCTGGCTGCGGGTTTGTGCTTACTCTTCTCCTCTATCGCTTAGGCCGTGCGCCGCATGCACGTCTCTCGCTGACGACGCTCGAGCGCGTCTGACGAGGCGTACCGTACTGCCCTCGTCAGGTGCATCGCCGAGGTGATGTCCACCGAACCCCAGCGCCGAGTTATTGACGTTGCGGACCAAACGGTCGCAACCGGCGTCTCTAGGCGCCCTTCAGCCGCAATCAATGGTCATGTTGTCCCTGACGGTCAGGTGGCCCTCTCCCCTGCGGAGAGAGCCGTGTGGATAGGCGAATCCTGCATTAATGCCAAATGCCGGCACGATTGCGCCCACAGCCCCGGTGTCCCCCGCGCGACATCGCTGTCCCTCTTGCGACTCGGCACGGCTCAAACCGACCTCAAACGCCGTCCGGAGGATGGCCCCCGTTGGCATGGTCAACAGTGCGGCGCGAGCCGCCGCGCGCCCAGGTCGTTCAGATTTTGTTGATCGGGTGTCTGCCAGTGCGCCACACGGCCGAAGTCGCACAGTTGAGTCCGGCGAAGGCGGGCTGTCGATCGTCACGGATAGAAACCCGCCGGCGCTCAGAACTTCGCCGCAGAAGAGTTCGTGAGGAGCATGTGACCGCTTGTTGTGTTGTTCTTGGAAGCGCTCGACACAGCTGTCGTCCAGCCGTCGCAAACGCCAACTAGCGGCCGGCTACATCGACCCACCGATTGTTCGCCCTATTCGCATTTGGCACTTGGCCGCACGATTGCATACTTCCGCGTAGGAGATGAATATGAACGCACACCGTACGATTGTTGGTTTCCTTGGAGCCATGCTTCTTACTGCGACGGCCGCAGTCGCACAGCAGGTAAAGACAGACTACGACCGAGACGCAGATTTCGGGCACTACAGAACGTATTCGTGGGAGAACGTCCAGACACAGGGCCAGCTATGGGTCGACCGGATCAAAGAAGTTGTTAATTCAGCCCTCGCCGCAAAAGGATGGAAGCAGGTGGACTCGGGCGGTGACGTGGCGGTCGTCGCCATTGAGGCCACCCAGAACCAACAAACTCTCAACACCTTCTACGACGGTTTTGGCGGCGGTTGGCGGTGGCGCGGGTTCGGGGGATTCGGAGACTCGACGACTACCGTCGACACTTATCGGGTCGGCACTCTGGTTGTCGACCTGTTCGATTCCAGCACGAAGAAGCTGATTTGGCGAGGGTCCGCTAGTGAAACGCTTTCGGACAAATCCGACAAAAACATCAAGACTCTCGACAAGGGGGTCGAGAAGATGTTCGACCGCTTTCCGCCCAGCCCGAAGAAATAGCGGGACAGAATCGCGTCTCGATTGAAAAAAGAGTCATTATGAAATGGTTTCAACAAGGCATGGCGCTATTCCTATCCTGGTGCTTGGTAGGCGTGTGTGCACGAGATGGATTCGCCTATCAGAACACCCCGCCGCCGCAGGCCGTGCAGCAGAGCCCGGACCAATTACAACAGCTCGTGGCGCCCATCGCGCTTTACCCCGACGCATTGATTGCGCAGATCCTGCCGGCTGCCGCATACCCGGATCAGATAATGGAGGCCGAGAGGTGGATGCAACAGCATAAAGACCTCACGGGTGACAGTCTGGCGAAAGAGGTCGACAAGCAATCATGGGATCCCGGTGTCAAAGCTCTGGCACAGTTCCCAGCGGTGCTCGCCAACATGAATCAGAATCTGGCCTGGACCTCGGAGCTGGGCGACGCTTACATCAATCAGCAACAGGAGCTGACGCAGGCGATTCAAACCATGCGACAGCGCGCTAAGCATGCCGGGAACTTGCAGACGACAGATCAGGAGAAGGTGAGAACGCACGGACAAGACATTTTCATTCAACCCACGTCGACCGAGGTGGTGTACGTACCGCAATACGATCCATGGCTCGTGTACGGATACCCACTGGCTGTCTTCCCGGGTTGGTATCCGTATCCGGGGCTCTTCCTGGGAGGTCCGGGAATTGCTTTCGGCCTTGGTTTCGGTGTCGGCTTCTTTGGCGGCTTCGGTTGGGGCTGGAGCCATTGGGGCTTCGATTGGCACAGCGGCGGCAGGGTGGTCTACAACCACAATGCGTATGTCTCCCATAGCCGGACGATCGTCAATCGCAACGGCTTTCATTCGAGCCGCGCCAACTTTGATCATTCCGCTGGCTTTCGCGGTTCCAGCGGCTCGCAGGCAATGTCCGGCGCACATTCCAGCGCGTTCAGCGGATTCAGTCATGGTGGTATTGCGACAAGAAATTCCTTTCGTGGGCAATCCAGCTTTGGCGGTTTCCACGGAGGCGGTTTTGGTGGCGGCTTTCACGGCGGCGGAGGCCGGCGATAGAACTTAGGAAACTCAGGAGGTGATGAAGATGAAACAAGCAATGATGATTCCGTTCGCAATACTCGCGATTTCCATAGGGACTGGCGCCGCCATGGCTCAACCATCCGATCAGCCGGCATTTCCGTCGGCCGCCGACGCTGGCCAGAGTCTCTTCCAAGCGGTGCAGGACAACAACGAAGAAGCCATAAATAAAGTCTTGGGTGGATCGACCGATCTCAATTCTTCGCACGACGACAGCCAGGATAAGGCCGACCGTGAAGTCTTCGTCCAAAAATATCAGGAGATGCACCGCCTGCACCGTGAGCGTGATGGATCGGTGACCCTCTACATTGGAGCCGAGAACTGGCCGTTCCCGATCCCGATTGTCGAGGAGAATGGGGCTTGGCGCTTCGACGCGGACGCCGGTCTGCAGGAGGTTCGGTTCCGGCGAATCGGCGAGAACGAGTTCACAGCAATTTCGATTTGCCACGAATTTGCCTCCCAAAGGCGCGATCGCACAGACGCCGCGAATCTCGCGGCATTGCATGGTTACTACTTCCGCGTGTTGCCGCCGCAGAAGACCAACGCTACTGTCGGATTCGCCGTGGTCGCTTACCCGGCGGAATATCGGTCGTCTGGCGTGATGACATTCGTCGTCACGGAGAAGGGCGAGGTGTACGAAAAGGACCTCGGCGACACCACTGCGGCGCTCGCAGGTGCAATGACATCGTTTCACAAAGACGCTACGTGGCGCGCTGCCGTCAGATAGAAAAGAAACTCACGCATTCACTCTTAGATGGATCTCAAACTGTCGACTGATCCACAGGGGACCAGGAGTCACGATCCTGGAAGCACGAACCTGTGGATCGGCGGGTGGATTGCTCTTGACATGTGAGTTGAACGGAAAGGACTAAGCGATCATGAACAACAAAAGCGAAACTGTCAAATTTGACGATCGGGCAGAGCAGGAACTCGGACTCAGCCGCGATGGAGTTGCGGAGATCTCGCGCGCACTCCGTGAACTGCTGGCAGACGTCTTCGCGCTCTACCTAAAAACCAAAAACTTCCACTGGCACATGAGCGGACGCCACTTTCGCGATTATCATCTATTGCTGGACGAGCAGGGCGACCAACTCTTCGCTATGACTGACGAAATAGCCGAGCGGGCGCGGAAGATTGGCGGAACCACTCTACATTCCATCAGCGATATATCCCGGCATCAGCGGCTGGCGGACAACAACAATGACGTCGTCAGCCCGGACGATATGCTCGGCGAGTTGCTTGCAGACAGCCGGCGTCTGACGGGATTTCTGCGCCTAGCTCACGAGACTTGCGGGCGTTTTAAGGACGTCGCCAGCACCAGCATGATCGAAGTATGGATCGATCAGACCGAGCGAAGAACGTGGTTCCTCGCGGAGATCGTCGGGCGCATGTAGTCATCGCCGATGGCTGTGAAAATCAGGCGCTGGCGTCGTCCCTTTCCGGGGCGCGCCAGCGCCACTCTGGGTATGACATGGGCTCGAGCGTGTCATCTGTCGTCCCTCCTCTGAGAATTGACTGCCTGAAGGATCGGATTGCCTGTCCCACATGCGAGCCGGTCCGGCCTCTCGATGTGCCCCACCCCGACGGGCGGTTCATCCTTTTCGATCCCATCGTGAATTTCACTCGCACTTTCCTGGAGGTGTTTTCCTCGGCCCCGGAACTCCGCCGACTGGGGGTCACTCAGGTCGACATATGGACGCGGCCGGCTCGGGAAGTGTTAGAAACTCAGGCTCGATTATGTAACAAGCCGTGGCATCAGAGTTGCTGTTCTTACGATCGATATGAGCACTACCTTGGCAAACACTTTCAGGGAACATCGGCGACGCAAACGAAGGGGTGTCCAACGCATTCTTCTTTTGAGCGCTGTTCTCCTCGGCAACGCTATCGCTCAACCGGCTGCGACTCCCCCTGCCGGCCCCTCCCAACCAGACGCTCCTGGGGCATCTCATGCAGCCTCGGACCTACGCGTATCGGGACCTAATCCCGATGGGTGGCTATACCCCATCACCAGACTAAACGAGTCTCTTCCCCGTTGGCTCCAATTCGGCGGACAGTTTCGCGATCGAGTTGAAAGCCAGGACGGACTCGGCTACGCCCCCATCAACGACGTGTACGATTTGACTCAGCTCCGTGTGGGAGTTTACGTCCAGCCCACGAGTTGGCTCGAGTTAGTCGGAGTAACACAGGATTCGCGGGTCTTTTTCAATCACCACGTAGCTACCGCGCTGCCCTATCAAAACATCTGGGATATTCGGGAGGCTTACGTGGAGCTTGGCGGTTCGTCCGAAGGCTGGATCGATTTCGTCGCCGGCCGCCAGATGTTCAGTTTTGGCGACGAGCGAGTCATCGGACCTTCCGACTGGCTCAACATGGGGCGGACGTTTGACACGGTCAGAGTCGATCTCCACCACCCAGGTGTCAACGTCAGCATCTTCGCGGCATCGGTGATTAACGCCATCGACGGCCAGATCGACCACCATATTGAAGGGAACAATATCTATGGAATTTACAGCGGCTTTTCCCACCTGATTCCGCACGCCACAGTAGAGCCCTATTTGTTATGGCGGGTCGCTCCGGGCAACGTGGTCCTGCCCGAGACTGCGGGCCACGGGCATCTAAACGAAGTCACTGGAGGCGCACGCCTGGTCGGCACGCTACATGGCGACTTCGATTACGATGTCGAAATGAACACACAGACCGGCTCGCTGGGGCATTATTCCATCGATGCCTGGGCCGGGCACTGGAACGCGGGCCACACCTTTAACAATTCGCACACCCACCCTAGAGTGTTTGCGGAGTACAACTACGCCTCGGGCAGCAAGAACCCAAACGGGAACACCTGGGGCACTCACGACCAGATCTATCCTTCCGGTCACGACAAGATGGACTTCGCCGATCAGTTCGGCTGGAGGAACATCCAGGACATTCGCGCCGGCGTTAACGAAAAGGCCGGGGACAAGTGGACGTTCACAGAGATCTTTGACGATGTCTGGCTGGCGACGAAAAACGATGCGGTGTATGCATCGAGTGGCGCTATGTCCATAGCTGCGCACCCGGGAGCTACAAGTAGCCATCTCGGCACGGAACTCGACTTGATCGCGGAATATAAGCAGAGCCGCCACGTAAGCTATGGTTTCGGGTTTTGTCGCTTATTTACTGGCCGGTACTTGAAGGACGCTACGCCCGGCAAGGCTTACAATTACCCGTTCACTTATGTAACGTATGTGTTTTGACGGAGTTCGGAAATGGGCGGAAGGCGCCTGTGAGAGACAGGCCGCTTCGGGTGAGAGGAGACACTATGTCTGAGATTGATAACGACGAGAAGAAGGTAAGCAGGCGAGACATCTTTGGACTAGGCTCCGTGGCTGTCGCAGCCGCGACGCTGATTATGGCCGGTGAGAAAACGGCGGAGGCGCAGCCCCAAGCTAGCCACACTGCGCCGAACGAGAGCAATCCCGGGCCGCAGAATCGCCCTCTCGCAGCGGAGAATCCGGATTCGGAGTGGTCTCCGTCCACCGATAGTGGCACCGTAAAACCGTTCAAGTATCCCTTCGCCCTGGCCCGCAAGCGCGTGCTAAGCGGCGGCTGGACACGCCAGGTTACGGTACGCGAATTGGCGATTGCGACAACCCTCGCGGGCGTCGAAATGCGGCTCGCGGCGGGCGGAGTCCGCGAACTCCACTGGCACGTGGAAGCCGAATGGGCCATCATGCTAAATGGCAGCGCGCGGATCACCGCCGTGGATCAGGACGGCAAGAGCTTTGTGGGCGACGTGGGCGAAGGAGACCTGTGGCTGTTCCCGCCCGGAGTACCACACTCCATCCAGGGGCTGGGTCCGGATGGCTGCCGCTTTCTGCTGGTATTTGACGACGGAAACTTCGACGAGTTCCACACATTCCTGATTACCGATTGGCTCGCGCATACTCCCAGGGAAGTCCTTGCGAAGAATTTCAGCGTATCCGAATCGACCTTCGATGCGGTTCCCAAGAAGGAGCTGTTCATCTTTCAAGCAGCTCTCCCGGGCGACCTGCACGGGGAAGAGACTGAGGCGGTGAAGGGAACCGGGACCGTGCCCAAGCGTTTCGACTTCAAGGCCAGCGCGATGAAGCCCACCAAGGTGACGCGCGGCGGGGAAGTGAAAATCATCGATTCAAAGACTTTTCCAGTGACCCCGATTTCCGCCGCCATCGTCACTCTCAAGCCGGGGGGCCTGCGTGAATTGCACTGGCATCCCAACGCGGACGAGTGGCAATACTACATCGCCGGAAAGGGGCGCATGACTGTTTTCGTTGGGGCGACGACGGCGCGCACCATGGATTTCGAAGAGGGGGATGTCGGATACGTGCCGATTTCCAACCCGCATTACGTCGAGAACACCGGCGACTCCGATCTGGTGTTTATCGAGATGTTCAGGACCAGTGAATACCAGGACATCTCGCTTGCGGAGTGGATGGCGCATACGCCGCACCTGCTGGTGAATCAGCATCTCGGAGTGACGACGTCTATGCTCGAGAGCATTCCCAAACAGGAGACGGTCGTCACGCCGCTTTAGAGCGCGAGTGTGATTTCAGGCGCGGAGTGCTGGCGGAACCGGCCTGACTTCTTGCCGCACGTCGGCCCGACGACAGGAGGCGACCTCCTGTGGACAGACTCTGTCCGAACCGGCCGGAGGCAAATACCTTATTCCTGGCATTCCAGTTGCAACCCCAATTGGTGAGCTATGCAGAGTATTTTTGAGAACGGACATGGGATCGGCGTTGTCCGACCCGAAACATTCGGCCAAGATACCGCGCAAACGCCCGGATCGCACAGGGTTGCCGCCATCACTCGCGAGCACGGGACTCCGTCGTCGATGTGGGGAGGAGTGCTCACCGTCGCGGCTGGGGGGCAGACGGCGATTCATCATCACGGGAAGCAGGACGCCGTCGTCTACGTGTTGGCTGGCACATGCCTGATCCGTTGGGGGCGCCACGGGGAATTCTCGGCGACGGCTCGAGCGGGAGATTTCGTACACGTTCCAGCCAGAAGCACCCGCCAACCTATCGTCGTCAATTTGCCGGATGAATATTGGCCTGGCGGACGGGCGAACGGGAAAAACTACCGTACGGCTCGTCACCTGGAGGATTCTTCATATGTCTGACCATTCGAATCTGAGGGTTCTCGGGAACACACCGAAGGCGGTTTCCAGACGCCGATTCATCCAGGGGGTCATCGGCGGCGGCGTTGCCGTCTGCGCATCCAGTTACCTGTTCCGCGGCTCCACCGTCCACGGCATCGGCGGGTCCGGCGAACGGCTCATCAGCCTGAACGTCAACGGGCAAGTTCGCCGTGCCGATGTAATGAAGCAAGAAACGCTGGCGTGGACCCTGCGCTACAAGTTGGGACTAACCGGAACAAAGCTGGGTTGCGACCGAGCCGAATGCGGGGCCTGCACGGTGTTGATAGATGACGTGCCGCATTACTCCTGCTCGGCGCTCACACACACGGTGCGGGGCCGGAACGTGGTGACGATCGAAGGACTCGCAAGCCAGGACGGAACCCTGCATCCCGTTCAGCAGGGCGTAATCGACGAGCAGGGATTCCAGTGCGCGTTTTGTATGTCCGGATTCATCATGGCCACAGTGGGGTTCCTCAAAACACATCCGAACCCTACCAGGTTGGAGCTGGCGCACGGCATTTCGGGGAACCTGTGCCGATGCCAGGACTACGACAAGATCCTCACTGCGATGTTGCGCGGCGCGGAGAATATGAGGAGCGTGAACCATGCCTGAAGCTACCAACGAGCGTGTATACGGGCTTCAATATAAGCTGATCGGCAAGAACTACGTGACGGCCGATCTCTTAGCCAAGGTCACAGGTAAGTCAAGATACGCGGAAGATTTTCGCGCCGAAGGCATGCTGTTCTGCAAGCTGTTGCTCAGTCCGCTGCCGCATGCCCGGGTGAAGCATATCGATGCCCGCGAAGCTTTGGCGATGCCCGGTGTGAAGGCGATCCTTACGGCGGACGATCTTCCGGCGCCGGCCGACACACTCACCGACAACGGTACGGTGATCAAGGCAAGCAAGTGGGGCGAACGAGGGCTGACCATGGAGCCGGTTTACCAGGGTGAGCCGATTCTCGCGGTGGCAGCCGTGGACGAATTGACCGCGGCCGAAGCGATCGAACGAATCCAGATCGATTTCGAACCACTTCCATTCGTGGTCGATCCCCTCGATTCGCTGCGTCCGGGCGGCCCGAACCCACGAACGGACGGCAACATCTGGACCACGCCGCCAGGCACTACTGGGCCCGCAGTGAAGGAGCTGAAGTGGACTGAGGCGGACTTCGCCGAAGCCAAAGACGGCCGTCTGCCGATGGGCAAGACGCCCGACGAATGGTCATATGGCGACCTCGACGCAGGCTTCTCGAGTGCCGCTCTGGTGCTGGACGAAACTTTTGTCACGCCAGACGTGAGCCATCAGACCCTTGAAACACGCAGTGCCATGGCTTATTGGCAAAATGGCAAAGTCTACATCCACAGCGGGACCCAGAGCACCGGGCAAACCCGGCCCGCGATCGCACGATGGCTGAATACGGACGCGGAGAAGGTCGTCTTCATCAGCGAGTACACCGGCGGCGGATTCGGCAGCAAGATCACCGGCGGCGTCACCATGATTATTCCAGCGCTGCTGTCGAAGAAGGCCAATGCCCCCGTGATGATGCGGATCAGCCGCGAGGAGGAGACCTTCATCGGACGCGCTCGGCCCGGCTTTCAGGGGCGAATGAAGGTGGGCTTCTCCAAAGAAGGACGTATCCTCGCTCTCGACATGTTCGTGATCTCGGACAACGGTCCTTACGACGCGCAAGGCGACTCTCCGACATCGGGACGTATGGTCTCGCTTCTGTATCAGCCGCAGGCCATGCGCTGGCGCGGCGTGACCGTGTTGACCAACACCCCGCCGCGCAGCGCGCAGAGCTCGCCTGGTGGGCTGCAAGGCATTTCGATCATTGAGCCGATCATCGCCAAGGCCGCTCGAAAGCTAGGGCTGGACCAGGTGGCGATCCGTTACATCAACTGCCCCGAAGGCAAAGCGCAATACGGGCCGCTGGTACAGGGCCAAATGCAGCACGCCACCAGCGCATTTCTCAAGGACGCGCTGCAACGCGGCGCCGAGAGATTCAACTGGCAGGGAAGGGTGGCCCGGAGTCCCAAACGAATTGGATCCAAGGTCCGCGGCGTCGGTGTGGCGCTGAGTTGCTACGTTGGCGGCACCATCGGCTTTGACGGACTCCTCGTGATCACACCCGAAGGC
>Ga0116217_10005275_pt1 | contig 11404 bp, 13 predicted proteins | sample Sb_taG_6_FD_89697 | JGI IMG/M metagenome (GOLD analysis project Ga0116217, IMG submission 89697) | Peat soil microbial communities from Weissenstadt, Germany - Sb_50d_4_PS metaG | ecosystem: Environmental > Terrestrial > Soil > Wetlands > Peat | place: Germany: Weissenstadt | collected 2010-09-21 | reverse complement strand
TAGCCTTCCATGAGGGCGGCTTCCTTCAAGTCGCTGTATCCGAAGCGCCCCGCCCGAGAGCATGCAACTGCGCACTGTTGCGTCGCGGGGCGCTCCAGATACAGCACTAAGACTTGTCGGTACGAATCTGTCTAGACAAGACTCGCGCGTGTTCCCAGTTGTCGCCCAAATAGTAACTGCCGGACAGTCCGTCAACCGCTCGGAACAAACCGGTGGATGTGGGGGCCCAGGCAGGATATGCCATCACTTTACGTCGGGACGAATCCACCGCGCGATCACGTCACGCATGACAACAAGCCGTTTTCGCAACATTCGCCGCGAATTGAGATCGCTCTTGAATACCGTTGACAGCGTGTGGCGATTCATCAGGTAGAAGAATCCCAGCGAAGCAATATTAATGCTCAGTTGCAGCGGATCCAGGTCGCCCCGAACCGTCTTCTCCTTCTGTCCCCGTTCAATCAACGCGCGATAAATCTTCAGGTGATCGAAATTGATCATTAAGATGCGCCGCGACTCTTTCAGATGACGCGCATGCATTTGGTTCTCACTGTTCAGAAGCCGGATAAAGTCCGGATGGGCCAGGTAGTATTGCCACGTAAAATTCACGAGCGCGAAAACTGCCTCATCGGCCGGCAGTGCGTCCAGGTTTAGAGCCGACTCCTGCTCGCGGAGCTCTTGATACGCGCGCTCCAGCACCTGAGTGAAAAGCGCGTCTTTGTTCCCGAAATAGTGATAAAGCAGCTGTTTGTTGATGCGCGCCTCGCGTGCAATCACGTCCACCCGCGCACCATCGAATCCTGTCTCGCCAAAGAGCCTGGTCGCCGCATCGAGAATGCGCAGCCGGCTTTCAGCGGGGTTTCGTTTCCGGGATGCGGGTAGGTTCTTCATCATTTAGGTTGCCGGCGGCAGAGTTACGAGGGTATACTAACCAACTAGTTGGTTATAACACGAATGAATGAAAACTCTCAAATCGCTCGGCTTGCCGCTCAGCACCAGAAGCCTGTGGCTTTGGTGACCGGAGCCATGCGGGGAATCGGCCGAGCGTGCGCTATCGCACTCGCCCGTTCCGGATTCGATCTCGCCCTGAATGATCTGGAGAGTGAAGAAACGTCCCGCCTGGCCGCGGAACTGGCCGCGGAAATCGCCGCAGATGGCGCCGAAAGTATCCTCGTCCCGGGCGATGTATCCAATCTCGAAAATCACGCCAAGCTGCTTCAGTCTGTTCTCGAACGGTGGGGGCGCCTCGATTGCCTCCTCAATAACGCGGGAATTCCAGCGCAAAGGCGCGGCGACCTTCTCGATGTCACCGCGGAGAGCTTCGATCGATGCATGGCGGTCAATACGCGAGCCGTCTTTTTCCTCAGCCAGGCGGTCGCGCGCTATATGGTCTCAGCCAATGCTTCTTCCGCAATGCATCGCTCAATCATTAACATCACTTCGAGCAATGCGCGCGCAGTTTCGATTGCACGCGGAGAGTACTGCGTCTCAAAGGCAGCCTCGTCGATGACCACCAGGTTGTTCGCCGCACGATTGGCCGCGCACGGAATCGGTGTTTACGAAGTGCGTCCCGGCATCATTGCAACCGATATGACCAAGCCTGCCAAGTCCCAGTATGACGCGATAATCGGCGCACATCTCGTTCCTGCGGAACGCTGGGGATACCCGGAAGACGTGGCATCAACCATCGTGTGCATGGCGGAAGGACGTCTCCGTTACACGGTAGGCCAGGCAGTCACTGTCGATGGCGGATTGACGATGCCAAGATTCTAAGCGGTCGTGGAGGGGCAAAATGAGCGCGGAATCCGAGGTTGTTTATCAAGAGCGCGAGCGCAACGGGGCGGCATGGGCCGAGATCACGTTAAACCGGCCCAATAAAGGAAATGCTCTCACCCTGCCAATGCTCGATGCCATCGAGCGTTTTGTCCGGATCGTCGCATCGTCACCGCAAATCAGGGCACTCGTGCTACGAGGCAGTGGCCGATTCTTCTCTACCGGTGGCGACGTTGAGGCATGGGGCAGTCTTACTCCGGAAGAGATGGCAAATCGATGGATCCTCCGCGGCATCGCGGTGTTTGAGTCGATCGCACAGTTACCTCAGCCCGTGATCGCCGCAATCTCGGGGCATGCGTTAGGAGGTGGGCTCGAATTTGCGCTCATGGCCGACCTGCGCGTTGCGGTGGCAGAAGCCAAACTGGGAACGCCGGAAGTGAGTTTGGGCATGATTGCAGGCTGGAGCGGAATCCGGCGCATCGCGGAGATCACGGGAGTGGTTCGTGCCCGCGAACTCACTTTGCTTGGTTCGCCAATCTCCGCGGAAAAAGCGCTCGCCTGGGGCCTTGTGAACGCTGTCGCCGACGACCGCGAGGCGATGGAGTCGCAGGTAGACGCATGGCTCGACAAGCTGCTTTCCAATGCGCCCATTGCGATGGCGCTCACCAAGAAGCTGCTGGCGACCATGCATGCAGAAATGAGCCACGATCATGCCGAGGCCGTGGCGCAGGCCCGTGCAACTGAAGACTGTGACGAAGGCATTGCGGCGTTTCGCGAGAAGCGGAAGCCGGTCTTCCGCAATCGATAAGGAATAGGAATGAAGCGGACAAAGTTTCTCAGCGCAGAAGACGCCGCCCTGCTGATCAGATCCGGCGACACCGTCGCGGTCAGCGGCAACGGCGCGGGAATGACTTCGGCCGAAGCTATTCTGGCCGCCATCGAAGCGCGTTTTCTCCAAACCGGAGAACCTCGTGATCTTACGCTGGTTCATTCTCTGGGGCTGGGCGATCGCGACCGGCAGGGAACGAATCGCTTTGCGCATGAAGGAATGCTGCGCAAAATCATCGCTTCGCACTTTACCTGGTCGGCGCGCATGCAACAGCTGATCCGCGACGAGAAGATTGAAGCCTACTGTTTTCCTGCGGGGGTGGTGCAGCAATTGCTGCGCGAGATCGGCGCCGGGCGGCCCGGACTGATCACCCATTCCGGGTTGGGCACATTCGTCGATCCCCGCCAGGATGCAGGGCGCTGCAATCAAAGGAGCACGGAGACGCTGGTCGAACTCCTGTACCTCGATGGCCGCGAACTCCTCCGCTACAAGCCTTTTAAGGTCGACGTTGCCATTATCCGCGGCACCTACGCCGACGCGCGAGGCAATATCAGCCCTGAAGAAGAGGCAATGGATCTCGATATTCACACCATGGCTCTGGCAGCGCATAATAGCGGCGGCATCGTGCTGGCCCAGGTTCGCCAGGTGCTGGAGCCGGGCGCGTTGAAAGCAAGAAGCATACGCGTGCCCGGGATCATGGTGGACGCCGTGGTGGAGGATGGCCGGCAGGAGCTTTTTTATGGTGTCCCTTACGATCCGGCCATCAGCGGATCGCGAAGAGCGCATCTAGACCGGCTCTCAACCGAGTTACCAAAGAAGCTGGAACGCAGGATCATCGCGCGCCGCGCTGCGATGGAACTCACACGCAACGCCTCTCTGAACTTTGGCTTCGGCATTCCCGGCGGCATCTTCGGCGTCATTGCTGAGCAGGACATCGCCGAAGATCTTTGGATGAGTGTCGAGCAGGGGGCACACAATGGCCGCATGCTCGATGATCATTTGTTCGGGGCCGCGCGGAACCCTGAGGTGATCGTTCCCTCCATCGAACAATTCGATTACTACAGCGGCGGAGGCATCGATCAAACATTCCTGGGTATGGGCCAGGCAGACGCACAGGGAAATGTGAACGTTTCGCACCTTGCCGGGAACCTGGTGGGGCCCGGCGGCTTCATTGAGATTGCGCAAAACGCAAAGAAGGTGGTGTTCTGCGGCACGTTCGATGCGCAGGGCAACGAAGTGACATTTGAAGACGGCCGGCTACGCATCATAAAGCCCGGAAAGATCCAGAAATTTGTGAGGGCTGTCGAGCGAATTACCTTTTCCGCCGATTATGCGAGGAAACACGGCCAGGAAGTCCTGTATGTCACCGAGCGCTGCGTATTCAGGCTTGTCCCCGAGGGACTGCAACTGATCGAAATCGCGCCTGGAATCGAGGTAGAACGGGACATCCTGCCTTTTATGGCATTCCGACCCACGATTCACGACCCGAAACGCATGGACATCTCAGTTTTTGCGTAAGGATGCCAAGGAAAAGTGAGCCAAAAACCGACGCGAGGTGATTGTGGAAAGCACGACTGAAAGACAACTGCCGGCGGGAAACTATTGGTTTGGACACGTTTCCAAGGCGGTGAGCGCGGATGCGCAGACCAGCAGTTCGACAATGCGACGCCTGGAAATTGTTATTACTGGCCTGCCGGGGGCGCCTTCTTGTGCTCCACGAAGGTGTGTGCTTGATGACAGCTCACACACGTCCTGCCTTTCATGAATGGATCAGACTTGAGTTGTGCCACCTGATCGGTGTGACAGGTGTCGCATGCACTTAACGCCGGCATGCCCGCGAAGTCCTTTGCCGTTGGCTCGCCATGGCACACGGTGCATTCGATACCGTTGGCGGCATGCGGGCTGGCTTTCCATTGGTCATACACCGCCTTATGGCAGGTGGCACAGGTATCCCCGGCTGGAATTCCCCGATGGAACACATGCGGGGCTTGATCCTGCTGAGCAATGGCAGGTTGGACGGCAGCAGCCAAAAAGAGAAAAACGAGCAGGGTGGAACCGAACATACACGCGCAGAACCGATTCACGGGCAGATCTCCTGAGTAGGATGTCCCAGTATCAAAACGGCGATGCCTGCCGATCAGTGATACATATCACGTCTCACCGGAATGCGATCTGCGCACTGGCCGCGAGGTCTTTTGCCAAATGAATGGTCACAAACCTCGCTTTATACCGCTGTCTGTCGCTACGGTCGCGCAGATTCACGCGCTATGATGCGCCTTTTCGCTACCACCTCGGCTGAGGCGTTGCTGTCACTAGAGTCGGCCCCACCGCACAACTGGCAGCGTACCGAGCCTTTGAGGAACCCTGCCCGACCGTTCTAACATGCAGGCGAACACCCAAAGCCCCAATCGAGCAAATGTGGTGCGGCTCTTGGCGAGTCACGGGCAAGCCGGAACTTGTCCGTCCATTCGTCAGATCAGTACCCGCAAACGTCGCCGAACGTTTCGTTGATGCAAACTTTCTCGACCTGGTCGAACCGGCGGGATTGAATTCTATTTGTCGCGTAAAGGAGAAACGAATATGGGCACAGATGTAATGACGGAGCGAATCGCAGAAGGGTCACTGCGTCTCCAGGCCAGGATTATAGGTGTGTTTTCTCTCCTTACCATACTGACGGGAATATTCGCCCAGGGTTTCGTGAGCAACAAGCTGGTGGTAGGCGGCGACGCCGCGGCTACGGCGGCCAACCTACTGGCGCACAAGGGCTTGTTTCAGTTGGGGTTCGCAGTCTTCATGATCGAAATGGCGTGCAATATAGTCTTTACTGCTCTCTTTTATGATCTGCTTAAGCCAGTGAGCAGGAGCGTCTCTTTGGTGGCTGCGTTCTTAGGCCTCACCGGTTGCGTCATCAAGACTTTTAGCCGCCTCTTTTTTATCGCCCCCTTGTTCATCCTGGGGGGCGCGCACTACTTGAGTGTATTCAGCGCGGAACAGCTGCAGGCACTGGCGCTCCTCTTTCTCAAGGTGAATGACCGGGGCGCCGGGATCGCCTTGGTGTTTTTCGGATTCTATGCACTCTTGACGGGCTACCTCATTATCAGGTCCACGTTCCTGCCTCGGATTCTGGGAGTGTTGTCGGTATTGGGAGGTTTGGGTTGGCTGACCTTCCTGTATCCGCCGCTCGGATCCCGCCTGTTCCTCTACATTGTAGTCCTCGCCCTTTTCGGGGCCGCATCGCTAATCTTCTGGCTCCTCGTGTTCGGCGTGAACGAACAACGGTGAAAGGAGCAGGCAAAGGCAGCAGGGCAATGAGGCACGCACAAATCCAACAAGAAGACTATCCAATGAAATACAACGTGATGTTAACCGTCGCGTCTCTGCTCTCGATCCTCTTCATGACGTTTCACCTGACGGACGACATTGTCCGAGGGATGGAAAAGGGAGGGGTCTCAAACCTCGTTGCTGTCCCAATCCTTGTCGTCTGGCTGTACGGAACGCTGGTGCTCGCCGAACGGCGATCGGGTTACGTCATCATCCTCCTCGGGTCGTTCCTTGGGTTGGCCGTCCCCGTCATCCACATGATGGGGAAGGGTGTCGGCGTCGGCGGCAACATCGCCAATTCCAGCGGAGCCTTCTTCTTCGTCTGGACGCTGATCGCGCTCGGCGTGACCGCGCTCTTCTCAGTCATCCTCTCGGTGCGCGGACCGTGGAGCCTGCAATGGGGTCAGTCCCGGTAGTCCAACAACCCGCGGCTGCCGGGCGGCGTGTAGTTTAAGCTACCTGGTGCAAACGCAGGTGGTCGGCCTTCAAGACATCCCGACAATTCCAGTATTCTCAAAGCACTCTGACGCGCCTAGCGGTGTTCGACGTGCCGCTGTAGTCGATTCTGTAACTGTCAGATCTTCCAGTCTCAATAGAGTTCAACAACTGACGGAGAACCGGGATTGAATACAAAAGGCTTACAAGGAGGATTTCAGGTAGGGAACCTGGTCCCGAACCAGTTTCAGCGAGTTATTGAAATCTGTTGAAATCGCGCGTTCCCAACGGTATTTGATTGAATGATTTGCAGCCTCACTATTGAAAGCTGTGGTTTTGCGCGGCTCTTGGAGGCTTTGACCGCTACAGTTTCGACTACAGTCCGCCGCCGACAACAGGCGATTTTCATCTTCAACAATTCATCTGGAATGGGGTTGTCCAAAGAGTTCAGACCGCGGATGGCCGCAAGAATTTCGTCTGGATCGTTCATTTTGTGAGCTAAATCCATGTAAGCAGCTTCCGATTCGGATTACCGTGCCCCAGAACGTGACGAAGAGGAGACTTTCCGCGAGCTCAACTAGGAATATGAGGACGCTCCCAGCCGCAGGGTGTGGCATCGATCAGTCTGCCGTCCTCCTGCTGTGAAGGTGGTAGCTGAAAGCGACGGTATACATCAACTCGTCGATACCGGGGTTGCTGGGCACCAGGAAGGCATTCGAAAAGTGGAAATCGCTGACGCCGAGACGAATCTCCCAGGCGTGCGTGAGACGAAGCTCCGTGCCCACGGCCTCCTGAAGAGTGAAATTCAGGTAGGCGCCATCGGGCGAGAGAGCCTTCTGCGTATATCCGACAACGCCTCCCTTGATACTGAAGTAGGGCTTCAGCACCTTGCCGTCGCGCCAGAGCATGCGGAGGCCGACCGGCGTGACCGCGAGACCGGGTACCGTGGTGTGTTGGCGGCTCAAGTGATCGCCGTATTCGTCCTCAACGGCGGGCTGACGCAGGAGGGTAACTGGCAGGATCTCGCCAACGTAATCCATGCGTGCACGGATGAATTTTCCCCAGGTGTGCCGGTCGTACTCGAAGCCGGCGACATGGAGGTAGCTCCACCAGGTGCCTGCGAAGATGTGCCAGTGGCCGAAAGACGATTCGTCTTCAAAGGCGATTTCCGTTTCGGGCGGTGCCGGTGGTGTGGTCGATAGCTGTGTGATCGCGCTCGCGAGCGGAGCCAGAAGGGGAACCCATACGAGGCCCGTGGAGAAACGCGCGAAGTTGCTTGGAAGACCGGGAATTCTGTAGTAGGGGAAGTCGGAGGTGGCGCTGGTTTTGAGAGCGAAATTGGTGTGCTGCACGCCACCCTCGACGCGCAGGCTGAAGTGTCGGTCCAGAGGGGTGTCGATTCCGCCACCACCGTAGATCGTGAAAGACGCAAGCGTCCCGATGGCTCCGTTTGCGGCCCAATTCTTATTCAGATTGGCGTCGCCGAAGAGCATCTTGCCGAAGATGCTCTCGCGGCCAATGCGGTGACTATATTCGCCGCCAGCGGTGGAGAAGTGGCCGCGCTGGGGGGATCCCAGGTTCGTGCCCCGGTAGTCGGTGAAATCGAGGACGAAGCGGAGATTATGCCATGCGGGGAAGGCGACATTGCCGTCCCAGCCGAGCAGCGGCTGCCGCGAGCCAGGGACTCCGTTGAAGGAGTTCGACAGCGCGCTAAAGCTGCCGGAAAGCTGATAGGGCGCGGTTGCTGTTTGGGCCTCTCCGACCCACAGCGGCAGACACAGGATGAGCACAACCAGTGGTGTTCGCATGGTGCGGTGGCCGAGGTCAGCTAAAGCGAGCGGAAAGGCTGTGCGTCAAGCAGGAGCTTCGGCAGATATCCGGGGCTAAAGCCACTAATAGCCTCTCCGAGAACGCCCCATTGAGTCAGGCTTACGCGAGGGGTTGAAAGAGGTTCCCGTGTTCCGCCATCAAGCACAACACCTGCGATCACTCCATCAATCATCGGCGCTCGGTAGACATAATTCAGCAGTCTGTGACCGACAAAGAATTTGCGCACCCAGTATAAAGCTGTGCCTCGACAGAAACAAATCCGCGCGGCTCTCGAGCGCTTCTTAACCGTTAAGGCAATCGAGGGAAGCCCGCTTCAATCTGAACTCGCCTGAGATTGACTCGTCCAGATTTCCACTGTGTTTTGTTTGGTATAACCCATCCATGGCCCGCTTGTTGAGGCTTCTCTTTATTCTGCTCACACGGTCCCCACGCACACGCCATTATCTTCTCTTAGAAAATATGGCTCTACGACAACAGCTAACGGTTCTGGCGCGACATCGCCCTCGCCCACGGTTTCCCAATGCCGACCGATTCCTCTGGGTTATCCATTTCCGCTTTTAACGCGTTTTGGCCAATAAGAATTCTTAATTCTGACCATTCCGCCTTTGTCTCCTCAGCAATGCACTATCAGGGCGTACCCGAAGGCAAAGCTATCCGCCCCAACGAAGACGGCAGGGTGTATAATTTTGCACACCCGGGAAGGCAACCCGGCAATCCCGGCTACCTCAAATCTGAAGCGGCCACGTACCCTTCCGAACCGCTCCCGTGAAGACCGCATCCGGGATGGGCCATTCAAGAGAATGGGGTGAGAAGCATGACCTTTGACCTCGCCGCATTCCTGGCAACGGCAGGAGTGGGACGAAGAATCATCGAATTGAATCCCAAGCAAGCATTCTTTTCGCAGGGAAGTTCGGCTGACTCCATCTTCTATCTTCAGACGGGCCGCGCAAAACTCACCGTCGTTTCGCAAGACGGGAAGGAGGCCACTATCGCGCTTCTCGCCGCCCGGGAATTCATTGGAGAGGAGTCGCTGGCGAGCGTGGGTGGGCTGCACATGGCCACTGCCACCGCCATTACCGCCTGCACCGCGCTCGAGATAAAGCGGGGAGAGATGATCCGCCTGATGCACGAGGAGCAGGCCTTCTCTGAAATGTACTTGAAATTCCTGCTGGCCCGGAGCATGCGAGCCCAAGCCGATCTTGTCGCGCAGCTTTTCGACTCCAGCGAAAGGCGTCTAGCGAGAATTCTCCTGCTCTTGGCCGAATTTGGTGAGCCGGGGTCACCGGAACCCTCGATTCCTCCTATCACTCAGGAGGCTCTGGCAGAGATGATCGGCACCACCCGGTCCCGCGTCAGCTTCTTCATGAATCGCTTTCGCAAACTCGGTCTCATCGATTACAACGGCGGCATCCGGGTCCATCGGTCGCTGCTCAATGTAGTTCTGTACGATCAATTCACAGAGCGTAACCCCGAGAGACCTCCTGGTTCGGCCACACCACGGGTTCGATCAAAGCCGGCCAAGCAAACGCGGTGAGTGTAGTGCGTGGCCGCAGTCCCCAACTGACCTCAATCGTTGCCAGGCGGCCAGTAGCCGTCCCTAGCATCGATGCTGCCGGGTCTGGATTGCGCTCATTCGACGTGCCCTGTCGCCGCCCCTCTGCCCGCAACCCGGGCACACCAGTTGCCGGTTTCCACTCTAGCGACGCACCCACTGATTCAGGGTCTTGACCCGCTCGTCGATCTCGTTCCGGCAAACCTTGCAGCCAGGCCAGATGGCGCCCCGCCTCTTCGATCGACCCTTGAGAGGCGGTTCTGGGTGCCTGTCCGATCAATGCAGCGGGTGAGCTAAATTGAACAGACAATTACCGGTTACGATGCTATCTTTTGCTAACGCAGAGTTGTGTGCTCTGGAACGGAGCGATGGCCCCGTCGCCGCCCCCACGCATCGCCGGTGAAGATGATCCGCGACCAGACCACACCCAGGAAGAGGACGTCTAGATGGGCAAAGTGAACCGGGGGCCCTTTAATATCGCGGCTTTTCTCGCAGCCGAAGGGCCAGGACGAAGCATCAGCAATTACACGCCAAAGCAGATTTTCTTTTCCCAGGGAGGCCCAGCCGACTCTGTGTTTTACCTTCAGACTGGCCGAGCGAAGCTCACCGTCATTGCCAAGAACGGCAAGGAAGCGACGGTTACGCTGCTCGCCGCCGGGGATTTTTTTGGCGAGGAGTCGATGGCCGGAGCGGGAACGCTGCGAACGGTCACAGCCTCAGCCATTACCGCTTGTACGGTACTCAAGATCGCGACGGCGGAAATACTCCGCGTCCTCGAGGCGGAACATAAGTTCTCCACCTTTTTCGTGAAGTTCATCGTGATTCGGGGTATGAGAACCCAGGCGGATCTCATCGATCAGCTATTCAACTCCAGCGAGAAGCGGTTAGCGCGGACGCTCTTGTTGATGGCGGAATATGGTGAACCGGGTGCGCCGGAGACACTCATCCCACCCGTAACGCAGGGGACTCTTGCGGAGATGATCGGTACAACTCGATCACGTGTCAGCTTCTTCATGAATCGCTTCAGGAAGCTCGGCTACATTGATTACAACGGCGGCATTCGGGTTCACAAGTCGCTGCTCAACGCGGTTCTGCACGACAAGCTACCAGAGGAGAATGCATCCCGGCCCAAACTCCTCGACCCTGCTCCCAGTCGAGCACGAACCGCCAAACGGGCCAAACTCGTGTGAGCAGCGGATTACTCGCATCGGATTGCATGTTGGCGGTGCCGGGCGCAAACCGCCACGACTGACTCGATATGGAGGTCTCATGTCGTTCGGAATTTACGCATCCGGTTTCGCTCGCAATCCTGGTGCAACAATAATCTCCCAAAGTGCTGATATATCGGCTTCTCGTCATCGTTGCCGTCGCAGTCGGCTTCTACTGACGATATAAGGACAATTCATTTATCGAGATTTAGCCGGATGGCAGTCGCCCGTGATCGGTACTCTGAAACGCCGTAGTGTCTCTCATTTTCCAGCCCGTACTCGGTCATGAAGATCTGAAGATCGCAGGACATTGGCCGACTCCCAAGGAACAAACCCTGTTCCTTTGCATCCTGTCTGGCCAAGGGCGGCCAGTTGCACGCTTTGCGGTACTAATCCGGACGAGGCCTCTTGTTCTGCCCGATAACTTGTACCACTGAGAGAGTTAGTGAAGCGCGGCCT
>Ga0116217_10005272_pt1 | contig 11409 bp, 9 predicted proteins | sample Sb_taG_6_FD_89697 | JGI IMG/M metagenome (GOLD analysis project Ga0116217, IMG submission 89697) | Peat soil microbial communities from Weissenstadt, Germany - Sb_50d_4_PS metaG | ecosystem: Environmental > Terrestrial > Soil > Wetlands > Peat | place: Germany: Weissenstadt | collected 2010-09-21 | reverse complement strand
TGGGCTGTGTGTGGGTCGCTGTATTCCTTTGGCGTGGACAGCAATTCGCGGTTTGGTTCATTGCTCCAGGCAAGGCTCCGTCAGGTGTCACAGCCCCGCTGACTTCAAAACGGCAACGACTTCTGTTGTCCATCATCTGCCTTCTTGGTGCCGCAGTCTGCGCAGTAGGAATCTATTTGTGGCGATTGTGGCCTGAACAGTGGCAAGCTGGCCTTGCTTTCGTCCTTTTCGGCTTGCTGGTATTGGCCCCGGTAACGGTTAAGGAAATTCAATCGCGCAGATAGGCGCTAGCGTAAATCCAACCCCCTACCACGGAATAGGCCGCTTGTATGGCGTCCAGTCAGGGTTGTAGTTGGCGAAATCGAGATATTACGCCAGCCAAAATGAGTCGAAGGTAGCCGCGACGGCTCAGCTCTACACTAGACAAGCGGAGGGGGCTAGCGTAGCCTCGAAAGTGAGTGGGCAGTTCCTCTCCTCGTTCAGATCCGCTGAACTAAGGCAGTTCATCTGAAGTACTCTCCGCTTAGTGCGCTGCGCTTAAGAGGTGCTTCTATGTTCGATCCCAAGGCTCTCAAGCAATCGAAGCCAAACATTGCTGTCACACCGAAGAACTCACCCGCCAAACTGGCGATGATGCCAGAAACTCTCCCGCCACAGGACACGATTAGGGAGCGGGCCTACGAGCTGTATGAAAGCCGTGGTCGTGAACCCGGCCACGACGAACAGGACTGGCTCCGCGCCGAGCAGGAGATCGTTCTGCCACTTCGACCGCAGACGATCCCAGGGGCCGTTACCGCAAGCAAGCTGCAAACCTAGGGATTGCGATGAAAGTCGATGAGCACGAATCACCTCGCTCCTACGATTTCGCCAACAGAATTTTGGGGTACAGGTCGGCGTCATTCCTTCAATCTCTGACGACTGCGTTGGTCGTAGGCACTGCGGCTGCCGTTCTTGGAGCATGTGTGGGAGCCACTTTGTTCTATCACCACGTTGCATGGTACATCAGCGCAGCAGCTGGACCTGTGGTGGACACGCTGATCGTGATTTGCCTCGCGACGATTGCGCTCGAACACGTCCGCAAGCGATCTATTCGGAGAACTCTCGAAATCTCATTTCTCAACCACCACGTTCACAATGCCATGACTCAGATGCTTATGGCATCCAATCTGACCGACGCAGACAAGCATGATCGCTACATGCGGGAGGCGGTCAGCCGCATTTCAGAAGCTTTATTCCGAGTCGCGAACAATGCGGACCCAACACGGCTTTCTCTCGACGTGGATCTCGGTGGTACAGAACTGACCCGTGCACGAGAAGAACGTGAAAAGCAGCGGGAAGCGAAAAGAGCGTAATCCAATCTTACCCACACCTTTCTTACCCACACCTTGTCCTTTCCCACGGGCGGATAAGCTCGGACTGGATTGTTGACGTAACCAGGCGATTACACTCAGAACCCCCACAGGAGCAGGGTGAGTGTAATCGGGAATTAACGCCAACAAGCGGTGGATGCACTCTGATAGTCTCGGAAATCTTGCTCTTGGTAACCTTGACCGGCTGGCAAGATGGTGTCATGAATGACTGCATGGCCGAGTTGATACCAGCAGCCCCGCGAAGAAGACCTTGGCTGAAGTATCTCGGCCTCTCCGTCTTGGTGGTGGGCCTCTTGTCGATTTGCTGGTATGTTGGCTCCAAAATCTTTCTTTTTACGGAACTCGCCGCCCCTCTGATCACCCCGTTTTTTGAAGGAGTCCCGCGGATCTCCGGGACCGTGGTGGATGCCGTTGCTGGCCAGCCGATCCCAGGCATGGACGTGTGCTTAGTGGCGAGGGCTAAATGGATGAACATCTACGTCGACCGGAGCGAGATGACGCAGAGCGATGCCTCAGGAAAGTTTTCCTTTGCGCCCTCGCGCCAGGGAGGGGTCGGTGCTGCGGGCTATGAGATTGGAATCGCCGACCCTGCCGCTCACTTGGATCTCTCCTGCGGAAAGTACCTGGAGGAAGCTCCTTATCTTAATCAACAGGAGTTGCCGTCCCGCGACGACGGCAAACACTTCTACTTTCCCATGGTTGCCGTTCAGGGACTTCCCACCCCCCTGAATGATCAGGTGACTTATGCTTGGATAACCGAGAAATTCCCCGATCCTGGCAACATCAGAATTGCGCTCATTCCGCTCTTGCAAAACGAGAGCGAATGCGCGGTAATCCAGGACCAGACCAATGCTTCGTTCTGTCGCTATTTGAACCGTTCCTACGACGAGGCCATCCTTCGTAAACGAAGACGACCGTCGCCAAACAATCGCTGAACACCTGCCCGGTTCAGCCACATGCGGGCCGTCTGGCGGAGCGGCTTCGAATACTCTGCGCGCTTCGTTGTCGTAACCAGGCGTTAGCACTCAGAACCCGAATCTTCCGCCGAGGTCCCGGGTCGGGCAATCCACTAAAGGTCAAGGATGTGTCTCGAGGCATTGCGTCCTGCTCAGCCGCTTAACCAACCTTTGACACCGCTGCTAAAATAACTAATAGGCCAAAGCCACAAACAACTCAGCTCCTTGACAACTTACTCCGGGCGCTAACAGCGGCCAAAAACGCGACTAGAGCACAGAGTTAGTCACTAACTCCCATGCTTTGAATACTTTACCTCTAACTCCAATCGGCTCAAATCTTTGGCAGGGGTCGCGCGCTAAACCCCTGATTCTAAAATACCTGGCAGGGGGGTGGGGGGGTAGGGGGGGTGGGGGCAGTACCAAATTAGTGAATTAGCCATCATGAACCCGAATGGCCGGCCCGCTGGCAGCCAGAAGCCAGAAGCGAGTAGCCTGTTACTCATGTCCTTCCACTCCGGATTCGTCTGCATTCTCGGACGCCCCAATGCGGGCAAGAGTACGCTGCTGAATGCGCTGGTCGGGGAAAAACTCGCAATCATTTCGCCGAAGCCCCAGACCACGCGCAACCGCATTCTCGGCATCATCAACGTCGCCAAGCACAAGGGACGCGAGGCCGGGCAGATCGTGCTCATCGACACGCCCGGAGTTCACCAGTCCGCCTCTTCGCTCGGACGCAAGATGATGTCCGAGGTGCGTGAGGCGCTCGAAGGCTGCGAACTGATTTTGATGATTGTCGACGCGAAAAAAAAGTGGGATCGCGAAGACGGCTTCGTGCTCGACCTGGCGAAAAAAGCGGGTACTCCAGTCTTCCTGCTGCTCAACAAAATTGATCTCCTCGCCGACAAGAGCAAACTGCTCCCGCTGATCGCGCAGTTTCAAGCGCTGCACGATTTCAAGGAAATTGTCCCCATCTCCGCTCTCAAAAAGAAGGGCCTCGACGAATTGTTGTCCTGCGTTCTGAAGGCACTGCCCAACGGCCCACGCTATTTTCCTGAAGATCAGATCACCGATCAGCCGGTGCGCTTCATGGCCGCGGAGTTGATTCGCGAACATGTTCTCATGCAGACGCATGAAGAGGTGCCGCACGCGGTTTCGGTCCTGATCGAGCAGTTTGAAGAGAGTCCGAGGATGACGCGGATTGCCGCGGTGATCTTTTGCGAACGCGACGGGCAGAAAGCCATCCTGCTCGGCAAAGGCGGCCAGATGCTTAAGAAGATCGGAACCGCGGCCCGCCTCGATATCGAGAAGATGGTAGGGACCAAAGTTTTTCTCGAGCTCTTCGTCAAGATCAAAGCCGGTTGGCGCGATTCGCGAAATTTCGTGGAGGAACTCGATTGGCGGCGTCAACTACAGCAGATCGGAGGTCCGCCGGACCCGGAGTCATGAACCAGCTTCCCCGAGAGACGCGGCTTGCCGCGTCTCTGCCGCGGACTGAGACGGGGCAAGCCCCGTCTCTACTCGAATTTCCGGAAGCTCTTAGGCCATAGCTTTCAGGTCGTTATGCGGCAACGAACCCGCGGTAACCCACCCACGTAATACACTAACGGTTGCGCGTGATCCGAATAAATTTGCATGTTGGGCCTTAAGTCCCTAGAATCTGTCAGCGCCTTTCTGCATCTCAGTTAAGGGAAAGGTTGAAGAGCGAAGCCAACAACCATTTATGACAGATGTCCTTCCACCCTCCAAACAGCCGCCGCAATCGTGTAACTTCGACGCGGACAAGCTCGACCTCAAGCTCAGCGTGACGCTTGCCGCCGATCGCGACGCCGTGGACCATGTGGTCCGCAGCGTGATGAATGTGGTGCGGGAAATGAACTGCGCTCCGGGACGCGAAGATGACATCGAACTGGCGCTGACCGAAGCCTTGGCCAATGCCGTCGTGCACGGCGCCAAAAGCGATCCATCCAAGGTGGTCGAATGCGACGTGGCCTGCGACCAGCAGCATGGCATCCTGATCGTGGTGCGCGACCCCGGCCCCGGTTTCGATCCCACCAAAATTGCCGACCCCTGCCAGGGTGAGAACATCTATGCCAGTCACGGCCGCGGCATCTACCTGATCAATCAGTTGATGGACGAGGTCAAGTTTCACAAGAATGGAACTGAGATTCACATGCTGAAGAGATAGGTGTCAGGTCTTAGGTGTCAGGTCTCAGGAAAACCGGAGGACCTATCCAATGTCCAAGATTTTCCTGAGACCTGACACCTAGGACCTGAGACCTTGTTTCACTCCTTTGCCGCCATTCCCAAACTCTTCATCTTGCGATACAGGTGGCTGCGCTCGAGGCCGAGGACTTCTGCGGTGCGGCTGACGTTGCCATGATTCTCGTCCAGCTTTTTGAGGATGTAGTCGCGCTCATAGGCCGCCCGCGCCTGGTGCAGCGTGGAGCCTTCGCTGCCCGCCACACGACGGTTGGCCTCGCGGTGCACCAGTGGCGGAAGGTGCTTGCGTTCAAAGCGTGAAGTAGTGGGATTCATGATCACGATCCGCTCGATCACATTGCGCAACTCGCGGACGTTTCCCGGCCAGGCATAGCGCATCAAGACATCGATCGCATCGTCGGTGATCTCTCGTGGACGCCGCCCGTAGGCCGAGGAAAATTCCTTCAGAAAGTGCCGCGCAAACAAGGGGATGTCTTCCTTGCGTTCGCGCAGCGGCGGCACGACGAAGGGAACCACATTCAGCCGATAAAAAAGATCTTCGCGAAAGTTTCCCTTGGCGATTTCCTCTTCCAGGTCTTTGTTGGTGGAGGCGATCACGCGCACGTCCACGGTGACGGAGTCGTCGCTTCCCACAGGGATGAAGCGCTGCTGTTCCAGGGTGCGCAAGACTTTCGACTGCGTCTTCAGGCTCATGTCACCGACCTCATCCAGAAACAACGTTCCGCGATCGGCTTTCTGGAACTTGCCTTCCTTGTCTGCTGTAGCTCCCGGGAACGAAGACTTGCGATGCCCGAACAGCTCGCTGTCGATCAGGTCTTCGGGAATCGCGGCGCAATTCACTTCGACAAACATTTCGTCCTTGCGCAGGCTCTGCATGTGGATGGCATGCGCGACCAGCTCTTTGCCGGTGCCCGATTCGCCGTAGATGAGCACGCGTCCGTTGGTGGGCGCCATCAGCGCAATCTGCTGGCGCAGCGCCTTCATGGGAACGCTGTCACCCACGATCACGCTCTTCGTCTGCAGTTGCTTCCGCAGGTCGAGATTCTCATGGCGTAGCCGCCGCGCTTCGGTCGCGTTTTTTACCAGGATTAGTGTCTTTTCGAGCGACAGCGGCTTTTCCGCAAAATCGTAGGCACCCAGCTTGGTGGCGCGCACGGCGGTCTCGATGGTTCCGTGGCCGGAGATCATGATGACTTCCGGCGGATCCTCCATCTCGCGGATCTTCTCCAGCACTTCCAGCCCATCGATCCCGGTCAGCCACACATCAAGCAGGATCAGGTCGAAGCTCGTCTTGCGCAGCAACTCGAGGCAGTCTTCGCCGCTCGCGCTGACGCTGGTTTTGTAACCCTCGTCCTCGAGGATGCCGCGCAAGGATTCGCGAATACCGGATTCGTCGTCAACGATCAGGATGTGTGCCATGGTTTAGCTTGACTGCAATAAGACTTGGATTCCGGAATGCAGCGCCTAAAGGCGCGGTCGTTCTAGCTTATTTGCGGCACACCTGAAGGCGCGCCCTGATACGAATCACGTGGTAATACAAATCACGCCTAAAGCAAATCGCGTCCTGATACGAATCACGTTCCGACATCATCACTCGTTTGCAGGCCGGTTAGCTTGCCGCCGGAGCGCTAATCGTTTCAGCCGCTACCGGCAGCTCGATGACAAAGCGGCTGCCGAAGGGCTTGTTGTCTTCCACGCGGATCGAACCATGATGGTCCTCCACAATTCTGTTCACAATCGCCAAACCCAGCCCCGTGCCGCGTTGTTTGGTCGAGAAGTAGGGCAGGAACAGCCGCTCTTTCACCTCGCGCGAAACTCCCTGCCCGGTGTCGGAGACTACCAGTTCGACGGCATCGCGGCTGGCCAGCAGCGAGGTTGAAACGGTTATCTCTTTGAGGATCGCATCCTGCATGGCCTCCGCTGCGTTGTCTACAAGATTTGCCACCGCGCGCTTGATCGCTTCTGGGTCGGCCATCACCGCCGGAAGATCATGCGCCAGTTCCGTGCGCACGCGAATGCCCTCCAGTCGCCCATTGAACATGATGAGCGCGCTTTCCACCAGGGTATTCAAACTGTTGGGCTGTGGGCGGGAAGCGGGAAAACGCGCCAGCGCGGAAAATTCATCCACCAGGGTGCGCACGCTTTCGACCGCATTCCCGATGGTTTCGGCGCACGTGCGGATCACTTCGAGCGAGGCTGCATCGGGCGCAGTGCCCCGCGTCAGATGGCGATGAATACGGTCGGCGGAAAGTGCGATCGGGGTCAGCGGGTTCTTGATTTCATGGGCCACGCGCCGCGCCACCTCGCGCCAAGCTGCCTGTTTCTGTGCGCGCAGTAGGTCCGACAGGTCTTCGAACACCAGCACATATCCCAGCCCTTCGGAGCGGTGGCTCAGTGCGGACACGGTTACGGCGACATTCAACTGCGTTCGGGGCAGGGCTAGTTCCATGTTAGCCGCGGTGATACCCATACGATCGGCGCGACGGAGCAGCGGTTCCAGGTCCGAGAGCACATCGGCGGGAACGACGTCGCGCAGCGGCAGATCGACCAGCGCAGCCGGGCTCACGTATTCGCTTCTGTCCAGATAAAACATGCGGGAGAAAGCGGCGTTTGCCAGCGTCACACGGCGCGCCGCGTCAATCGAAATCACTCCGGTCGGAAGACTTTCGAGGACGGTTTCAATGTAGCGGCGTCTGCGTTCGAGCGCTTCGTTCGCGGCGCCCACATCGCGGCTGGAGGCTTCGATCTGGCGTCGGCTGGATTCGAGCTGCTCCGCCATGCTGTTGAATGACTGCACCAGTTCGGCCAGTTCGTCGGTGGCGCGGATATCGACGCGGTAGTCCAGTTGGCCTTTGGAGATGGCCTCGGTACCGGCCGCCAGCGCCGCTACCGGACGGTTGACCAACTTCGAAAGCAGGAGCGCGAGCCAGGTCGAAGCGAACAGCACGACCACCGTCAGCAGCAGCAGAAACCCGATGTAAGTCCGGCGGAACAACTTTCTTTTTGCGGCCAGCTCGATGTAGCGCTGCTGGCTTTCCTGAATCTGTCTGGCCGTTTGGGCAAATTTTGGCGGCAGAGGCATGGCAACGAGCACAGCGCCGTCCGGGAACGGAGCCGCCGCGACTATGTAGTCAGTCCGTCCCCACTGAAAATGAGGATGTTCTCCGCGTAGCGCCGGCTGCAGGGGAAAATGGTCTTTCAGGTCGGTCCAGGAGGAAGGTGGGTTCAGACTGGCTACCGCATTGCCGTTCACCAGCGTTACAACGAATCCACCTTGCAGTGTTGGGATGTGTTCCCGAAGTTCTTCATTGGCTGCAGGGAGATTTCCGCTGGCGAGACCTCGTTGAAATTCTTCTGTCTGTGCGATGGACTGCGCTTCCGAGCTCGCATTCTGGCCCGCGTAATCGTAGAGCAGAGCCGACATGGCCGCAGTATCGGCGCGTACTTCCTCGACCGGTTGCGAAAACCACTTGTCGATGGAGCGGTTCATCAGCCCGTAGGAGAACCAGAACATCGCGATCACGGGCAAGAACGACAGCAGCAGGCTGACCACTACCAGGCGCGTGCGAAACTTGGATCCGGCCACGCCCTGCCGCCGCTCGGCGTATAGCTTCAGCAGGTTGCGCCCGAGAACGATGGTTAGCGCCACGAAGGCGAGAAAAATCAGGCCGCTCAGGCCGGCAAAAAACAGAAGCTCCTGATTGCTGTCGGGGCTGATGAACTTCAGATTGAACGAAGCCTGCAACACCAGGATCGTGAGCAGCAGAAAAGCGCCGATCGCCAGCCCAATCACGGCCTTCCGGCGACCGGAGGTCTTGGTTTCTTCGCGGATTGGATTCGGTGCGGACAAGGAGACTCTGACTGCTCAATCATTATAGAGCGGGCAGGGCGACGCCCTCCTCCACCAGCCTAGATTGTGACAGACGAGCGCCCGTCTTCCGCGGGAAGATCGTGATCGGCTAACGACGCCCTTCCTCCAGCGCATCCCGCAGAGCTTCGTAGGCGGGCTTGGCCCGATAGCTCCGATCAAACAGCAGGGCTGCGCCTTGCGTTTGCTTCGAATGCGATCCGATCCACGAATACTTGTCCGTGAAACCCCAGGTCTGAATCGCCGCGCATCCGGCATGAGAGAGGCAAGCGGCGGCTATCTGGCCATAGATATCTGCCTGCCGCTGCAGGTCTGCTTGGGAAGGGTTGCGGTCGGCGTCGACCGGCAGCGCCACGTCCATCTCGGTGATGTGGACCTGCACTCCCAGAGCCGTGAAGCGTTTGATGTTGGCGGAGATGGACGCGACATCGGCGTGCAGGTTCGCAATGTGCATCTGAAACCCCACGCCATCGATAGGGATACCGCGCTGCCGGAAATCGCGCACCATGGCGTAGATCGCGTCCGACTTGGGATTCACAACCTCCGCCTCGGCCTCGTTGTAGAAAAGCAGAGCGTGCGGATCGGCTTCATGCGCCCAGCGGAAGCAGCGCTCAATATAAGAGTTGCCGTTTCCAGCCAGGCCGATTCCCGGCTGGTCTCGCCAGATCGTGCTGCGCAGCGTTCCCGGGTGCAACTCGTCGAAGGCCTCATTGACGACGTCCCACGCGAATATCTTGCCCCGGTAGTGTCCAACCACTGTCTTGATGTGTTTTTCGAGAATTTCAGCCAGTTCGGCGGAAGTGTAATTTCCTTCAGTCAGCCATTTTGGATTTTGGCGGTGCCAGACCAGTGTGTGTCCGCGAACGCTCATGCCGTGCCGGAACGCGAAATCCACAACCCGGTCGCCTTGAGAGAAGTCGAAAGACTGCGGCTCCGGATGCACCACCTGCCACTTGAGGGCGTCTTCCGGCTCGAGCAGATTAAACTCACGCGCCAGCGTGGATGCGTATGCCGCCTCGGAGAACTGAGCTGGCCTTACCGCGGTGCCGATGAGCAGTCCAGAACCTTGCGCGGCCTCACGCAACGATTGCTCTGGGACAGCAGAGCCAAATCCCAGGCAAAAGGCTGCGGTCGCCACTGCAAAAATCAACGCTCGACATTTCATGCAGTCACTCCCCTGTCGTCATTTCGATTACTCACTCCGACGATTCAGCTTGCCTCAGGAAGGAACCTCTGCAAAGGACATTGCTCACACAGCGGTTGTGACTTTAGGCAGTAATTTTTGCCAACTCCGACAATCAGCCCGTGCATTTCATTGAAGACTTGAACGAGCGCCGTGCGCCCGGTCGTGCTTACGCGCGAAGGCCGATGACACGAGCCCGGCGGTCCCACCGCAGCGGTGGCCTCTTCCAAGCTTTGCTGGGGCGGGGGCGTTCCGGTGAGCGCCTGCTCGAACAGTTGTCGAATCTCGTCGTAGCTGGCTGCGCTGGAAGCAATCTGGTGCCGTTCCAGAATGCGCCTTGTGTAAGCGTCCACCACAAAGACTGGATGATTGCCGGCATACAGCAGAATCGAGTCGGCGGTCTCCGGTCCTACGCCATTGAGCGCGAGCAATTCGTCGCGCAGTTCGGCGGTTGGCCGCGCGAACATCCGTGTGAGCGACCCGCCATAACGTTCATCGAGAAAGCGGACAAACGTTTTCAGCCGCTGCGCTTTCTGCCGGAAGTAGCCCGCCGAGCGAATCAATTTCTCAAGCTTAGGCTGAGGCGTGTTCCGGATTCCGGTGATTGTCAACCGCTGTGCTTTCCGAAGATTGACAAGTGCCTTCTCAACATTCGTCCAGGAAGTGTTCTGCGTTAGGTACGTCCCAACGATCACCTCGAAGCGGGTTTGCGCCGGCCACCAGTGCTGGCGTCCCCAGGCAGAAAACAGCGTGTGGTAGTAAGTGCGGATCGCGTCTTGTTTGGTTTCGGTCATGGAGCGTGCGCGGAACAGGCGTCTCAATTCTAGCGGCCAGCCTAAGACCTTAACCACAGGGGGCACAGGGCTGCACTGGGGGATTCTTTTCCACCCGACTATGAAAGAGTCCCCTGTGCAGCCCTATTACCCCCGTGTTCCCAGTGGTGGAGACCAGTAGCCGCGCACCGAAGAACATGGTCTGCCGCGTTGTGATGCTCGTCACACGCCGATTTTCTGGCACAAATACCGCCAATAGCAGGCACAAACCGGACCTGCCGCGAGGTACAGGTACCTAAGTTACTTTTTCGGAATTCCCATTGGGTTGACAATTTGTGTCAGTGCGAAAGCTGGTCGCTGATCCCCCCGGAAATCAGCGGCTTCGCATTGACCTCGAAGTTCGCGGGAATACAGGAGAGATATGTCTCAGCGGCTGGGTGACCTGCTCGTCAAGGAAAAGGTCATTACCCAAGAGCAGTTGGAACAGGCGACCAAACTCCAGAAGGAGTCTCACACCCGGCTCGCTTCGGCGCTGGTGAAGTTGGGCTTCCTTTCGGATGAGGATGTCACCAACTTTCTCTCGCGCCAGTATGGCGTGCCCGCCATAAATCTTTCTTACTTTGAAATCGACCCCGCCGTTGTCAAGCTGATTCCTTACGAAACCGCGAAGCGCTATCAGATTTTGCCGCTGAGCCGCGTCGGCGCTTCGCTCACCATCGCCATGGTGGACCCCACCAACGTCTTTGCGATGGACGATATCAAGTTCATGACTGGTTTCAATATCGAACCGGTCGTAGCTTCGGAAAGCTCCATCATCGAGGGCATCGACAAGGCCTACGGCACTTCCAAAGAGGAAGAGCTTGAGCAGGTGATGCAGTCGATGAACGACGCTGGCGACGCCGCCGACGTCGAGGTGCAAGGCGAAGAGCAGGAACTCGAACTCAAGGAACTGGAGAAAGCGGCCGACGAAGCTCCTATCGTCAAGCTGGTGAACCTGGTGCTCACCGATGCGGTGAAGCGGGGCGCCAGCGACATTCAT
>Ga0116217_10005270_pt1 | contig 11414 bp, 8 predicted proteins | sample Sb_taG_6_FD_89697 | JGI IMG/M metagenome (GOLD analysis project Ga0116217, IMG submission 89697) | Peat soil microbial communities from Weissenstadt, Germany - Sb_50d_4_PS metaG | ecosystem: Environmental > Terrestrial > Soil > Wetlands > Peat | place: Germany: Weissenstadt | collected 2010-09-21 | reverse complement strand
TGCGCGACCGGCCGATCGCCGAGTCAGAGCGCGCCGCCGCGATGGCGACCGTGACCGTGCTGCTGCTCGCGGTGGCGCTGCTGCTCGCGCTCTCCCGGCCCTCCAATAGGCCACGGCCCACGCCGCTGAGACATCCAGGCCCGAGCATCGCTCAGCGCACGTTGTCCGTAGTCGCGCAAGCGACTGAAAGCGGCACGGCACAGCTCACGCCGCAGGTCGCGCGTGCGGCGGATCGGTTCCTCGCCGGATACCTCGGGTACACATACGGGCACGCCCGGGCGAGCGCGATCGTCGGCGCCACGCCCGCGCTGCTGCGCTCCCTGCGAGCACAGCAGACGCGAGTCTCGCCCGGGATGCGCGTCCGCCGACCACACGTCGTGGCGTTGCACAGCACGCCCGCCCCCTCGGGTCTGCTCCGGGTAAGCGCGGTAATCAACGATGGCGGTCTCGTCGACTATTCGATCGGGCTGCTCCTCGCCGCGCACGACGGGCGGCTGCTCGTCAGCGGACTGGAAAGCGGCGAGTGATGCGCGCCGGCGCGCGAAGGTTCGCTCAGAAGAAGCTGTGGCTATGGCTGCTCGGCGCGCTCGGTGGCTCCGGACTGGCATATGTCCTGGTCTTCGGTCTCGCCGCCGCGGTACTAGGCGCGAGCTTCGCCGGGTGCGAGCCGGGCAGCGAACCGGCGCTCGCCGCCTCGTCAGGGCCGACGCCTTCGGCGTACGCGCTGGCGAGCATTCCGCCGGAACGCCTGCGGCTCTACGAGCAGGCCGGCACGCGGTTCGATATCGACTGGAGCTTCCTCGCGTCGATCGGTGCGCAGGAGTGCGGCAACGGCGACTGCGCCGGGACCAACTCATCCGGGTGCGCCGGCCCGATGCAGATCGCCTACGTCCGCGGCAGCCCGTGCAGTCCTGGGAGCGGACCGACGTTGTGGGAACGCTTCGCCGTCAGCGCGCACCCCGGGCAGGTGCCGTCGGTGAACGATCCGGCGGACGCGATCGACACCGCGGCGAGGATTCTTCGCCAGGACATGGGCGCGCCGGCGACCGGCGGCAGCTTCGCCGAATACCACGAAGCCGCGTGTCACTACTACGGCGCCTGCGCCGACTCATCGGTGAGCTACGCGGACGAGGTGATGGCCCGCGCCGTGCAGTACGGGTTCACCGGCACCGGCTCCCCCACACCGACGAGCCCACCACTGGCAGAACCGGTATCGAGCGGCGGTTGCAGCTCCAGCGTCTTCACGCCCGAAGCGGCCAGCAGCTCGCAGATCGTCAGGGTCGCTGAAAGCCAGGTCGGCCAAGGTGAACACCCCGAAGGCTCCAACTGCACGATCTACGGCCCCTGTGAGGAATGGTGCTCGCTGTTCACGGCATGGGTTTGGCAGCACGCGGGCGTACCGCTGCCCGGCTCCACGGCTGCGTATGGATACTCCGGGTCGCTGTACACGTGGGCCAAGGAACACGGCGGCCGAGTGCTCCCGGCGACGGCGATGCCAGCGCCGGGGGACGCGATCTTCTACGGCTCCGGGCCGAGCGACAGCGCGCACGTCGGGATCGTCGCCAAGGTTCTTCCGGACGGGGAGATCGTCACGGTCGAGGGCAATTACGCTGGGCACGTTACGCGCGTCGGCCCGTTCTCCCCGGCCGACCCGGTCGGTGAGGCCGCGCCGGTGTATGGGTATGCGCAGCCGCCCGCGGCCAACTCGTCGAAGACGGGAGGGGCGTGATGGCACTGTCACGCAACACGACGGTCTCCCGCAAGACCCGTCGCGCGAGCGCGCGCAGAGCACCGGGGAAGATCCTCGACCTGTTCGCCGGCGCTGGCGGCTGGGAGGAGGCCTTGCGGATGCTCGGCCTGCACGCTCTCGGGATCGAGACGGAGCCGTGGGCGTGTGAGACCGCGCGCGCCGCCGGCCATGAGCGTCTGCAGGCCGATGTCGCCACGCTCGATCCTCACGAGTTCTCGCCAGTGTGGGGGCTGGTCGGATCCCCGCCGTGCCAGGCGTACTCAACCGCCGGCAAGGGATTGGGCCGCGCTGATAAGCCGTTGGTGATTGCGTGCGCGCACGAGCTCGCCGCCGGGAACGACACCCGAGCCGTACGCCTGAAGGAGTGTCGTGATCCCCGGTCGCTGTTGACCGTTGAGCCGTTGCGGTTCGCGCTCGCTCTCAAACCGAGGTGGGTCGCGCTGGAGCAGGTCCCAGCGGTTCTCGAGCTATGGACACTGTTCGCCGCGCTGCTCTCCGCTCACGGGTATGAGAGCGCTGTTGGGGTGCTCAGCGCCGAGCGCTACGGCGTGCCGCAGACCCGCAAGCGCGCGTTCCTGATCGCGTCGCTCGACGGGCCAGTGAGCCTGCCTGAGCCGACGCACCGCTCCTACAACGCTCGCCGCAAGGAAACGCCGGAGGACGAGCTTGGCCTGGAGCCGTGGGTCAGCATGGCCGAGGCGCTCGGCTGGACACCGTCCGAGGAGGTCGGGTTCCCGCGCCGCAACGACACGCCGAGCAACCATCCCAGCAAGGCCGACACCGGGACCTACCGCAGGCGGGACCGTCGCCCGGCCTGCAATCCCGCGCCGACGCTGACCGCGAAGACTCGGTCCTGGACGCGCAAGCCGTGCGTTCAGATCCGGCGCAGCGGCGAGCGGATCACCGAGGGCTTCGATCCCACGAGCGCCCCAGCTCAGGCGGTCACCACGCGAGTCAACCGCTGGCAGGCACAGGGCGTGCAGGACGGCTGGGCTTGGCGCAACGGCAACCAGCCAAACGCGGCGATCCGCAACCAGCAGGAGCCCGCGCCGACGGTCCACTTCGGGCGCGCGCTGAACCAGGTCGAGTGGGTACCCACCGCCTACGAGACTCGTCAGCGCGGCGCGCGACCCCGGCCGATCAGCAAGCCCGCGCCAACGATGCTCGCCAGCGGCCTCGCCAAGGGGACGCCGATATGGGCGGGCGAGCGTCCCGCCACGACCATCGCGTGCGACAGGCGAGTCCATCCTCCCGGCCACAAGGAGAACGCAAGCGATCCTCCTGGCCGCTACCAGCAGCGACGTGGCGTAAACGCCGTGCGGGTCACGGTCGAGCAGGCCGCGGTACTCCAAGGCTTCCCCGCGGACCACCCCTGGCAGGGCGTGAGGACCCGGCAGTTCGAGCAGGTCGGTAACGCCGTTCCCCCGCCGTTGGCGCGCCGGGTGCTGGAGCAGGCGATCAGGCCGAGCCGGGGCAAGCATCAGCCGCCCAAGCGAAGGAGGAGCTCGTGAGCGGCGAGGACCGTTTCAGGGACCGTCTCGGGGACCGTCTGAAGGCCCGTCTCGGGGACCGTTTGCGGTTCCATCGGCGCTTTCGGAGAACGGCGTCTTTGTGCTGCACACGGGCTGGTTTTCTGGCCGGTTCGCTGTGCGACATCTCTATGCCTGCTGGTGAAATCCAGTGAGCCGCCCGCCGTCTCAGGATGCTAGGCCGCTGGTGGCTGTAGTGGGCTGCCTCGCGGTCGTGTCGCTGTTGGGTGCCTCGCGGTCCTGGCTGGGGCTCGCCGGTGGGGCTGGTGCTCTGCTCATGCGCCCGCTCGTGCTGATCCCGGTGACGTTGCTGTTGGTGGTGTCGGTCGCGTGTCGTGTCGTCGCTGGTCGTCGTTCGCTTGCCTCCCGGACGCGGCTCGTGGTACTCGCCCCCGACTCGTTCGACCCGAGCCTTGATGCGGTGTTGCGGTGCGCCGCGCAGCTCTCGCGTGTCCGTCGTCTCGTCGGCGGCTGGCTCGATCCGCGAGCGCGCGCTGTGCGCGTGCTGCTCGACGCCGACGAGGAGGGCCGGATGCGCTACTCGCTCAGCGTGCCCGAGCGGGCGCTGCCCGCGGTCCGCTCCGCGCTCGGCGTTTTCGACCGGGTGCAGGCGCAGGTGCTCGAGCCGGGCTCTGAGTCCGGCGAGGCCGCCGGGCGCGACGAGGTGGGGCGGGGGAGGTCGGTCGAGGTCGTGCGGGCGGAGCTTCGGTTGGCGCGGCCGAGCAGCGAGCCGCTGGCCAATCTGCCGCTGAGCCCCGATCCGCTGCAGAGCTTTGCGCGGGTGATCGCGCGCCTGGATCACACGCATGGTGAGCGCGCTGAGGTCGCGGTCGATCTCCTGCCGGCGACCCCGGCGACTCGCAGGCGTCTTCGCCGTCGGCTGCTCAAGCAGGCCGGTCGTCGTGGCGGTAATCCGGTGAGTGGCGCAGCGCAGGACGGTGGGCTGCTGGGCGCCCTTGGTGGTGGCCGTCAGGTGGGACGGCGGCGCGCGGCGGAGATGGTCGAGGAGCGGGCCGAGCGGGAGGAGATCGGCGCGAAGCTGTTGCTGGCCGACCCGCTGTTCCGGCTCCAGATCCTTGTCCGTTGCAGCTCGCCGGAGCGCGGCAGGGCCGTCGAGTGTCTGCAGGGCCTCCTGGGCTGCTTTGACGGTTTCGCGGCGGCGAACTCCCTTCGCGTTGTCGGTGTGCGGTTCCTGGGGTTGGCGTTTGCGGGGTCGGATCTCCCTGGTCGCCGCGGCTGGTTTGACCGGCGGATGAATAGCGGCCTGTTCCGGCCCGCGCGGAAGGACTACGTGACCGCACGTGAGATGGCGGGGCTGCTGAAGCCGCCCACGGTTCATTGCGCGGCGCCGGAGGTGTTGCGGCTCGGCCCGGCGGTGTATCCCGCGCCGAAGGCGCTCCCGACGTTCACCGGGCAGGCCGACCTCGTGCCGCTCGGCCGGGTCGAGGGCGAGAGCGGGGAGCGCAGGGTCGGGCTTCGCGTCGAGGACTCGTTCTTCACATACACGGCCGGACGGAGCCGGTGGGGTAAGACGGAGCTGGCACTCACGCAGTTCCTGCACCTGGTCCGCAGCGGGCACGGCGGATTGTTCTTGGATCCTCACCAAGACGCGGTGCAGCGCGTCAAGAGCTGCCTGACCGAATCGCAGTTCGCGGAGCGCGTGATCGAGCTTGATCTCGTCGGCCCCCGATCACGCCAGGGGCAGCCCGGGTGGAACCTGTTTGCCGCGAGGGGCCTTGGGCCGGAGGCGGCCGAGCGGCGGGTGGAGGCGATCGTTGATTCTTTCGCCTCGGCGCTTGGGTGGGGCGAGCGAAACAACCGTGCGATCACCCTCACGACCCAGGCCACCGCTGCGCTGATCGAGCTCGCGGCAGTGCTGCCGGACGGGTTGCAGCCGACGATCTTCCAGGTCCCGTCGATCCTCGGGAACCCGGAGTGGCTCGAAGTCGCGTTGCCGTTCCTCTCTGCGCCGCGCCGGCAGTTCTTCACCGAGCGCTTCCCGCGGCTCAGCGAAGAGGCGATCACACCTGTCACGAACCTGATCGACCGGCTGCGCTCCTCCACACAGCTCGCGGCGCTCTTGGGTGCGCAGAGGTCGACGTACGACATCGCGCGCGCGATGAACGAACGGAAGATCGTCCTCGCGTGTCCCGGCGCTGATGGTGCGAAGGACAAGCTCGTCGCGAACCTCCTCGTCTACGACCTGCTGCACGGTGCCAAGAGCCGGGCTTTCATGCCGCCGGAGCAGCGCCTGCCGTTCTACGTGTTCCTGGACGAGGTCCAGACATATGACGGGGCAGCCGGAGGCAACCTCGCCGCTCTCTTGGAGCAGACGGCGAAGTACGGGATCAGGGGCACACTGCTCAACCAGAACCCGGAGCGGCTGACCAGCGACACGCTGAACGCGCTAACTACAAACCGCTCGCATCTGATCACGACCGCTCTGAACGCGCGTGCCGCCGGGCTGATCGCCCGAGAGTGGGGCGGCGACCCGCCAGCCAGCGCGATCATCGGCCTGCCCCGCCGGACGTTCATCGCGCAAGTCACCCACAACGGGAGACTGACCCGGCCGTTCCTCTTCGGCAACGAATCGGTCGAGGATGCCTTCGCCGAGGCGTTTCACCCAGACGCTCTCACCGGCATCCAGCCCACGATCGATGCCGCGTCGGGGAGGACCCCGGCCGGCGAGACCGTCACCGCGCTCGACACGCTCGATGAACGAATCCGCCAATACCTCGAAGGCAAACGAGGCGGCGGTCAGAGTCGCTCGCGCGAGGACTCTGAGGAGCCGTGGACCGCGCCGCCGCCCGACGCTGCGATCGGCGGTGAGCAATGAGCGCCCGCCTGGCAGGCGACCGGCCGCTGCCCGCGGTCGCGACAGAAGTCCTCGCCGGTCTCTACCAGCACCGTCTGCTGAGCACCAGCCAGCTCCACGCGCTCTACACACCACAAGCAAGATTGCGGTGGACGCGACGGGTCCTCGGACTCCTGGCAACGCGAGGGCTCGTCGATCGCGCTCAAGGTCCTGGCACCCATTCGCTGTGGTTCCTCACCGAATACGGCGCGGACACCGTCGAGACGGCCGGCCCGCGCGCAGAGCCGCGCAGACGACTCGTCGGGTCAGCGCAGGCGGAAGGGCCATTGCGGAAGCACACCCTTCGCGTCAACGACGTCGGGGTCGCGTTCGTGCGCGCCGCACGCGAACGGGGCGACGAATGCGGCCCGGAGTCCTGGCGGCACGAGATCGCGCATCCGATCTCGCCCGCAAGGGGCCGTAGGCCCGCCGAGCTGGCGGTCGCCGACGCGCTCCTGACGTACCTACAGACCGGCGAGGACGGGTCGCTCGCGCTGCACCAGCGTTTCATTGAGCTCGATCGAGGCACCGCCCGCCCTGCCGAGCAGCTCGCAGCGAAGATCACCCGTTACACGAGACTGCGCTACTACACCCCAGCCGGCGGGTCAGTGGATGAGCCGGCCGAGCCGCTGTGGCGCAGCTATTACCGCTCCTGGCCGCACCTGCTGATCGTGCTCGCCGACCAATCACGCGAGCGGATGCGGCTGCGTATCCAGCGGACCATCGTGCTCCACGAGTCCGACCCCGCGCAGGGCCAGACGAGCGCGATTCCCCTCTCCTTCGTTGCCCTCGACGACTTGACCCGGCAAGGGCCGTTCGCCCCGATCTTCACCACCGCCGAGCGCTCGGATCAGCCAGTGGACTGGCTCGGCCAACCACCAAGGGAGGGATGAACGTCATGGCGACCCCAAGACCAACCACTACGCCCCGCCGGAGACGGCGACCCGATTGCTCGCCAAGCCATGCGCGACCGGCGGTGTCGCGCACCGCTGATCTGCCGCTCGCGGTCTGGCCGTGCGCGCAGCGCACCGGCCAGTGGCAGCGCCACGGACGGTACGTGCCCGAGTCAAACCGTCACCCAGCGAAGATGCTGCCCGAGATCGCGCGGCGCGCGATCAGCTTCTACAGCAGCCCCGGCGACCTCGTGCTCGACCCGATGTGCGGGATCGCGACGACGCTCGTCGAGGCGATCCACCAGGACCGCCGCGCGATCGGAGTGGAGCTAGAGCCACGCTGGGCGGCGCTCGCCGCGAAGAACATCGAGCACGCGCGCAGCCAAGGCGCGAGCGGGCAGGCGATGGTGCTCGAGGACGACGCGCGCCGCCTCGGGCACGGGGTACTGGATGAGCTCGCCGGGACGGTGTCGCTGATCCTGACCTCCCCGCCATACGCCGACACGACGCTCGGCGACCCGCGCTCCGGTAAAGGTATGGCGCTGACCCGCGCGAGCGAAGGGCGGCCGGTGACTGCCACTGATCGCGCGCACGCATCGAAGGTCAAGCGCTCCTGTCGCTATGGCGACAGCACACCGTGCCTCGCCCGCCTGCCCTACGGCTCCGTGCAGGACGCCGCAGACGGAGACGGAGAGATCGGGGAGACCTATCTCTCATCGATGGCGGCCGTCTACGCGGGCTGCGCGCGGCTGCTCGCGCCCGGCGGGTTCCTGGTGCTCGTCACCAAGAACATGCGCGCTGGCGGGACGCTCAGCAACCTGGCGGGCGACACGACACGGCTATGCCAGCACGCCGGACTCGACTACTGGCAGCACATCGTCGCGCTGCTCGCCACCGTCCGCAATGGGGAGCTGCGTCCCCGGCCGTCCTTGTGGCAGCTCCTGAATCTCCGCCACGCGATCGCTCGAGGCGAGCGCACTCACCTCGTCTGCCACGAGGACGTCCTCGTGTTCCAACGCCCGACCCGCAAAAAGGGGTAACCCATGCAACGCTCACCAGGAAATCGCCGCTGGCAAGTCAAGCAAGCCGACTGTTTCACAGCGCTCCCACGGCTCGACGCTGACAGCGTCGATGCGATCGTCACCGACCCGCCCTACGGCATCGGCGTCAACGGGATGGCGTGGGACCGGCCCGCCCGCCTCGACCCATCCACGCGTGCTGGGAAGCGCCGCCGCCGACCGAGCGAGAACCCGAACCAGGCTTTTCAGGAGTTCTCGCGCGAGTGGAGCAGCGCCTGCCTGCACAGCCTCAAGCCCGGCGGCCATCTCGCGGCATTCGCCGCCCCGAGAACCGCGCACCGCCTCGCGTGCGGCCTCGAAGAAGCCGGCTTCGAACTCCGCGATGTCCTCATGTGGCTCCAAGGCCAGGGCTACCCGGCGACCCGTGTTCTGCCGGGCGGGCTGGCCACGGGCCTGAAGCCGGCGTGGGAGCCGATCATCCTCGCCCGCAAGCCGCTCGACGGGACCCTCGATCACAACCTCAAGACGCACGGCACCGGCGCGATGAACATCGACGCCACGAGGATCGCGCTCGGAGCGCACGACTGCACCAGCGAAGGACGCGCGCACGGCCGGCGAATCACCGCGAGTGAGCGCGGTCGATGGCCAGCCAACCTGCTCCTCTCCCACAGCGCGACATGCACGGCCGCGCGCTGCGAGCCGGACTGCCCGATCGGGCTCCTCGGGGACCGCCATCGTTTCTTCTACGCAGCGAAGGCCAACCGACGCCAGCGCGAGGCCGGCTGCGAGGAGCTGCCCCGACGAGTCACGCAGACGTTCAAGATCGGCGCCCACAATGAGGAGCTGTGCGAGGCCAACCCCGTCGCGAACATCCACCCGACGGTCAAGCCGATCGAGCTGATGCGCTGGCTCGTCCGCCTCCTGACACCCCACGGCGGACTCGTGCTCGACCCGTTCACCGGCTCCGGCAGCACCGGCGCCGCCGCGGTGCTCGAGGGAGCACGGTTCCTCGGGATCGAGCGCGAAGCGATCTATCTGCCGATCGCGAGAGCCAGGATCAAGTACTGGTCAAGCTCGCGGCGGGGATGCGCTTCGGCGAACGCTCGGGCGAGGCAGAAAGCCAAAGCATGACCCTCGACGCCGACGACATCGAGTCCATCGCGACTCGCGTGGCCGAGCTTCTGCGCGACGAGGTGCCTTCCTCGCCCGCGCGCCTAGCTGACGCCGCAGAGGTCGCGCGCGAACTCGGAGTCGACCGGGATTGGGTCTACGCCCACGCGCGTGATCTCGGCGCGACTCGCCTCGGCGGCGATCACGGACGGTGGCGCTTCGACCTCGCGAGGATTCGCCGAGACCTCGCGTGCCCGTCGCCCACCAGGCATCGCTCAGCCACTCGACGGCGGAGCTGCCAGCAACCCAAGAAGCGCCGCGGCGACGTTGATCTGATCCCCTATTCAGAGGTACGATCTACAGGACAGGCAAATAGTGGCCGGGGCAGGCGCGTCAACGCCCCCCCGACCCGACCGGGAGGTTGAGTCCCGATGCACCGATACGTTAGATCCTCGACGCGGGAGCGTGCGTAATGGCACGGCCCGCGACCGGACGAGTCGAAGTCGAGCAGCAGTCCGATGGCACGCTCAGATTTCGCCTTCGATTCCGAGCAAACGGCAAACGCGAAAGCCAGATGCTGCACGAGGCGCGCGACTGTGCGTGCGGATGCGGCGGCGGCTGGACCGAGAACAACGCCCGCGTTGAGCTGAACAACATCCTCGCGCGAGTGAAGGCGGGGATATGGGAGCCACCCAAGCCAGCACCCGCGATCGTAAAGAGGTTCAAGGAGATTCCGACCTTCCACGAGTTCGCCTCATACTGGCTGCAGGCGAAGCTCGAAGGCATCATCGGCAAGAAGCCGATCTCTACCAACACCCACGCTGGCTACCTGATCTCGCTGCAGAACCACCTACTGCCGTTCTTCGGCCGATACCGCCTCGATCAAATCGACAAAGACCTTTGCACCGAGTTCAAGAAGCACCTCATCAAAGAGGCGCACGAGCTTAGAGAAGCCCTCGCCGCCGGAGCCGACCTCCGCGACGAAAACAACCGCACGCTGCGCCCCCTCGGCCCAGCGTCAATACGAGGACAACTCAACCTCCTCGGGCAGATAATCGAGGAGGCCCTCGAAGACGAGCTGATCTCCTTCAACCACGCGCGCAGCAAACGGCTGAAGGTCCACGTCCCCAAGCCGAAACGCACCTTCCTAGAGATGGACGAGCTGGCCTGCGTCGAAGATGCAGCGGCCGAGCAAGACCCCTCGTTTGAGCGGTTCGCGCACGCAGCCCGCGAAACGAGAGACGGATCAACCGCTCAGGCGGTCGCGGTACGCCTCTCTGAAGGCAAGCGCCAGAAGCAGATCGTCGCCGAACTCGGGGTTGCACCGGGCACCGTCCACTTCCACGTCCGCAAACTTGGCGCGGTGGGCGTCGGCGTCTACGTCGGGCGCAAGGCGATCGTCTGCACGCTCGGGCGGTCAGGCGTTCGCAACGGCGAGCTGAGCGATATACGGATCGGACACCTGCGCCTACACGACCTCAACAACGCCCGCCTGGACATCCCCGACTCCAAGACCGAGACCGGCATCAGGGTCGTGGAGATCAGCCCCTACCTCGCCGAAGTGCTGGTCGCCCACATCGACCGGCTGCGCAAAGCCGGCGGCGACACCGGACCCGAGGCATACCTCTTCCCGAACGAACACGGGAACCGGATGACCCGCAAGCGCGTCGGGACAATCGTCCACGAAGCCGCCGTTCTCGCCACCAACAAAATGAGCGAACTCGGGCTGCCGCCTCTACAGCACATCACCCCCCACAGCCTCCGACGTACCTATATCTCGATCGAGCTGCTCGCCAGCGGATTCGACCTCAAGTGGGTCATGGCCCAAGTGGGCCACGCCGACTCCAAGATGACGCTCGACGTCTACAACCAGCTACAGCAGCGCGTCAAGCGCGAGCACGGCGCATCCTTCGACCGGCTCATCCGCGACGCCCGCGCCCAGCTCTACGGCGACAAACAGGAGCCGCAGGCACCGCAGCCGCCAGCCGAGGGGGGTTTGGGCCGACGTTTGGGCCGACGCCACGAAAACAGCCCCAAAACCCCTCAATCACGCCGCCCGCGGCGGGGTCAAAACCAGCGGATTACCAGGCAAAAAGCCGGTGTCCGGCGCCGCGACTCGGCCTCCGGGCATAGATGTTTTCAGTCGTGTGCTCTACCAACTGAGCTATCTGGCCGCTGACGATCTTCGATCGGTTGCGATGCTAGCCGACTCAGGTCGCGCCCGGTGGTTGCCCTTCGACGTCGCCGGAGCGTGCTTTC
>Ga0116217_10005269_pt1 | contig 11415 bp, 7 predicted proteins | sample Sb_taG_6_FD_89697 | JGI IMG/M metagenome (GOLD analysis project Ga0116217, IMG submission 89697) | Peat soil microbial communities from Weissenstadt, Germany - Sb_50d_4_PS metaG | ecosystem: Environmental > Terrestrial > Soil > Wetlands > Peat | place: Germany: Weissenstadt | collected 2010-09-21 | reverse complement strand
GGCGTGGGCTCATCCCCCGACGATCTTGCCGCCGAGCTGCTGGTGAGGCTGTTGCGCGCCGAGAAGCTGGACGCCCGGCATTTCTCCGCCGGAGAGATCGGAAGTGGGTTGCCCCCCGGCGCGGACCCCGATGGGGTGTCCATCGTCTACCTGGTCAGCGCCTTCCCGAGTCCGGAACGCGAACGCTGCGAGGCTCTGAGCAATCAAGTTCGGGAGCTCTTCCCTCGAGCCCACCTGGTCAGGGTGTTTTGTCCCGGGGTCACCGCAGTGTCCGGCGAGCGCTTCACCGATGCCAGTGCAGAGCCCACGGCAAACTCACTTGAGCATGCGCTAGCGCTTTGCCTCTCCTGGAAGCACAAGCACCATGAGCAGGGTGCGCTCGCGACATCCACGCTGGCAGATGTTTCGGGGTAGTGCATGCAAATGGAGAAACAGTTTATGTCGACGGCAGATCGCAAACCACCGCTGGCCGTATTGGACCCGCTGGCGCAATACGGCTGTGGGCCCATTCAGTTCTCGGGCACGGACAACACATTCTATGAGCGCCGCCTGATCTTCGATAAGATCATCGAGCCCTCGGCCGCAACGTTGCGGGATCAATTCGAGATCTTTGCCTTATCGGTCAGGGATGTGCTCTCGCAGCGCTGGGTGCTCACGACGCGCACCTATGCGCAGCGGAATCCGAAGCGCATCTATTACCTCTCCATGGAATATTTGCTCGGCCGGTCGCTGGCGAACAATGTGATGAATCTGTTGCTGCAAACGGTGGCAGAGGACACGGTCATACGGAAAGAGATCGACTGGCTCAGCGTGCTGGAATCGGAACCCGATCCCGGGCTGGGCAACGGCGGTCTCGGACGGCTTGCGGCATGTTTCCTCGACTCGATGGCGACGCTGCAGCTGCCAGCCATGGGCTACGGACTGCGCTACGAGTACGGCATGTTCACGCAGTCGATTCAGAATGGCTGGCAGCAGGAACGGCCGGATCGCTGGCTACAACATCCCGACCCTTGGGAAGTGGCGCGACCCGATGAGCGTGTGGAGGTGAAGTTCGGCTGCTCCTTCACGCTGCGGGAAGGCAACCTCGAGCTGGTGCCCGGGCGCCCATGCACCCTCATTGGTATGCCCTATGACCGACCGGTCGTGGGTTACGGTGGTCGGAACATCAACACCCTGAGGCTCTGGAGTGCGGTTGCTCCGCAGGAGTTTGATTTCCATCGCTTCAGCGCCGGGGACTTTGTAGCTGCGCTGACGGAAACTCTGGCGGCCGGATCGCTGACGCGCGTGCTCTACCCGGATGATTCCACGATGCGCGGTCGCGGACTGCGGTTCGTACAGGAATATTTCCTGGTGGCCTGCTCGCTCGCCGATCTGGTCCGGCGCTTTCGCCTCACGAACGCGGACTGGAGCCAGTTGCCCGAGAAGGTGGCGATCCAGCTTAACGACACTCACCCGGCGCTCGCGGTGCCGGAACTCATGCGGCTGCTGCTCGATGAGGCGCGCCTTGGTTGGGATGAGGCCTGGAATCTCACGCGTCGAACACTCGCCTACACCAACCATACTTTGCTGCCTGAAGCGCTGGAAAAGTGGCCTTTGGAATCCTTCGCACTGCTGTTGCCGCGGCACCTCGAAATCATTCTGGAAATCAACCGGTATTTCCTGGCCGACGTCCGGGCACGGTTTCCGGGCGATGAGGAGCGGGTGGCGCGTGTCAGCCTGGTCGAAGAGGGCGCTGCACAGTACGTGCGCATGGCGAACCTGGCGATCGTCGGCTCGCATAGCACTAACGGCGTGGCGGCGCTGCACTCCGAGCTGTTGCGAACCACTACCGTCAAGGATCTGGCGGAAATCTTTCCCGAGCGCTTCAATAACAAGACCAATGGCGTGACACCCCGACGATGGCTCGGTCTGGCAAATCCTGCTCTGAGCTCTGCGATCTCGAAGGCGATAGGGAAGGGCTGGATCACGGATCTCGAGCAGCTTGAGAAGCTCCGTCCGTTGGCGCCAGACCCGTCATTTCGCGAGGCTTTCCTGCGGGCGAAGCAGGCCGCCAAGGGACACTTGGCCCACTGGCTCAAGCGGACGGGCGGCATCATCGTCGATGCGAACACCATGTTCGATTGCCAAGTCAAGCGCATCCACGAGTACAAGCGCCAACTCCTGAATGTGCTGCGTATCATTGTGCTGTACAACCGGCTACGCGCGAATCCGGAACTTGATGTCGTGCCACGCGCTTTTTTCTTCGCCGGTAAAGCTGCGCCGGCCTACTGGGTCGCGAAGTTGGTCATCAAGCTCATCAATAATGTCGCCGCAACCATCAATGGCGATCGCACGGTTGCCGGTAAGATGAAAGTCTTGTTCTTGCCTGAGTACGACGTGTCGTTGGCCGAGGGCTTGATCGCCGCTGCCGACGTGTCGAATCAGATCTCAACCGCAGGCTATGAGGCCAGCGGCACGAGCAACATGAAATTCATGCTGAACGGCGCCCTCACTCTGGGAACACGCGATGGAGCGACGATCGAGATGGCCCAGGCGGCCGGTGAAGAGAACATGTTTCTCTTTGGTCTGACCGCGACACAGGTGGTCGAAACCCGAGGTTGGTATAGCCCCCGGTGGCACTACGACAACGAGCCGGAAACACGGGAGGCGCTGGACCTCATCTTCTCGAACCACTTTAGCCACAACGAGCCTGGGGTATTCGATCCCCTGCGGGACATACTCCTCAACGGTGGTGATCATTACATGCATCTCGCGGACCTGCGCTCCTATCTCGAGGCGGACGGCAGGCTCGTGGACCTGTATCGCAATTCGGATGCTTGGGCCCATACGGCGATCCTCAACGTCGCCGCCTCGGGTCGGTTTTCGAGCGACCGGACAATTGCGGAGTATGCAGCGCACATCTGGCAGGTCGCGCCCTGCCCAGTCGCATGCGGTCAACCCGAGGGTTAGCATTCCATGTACATCTTTCAGGCTTACTTGACCCCAGAGATCTTGGCCGCGAACGCGAGTATGGGCGCGCATATTCTCGGGGCCCTCTTTCTCGGCATCCTTGTCGGCTACGAGCGTAGCTACAAGGGGCGCGCGGCTGGAATGCGTGTTTATGGACTGGTCTGTATGGCCTCTGCCGCATTGACCGTCTTCGTTGGTTACGCGCGCTTCTGGTACGGCGGCAGTACAACCGAGGTCAGCGCAGACCCCACTCGGCTCGTGCAGGGGATTGTCTCAGGCATCGGATTCCTTTGTGCTGGCGTTATCATGAAAGACGGTTTCAACATCAGCGGCCTGACCACCGCAGCGTCGATCTGGGCCGTGGCCGCCATTGGCGTATTGCTGGGCGTGGGCTTCTATGGGGCGGCGGTGCTACTCGCGGTGTTATGCATGCTCTCGATGTCCCTACTCCGAGACGTGGAGGCGAAGCTGCCAGGACGGACAACCTTGGATGTCTCGCTCACCTTTCGCGTAGATACCGCTCCTAGCTTCGAGCGGCTGGCAGCCGCTGCAGAAGCACGTGGCTATCAGCTGTTGCGCGAGAGTTTAACGATAACCTTCGCCGATCAGTTATTCGTCTGGAGATTTGGCGCAGTGGCGTTGGATCGGTCTCGCGCGGCCTCGCCAGCACTACTGGCGCAGGAACTCTCCAGCTGGGAGGACGTGGGCGGCTTTGCAATCGCGCCCCAACGCCACTGAGCTCAGTGGAGTGCGCAAGTTACGTACCCGATTTTGGTCACCTCCGCATGGTTCTACTAGCCCTAGTAGCTGATTACCGCTCCATACGCGAACGTAAAGGGTGAGCCGCTAATGGGGCTCAGTGCCCCACTGAGGGGATCGATCTGGTATGCGGTGACCCCAAGAGCGTTTGACACGTAGACGAAGTGGCCCAGAGGCTCGACGGCAATTGAAGAAGGTGCGCTGCCTGTCGGGAAGGGCGAGCTGTTGATGGGCGTCAGTACTCCGCTGTCGGAATCGATCGCGTAGGCGGAGATGTCGTTCGAGCCGGAATTCGTCACGTAAAGATACTTGCCGGAGGGATCAACCGCCGCCGCGCTGGGATCATTGCCAACCGGGAACGGCGAGCCGCTAATTGGATTCAGCGTTCCATCGGCAGGATCGATGCTGTAGGCGGCGATGCTGTTCGAAGCGCTATACCCGACATACAAGAACTTGCCTGATGGATGTGGAGCCAGCCAGATGAGCGAAAGCCCGGCGCCACCAGCCGCGCCGGTTGCGACCGGCGAGGCGATCTGCGACAGCGCGCCGTTCGTGGAATCGAGGGAGAACGCGATCACCATATCAGTGTAGGGTGTCGTCTCTTCGAAATATTCCACGTACACAAACCTGTCGAGCGGGTCTACGCTCACGGCGTCTGGTGGGCCCTGCGGGTTCACCACGCTACCTGCCGTCAGCTCTCCGCTGGCGGAATCGACCGTATAAGTCTGGACAAGGCGGTGGGTGCCGGTCGCAAACAGAAACCTCCCTGAAGGATCGAGCGCCAAACCATTCGTGCCCGGCGGCCCATAGGCTGGCGGCTCGACGAAGGTCAATGCGCCACTGCTACGGTCAATAGCGAATTCGGGAATAAAGTTGCCCGCCTGACCCCCGTAAATTGTCATGTAGAGGAACCTTCCCTGTGGGTCAACGACCATCGGCCCCCCTGGCACGCCCAGCCCTCCGCCCATCCAGTAGAGCATGCCAATGCACGTCGGTGAGCCGCTGGTAGCGGTCAGAGTTCCACTCGTGCTGTCGATGGCGCTGGTCGAAACGCAGGCGCCTGCGCCCTCACCCAGGAGGAAACGCGCGAGCGTCGTCGTGCAGCTCACCGAGATGTCAATGACGTCCGCACTGGCAATAGTCCCTTTTCCGTTGGTTACGACACAGGTCTGCGAGGGAGTCGTCGGCTGGGTTGCCACCGTAATGTCGTATGAGGCGCCGTTCGGCAGATACGTGAACAGTGGCTGGAATCCATTGGCTGCCGGCTCTAACGTCACGATTGAACCGTTGCTCTGCAGGGTTAGCCGCGATCCGACAAGCCCGCTGACGGTCCCGCCAATCGAATAGAACGAGCTTCCGCCGCAGCCGTTCAGCACCAATACCGCGAACGCAAGCGTCAACAACCTACGTGACGCTCTCATGCACCGCCTTTCAGAGTTCCGGCTACAACCTTGAGAATGCGAGTCATCTGCACCTTTTACTCAGCGCCCGCCGAGCCATCAATTCGTAGAAACCGGGGGGCCCGAAAGAACAGCGCGGGGCCCGAAGAGGGCCCCGCGCCGTACCGGCGTAATGCCTGCGATCGGTCCACCGTCAGGTGGCCGGCATCGGCGTACCCGTGAAGTAGACGAGCACGTAGCCGCTCAGCGAGCCATCGGGCTGCGGCACGCCGAAGAACTTGATCGGCGTGCCGGCCCGAGGCGATCTGCGAGGCTATTCACGATGTCCACTTTATTTGGGCAGAGTGGACAATTGGTGTGAGCGTCAGCATTGGAGTCGCGCCGATCACCGGGAAGACCTCCGATGTCTCTTCGGTGCTAAACGCGGCCGAAATAGCCCCACTACTCGGACCAGGCTCGCTACGCCAGCGACAAGATCCTGAGGCTCATTCCCCAATCGCGCGCGGTCTTGCAGGCTGACTCGGCGACTGAGACTGTCCTGACGATTGCAGGAACTGCGCGACGCTGATTGCATACCATGCCGAAAATCACCGCATGCAAATCGCACCGGTCATTGCAATCGGTTTCCAGAGAGGTCGCGGCCGCCGAACAGCCGATGTCCCAGCCGGAACAGCGGCCAGCCGGTGAGCAGGATGAGGATACCGGCGAGGGCGAGATGGGGCTCGAGCATGAAGACCCGGGCGGCGACACCCAGCAGACAGATCACGAAGACGGCCGGCAGCACCGGATAGCCCAGCATGCGAAAGCCATCCTCACCGACACGGCGGTGACGCAGCACGAACAGCGTCGAGGCGACCACCGCGAGCGTCAGGGTGTCGGTGAAAATGACGTAATTCAGCAGTTTCTCAAATGATCCGAGCACGAACGCCGGCAGCAGCATTGTGGCGCCGAAGAACAGCAGACCAACCTGCTGTACCTGCGTGATCGGATTGACGCGCAGGAACGCCCGGGGCAGGACCCCATCCTGGGCCATGGCATAGAAACTGCGCGGCATCTGGATGATGGTCGCGTTCACGAATCCGGCGGCGGACAGGAATACGGCTACTGAGACGATGGCTTCGCCCGAAGCTCCGAAGGTCGCATGCGACAGCGCTGCCGCAACCAATTTCGACTGCGCTATGCCGCCGATGCCCAATACACGCTCATAGGCGAAGTTGAGCAGCAGATACAGCGCCACCACGGTCAGCATTCCGGCGGTGATGGCAAGCGGAAAGCGCCGCCGGGCATCCTTGAGGTCGGCTCCCAGATTCATCGTCATGTGATAGCCGCCGTAAGCGTAGAAGCACGGAATCAGTGCCGAGGCCAGCCGCGGTGCGGCGCTCGTGGTCGCGCCCGCTCCGGCTAGCTGCACGCGCTGCGCGAGCAGAAGACCGAGCACGCCTAAGCCAACGATCATGACGATCTTCAGAGTCGAGAGCAGGTTCTGTGCCCGCGCGCCTGGTTTGACGCCGCGATAGTTCAGTAGCAGCAGCAGCAGCATGGTGCCGCAGGCCAGCGCGAGCGAGGCGTGCGGCGTGCGCCAGGACGCCGGCAGCAGCACCGGCAGCAGATAATCGGCGCCAATAAAGGCCACGCCCGCGGCGCCGGCGCCCTGCATGAGCGTCTGTGACCAATTCAACATGAACGCCAACGTCGGGTGGTAGCAGTCGGCGACCACGCGGTAGTAGCCTCCGGCGCGGGGATAGCGCGATCCGATCTCGGCAAAGGTCAGAGCGCCGATCAGGCTGACGAGCCCGCCGACGATCCAAGCGGTGAAAAATAATGACGCGTCGCCGGCCGCGCCAGCCACGATGGCGGGCGTGCGGAATATGCCAATGCCGACAACCAGACTGAACACCACCATCGCGGTGTCGAAGGTCGACAGCCGCGCCTGAATCTGCGGCGAGTTGTTCTCAGGCGGCACGCCACGCCTGCTCGAGCAGGCCTGCGAGCTGACGGAATTGTTCCAGTGTGTTGTAGAGCTGTGCCGAGATGCGCAGCACGCGCACGGGCGTTGGATGGAACACGGTCTCGACGTTACGCTCGCGGAACCAGGCGTGCAGTCCGTCGCAGTCGAGACGCTCTGCGGTCGAGCCAACCTCGGCCACGGGCAGCGGCATGGATGCCATCGAGCCGATCATCGATTCCGGACAGGGCGCTTCGATCCGCAAGGATTTGAGCAGCAGGCTGCGAGCCTGCAACGCCAATGCGCGGTTGGTGGCCATGAGTTCAGGCCAGCCGCCGGGCAGCAGTGCGCCCATGAAGCGCACCGATTCTGGAATGCAGAGCCACGGCGTCGGATCGGACGTGCCGGTCCAGTCGAATTCGGCTAGAAATCCCGCGGTGTACCCGTGGCTGATCACATTCGGGTGCAGCTGCGACTGCCGATCGCGCCGTACATGCAGGAAGGCGGCTCCTTTGGGCGCACAGAGCCATTTGTGGGCGTTGCCGGTGTAGTAGGCGGCGCCGAGCTTCGACAGTGCGAGCGGTACCATGCCCGGGGCGTGCGCGCCATCCACCAGCGTGTCGATACCGCGCGCTTGCAGTTCAGCGACAAGATGCGCAAGCGGTAGCACCAGCGCCGTCGGACTCGTGACGTGGTCGATCAGGGCCAGGCGCGTCTTGGGCGAAACACAGCCGAGCACCGCCGTAACAATGTCCTGCTCGTGGCGACACGGAAACGGCAACGAGGCCTCGATGACGCGCGCGCCCGATCGTTGAGCTACAAAGTCGACCGTTTTGCGACAGGCGGCGTAGGTGTGATTCGTGACCAGCAACTCGTCGCCGGGCTGGAACAGCAGCGATCGCAGCACCGCATTGACGCCGGCCGTGGCGTTCTGCACGAACACCACATCTTGCGGCTCGGCGCCCAGAAACGCCGCGAGCGACTCCCGCGCGGCGTTCAGGCGAGCGGGTAGGCTCGCTGCCAGGAAATCCACCGGCTCGCGCTCCATCTCCAGCCGCAGGGAGGATTGCACTGCGAGCACCGCGGACGGACAGGCGCCAAACGATCCGTGGTTCAGAAAGGTGACCGAGGGATCGAGGCCCCAGAGCGGGGCAAATTGCACTGTCGAACCCTCCACTGTCGAGTTAAACGCAGATTGCGCCTGCGTGATTCGGGGCCGCCGCTGTCGTTTGACCCAAAAGAATACTTTAGATGCGTCGCGGTAAGGCTTCAATCTCGCACACCGCCCTGGCCGCGCGCGCGAAGTCCGCTGTCGTCAATCAGTGATCAGCACCGCTCTGAAGTCGTTGACGTTGGTGAAGGTCGGCCCAGTCACGACGGAGTCTCCGATCGCCTTGAAGAAACCATGACCATCGTTGCGTTCCAGGCTCGAACGCGGATTGATCCCCTGCGCGCGAGCACGCTCGAGGCTGTCGGGCGCCAGATACGCCCCGGCAATCTCTGCCGATCCATCGACGCCGTCGGTATCTCCCACGATGGCATGGATTCGAGGGTGTCCGTTGAGGGCTACGCCGAGCGACAGCAGGAACTCGACGTTGCGGCCGCCAAGGCCATCGCCGCGCACCGTGACCGTGGTCTCGCCACCGGACAGCAGCACGCAGGGCGCAGCGGCCGGCTGTCCGCGGCTGGCAATCTGCAACGCGATGCCGGCGAGCACCGTGCCGACGTCGCGCGCCTCGCCCTCGAGCCGGTCGCTCAGGATCAGCGGCTGTACGCCATGGGCGCGGGCAATCGCGGCGGCGGCCTCCAGCGCCATCTGCGGCGTTGCGATCAGATGGGTCTCGATGCCACGCAGGCGCGGATCGGCCGGTTTGACTGATTCGCCTCGACCGCTCGTGAGCGCCGCGCGCACCTGCGCAGACAGCTCGATGCGATAGCGATCGAGGATGCCGAGGGCATCCGCGCAGGTCGTTGGATCGCCGACCGTGGGGCCGGAAGCGATGTCGATGGGATCATCGCCCGGCACGTCCGAGATCAGCAGCGTCACGACTTTTGCCGGGAAGCACGCCGCCGCGAGCCGCCCACCCTTGATGGCCGAGAGGTGGCGGCGCAGGCAGTTCATCTCGCTGATCGTCGCCCCGGACTTCAGCAGCGCGCGGTTCAGCGCCTGCTTGTCACCCAGCGTCAATCCATCCAGTGGCAACGTCAGCAGCGCCGAGCCGCCACCGGACATCAGGCACAGGACCAGATCCTCAGCGGTGAGACCCTGAACGCGCTCGCGAATGCGCTCGGCGGCCCGCAGACTCGATGCATCCGGGACCGGATGCGATCCCTCGATGATCTCGATGCGCTGGCACGGCAGCGCATAGCCTGCGCGGGTGACCACCAGTCCCGACAAGGGCGCATGCCAATGATCTTCGAACGCGCGCGCCATGGCGGCCGAGGCTTTTCCCGCGCCGACAACGATCAGCCGTCCGCGCGGCGGTGGCGGCAGGAAAGACTGGATGTGATGCACAGGTTGCGCGGAATCGATCGCCGCGTCGAACAGGCGCCGCAGCAGATCGCGCGCAGCAGCGCTGTGAGTCACGCTGGAACCGCGGCGCGAGCGGCCGGCCCGAGGCTATTCGCCAGGGTTCCGATGCCGTCGATCGTGACCTCCACGGTCGCCCCGTCCGCAATCGAGCCGACGCCGAGCGAGGTGCCACAGGCAATCACATCGCCGGGCAGCAGCGTCATATCGAGCGATATGCGGCTCACGAGCTCGGCAGGTGAAAATATCATGTCCGACAGTGGATAGCGTTGACGCTCGACTCCGTCCAGGTGCGTCACGACGCTGGCGCTGCGCCAGTCGAGCTTGCTCGCAATGGCCGGACCGAGGCAGCCGAACGTGTCGTAGCCTTTGGCACGGCACCACTGCACGAAGTCGGGGTTTTCGTTCATGACGCCGACGGCGGTGACGTCATTGACGCAGGTGTAACCGAAAATGCAGCCGCTGCTGTCATTGACCGGTACGTTATGGCAGCTGCGAGCGATCACGATGCCGAGCTCGCCTTCGAAGGCGATCTTGCCGCTGTAATCGAGCGGACGCTGGATCGGCTGCTGCGTGCCGATCACCGAAGTGCCTGGTTTGATGAGATACAATGGATGCGTCGGCGCCGCTTTGCCGAGCTTCGCCGCCAGCGCACGGAAGTTGTTCCACAACGCGATGATCTTGGTCGGTACGCAGGGTGAGCGCAGCGTGACGTTGCCGATGTCGAACTCAACGCCGGTCGGCTGCGGGGCGCCGAACAGCTCGCCCGAGTATTCGACGATCCGATCGCCGCAACGCATGCCGAACCCAGGGCTGCCTGCCGCCGATCGAAATCGTACCCAGCTCGTCATCGTGGTGGCACGGCGCGGCGGCTAACGACTGGTGACGAGGTTCTGAGGTGCTCCGGCAGCCCAGGCATCGATGTTGTCCATGAGCTGATCGGCCAGGATCTGCATGGCGCCGGACGATGCCCAAGCGACGTGCGGCGTCAGAATGAAGTTGGGTCGGCGCACCTCGAGCAGTGGATGGCCGCCGGTCGGGGGCTCGACGGTCAGCACGTCAAATCCGGCTCCGGCGATCCAGCCTTGTTCGAGCGCCTGGATCAGCGCCGGCTCATCCACCAGGCCGCCGCGCGCCGTGTTGATCAGCAGCGCGGTCGGTTTCATAGCGCGCAGCTGAGCCGCGCCAATCAAATTGCGTGTCGCGGGCATCAGCGGGCAGTGAAGCGTCACCACGTCGGAGGTCGCGAGCAGCTCCGGCAGCGCGACGAATTCACCGGGAATATCGAGCTGATATGCGTGCGCAGCGTAGATGGAGCGCATGCCAAAGGCATTGCCGAGGGCGGCCATGGACTGACCGATGGCCCCTTCGCCGACGATGCCGAGCGTCGCAGCGTGCAGATCGAGGATATCGTGGCCGAAGAAGCAGAACTGCTTGGCCTTCTGCCACTCGCCATTGAGCACATCGTCGCGGTAGGCAAGCATGTTGCGCCGTAGCGCCAAGATCATTGCAAAGGCGTGCTCGGGCACCGAATGGATGGCGTAATTGCGGATATTGGCAACGGCGATGCCACGATCGTTGCAGTACGGCACGTCGATGACATCGTATCCGGTCGCAGCCACCGCGATCATGCGCAGCTCGGGCAGCTGCCGCAGCGTCTGGGCGCGCAACGGCACCTTATTGGTGATCGCGACGCTGGCACCCGTGAGACGCTCGACGACCTGATCGGCCGCAGTGGCCGCATGCTCGACGTACGCGGCTTCGAAGCGCGGCCGACGCACGCTCGCATCGAGCGAAGCGCGATCGAGAAAGACGATGCGGTGGCTCATTGG
>Ga0116217_10005268_pt1 | contig 11415 bp, 10 predicted proteins | sample Sb_taG_6_FD_89697 | JGI IMG/M metagenome (GOLD analysis project Ga0116217, IMG submission 89697) | Peat soil microbial communities from Weissenstadt, Germany - Sb_50d_4_PS metaG | ecosystem: Environmental > Terrestrial > Soil > Wetlands > Peat | place: Germany: Weissenstadt | collected 2010-09-21 | reverse complement strand
GGCGGGAGCCTCGGTGTCCTACTTCGGGACTGGGACCACTCTGCAGAACCAGGGGCCGGCCTTCAATGCCATTTACTTTCGGGACTTGTTCGTGCTGAGCCAAGTACAACCCAATAGTACCTACGGCACTGAAGCTCAGACCTACGCGACGTACATGTGGACGCAGCGCAACTCGAGCGGGCTGTTCCTCCAGAACGGACAAACCTACGGTGTGAACGGCACTGCGCCCATGGTCGAGATCTATTCGCTTCTCGCCGGCAGTACTGCCCGGCCATAGCCCAGCGGCACCACACGAACCGGGCGGAATGGAGGACTTGGTGGCGTGGGGAGGATTTGAACCTCCGACCTTCGGGTTATGAGTCACACTCCGGCCGTAAGTGAGGTTCCGCGGCGTTCGTCACAGTCGTGCCGATTCGGCGTTCTACCTGGGTAATTGCGGCCTTCACCCACTCTTCCCGAGAGACCGTCCTGACCCCCCTCAGCCGTGGTCGTCGGAACTTCGTGGGATTCCCACGAACCTTGGGGTTATCTGCGGGTCACTTCATCGAGGTGGAATTCGGACCTTCGAAGCATTCCGAGAGGGCTCACAAGACGCTCGTGCCGCACAGGGATCTTTGAAGCAGCTTCGCGGCGACACGGTCGTTCCGTGGCATCCATAAAGTGAACAACCTTCAGCGAACTGAACGACTCGTCGCCTCGGCGCCGATCCCCGGCCCGACGATCGCCCCCCGCGCTGACAGGTCGCTACGGAGCGCCGCCACGTCAATTGTTCGGACGTTGGGTGGCGTCTGCCGGGCAGCGTGACTGCCAGCGGCCGCATGGGATGCCGCCGCGGCAGCCGCTCCAGCTGCTTCGCCGGTTGCCATCGCGGCTGGGATCTCCTTAGTGGCCTGGTGCACATATCTGGTGGTGGAGATGCAGCGCCCGGCCACCAGAAGATTGTCGACTGCGGATGTGGTGAGACATCGGTAGGGAATGTCGTACACGACGTTTCGGCGCGTCCAGTGCCCTGTCTGCGCGACAGCGTCGGCAAACCGAACGTCTCCGTCCTCCTTTCGCAGCACGTAGTCGCCCACCAACCGGCGGCTCTCGGTGATTCCGAGCATGCAGGCATAGTCATCGAGCCAGGCATTCTCGAATCCCTTCATCTGGCTCCGCAGCACATCGAAGTGCGCTCGCGCCGCCCGGCGGCAGACGATCTCCGTCCGGGTGAGATCATCCGGATCGCAGGCATTCACCCGTTCGCCGTTCGGAGCGAACGGCACCAAGACACGACCCGGGACGGTGGTGCGAAACCAGAGGAAACCGAGGCCGCCATCGACCGCAGCGGCAGCGTCCGATACTCCCCCAGCCCGAAACCACAGGTGCGGCGGAACCGAGACCTGTTCGAATCTCGCGCCGGCGGACACGAGCACGTCTCCGTCGCCGGTCGCGTCGATCACGACGCGAGGGCAAATTGCCTCCCGGCCGCGCTTTGATTCCACAATCACCGCATCGATGAAGCTCCCGCGGACAGGCGCGGCCGCGAACCAGGTGTGCAAACGTAGCTTTGCGCCTGCCTCCTCGAGCAAGTCGTAACAGCTGTCGGCAAAAGCCTCTGGGTCGAACGCAACTGAATAACGGACTGCCTCGGGAGTCGATCCCCAAATCAGTCCCCAGCCCCGCCACGAGGCGACGAGTTCTGGAGCCTCGCTGCCCCAGGTCTCCTTGCGCGGATACCGCGCATTGCCGCTCGGCTCGAGACGGTCCACGACCTCTTGGCAGAGCCCTGCCACAACCTGAGTACCGACGCCGTCGTCGAGAGTGAGGAGCAGGTTGATGAGACCCACTGTCGCGAGTCCGCCGAGGTGTCCGCTTGCCTCGATGAGCATGGTGTCGGCTCCGCGGCGCGCCGCCGCCACTGCAGCAGCGACGCCGGCGGACCCAGCGCCGACAACGAGCACGTCAGGCGTGCCGATGACCGGCAGCTCACGCGTCGGCTCCCGATACACGCGCCGCGGATCGATAGCCATCTCCCTATTGTCGTTCATCTGGATCCGCCTGACATCTGGCTCCCGCGAGGGGTATTTCCAGGACCAAGTATCTCGAACTCGACCCTGATCTCACCTCTGAGCAGCGTGAAGGCCGGGAGGCTGCTCGGAGCTTTGCCTCGAGGACCCTCCGTCCGGGCGCCGACTGGTCGGGGTGCTCGGCGCAATCCGTCTCGGGGCATTTGGACCCTGTTCAGGAGGTCGGGTGTCCAAGAAACTGCAAGGAAGAGCCCATCGTGACCTGGTTCACGGACGGCTGAACAAGCCGGGTGGAGAGGAGGTCCAGACATGGGGACGATCAGCGGAGCCGATTTGCTCGTCCGTTCGCTGCAAGTCGAGGGCGTTCGCGCTCTGTTCGCCATCACCGACATCTCATTCACACCGTTATCGGTCAAGGCCGAGGCGGCGGGGATGCTCGTTGTGGCGGGCCGGCATGAGAGTGCCGAAGTCCACATGGCCGACGCCTGGGCGCGGGCCACGGGAATTCCGGCAGTGGTGGTGGGTGGCATGGGGCCAGGAGTCGCCAACCTGCTTCCTGGCGTGGTCAATGCCTGGACTGAAGGGGTTCCCGTGGTGGTGATCGGCACTCAACGAACCTCCCGGGCGGATCAAGCCGTACGTCGCAACCGCTTTCAGTACGTACCGCAACTCGAGCTGTTCAGGCCGGTCACCAAGTTCGCCGCTGCCATTCCCGAGGCGAGGCGTGTCCCCGAGTACCTGCGAGAGGCGTTCCGCCACGCCCTCGGGGGTAGACCAGGGCCCGTCTACCTCGAGTTCGCCCCCGAACTCCTACGCGAAGAGGTCGACGAGGATGTCAACCCTGTGCTGGCTCCGGCCGCCTACCGCGCCGCACCCGGATCCCCGGACACTGCCGCAGTCGAGCGTGCAGCCGCGCTGCTTGGCCGAGCGGCGCGACCGCTGGTACTGGCTGGCAACGGCGTCCACACAGCAGAAGCATCCGAGGAGTTGACCCGTTTGGCCGAGATCGCGGGAGCGGCCGTATGCACCACACCGGGTGCGCGCGGAGCCATCTCCGAGCGACACCCCCACGCTGTGGGGATGGCCAACGCCTTACTGTCGCCGGTCATGCAGGAGGCCGATGTGGTGCTGGCCGTCGGTACTGGCATCGGTGAGGTCGTCGGCTACGGACAGCCTCCCGCCTGGGCCGGACCCGCGGTCCAGCGCCTCATCCACCTCGATCGTGATCCATTGGTCATCGGGGTAAACCGGCCCGTCGACGTCGCTCTCGTCGGTGATGTCCGCGAGGGCTTGATCGCCCTTACGAAGGCGCTTGCTACATCGGACACCCGCAATGACGGCGACTGGGCCCGCGAGCGGGCAGTGGGAAGCCAACAGGTGATGAACATGATGGTGGACGCCGGACTCGAGCTCGACGGGTCACCCGTCCACCCGGCACGACTCGCTGCGGAGTTCGCCCGGTACTTGCCCGAAGACGCGCTCGTCTGTTTGGACGGCGGGAACTCCGCTCTGTGGGCGCACCTGGCCCTGATCGTCACCCGGCCCCGGTCACTGTTGTGGACGGGGCACTTCGGTCACCTCGGCACCGGTATCCCGTACGCGATAGGGGCCAAGCTGGCACGCCCTGATCGCCCCGTGTTCCTGTTCAGTGGGGACGGGGCCTTCGGGTTCAACCTTCAGGAGCTCGAGACAGCCTCGCGGGTCGATGCGGCCATCGTTGCTGTCGTGAACTGCGATTATGCCTGGGCCATGGAGGAACAGGGAATGCTCGATGAGGTGGGACGCACGATCGGCGTTCACACGTCGGTTGTGCGCTATGACCTCGTCGCAGAGGGTCTCGGCTGCCACGGTGAGTTGGTGGACTCGCCTGAGGGGATCGTGCCCGCCCTCCGACGAGCAAGCGCCTCGGGTCGGCCAGCCGTCGTTCAGGTGGTGGCTGACCACGCGATGAACGTCAATCCCCCCGGTATGAGTGAGTTCCTCGAAATGTACAACGCGGCCACGACGTGATGGTCCGTCCGGCACGTCCCGGCATCTCTCACCCAAGCGATCCCGTCCTAGCGGAGTGCTTGCGCCCTGGCCCTTCATGTCAAGGACAGCACAAAGACACGATCACTCAATCAGTGGTCTGCCAGCGCTTCAGTGCCGATCGCATCCCCGAGTTCTTCGAGTGCAGCATGTAGTGCGTCGACGATCAGCCAGGGGTCGGGAACGCTGACCGGAGAACCGAGCAGGGAGACACCCAGCGTTTGTTCGTAGCTCCAGGCAGTGATGTTGAGGCCGATCCCTTCGAGGATGGGACCCACCGAGTAGAGAGCCTCGAGCCGGATGGGACCGAAAAAGATCCGCTCCCGCGGTCCGGCGACGTTGGACAGCACAACGTTGAGAGGTGGGTGGACCCGGTTCGCAATGTGGGACCGGGTCCAGAGTCGCACGGCCGAATGGTAAATCTGTGGCGGCACAAAATCGGCGCGCTGCTCAAAGAGATCGTGGCCGAGCACACTGCGAACTTCCTTGGAAGCTGCCGTCATGCTCCGGATATGTTCGAGGCGCTGGACTGGGTCGGCGATGTCGGTCCCGATGCTCACATAGAGGTTGTCGACTCGGTTGCCCGACATGCGGGCTACATTCGGGTCGGTCGAGACCGGGACACTGGCGACCAGGGGGCGTGCCGGTAGTTCACCGCGGTCCAACAGATAGCGTCGCAGCGCCCCTGCGCACACGCAGAGGTAGACATCGTTGAGAGTGGTGCCCGCGGTGCGCCGGATGGACTTGAGATCCTCGAGTGGGAGCTCGGTCATTGCAAAGGTGCGCTCGGAGGTGAGAGACACGTTGAACGATGTCTTGGGTATGTGGTGAAGAGGAAGAGGAGGCTTGACCGCGAAGCTACGACGCCTCGCTTCCGACGCTCGGCCCTGTCGCGCCGATTGCACCACAAACCGCGGCAGGCCCTTCCACCGGAGGACATGGTCGTGTGCCGCCATCCTCAGTAGTTCGCGACGCGTCGGGAGCGGCTCTGGACGCCACGCATCCACATCGGGTTTCCCTGACGGCTCGACGCCGGCGCCTTGCACCACGTTCTGGAGCAGGGCCACGACGGCGGACCCGTCGGCCACCGCATGGTGGATCTTCGCCACAACCGCGATGCGGCCGCCGTCGAGCCCCTCCACGACCAGCAAATCCCACAGGGGCCGATCGCGCGCCAGTGGGATGCCCGCGAAATCAGCCACGACGGCGGCGAGCTCGCGATCACCCGCCGTGCCGACGAGCACCCGGCGGCTGATGTGACGCTTCAGGTTGAACTCAGGGTCTTCCACCCACACGGGATGACCCAGTCCCCACGGGACCGGCACGACCCGGCGGCGGAACGGCGGAAGCCGGCAAAGTTGGTCCGCGAGGATCTCGGTCAGGGCGTCGTAGGAGAACTCGCCCTTCAGGGTAGAAACGTCGGCCACGACGACCTTCACCGTGTGCATGTGGGCCGTCGGTGTCTCCGAATAGAGGAATTTCGCGTCCAGCCCGGTCATCGTTTCCATGAGTCAGCCCTCGGAACTTGGGGAACCGCTGGTCGAGACCTGACGCAACGAACTGACGAGAAAGTCGGCCACCTGTTTGGACCACAAGTAGCCCACGTGGCCCCCCGAATACCACGAGATGCGGGGCTGATCCCAGTGCGCCCAGAGGCGTTGTGCCTGATCCGGAAAGGCCAGCCGGTCGCCGTAGCCGGCGAAGATGAACCGGCCGCGCCTGGGCACCTTGGCCTCAAAGGACAGAGGCGACACCACTCGGTAGACGTTCTCGGCCGGGCCGCCCATGATCTTGTGCTCGATCGATCGGGCACGGATGTCGTGAGGACTGTGCCGGTGGAACAGGCCTGGGAAATCCGATACCGGGATGCCCGCCACCACGCCGTCGATGCCTTGCTCCAGACCGGCGAGGAGCGAAACGGCGTACGCGCCTAGTGAGACGCCGTACAGGCTGATCGATGTGGCTCCTTGCTGACGGATGAGGGTGATGAGGCGCCGGATGTCCCACACGGCCTGCGTCATGCCGTGCACGGCGTTCATCAGCTCGAAGGAGAGGAACGGCTCCCCACTCACCAGGGTGACCCGGCGCGGCCCATGGAGCGGCAGCGCCGGGAGGGCCACGTTCATCCCAAGCTCGTGGTGGAGCCGGTTCATCTGGAGCCCCTGAAAATCCATGAACGGGAACCCCATGCAGAAGCCGTGCACGGCGATCACCCAGGGCCGGGGGCCGCCGGGGTGGCGCACGATGACGGCCGAGGCGGTCCGGTTCGGTTCGAACGCCATCCACCGGTCGGCTCCGGGCTCGCCGGGATAGGGGACGAACCCGCTGTCCCAGTCCCACCGGTCGTAGCTCAGCCCCGTGGCCCATCCCCGGCTCGTCGTCACGTCGGGTTCGAAGAGCGGCGGCGGGGCGCGGTGATAGGAGTCGGGCTCCGCGATCCAACCTTCCCTTGCGTACAAGGATTCGGCCGCGGCGAGCTCGCTCGACACCCTCGCGTAGTCCCCGGGCAGCGGGAATCTGCGGGGCGTCATGGCCATGGCCAGCAGCGCCTCGTCCATCGCCACCTGAGCCGCAAGGCCGAGCGACAGGTGCGGCGCCGGCACTGAGTCGCTCACTTCCCCGCTCAGCAAGGCCGAACCGATGTAGTGCAGCGTCCGGGGCAGGGCGCGGGTCGCCCGGGCGAGCGCTCGCCGGTTCAAGAACCCGGCAACGGCTCGGAAGAGCCCGGTCATCCGATCGATCCCGGGCACCGAGATACCCGGCTCCACGCTCTCCGAGATGCTCTTCGTAGGAGGGACTCCGCTCGGGGGGTCTATCAAGTCGCCTGCGGGATCATGCGCAACCTCCCCCACCCGGCCTCCTTGCGTACCGTGGCGGCCCGCCCCCGGACAGAGGGCACGGCCGACTGTGATATTACGTCTGGCATTCTGATCAACAGTAGGGCCAGAAGGCCCGGGTCGGGACCAGGGAGCACTGTGGAGTTCAACCTTGCCGATCTTTTCGAGAGCGTGGTCGACCAGGTCGGGGATCAGACGGCGATGGTGTCCGGCTCCCGGAGGCTGAGTTACACCGACCTGGAGCGGCGGGCCAACCGCCTCGCCCACCACCTGGAGGGCGCCGGCGTCGGTCCCCGTGACACGGTGGGGCTGCAGCTGCTCAACGGCACCGAATACATCGAGAGCATGCTGGCGTGCTTCAAGATCCGTGCCGTGCCGGTCAACATCAACTACCGCTACCTCGCTGGCGAGTTGGAGTACCTGTACAGTGACGCCGCGCTGGTGGGCCTCGTCTTTCATGGCCACTTCGCCCCGGCGGTGAAGGGTGCTCTGGGCGCCATGCCCGAGACCAGAGCCGTGCTGGAGGTCTGTGGGCCGGTCGGTCACCGCCCGACCGTGGGTGAGGACTATGAGAGTGCCCTCGCATCAGCGCCCGACACCCGCGAGTTCCCCCCGCGCCGCGGCGACGATCTCTACTGCGTCTACACGGGCGGCACGACCGGCATGCCCAAGGGCGTGCTCTGGCGACACGACGACATCTTCTTCGCGGCCATGGGTGGCGGTGACCCGCTGTCCTTGGGCAACCACATCGCCACCCCTGGCGAGCTTGCTACGCGGCTCTTGCATCCGGGCATCACTGCGCTTGCCGTACCTCCGTTCATGCACGCGGCCGGGCACTGGTTGGCGTTCTCCACGCTGTTTGGGGGCGGGACAGTCGTGACGACCGGAGGGGGGGTCTTCGACGCCACCGAGGTCTGGCGTCTGGTGGAAGCGGAGCGGGTCAACGCGATCGCCGTGGTGGGCGACGCCATGGTCCGGCCGCTGCTCGACGTGCTGGCCGCGCAACCCGATCGCTACGACCTCTCATCGCTGATGGCCGTGGGTTCCGGGGGAGCGGTGCTCTCGCCGTCCACCAAGGCACAGCTGGCCGAGCTCCTCCCCGGGCGGATCGTCGCCGACCGATTCGGGTCTTCGGAGACCGGCCAGGTCGGTGGTGAGATGCCTCCCGGGGACCCGTTCGGGCCGCCACGCCTGCGGGTTGACGAGCGCACAGACGTGCTCGATGCCGATCTCCAACCTGTCCCACCCGGTTCGGGGGTGATCGGACACCTCGCCAGGGGCGGCCACGTCCCCATCGGCTACCTAGGCGATCCGCTCGAGTCCGCGGCCACTTTCGTGGAGGCAGGGGGCCAACGGTGGGCGCTCCCCGGTGACCTGGCGACGGTGAACGTCGACGGGAGCATCGTCGTCCTCGGGCGCGGTTCGCTCTGCATCAACACTGGCGGGGAGAAGGTCTTCCCCGATGAGGTGGAGGCCGCGCTGAAGGACGAACCCGAAGTCCGCGACGCCATCGTTGTCGGCGCGCCCGACCCTCGCTTCGGTGAGCGGGTAGTCGCCCTGGTACTGCCCCAAAGCGGGCACGAGATCGATCCCGAGACCGTCCGCCAGCACGTCCATGCGAAGCTGAGCGGCTTCAAGGTGCCCCGAGAGGTCATCGTCGTCGATGACTTCGTTCGTTCACCCAGTGGAAAACCGGATTACCCCTGGGCCCGAGCGGTCGCCGAAGCGGCGTTACGAGACCAGAACGAGGATTGAGAAAACCGACTAACCGAGAATCGGAAAGCGGCGTTCAGCCGCCAATCGATCGAGCGTCGTCTGCATCGTCTCGGTGAGCTCCTGGTAGCAATGGCGAACAATCAGTTCGTCCTCAGCAGCCTCAGGCGCGTACCGCGACGACCAGTCAATCGGAGGGCCCAGCTCCACGGTGATCTTGGCAGGAAGAGGCCACGTGGGAATGCCTCCTGGAACGACACCAAAGGGGGGTCCCAGCACCAGGGGCATCACTTTGATGCGGAACATGCGGTCGAGCCCAAGCCACTTTGCGACGCGCTCCCCTCGGCCGAGGACGATCAGCGTCTCGTGGGCGCCGACGGAGACGGCAGGGACCACGGGGACCCTTGCTCGCAATGCGAGACGAACGACCCCGACGCGACCGCCGAACTCGATGCGGTTTCGCTCCCACCAGGGTCGAAATACCTCTGAGTCACCACCCGGGTAGTCGATCAGGATCCCTCCGCTGCGAAGGATTGCCTCCGCTTCGGCTGGCCCGGCTTCGACAGCTCCAGCTCGCTTCATGACGGGACCGACCCCTGGAAGCCCCAGGAAGAAGGAGTGGAAGAGTGCGTAGACAGGCTCGTCTTCGCCCCGCTCACGCCACCACGCGGTCAGCAGGACCGGTAGATCCGGGGGTGTCTGGCCACCGGAATGGTTCCCAACCACAAGGAAGGGTCCGCGTTGGGGTAAGCGCTCAAACCCTCTGACCTCTGGCCGGAAGTAGGACGCGTAGCGTTCCAGGATTGGTCGAGCGGCACGAAGGAACTCTGGGTCACGGGTAGACCCCGCCGGGGCAGCTGTGGCTTTGCGGCTGTCCACCATTCCTCAACTATGCACGTGATCGGGGTCGATGTCGGGACGAACCTGGCGCATGCGACGTGCATCGCTTGCACCGAGGGATGACCAAACACAAGACACGCGTGCGCTCATCAGCCGGTGGGCAGGCCCTTCACGCGCTGAGATGGGTATGAACTTGGTGGGAAGGGGAGAATTTGAACCTCCGGCCTCGCCAAGAACTTGTCAACATATGACAAAGTTGCTTAGGGGGTGGAGCATGATCCTCACCGCGCCGGAATCAGCTTGGGATCGGCAACGAAAGGTCCGCATGAGCACCTTGGAGTCAATTGCTCTGGAGCTTTTCGCCGAGAGGGGACTGGGCAGATCAAACAGGGGCCCGATGGCGCTCCCCTGGTAAGCGAACATATGTTCGACTAACTTGCCATGTGTGGAACTTCCGCCAGTCAGGCGGGCGACGATCCTGCATGCCGATCTCGATGCCTTCTACGCGTCGGTTGAGCAACTGTTGGACCCTTCACTGCGGAACCGGCCCATTGCCGTAGGCGGCAGTGTGGTGCTGGCGGCATCTTATGAAGCTAGGAGCTACGGCGTCCGCGGCGGCATGCCCGGGTGGCGGGCCCGCCAGCTTTGCGGTGATCTCCTTTTCGTCCGTGGCCACTTCGGCCGCTACCAACAGTTCGGCGACGATGTCGTGTCTGTCTTTCATGACTTCACCCCTCGAGTCGAGCGGGTGTCGATAGATGAGGCATTCCTCGATGTTGCAGGCGCCGTCCACCTCTTCGGAGCACCGACTGAGATTGCGGCTGCCATCCGCCGGCGCGTACGCGACGAGATCGGTCTCCCTTTGTCGGTTGGCGTGGCCCGCACGAAGCACCTCGCCAAGGTGGCGTCACAGGTGGCCAAGCCTGACGGCCTCGTAGCCGTGGATCCGGGCGATGAGAGCGACTTTCTCGACCCCCTTTCAATCGGGCTGATATGGGGCGTCGGACCCACGACAGAACGGCGCCTCCAGCAGGCCGGGATCTATACCATCGGGCAACTGGCCAAGGCTGGCAGCCCGATCCTGGGTAGCCTGCTCGGCCGGGCAGCCGGGGCAAAACTGGCCGCTCTCTCGGCCAACGTCGACGAGCGGGCAGTGGAGACACCGGCCCGGTCGAAGTCCATGGGTGCCCAGGCCGCCCTCGGACGGCGGGATGCAACTCCAGGGCTCATCCGAGAGACGCTCGGCTACCTGGCTGACAGAGTTGCCGGCCGCCTGCGAAAGGCAACCCTGGCCGGTCATACAGTGACCGTACGGGTCCGCTTCTCTCACCTGCGCTCTGTGACCCGGTCTGTCACGTTGTCCGTTGCGACCTCGACCACGCTGACGCTGACTGAGGTGGCTGAAAGGCTCGCCCACTCAGCCATCCTCGACAACGAACGAGAACGCGAAATCACGCTCATCGCTGTTTCGGTCTCCAACTTGCGCCCAGACCATTCCTTGCAGCTCGAGCTACCTCTCGATTCCCCCAATTGGCGGCGAAATGCGGGCCCCCGACCTGGGTCCGTCGTCGAAGCCTCCAGATGGGGAGTGGACCGGTCTGTCGATGCAATCCGGGACAAGTTCGGCCGGACTGCCATCGGCTACGCCACTGTCGCACTTTCCGCCGCCGAACGAGTTCCCGAGGAGTTCCGCGAACTGGCCGAGCGGAGGCAAGGTGGCAGCCACGCGTAAAGCCAAAGGGTCTGATCGATGGCTTCACTAGCGGCCGGCGTGACCACTGTCTGGTGGCAACGCGACGCCGCGGGCGCGGTGGGAGCCGCTGTCCTCCGCCCGCAGGACCGCGACCCGCACTGCCCTGTTGTCACTCAGCGCGTGGGACTTCCGAGTGGGCTCGACTAGGGGAGCTATCGACCGGTGCCGATCGCAGCCGCCGGGACGTCGGTGCTCGTGAATTGATACGAGCCGGCGCCGACTTCGACAACGGCGT
>Ga0116217_10005263_pt1 | contig 11421 bp, 10 predicted proteins | sample Sb_taG_6_FD_89697 | JGI IMG/M metagenome (GOLD analysis project Ga0116217, IMG submission 89697) | Peat soil microbial communities from Weissenstadt, Germany - Sb_50d_4_PS metaG | ecosystem: Environmental > Terrestrial > Soil > Wetlands > Peat | place: Germany: Weissenstadt | collected 2010-09-21 | reverse complement strand
CGCGCGCTCCCCGAACGCTGTCCCCAGCCAGCGTTACCGTCATTCGTCCGGGCGCTGTCCTACTCTGACACGGTCAACTCAGAACGTGTCCACGGAACGGGGGGCGGTCCAAACCGCCCAGTCTTGCCGCCTGAGCCGCCCCGCCGGATCACGCCGGCGAAACGGCGTAGCTTCGCGCCGCAGCCCGTCAAGGGCGCCGCTTCGCGGCTCGCTGCGCTCGGCCCTGTCGGGCCGCCCCTTGACTGGACCGCGGCCGCTTCGCTTTCTGGCAGCGAGAGGTTGCGCACGAGCGCAACCGCGCCGGGTTCAAACCCCCTCAGACCGGATAACCCCACAAGTGCCCGACCAAGCCACACACACCCGGAAGAGGAGGTGAGCACGCTCCCGAAGGCGTGAGCCGCCATCCCCCCACCGACGAGCTCAACAGTTACACCACTACATACGACTTGACTCCGGCCCGCCGCGGCGATCAGCGCATCGAGCATCTGTGCGTCGGTCGAGATCACCGCGGCTCTACGTGCCAGCCCAGCTCCCGGCACGCGGCGACCCAGCTTCCAAGCTTGCGGTTGACCACGGCGCTGTTCGGATAGCCCGCGGGGGGCTCGCGCAGATCGCTCGGTTTGGCTGGCGGCCCAACTCCCGCTCGAGCCCGCGGAGGGCCTCAAGGACGGTCGCTTTCGTCCACTTGTCTCGCTCGACGTTGGGCTCAAGCCCGGCGGCACGCAACCCCCTGCTCCACGACCCGAAGAGTTGCTGGACCGTGCCGGCGCTGGGGCGACCACGCGCCGCCCTCGCCCAGTCCTGGCGCACTGGGGCGCGCCCGCGGCGGGCGGCATCACGGCGCAACACCGCGAGCACGCGTTCCGGCGTCCAGACGCGATACTCACGCGTCACTCTCAGCCCCGCCGCGCGCAGCCCCGCGTTCCACGATCCGAAATGGGTCACCACCGCACCGACCCCGGGCACCCCCGAGGGGCGCACGCGCCACTCCTCCAGCCTTGGTGCTCGCCCCAGCCGGTCCACGTCGGCGCGCAGCGCTTCGATCACCTCGGCGTCGGTGTACCCGGCTGGCGTCACCGGCAGCCGCGCGCCGGCCATCGCCGCGTTCCACGACTCAAAGCAGGAGACCACGATCGCCGTGCTCGGCCACCGAGGAAACTCGCGCGCCCAGCGCCCCCGCGCGTGCCGGCCGCCCAGCCACATCTCACTCGATGGCGGCTGGCCCTCGAGCTCGGCCCAGCTGCGTAGGGCGGCGATCACCCGCCGCCGATCCCACCGCTGCCCACGGGCTAAGGCGATCCGTGCGGCCTCTTCGCGGGCGCACTCGCCGCAGCGTGTGGCTTTGATCACCCAGTTACGCCCGCAATCGCAGCGACAAGCGCGCAGGTACCTGCGGGCCGTGTCCTCCGCTACCTCAAGCTCACCGGCGATCGTCGGGATCGGGATCCCCACCGCGTGCATCCGCCGCGCTGCGTCGACCCGTTCGTTAAGCGACAGCTCAAATGGCGCGCGGCCGCCGGGCAACCCTGCCGCCAACAACGCTGCCCGCCACGTGCCGTGATAGCGCGCCACCGTCTTGGCCTCCGGCCAGCGCGGATACTCGCGCGCCCACCGCTCCTGTTGCCCCGACACGCCCCGCTCGCGGACCTTGGACGGCGACCACTCGTACATCGCCGGCGGACGCCCTACCAGCGTTGTCCAGTCATGCAGCGCCTCGAGCACCCGCGCGGGATCCCAGGTCCTGCGGGGCACCGAGCGCTCAGCGACAGGCACCCGTAGGTGCCCGCAAGCTCACGATCAGGCGTCCGCCGAGGCATCTACAGCATCACATCCTCGCCATGCCTCGGTCATTTTGTCGACGGCTCCGGTCTGATTCGCGATACCACCGTCAGAGCCGCCGCAGGACGACCTACCCGCGCTGACTCCAATCACGGGCCGCAGGATGACAGCACAGCGGACCAGGACGCTCGTGACTCCTCTCGGTGACCGTTTCACGGAGTTCGATGTTCCCACCGACGGGTCAGCATGATCCCGGTGGGCAGGGCGACGACCGACGGAAGGACCGTGAGGCGCTTCCCAACGGCGAGGGCCCGAGGCCGCGCGAGACCGCCAACGCGCGGGCGGCGTCGCGCACGCTTCGAAATCCTCCACGTTGCGCCATTCGTTCCATCGTGCGGGCGAACCCCGCCGTGATTCCCGCCGGCGTCCGGCGCAGACCCGCCCGCACCGGGCCTAGACGCCGGCGCGAACGCGCCGCTTGCTCGGAATGCAGAAGGATGCCTCTGGACGGTCCGTCCTTATGCAGTTCGTCCGCACCAGTAGTGAGCCCGCGGCCGTCCTGAGCTTGTGCAGCTCCTGTCGGAGCGGCAGCCGACCGGAGCGACATCGGTCGTCCGAAGCGGGCGCGAGATCAGTGCCCAGGGTGGCTGCTGATCGCCGAGGAGAAGCAGGCGCCGGCAACCTGCCATTGGCAGACGAGATGGTGGTTCCGCGTCGTCAGGCTCAGTAGTTGACATCTGCGCGGCCGCGGCGTCCGAGCTGGTGGTTGAGGGTGCTCGCGGCAGCGAGGCGTCAGAATCGGGCAAGGTGCGTTCTCTGTTGGGGTTACCGTTGCGCGAACGACTCCCGACGCTAGGCCTGCCTGAGGGGCGGCAATGTGGGCTCGATCATTCTGCTTGCGCTAGCCGCGGCCGTGTATCCGCAATTGCTTGCGGTGGTCGTGATCATCCTGACGCGCCCGAATCCGCAGCGGCTCCTGTGGGCCTGCTATCTCGCCAGTTTGCTCGTGAGCGTCGGCAGCAGCGTCCTGATCTTCGCGGTCTTCCAGTCGCGCGGGAGCGTCGCCGGCACAAGTTCTCATCGGCTCGGGCCGGCGGCCTATCTCGCGGTTGGCGCGATCGCGGTGTTGGTCGCGGTCCTGATGGCGACTCGCCGTGGGCGAGGGCTCTTCGATCGGGACGGACCAGCGTTGGATCGAGGAGAGCGGCGCCCACGACCGGACTCGGCCGCCGCGGCGAGGACGCGTGCTCGAGCGGAGCGGGCGCTCAGCGAAGGTTCGGTCGTGGTCGCTTGCCTGGTCGGCGCAGTGTTGGCCGTTCCCGGCCCGTTCGACCTCGTCGCTCTAGGGCGCCTCGCGAGAGGCGCGTATGGGGTGGTCACGGTTGCGGGTGTGATGGTCGTTTTCGCGTTGATCAAGTTCATCCTGATCGAGGTACCGATTGCGGGGTACACGATCGACCGCGATCGGACTGCGGCCACGGTCAGTCGCTTCTCCGGTTGGATGCAGACGAACAAGCTCGCCGGCGTCGCCGCGATCGTCGGCCTGTTCGGGATCGCGCTGATCGGCAGAGGCATTTCGGGACTCGGCTGAACCGTGGGCAGTCCCACCGTGACCAGTCGTTGCAACTGATGGTCTGTGCGAGATCTCGGGTTCACTGATCGCCTTCGCCACGAGAGGGCGGCTGATGCCTTTTGCGGATCCGATCGATGTGATCGCGCAGCGTCTGCCAGCGCGCGCGCGCCTCGCGGATGGAGGTGTCCCACTCGCGCCGAACCTCGTCGTCGGCCGGTCGCTCCCCGGCGCGAATCCGGTTGAGCTCGTCGAGCACCTCGCGTCCGAGCGCGGCGGACGCGACCAGGGCAACCATGAAGCCAAACAGCGCCGAGATCATCGCGAACACCGCCCCGATCGCCCCGTAGCGACTCGCGTACGAGCTGAACAGGTGCGGCACATACACGGCCGCGCCGGCGAAGTAGACGGCAAGAGCTAGGGTCGCGACGATCGCGAACGGGGCGAGACTTCTCAGCTCGATTCGCTTGGCGCTCAGCACACGGCCGCTCCAGGCGAGGAAGATCGCGGTCACAGGGGTGAGCAGCAGGTTCGCCCCGACCTGTACGCGACTGCTGCCGATTTCGCGGTGCGCGACGCCGCTGATCACCAGGTAGGCGATGAGCCCAGCGATCCACAGCAGGTCGTTGAACGAGTTGCGCACGCTCAGCGGCTGCAGCTCCCACGCGCGTTCGAACAGCCGCTGTACGGCCCGGGCGAAGCTGAGTATGGCGATGACGAGCAGCACGGCGCCGATCAGGCCTACGTCGGTGTTGGTCGCGGTCGAGGGCGCGAGCGCGTCCCTGACCGCCTCGGCGCCCCCGCCGGTGAGGGCATACCGATTGATCAACCATTGGGCCACGCCTTCGGCCTGGACGTGCGGTAGAACCGCGCCCGCCAGGACCGCGAGCGGGATCAGGGCGGTGAGCGCGCTCGAGGCCAGCGCCATCGCCCGATCGAAGCCGGCGATGAGCTGAAAGCGATTCAGGACGCGCAACACGAAGGCTGGGCGCAGCCAGAAGGTCAGCGTCCGCACGACCCGCTCGCGGTCGACCGGGACCCGCGTCGTCAACTCAGAGCCCTTGGGCGGCGCCTCAGACATCGCGCCCAATGATCTCGTCGACCCGGATACTCACGTTCACCGTTGTGCCGGCCGCGAGATCAGTAGGTCCAGCCCGAGCCCCAGCGGGAACACGAACGGCTTCGAGACGCTCATGATCGCAAACTCGTGGTTGGCGTCCCCAGCCGCAAACATCGCGCCAGAGGTTCCGGCCACGCACACGCCAAGGAGGTCAGCGGGAACGCTCGCCAACGCGGGATATGCGTGCGAGAAATCGCCGTCGCGATTTTGCCCGACAACCGAAGCGCGCCTCGCGCAGCAAGCTCTCCACAAGGCCGGGCCCCGGCCGCTCACCAGTCGAGACAAAGACGTCGCCCGCGGGACCATCGACTGCACTCGACACATCAACCCTCCGGCACGCCAGTCTACGAACGCGCGCCTCCCGGACGCCAACCCAGATGGTCGCACGACCGCCGTTGCGGGTGCGATCCGGCCGCAACCTTACGCCCCCGACCTGACCGAATGCCGGCGGCTCTCGGGTCTGAGCAATGGGAGAACTAACCTCGGCGGCGACGCCCACAATGCTGCTCCGCCCCGCGTTCCAGTAGCCAACGCACAGCGCGACGACGTGCTCGCTCTGGACGATCTGCAGGTGTGAGCCCGACGACGACTTCCGACGTTGCATTCGGATTGGCGCTGCGGAAGTGGAGGTCGAGCAGCCAGCCGCAGGTCCTCGCGTGGCTTCGCCGGTCAGCGTTCGCGCTGCGCGGTTGGTCGGGCGACGGCCGGTCGCCCGAGTACCTGGTCCTACCGCCCGCCGTCCCTACGCGATCACGTCGTCGGGGCATCGCCCACTCCTGCTGGGTGATGGAGGCACGACCTCGTTGGGGCGGCGCCAGGGGATTCTGCTTGCTCGTTGGCGGTTAGCACCGCGTCGTCGCGGAGTTGCGGTTGGTCGCCATAGCAGTGGTGCGCTCCGGGGCGGTCCGAAGCGCCAAAGCGATCCCGGCCGGATGTTCGGTTTCGGCGCGACGTGGGGGGAGCGCCGAACACAACGACATCCACGTTCACGCTCGCATAGCGCGGGTTGGCTGCGCTAGATCTCGATGCTCTCTCCGAGTTCGAGCGTCGTTACTCGGTTGCTTGTCGAATGCAGTCGGTTGAGTGCGTCTGGGACCGGCTCGTAGAGTCCGGGCAATGCATAGCCGTCATAGTGGATCGGCACGAGCTGGTCGGCTTGGAGCAGCTCGGCGGCCAGCGCCGCTTGCTCGGGGTCCATGGCCGCCGCCAACGGGCTCGCGGGTTGGCGGTGCGGCAGGGAGACGCGGGCTCCGTTGATTGGTGCGAGCACTGCGTTGGGTGCTCCGAAGCGCTCGGTGATGCGCCACCACCAGCCGTGGAACATCGTGTCGCCGAGGTGCAGGACACGCTTGCCGCCAGCCTCGATCAGCCACGACACTTGTGGGTCTCCGGTCCCGTCCACGGCTGGCAGGCCGGTGACTGTGAATGGACCGATGGTCATGCTTGTCCATGGCGCGGTCGGTCTGCGTCTGAGCTCGGCCGCTGTTAGCTCATGATCGGCTTGGGCGATCGCGAGCTGCTCAGTGCGGCTACCGCCGTAGCCGTGTGGTTCGTACACCGACGCGTCGGTGGACAGCGCCGCCGTGAGCGCTGTGGCGTCAGCGTGGTCGCGGTGCAGGTGCGTGAGAAGCCCCGCCAGCGCGCCCGCCCTTGGCGAGATGACCTCGGGCCGCGGCATGGCCGCTGCTCTCTCGCCAAGCCAGGCGAACACCGCGCCAGCGTCCACGAGCGGGTCGACCACGATGCGCTCGCCCCGCTCCTCGATCTCGACGCCAGCCCAACCGAGCCACCGGACCCTCATCTGCCATCCCTCCTCAGCCTTTACCGAACGATCGTCCGCAATATATACGAAACGGGCGTACGGTAACTTCGTCTTCGAGTTGCCTCGCCGCTCCGCCAGCCAAGTAGCCGGTTCACGTGCCCAGACGCTCGATGCCGCCGTCGAGCTCGCGTCGGTCGTGGGGCTCGAAGGCCTCACGCTCGGCTGCCTGGCCGAGCGGCTCGACATGAGCAAGAGCGGACTCGTCGGCCGCTTCGGCTCCAAAGAGCAGCTCCAGATCGCCGCGCTCGAGCTCGCCGTCGACATCTTCCGTGACGCCGTCTACGAGCCCGCCGCCGCTCAACCAGCTGGCCTCCGGCGCCTAAACGCGATCTGCGATGCCTGGATCGCCTACCTTGGCGAACCACCATTCCCCGGGGGCTGCTTCCTCACCACCGCGTCGGTCGAGTTCGACGCCCGCCCCGGCCCCGTCAACGAAGTAGTCCAGAACGTCATGAACCGGTGGCTGCGCGTGCTCGAGCGGGAGGCGAAAATCGCGATCAAGAACGGAGAGCTCGCCCAAGCCACCGACGCCAAAGACATCGCGTTCACCATCAACGCCTTGGCCGTCGGAGCGAACTGCCACTACCAGCTCCACCGCGATCCCCACGCACTGAAGCGCGCGCGCCGCGCCATGACCCTCGTGCTCAACATCCGCTGATCCCAACTGCTCTGGTAACCAAGCACGACCGCACGCGGGACCGCAGTCCCGAGCAAGAAACCCTCAAGAGCGCTTGCTGCAGACACCCGAAGGAGAGGGAAAGCACGACCCAAGCCACTCAACAGCGACGCCCTGCATTTCGCCCCAATTTCAGGCTCGGCAGGACCGAGCGCAGCGAAGCCGCCTAGCGGCATCCCTTGACGGCGATCGGTGAGCGCGCGCCACCCTTCCGCCAAGGAGGAACTTGACATAGGTCAGCCTTCGCCAGCGTGATGCTCGGTTTCAGCGCGAGGCGGGACGAGGAACTGCGGCGTCGAGGTGCGCGGGTAGCCGCACAGGGAGGGTTCCGAGTGTTCCCGCTCACCGAGCGCGTGCGTTGGCTCCACTGCGGCGGGTCGGGCGTCGCATCGCGACCCGGGCCGCGTTGCTAGGGATCGAGCTGGTTTCTCGCTCGATCAGAGCGCGCAGCTCGGGCCCTTGCTCCGCGAGGCCAAGCACGACGAATCCGAGGCGTGCGTAGTACGAAGCGTTCCACGGCACATCGCGGAAAGTGGTCAGCGTCAACGCTGGCTGGTTCTCGGCGGCAGCGTCCGCGTCAACAGGGTCGATCAAGGCCGCCCCCACCCCGCGTCGTGCATGCGCGGGAGCGACGCTGACCTGCTCGATGTGGGCGCACCCATCGACAACGTCGCTGAGGAGGTAACCGACCGGGTGACCGGATGCGTCGACCGCGACCCACGCGTGTCCGGCCCTAACGAAAGATTCAAGCTCGGTGACCGACAGCGGCTCGTCAGCGGCGATCTCGGGCATGCCGATCGCGGCAAATGCACGGCCCGCGTCGCGTTCGATCTCGCGCAAGGTCTCGAGTTCATCGCGGCGCGCCCTCCGGATCTGATTCACCGTCCACCAACGTACAGCCCACAGCACGGACGATCCCGCGGCGAGTGATCCACACCAGCGCTGCTCAGACAAGCCCATACGGCGACCGCCGCGACGCCGCAGCGCAGTAACCGCCCCGTCGTCAAAGCGAGACGGACTACATCAGGAACGCGGAGGCCCGTTGGAGAACTTGCGGTAGGTCAAGGCCGCAGAGAGTGTCGGGTTGATCGACGGGGAGTTTCTGCGGCCGTCGCGACTGAAGGGCACCCAACCAACGCGAAGTCACGCGGCTGACCGCTTCGTGGTGCTCTTAGGCAGCTGGCGTCTATGTGTGCAGCGGCGGCACCCGCGTGCGGCGCGCGTAATGCGACCTCGCTCTACCAACCAACCAGACCGGCCCGGCCATGATTAGCGCGATACCGACGATAAACAAGATGACAAGGGCAGCACGCCCCAGCGCGATGCCAACGAGGAGCAGCACCGGCGCCATCAGCACAACGGCAAAATCGTAAATAGGACTTTCATGGCGAACTCCCTTCTTTACGGTTCGCAATCACCAAAGCTAGATCGAGATGACTGGCTAGCCATCCGCTTAAGCGCGTAGTCGTGCAGCACTTGACTACGGGTAAAGAGCCCGCTCCTCGCCTCGGCGCGAAGTGCTGGACTGATCGAGCTGCGACAGCGAAGGCCGAGCGTCTGGTCAGGTCAGGAGCCGGCGCGAAACCCGGCCGCCAGCCATTTCAGACTCACGTGGCGGGAATCTGACACGCCCCAGGAGAGCACGCCCACGCTCGCGGCGGCGAGCAGCACCGCTGGCCACGGACCGATGATGAGACCGATCACGTGCGAGCGCGCGAAGGGGGCCAAGCCGGCGATCGTCAGTAGCGTTGCCGGCCTGCGACCATCTCTGCGCAACCACGTCGCGATACAGACCGGCCCGCACCCCGCGAGCACGAGCCCGCCCAACGGACGCGAGCCGGTGGCGACCGCCACCGCGTAGCCGGCGATTAGCCCGGCGGCGGCTAGCGGAGCGGTCGCGAAGCGCGGTCTCACGTCCAGGATTGTCCGCAACCCAGTGTGGGAACCCGTGCAGCCGCTTGTCGATCGAAGCGGAAGCCGGTTCGCGTGCATGGACAGCGACTCGAGAGGCGTAGAGTTGTCAGAGTGGCTGAGCCGGGCGCGTATGCGTCGATCCGACGGTCAAGGCGGCCGTCGCATCTCACGCGCTGCGGATGGTTTTGGGCATGGGCAGCGGTCGGAGGCATCGGCGCACTTGGGCTGATCTCTCTCGGCCCGATCGCGTTGGTCCCTGCTGCGATCGCAGGAGCCGCGATGGCACCATGTCGCAACAGCGAACAATCGCTGTTCGGCCTGCTCGCTGGAGCCGGGCTGCTATCGCTGTTCGTGGCGTACGTGCAGCGCGATGGACCGGGCACCATCTGCTGGCACACGGCAACATCGGCTGGATGCGATCAGCACCTCAACCCCATTCCGTGGCTTGTCGCCGGCGTGCTCTTGATCGTGGCTGCCGTGGTCAGTCAGATGCGCCCCGGCGGCTGACGAGCGCAGAAGTACGGCGGGTCGCTTCCCCTCGTCGATCGAAGGAGCAGCGTCCCGCGTGGGATCCGGTGGTGGTCAGGGTGCTGCTGGTTCGTGATTGCAGAAGTCAGCGGCGCGGGCCGCCCGCGCCGCCGGGACGACTCAGGCGTGCAAGCGGCAGATTGGCCGCGGTCGCCCGCTGGTGGGGTCGCTCGACGATGGTGCGCCAGGTGGTCCCAGGCCTGGCGTGGCCGTCGGCCGTTGGCGGGCGCCCAGGACAACTTGAGGCGCCAGCGGCCGGCTGCGACCTGCCCTGAGATGAGCAGCTCCGAAGATGATCGACGGCGGACCCTGAGCCGCTTCGCGCCATTGCGGCCGGCGAGGCCGAACCCTTCATCTGCCTGGGGTGGGGGCAGGTTCGTTTCTCAGGGCCGCTGGCAGTTCGCGCCGCGTGGTGATATCGAGCTTGGCGTACACGCTGGTGAGGTGCTTTTCGATGGTTCCGGGGGTGAGGAAGAGCGCCTGGGCGACCTGGGCATTTGTCTTGCCGGTTGCGGCCATCTCGGCGATCCGTGTCTCGCTGGCGGTGAGTGCGTCCCGGCCTGTGACGGCGTCCCGGCGTGGCTTGGCGCCGGCGGCGCGCAGCTCGCCGCGGACGTGATCGGCGAGCCCGTCCGCGCGGCAGCGCAGGGTGAGATCGAGCGCCCGGCGCAGTGGTTCGCGCGCCGCGACGCGGTGATTCTGGCGCCGGAGCGTTGAGCCGAGGTCGCCGAGCGCTCGGGCGAGTTCGAGCCGGGCGGGCGTGTTCTCGAGCGCGGTGACCGCTGCCTGGAGGGCTGGGATCCTTTCGATGTCGTGGGTGGCGTGCGCTTTGGCGCGTAGCGCCATGCCGATGAAGCGTGGGGCGCCCCAGGTTTTCGCCCAGGCGAACTCGTCTTCGGCTGCTTGGCTTGCCTGGTCGGTGCGCCCGATCATGGTCAGCGCGATGGCGGAGGACGTCATGCCCGTAGCGAAGCGTGCTCTCCACGCTGGGGCGGCGCGGAAGGAGGCTTGCAGGCGCTCGAATTCGCTGACGGCCTGCTGGGGGTGGCCGGCGAGTGGCGCCGCGTGTGCGCGTGCGTAGCGAACCGTCCGTGCCAGCCGCTCGTCGGGCGCGAGAATCGAGATGTCGAGCTGATCGAGGACCTCGCGCGCTCGGGCAGGTTCGCCGCGGTCCGCGAGGATCTGGGCGAGGAGGGCGCCGGACATCATCCGCATCCAGAGCGATCCGCCCTCGGCCGCGATCGCGTAGGCGCTCTGGGCGTGCGCTTCGGCGCTGAGCAGATCGCCCGTGCGGTGGTCGATCTCAGCCTGGAGCCATGACGCTCGCCCGAAGCCGGCTTGCGACCCGGTCGCGCGGCTGTGGTCGAGCGCCTGCGCGACGACATCGGCGGCGTCGTCGAGGCGATCGGCCCGAACGAGCATCCACGGCGCGAGGAACCACGCGGACGCGGCGTCGAGCGCGCGCACGAGCACACCGCCCGCGAGCGCGCGATGCGCCAGCGCGACTGCCTCCTGTGCCGTATCTGCCACCGAGGACGCCGCAGCCAAGGCCAACCCGGCGACCCACTGTTCCCCTCCCGCGACGACGGACCACTCACCCGGGACGCGATCAAACGCCGCCTCGCCGAACACGTCGCCACCGCGCAGCGAAGCTGCCCGACCCTGCGCAGCAAACGCGTGACCATGCACGTCCTGCGTCACACCGCGGCGATGATGCTGCTAAGCGCCGGCATCGACACGGCGACGATTGCGTTGTGGCTCGGACATGAGCAAGAGCGAACCGCGTGCGTCTACCTGCACGCCCATCTCCGGCTCAAACAACGTGTGCTCGACCAGGCCACACCCCCAAACGGTCGCCCAGGACGCTACCGCGCCCCGGACAGCCTGCCCGCGTTCCTCGACAGCCTTTGACCCGCGCGATTATGCCGACCTCCCGACGGCGAGCCACCACGATCTTCTCGGTTCCAGCCCGGAAGTCGGCATGCCAACGAAATGGGCATAAAAAGGGTCAT
>Ga0116217_10005261_pt1 | contig 11423 bp, 6 predicted proteins | sample Sb_taG_6_FD_89697 | JGI IMG/M metagenome (GOLD analysis project Ga0116217, IMG submission 89697) | Peat soil microbial communities from Weissenstadt, Germany - Sb_50d_4_PS metaG | ecosystem: Environmental > Terrestrial > Soil > Wetlands > Peat | place: Germany: Weissenstadt | collected 2010-09-21 | reverse complement strand
CCTCCAACTGCTTCAGCGCCCCGATCATCTCCGCTTCCGTGTGCCTGCTCTTCGACATACCCCTTCCCCTTTCCTTCGTCCGAAATCATACTCGGACTTGTTCGGAAAGCGGGGAGCAGGTCAAACCCGTCAACGCAAGCAGTCGCCCCACGCACCAATTTTCAGCTCTAAGGGTGCACGGTCTGGGTTACCGACGCCGAACTCTCGGCGATGTTCGAGTCTCCGAAATAAGTTGCGGTGACGGTGGTCGAGCCGACCGCCAGTGTGGAGGTAGTGAGCTTGGCCTTTCCGCTACTGAGTTGCGCCGTCCCTAGCACTACTTTTCCCGCCGCGAACGTTACCGGCCCCGTTGGCTTGACCGTGGGCGAAGTGATGGTGGCAGTGAACGTGACTGCCTGGCCTGAGGCCGACGGATTCGGCGACGAGGTGAGCGTGGCGGAACTGGTGGCTTGTGTCACCACCTGGTTTACCACTGGAGACGTGCTGTTGAGGTTGCTGGCGTCTCCCAAATACTCCGCCGTCACCGGATAAGAGCCCGCGCTGAGGTTGGACCTTGTTAGCGTAGCCACACCGCTACCGTTCAATGGGGCACTACCGATCGTGTGGGTTCCCCAAGCAAACTTCACCGTTCCCGTTGGTGGGACGCTGCCCGATGTGGTAACGGTTGCCGTCCAGGTGACCTCTTGTCCATAGAGGGACGGATTAAGATTCGAGACCAGCATCGTAGCCGTGGCGTCGCGCTTAACAACCTGCACCACCGTCGCTGAACTCGGAGAGAAAGTATTATCCCCGACATAGGTAGCCTTTATAGTGTGAGTCTTGTTGGTAAGAGCGGACGTAGTATAGCTGGCCGATCCTCCTGCCAATGCCACCGACCCTAGTAGCGTGGTTCCATCGTAGAAGCTCACAAGTTCGCCGTTTGGAATCGTGCCATAGTGCGAGGTCACCTTCGCGGTAAATGTTACCGGCTGGCCAATTGCTGAGGGTGACCCGGAAGTGGCCAGTGTTGTATTTGATGTGCCGGTGATGTATTCGGTCAGCGTGCCGGATACGCTGCCGGCGGCTTCATTCAACTCACCGGAGTAAGTAGCAGAGATCGAGTGAGAGGCAAGGTAATTGTAAGAAATACTGAATGCGGCATGGTTATTCGCGAGGGGAACTGTCCCAAGGTAGTCGATCCCATCCATGAATATGACCGCACCGTTTACGGTTCGTCCGGAAGGGGGAGTTAGCGTCGCCGTGTAGGTTACTGACTGATTCATCGGCGCTGGATTCATGCTCGCCACTAGCGAAGTGGTGGTGGGCGGGGCTCCATTGTTGTTCAGGAGAACCCCGACTCCTCCGTTGCCATCAGCTAAGATAACCATGTCCGGCCTGCCGTCGCCGTCGACATCTCCCACCACTACGAATCCGCCTCCTTGGCCAGTATCGTAAGTGACCACCGGCTGGAAGGTACCGTCGCCGTTGCCCAGAGACACACCCGCGCCGTTCGTGCTCAAGACGAGATCGGGCTTACCATCGCCGTTCACGTCGGAAACGGTGACTGAGCGAGGACCACCCAGGGGATCGAGTCCGCAGCCCGGCGAAGTCACGACCGGTTGAAAGGTTCCGTCGCCGTTCCCCAACAGCTCACCTACCGTACAAGAGGAGCTGTTAGCAACTAGAATGTCGGGCTTGCCGTCGCCATTGGTGTCTGCGACAGTCACGGAGACGGCTCGAAGTCCCCCCGAGTCATAGGCCTGGCCCCCGTAGAATGTACCGTCGCCGTTTCCCAGGAATACGACTACGTCGCCATCCCCGGGAGAGCAGTAGAACGAATTGCTGCTGCAGTTCGCTACGATCACATCGGGCTTGCCGTCCCCATTCACGTCGGCTACCGTCACCGACTCGGCACCCATTCCTCCCGAGTAGAAAGTCACGGCCGGCTGGAAAGTTCCATCACCATTTCCCAGCAGTACGCCTACCGAGCCGTATGAGCTACAGTTGCCACTGCAGTTGGCCACGATTAAGTCTGGCTTGCCGTCCCCGTTCACATCTCTCGCTACAACCGACTCCGCATACAGTCCGCCCGAAGGATAGGTCGCTACGGGCTGAAAGGTACCGTCGCCATTGCCCAGCAGGACACCGATTAAGCCGATTCCGGAACAGTTGAATTGGCTGCCGCAGTTGGCCACAATGAGGTCGGGGTTACCGTCGCCGTTGACGTCCGCGACCGCTATCGACTCGGCGGTGTTTCCACCCGAAGGATAAGTCACCACGGGCTGAAAGGTACCGTCGCCATTGCCCAGCAGCACACCGACTGAGCCGTTCCCGTAGCAACTCGAAGTGGGGCCGCAGTCGGCAACCAAGATGTCAAGCTTGCCGTCCCTATTCACGTCAGCCAACGTGACGGAGACCGCATATCCGCCGGAGCTATAGGTTACAGATGGTGCGTACAAGAAAAGAAGCGGTTTTGCCTGCGCTGACGCTGCGAGTGGGAGCAAAGCGGAAAATATTGCGATGAACAGAGCGCGGGTGCTGAGAACAGCAATCTTCATTCTGGGGAAGCGCCGCCTGGACATGGATGATCTCCTTCGGTGCCACAGCCGTTGGGCCGAAATCGCGCAGTACGGGAATCTCTTGGTAAGCTCCATCCCGCGGCCCAAGTGGAGGGCGGGAGGATCACAGCGGGAAGGCCAGTACGGGCGAAACTTAGCACTGAAGCGAATGACGGTCAATGCCCAAATTGTGGTGCGCGTGGTCAGCCATCCTCTGGAAGCGGCTTGCTCCGCCGCAACCGAGCGAAAAACCAAGTTGCGGCGCAATTGTGAATGCTTGGTGAATATTCAAGGACCGCCAGAGCCGCGTTCTATTGCCGAACCAGTGGTCCGCCTCTCAGAATCCCGGTGGACGCTCACCCACCACGGCGAAGGCGCGCTCCAGGGCCAGGCCGGCATTGACCATTGTGCCTTCTTCAAACAGGCGGCCGATCAGAGTTACGCCGTGGGGCACGCGGCGCGGCGGGTTGAAGGTGGGCATGGGATGCGCCGGGTCGGGCGCCCAATCGCTGCGGGCTTTCGCTACTTCGATGAATCCGGCGCGCAGCACTAACGCTGGATGTCCCGTGAAGTTTGTGATGGTCAGCATTTCGTCGCGCACCGAAGGGACCAGCAGCAGGTCCACTTGGGAGAAAAGTCGCGCCATCTCTTCCGCCACTTTGCGGCGCAAGCGGTCGGCCTGCACGAAATCGACTGCCGAGAGAAACCGGGCCTGGCGGAAAATGTTTGGCCATGCGTCGGGCACCTGGGCCTTGAGTTCCCTGAGCCCTCCACGGAGAGTGAGTTCGTCAAACGCCGCTGCGCCTTCGGCGAACAGGATCAGATTCAGCGAGTCATAGGGCCAGTCGGGAATCGAAACCTCCACCGGAACCATGCCCACTTTTTTCGCTACGTCCACGGCAGCGCGGTCGACGGCAGTCGCGGGATTCTCGTTCATCCACTTCGGAAAATAGCCTACGCGCAGGCCGGCGACACTTGCGCTTGCATCGAAATCCAGATGGCTGGGCACGCTGGCGACGTCTCCAGCGTCCGGGCCGGTGATGGCGTGCAGCACGAGCATGGCATCTTCCACGCTGCGCGTCATGGGACCAAGCTTGTCGAGCGACCAGCAGAGGGTCATGGCGCCGGTGCGGGCGACGCGTCCGTAGGTCGGCCGCAGGCCAGTGATTCCGCAGCGCGTTGCTGGACTGACTATGCTGCCGCCGGTCTCGCTGCCGATGGCGAAGCCGACTAATCCGGCAGCCGTAGCCGCGCCCGGTCCGGCGCTCGATCCTGACGACGCCTCCTCCAGCAGCCACGGATTCATGGTCTGGCCGCCAAACCAGATGTCATTGAGAGCGAGCGCTCCCAGGCTGAGCTTGGCTACCAGCACGGCTCCGGCGTCGTGCAAACGTTTCACCACGACAGCGTCTTCAGCGGGAATGCGGTTGCGGAACGGCTCCGCGCCATAGGTGGTCGGAATGCCCGCCGTGTCGAGCAGATCCTTGGCGCCCCACGGGATGCCATGCAACGATCCGCGATACTTGCCCGCCGCAATTTCTGCATCGGCTTGCTTCGCCTGCTTCAGCGCCAGCTCGCGCGTGAGCGTGATGACGCAGTGCAGTTGGGGATCGAACCGCTCCAGGCGTTTCAGATAGATGTTGGTGAGCCGCTCGGAGGTAAGTTTTCGGGTCTCGATCCAGTGCGCAAGATGAGTGACGGGAGCGAAGGCAATGTCCTCATCGCGTGCGGGCATAGGTGCGAGATCGATCTGCGTGCGCACAAACCGGTCGCGCTCCGGACCCGACTTCTGCCCAGGCAGCACCGGATTCCAGCGCGTGGCTGGAGCCAGCGTGGTTTCGAGCGTCAGTTTGCGTGGCCCGGTACGCCGCTCGTACAGTCCGGCCATGGTCTTGCGCCAACTGGCGGCGGCCACGGCGCGCTCGGCAGCGGTCATCTCAAACTGCACTAGCTTTTCGGCCTCTGCGAAGGTCGTAACCGACACTTCCGGACCGACAGCCGGCCCGGTTCCAAATGCGGGCGGCGCACCGGGCGGCAGATCTTGCTGGTCTGGGGCTTGCCCCGCCGGATTTTGGCCCGGGCTGCGCAGCGCGGCCGCCGCCCCCAGCACGCTCATCGATGTTAGGGTAAGAAATTGTCTGCGTGATTTCGCCATGAAGCCTCCGCAGGGCATTGTAGCGTCTGCCCTGCGGAGCTCGCACGAATAGGAGGGTTGAGAGTGGGAGACTGAAGCTCGCCGCCAGCAAAAGCCTCACGGCTTCTCGACGTGATCGATGACGAGAACCTGCATGGGAGCGGTTTGCGGCACCAGCTTCAGGCCAAGCTGCTCCTCAAGCGCAGTGAAAAGCGTGGGCCCAGAAGAGGCCGACGATGCGCCCTCGGTGACAGGAGCGCTTCCCATCAGCTTCATCATCCCAGCTTCGCTTTCACCTGGCGTCCACCGTAGGGAAAAGTCATAGTTGCCCTTGAGCCCGGTTTTATCCAGAACGGTGTGGCCGAGTTGCCATGACAACTGTTCTACCAACGGCCCTAAGTTGGTTCCGTGATCCGTCAGTTCCCCCGGCCCCATCTTCATCATGCCCTTTGGAGGAAGGGGGCCCTCAGGCCCGTTGATTCCGTTCGGGTTCAGGAATGCAGGTTTTGTTTCTTTCAATTTAGAACCACCCTCGGCGACGACGAGATCGTATACCTGAAGATCTTTGGTCTCCCGGTGCAGCGCCAACTTGAAACGTTCCGCCAGGAACGCTTGCAGCGTCAGTTGAAGGTGCTGAGCCCCAATCCCACCTGCCGGTTTCTGCGCATCTGGGGCGGGCGAGTCCGACAGCTTGAGGTTGATGTCATATTTTTCAGAGCTGACCCAATCCGGCGTTCCGGAAATCAAATCGGCCTGGACTCCGTAGGCCATTCCTATGATAGTTTGCAGAGTCGCGCCTTTTGCTCTGACTCCGTCGGGGCCGAACATAATGTCGAAGGGTTCGTCCACGCCACTCACTGTTTTATGCGGTTGGACCGAAGCGGATTTGTAGGCCGGCGCATTTGCGCCTGTGCTATCCGCCTGATCTTGAGCCCGGACTGGCGGCGCGTTCACCACGCCAAATACGATCGGCATGGTTAAGGCCAGCACTCCGGCTGTACTGAGCAATAGTTTTCTTCCGAAATCCAGTTTCCGTGCAATGCGTTCGGTCATGATGTTCACCATCCTTTTCTTAAGATCGGAACCCGTAACCCCAGACACACAAGCCAGCGGAGACCCCAAACAGAATTCACACACCTTCAAAATGCTCTCGGCATAGAGATGGCGCTCGCTGCCCATGGCCACGACGGCTTCGTCGCAGGCGCGTTCGCGTTCGTCCACCAGCCGCGCTCCCAGCCACCACACCAGCGGATGGAACCAGAACAAAGCTTCGACCACCATGTGGATGGCGGCAGCCAGGTTGTCGCGACGGCGCACATGCCACAGTTCGTGGGCGAGAATCGCGTCCAGGTGTGCATCGTCAAGGTGTTTGGAGATGCCTTCCGGCCATACTAAGACCGGCCGCGCGATGCCGAAGATTCCCGGTTCCAGGGATGCCCGCGACAGTTTGATCGCAATCGGAGTCCGAATGCCGGCAGGGACTTCGATCCGGCGCAGGGCTTCGACTTCGCGTCCTTCCCGCAAAGGCGCCGCTGCCCGTACGGCTGCGGAAATCCGCCGCCAGCGCGCCCACCACACCAGGAGGACGACCGCGAATCCGCTCAGCCACGCCGCGACAAGAATTGGGGGAAGCAGATGAAGCAGGCTGGCGAAGATCGCGGAAGGAGCGCTCTGGGAAACCACTGGCGGCATGATCGGTTGCAGGAAGTGCCCCGTGAAGGGCTGGCTGATCTCTTCGACGGCAAAGTACAATCCAGCCTGGGTTCTCTCAGAAGCGCGCGACCGGGCCAGAAAGTTGCCGACGCTGACCAGCAACGAAAACGGAATGAGGAATTTCACCGACGCGGCCAGCCATAGCCAGTAGCGAATCTGAGCGTGTTGTTTTCGCATGATCAACGTCAGCAGTCCGGCGGCCGCGGCAAATAGCGTCGATTGCCACAAGTGATTGCCCAGGCTGGGCGCGCTGGCGTTCCACATCGCGGATAAGTGTGCCGGTGTCATTTCGCTCGGTCCTTTCTCTCCAGTTTTCGCAGCGTCTTCTCGGCTTCCTTCACATCCTCGAGCGTGAGCTGGCCAGATTCGATCAGGTGTGCCATGACGGGTTGGGTGCGCCCGCCGAACAGCGCCAGCAGATCGTCGATCAGTTTGCTCTGCGCGGCATCGCGAGAGACTGCGGCTTCGAAAATGTGAAAGTTCCCGACCTTCTTGACCCGGCGCACCGCTTTCTTGCCTTCCAGGCGATAGACCGTGGTTTGAACGGTGGTATAGGCGGGCCTGCCTTCTTCCGGAAAAGCTTCCTGAATTTCGCGGATGGAGGCCTGGCCACGAGTCCACAGGGTTTCCATGATCTGCAGTTCGAGCTTGGCTAACTTGGGTCCGGCCATGGCATCTCCTATTGGTGTGTGCAGTACTACTACATGTGTAGTTTATGTGTCAAGCCTTTTTTGAGTCTCGCCTGGGAAATCCACAGGGGGTTGTGACATCCGTCACCGATTTTCTTGTTGCCGCTGGTTTAGGCTGAGTTGTTTCCCCGGTAGTCCTCCGAACAGACGTCATATTCTTGAGGTCTCCCCATGTATGGGAGAAGTTGCAGGTGTCTGCTCGCAGTTTCGGTTGTGATTCTGGCGCCGGCTTTCGTGCGCGGACAGTCCTCGCGCGCCGATTCTGCGCCCAATTCTGCAGTGTCGCCGCGCACGGACCCGGCTCAACCGCCAGCCCGTGACCAGCTTCGCCCACACCTGCCCATTCCACTCCCGGGTAAGCCGCCAAGCCCACCTCCATGGACGATCGGCTTTCCGGTGATCGCGCGCGCCGCGGGGGCAATTTTTTCCGGGACCGTCACCCTGATCGCGCGTCGGCCGGCAAGTTCGAGCCAGGCGGTTGAAACCGTCGTCATTACCTTCCACATTGAGAACGCGATTCGTGGAGCCACACCCGGCGAAGACCTGACCATCTCGCAATGGATTGGCTTGTGGTCGAGCGGACAGCGTTACCGGGTCGGCGAACGCGTTCTTCTTTTTCTCTATCCTCCGAGCAAGCTTGGACTGACCAGCTGCGTGGCGGGAGCGATGGGGCGTTTCACGATCGATCCGCGGGGCCGCGTCTTGCTTTCGGCACAACATCTTTCAGCCTTTCGAGCGGATCCTGTCCTGGGCGGGAAGTCGCGCGTAAGTTTCAGCGACCTCGCCTCGGCGGTGCAGCGGGCCGGCGAGGAGGAATGAGTGCAACCGGACGTGACCATGACAACGACGTGACCATGAAAACTACCATGGCATTTACTGCTCGCTCATTTCTCCTCAGGCTGGCCGCGGCGGCGGCGATGATCTTCCTTGTCGCCCTGTTTTCGCGCGCCGGGGGCCCCAAGTGTGTGGCCGGGACAAGCTATTTCGACCCGACGACCGTGGGGCAGCCACTGGTCTGGCCACAGGGGCTTGTCACCTATTACACAGATCAGGGCGCCCTGAGCCCGATCCTGCCCAATGCATCCGCCAACAGCTTCGTGGCCAGTGCGTTCATCGTATGGACCTCGGTCCCGACAGCGGCGATCACTGCTACCAAGGGCGGCCAACTGGCCGAAGATGTGAATGGGACTAACGTCATCAGGAATGCAAACGGGACGATTACCATGCCCGCTGACATTCAGCCGACGGCAACCGGCACGCCCGTTGGCGTCGTTTACGACTACGACGGTTCTGTGACCGACGCCCTGATCGGCAGCGGCGCGGGCAACGCCAGCCAGTGCTTTTTCAATGCCGTCTTCGGCGGGAGCGATAACTACGGTTTACTCGCAACCTACCAGCATGCGCTCATCGTGATCAACGGCCAGTGCGCGCTGCAGTCGTCGCAGCTCACTGACGTTGAATACCGGCTGGTGCGTGTGATCGGTGGAGTGCTGGGTGTGGGCTGGTCGCAGTTGAATCCGAACGTGATCACTGGGTCCCCGCACCCCACGTCCGGCGACTACGCGGGGTTTCCGGTGATGCACGAGACCGATCCCTTGGTCTGCGTGCCGATTACGCTGTGTTACGCCAATCCGTACCAGCTCGCGATGGACGACATAGCCTCGCTCTCCCGGCTTTACCCGGTGACGGCAGGAAATCAGTCGAACTTCCCCGGCTCGCAGGTATTTTCAGCGGGGACGGCGCGCATCCACGGATCGGTGTGGTTTAGCGACACTCAGGGAAATCCGACGCAGGCCATGCAAGGGGTCAACGTGGTGGCGCGCTGGATCGATCCTTCAACCGGGTTGCCGTCGCGCCAGTATGCCGCTGCCGCGGTTTCTGGTTTTCTGTTCACCGGCGACGCGGGCAATCCCATTACCGGCTTCGATGACGCGCTGGGTGATCCGCTGGCAGAGTGGGGATCGGGCAGCCAATCTATGGAAGGCTTTTTCGACCTCGCTGGGCTCGAGCCACCAGGCGGCAGCGCGCAATATCAGTTGAGCGTCGAACCACTCGATCCAACCTGGTCGGCAGAAGTTGGTCCTTACTCTCCGGGCCCGGTCGCGCCTTCAGGATTGCCCCTGCAGATCGTGGTGACGGTGCAGCCGGGAAACGACGTCGAACAGGACATTCTGATGATCGGCAGTGCGCAGCCGTTGCCCCAGATTGCCTCCTCCTGGACTGCCCCGGCTGCGGTGCCCGTGGCGGGAGATTGGATGGCATCGCTGAGCGATTACGGAGACATGGCCTATCTCCTTCTGCAGGCGCGAGCCAATCGCACGCTGTCGGTGGCCGTGACCGCGCTGGATGAATCCAGCAACGCCAGTGTGGTGAAGGCCCAGCCCGTGGTCGGCATGTGGGCCGCATCCGATGCACCCGGCAGCCCACCTGAGGCGTTCACGTCTTCATCGTTCAACCAGCCCATCTACGGGATGACCCGGCTGGACGCACAGGTCACCACTTCAACCAACTTGCTGATCGGGATTTCGGATGTGCGCGGCGATGGCCGACCAGACTACCTCTATCACGCATATGTTCTGTATGCGGACTCCGTTTCTCCGGCGCGCATCGGCGTCAGTGGGGGCGTGGTCGCGGTGCAGGGCACTGGCCTTCATTCGGGACTCTCAACCGTTATCGACAAGACTGCGGCGACTCCGCTCGCGTTCGGCGCAGGCCAAATGATCCTGACCGCTCCTCCGGAAGCTGACGGCCTCCACAACATCACCATCAGCGATCCGGCGAGCGGCGGGTCCACGACGATGACCGAGGCGCTCACCTATGGAGCGGCGGCCAGCGACACGATCATTCTGCTGAGCGGGCTCAATCCCTCGACTGCCGTAGGCACGCAGGCGCCAAAACCGATGAGTGTGCGGGTGCTGGCATCCGATGGCGTTACGCCCGTCGGCGGCGCAACCATCGGATGGAGTGCCAGCAACGGTCTGCAACTTTCAACCTGCGTCGGCGCGTCGGCGTGCTCGGTTACGAGCGATCAGAATGGAGATGCGGCAACCTGGCTCACGCCCAAGACGGTTGGCGAGGCAACCATCACCGCAACCCTGGCCCCGGGAGTTTATAGCCCATCGCAATCGGTGAGCGCGACGCTCAGCGCGAAGGAAGATGCCTCCGATATTGGAGTGTTCACGCCGTATCTTTATATCGCCCAGGGCGCGACCGTGAGCGTCCCGCTGACTGCGCGCGTTTTGAGCAACGGCGTGGCACAGAGCAATCTGAACGTAAACTTCAGCATAAGCCAAGGCGCCGGGATACTGAGCTCGCCGACTGCGTCAACCAACTCCAGCGGTTACGCCACGACCACGTTGACAGTCACGCAACTGGAGTCGCTGGTTCAGCTGACCGCCTGCGTCGCTCCCGCAAACGCTCCTTGCCAGACCTTTTATGTGAACCCGGTACCGCTTCCACAACAGAACTTGCAGCCCGTGGCCGGAGGTGGACAGGTGTCGACAGGTCTGGCGTTTCAGCCCGTGGTCGTGCGGGTCACGGATTCCTCCTCGCCGCCCAATCCCGTGATCGCCGCCGGCGTGGAGTTTCAAACGACCGTGCTACGGCCGGTTGGAGCATCTTCCGCAGGCGGTGTGACGAATCCCACGAACCCGGTCATGCCGGTGATCCTGCAGGTGAGTCAGAGCAGCGCTACTTCCGACCTGAACGGGTTAGCGAATGTTGTGCCCTCAGCGGGTGGATTCGAGGCCCCGGTGGAAGTTGACGTGACGGTCACGGCCGGGACCAGCGCGTGGCTCGACTATCCGCTCGAGGTGCTGCCCGCGCTGGCCCAATAGAGTGACGCGATGAGCGGCAGTAGAGAGTACATCGCCGTTTTCGCGAGCGGTTGCCATTGCTCTGGAATGGTCACTTTTGCGATACTCGGGGCGCTATGAAAGGCAATCCTAAAGTCATTGCGGAGCTGAACAAAGCACTGCGAGAAGAGCTGACCGCGATCAACCAGTATTTTCTGCACGCGGAAATGTGCGAAAACTGGGGATATCACAAGCTCTCCGATTTCATCAAGAAACAATCCATCGGCGAAATGAAGCACGCCGAAGTGCTGATTGAGAGGATTCTGTTTCTGGATGGCAGCCCGTCGATGCAGCCGCTCGAGCTGACGGTCGGCGGCACGGTCAAAGAGATGATTGAAAACGATCTGAAGCTCGAGGTCGGGGCCGTGAAGCAGTATAACGACGCCGTCGCTCTGGCCGCCAAAGAAGGTGACAACGGATCGCGCGACCTGTTCGTGACCCTGCTCAAGGACGAGGAAGGTCATGTGGACTTTCTCGAAGCCCAGGTGCATTTGAT
>Ga0116217_10005256_pt1 | contig 11425 bp, 9 predicted proteins | sample Sb_taG_6_FD_89697 | JGI IMG/M metagenome (GOLD analysis project Ga0116217, IMG submission 89697) | Peat soil microbial communities from Weissenstadt, Germany - Sb_50d_4_PS metaG | ecosystem: Environmental > Terrestrial > Soil > Wetlands > Peat | place: Germany: Weissenstadt | collected 2010-09-21 | reverse complement strand
CTTCACTGACCGCTCGCTGAACCACATGTCGCAGAAATTCCAGCGGGTGATGCGCGACATCTCGGGCGTCCTCAAGGAGGTCTACCGCGCGCGTTCGGCCATCATCGTCCCCGGCGGCGGAACCTTTGGCATGGAGGCGGTGGCGCGCCAGTTCGCGACGGGCCGCCGGACGCTGGTCATTCGCAACGGCTGGTTTAGCTATCGGTGGACGCAGATCTTCGAGATGGGTCGCATCCCGTCCGAGCAAAGCGTGCTGAAGGCACGCCCTGTCGGAGCCGGCCGCCAGGCGCCGTTCGCGCCGCCTCCGGTCGATGAGGTCGTTGCCGCGATCCGCGTACAGCGGCCAGATCTGGTCTTTGCGCCGCACGTCGAGACAGCCTCCGGCATCATGCTGCCCGAGGATTACCTGCGTGCCGTGGCCGAAGCGGTGCACGACGTTGGCGGCCTGTTCGTTCTGGACTGCGTCGCATCCGGCGCGATCTGGATCGACATGCAGGCCACCGGCGTAGATGTGCTGGTGAGCGCGCCGCAGAAGGGCTGGAGCGGCTCGCCGTGCAGCGCATTTGTGATGTTGAGCGAGCGCGCGCGCGACCGGATGGATGGCACGACCAGCAGCAGCTTCGCGGCCGACCTGAAGAAATGGGCCCAGATCATGGAGGCCTACGAAAACGGTGGCCATGCATACCACGCGACGCTGCCAACGGATGCCCTTGCGCACACGCGCGACGTGATGCTCGAGACCCGCGCCTGCGGCCTCGAGAAGCTGCGCGCCGAGCAACTCGATCTGGGCCAAAGGGTGTGCGCGCTGCTCACGAAAAAGGGCCTGCGCAGCGTCGCCGCGGAGGGCTTCCAGGCGCCCGGGGTGATCGTCTGCTACACCGACGACGAGCGCTTGCATACCGGCAAAGCCTTCCTCGGCGTGGGCCTGCAGACCGCGGCCGGTGTGCCGCTGCGGTGCGACGAACCGGCGGACTTCAAGACCTTCCGCATCGGCTTGTTCGGGCTCGATAAACTGGACGACATCGACAGGACCGTGTCCAAGCTCGACGCGGCGCTAAGAGATATTCTGGGGGCGGGCGCGGCGTCGCGCGCGGTCGCCTGATGGGCGCGCGTAGGAACGCAAGCCATTGATTTATATGCTGAACATGGACTCGATACGGTCTACCGGGACGATGCGAGAGGCACGGTCCCGAATTACCCGCGAGTCAAGAACGATCCGCATTATCGTTCGCGGTGTACACTGCCATACCGCTTCTTTGGTATGTGCTCCTACGGTGCCCAGCCATGGAGAACCCGCACAGGCCGCGTCGCTGCCGCGGGCAGCGCTGCGCAATAAATACCTATCCGTCCGGAGGCTGCGGCCGCAACGGCCTGACTCCCGAACGGCACGCTCTCAGGAGGGCCGAACGCCATGGACGCCTTCGTCGACCAGTACCATCGAGCAGTTCCCCGTTACGTGAAGCACAGCGAGCTGATTGCCTGGGTCGCCGACATTGCTCGACTGGCGCAACCGGACGGGGTCGTCTGGTGCGATGGCTCGCAGCAGGAGTACGACAGGTTGTGCGAGACGATGTTGCAGACCGGCACACTGCTGCGTCTGAATCCGTCGTTGCGACCGAACTCGTTCCTGGCCCGCTCCGATCCTGGCGACGTGGCGCGGGTCGAGGACCGGACCTTCATCTGCTCCGAGTCCCCCGCTGACGCCGGGCCCACCAACAACTGGATGGCGCCGCAGCAGATGCGCACGACGCTGCACGGCCTGTTCGCCGGTTGCATGCGCGGCCGGACGATGTTCGTGATCCCCTTTTCGATGGGTCCGCTCGGCAGTCCTATCGCCCAGATCGGGGTCCAGTTGACCGACAGCCCATATGTCGTCGTGAGCATGCGCATCATGACTCGGATGGGACGCCGCGTTCTCGATGCGCTCGGCGAGCACGGTGAGTTCGTGCCCTGCGTGCATTCGGTCGGACGGCCGCTGGCGGCGGGAGCAAAGGACGTCGCCTGGCCCTGCAACCCGGTCAAGTACATTGCTCACTTTCCGGCCACGCGCGAAATCTGGAGCTTCGGCTCGGGCTACGGCGGCAATGCGCTGCTGGGAAAGAAATGCCTTGCGTTGCGGATCGCATCGAGCATGGGGCGTCAGGCCGCACGCGAGGACGGCATCGGCTGGTTTGCCGAGCACATGCTGATCCTGGGCGTCACGTCGCCGCAGGGGCGCAAGTACCACGTCGCGGCCGCGTTCCCGTCGGCCTGCGGCAAGACCAATTTCGCGATGCTGATCCCGCCGCAAACGTTCGCCGGCTGGAAAGTAACCACGATCGGTGAGGACATCGCGTGGATCAAGCCCGGCCCCGACGGCCGGCTGCGGGCGATCAACCCCGAGTTCGGCATCTTCGGCGTCGCGCCAGGCACCGGCGCCAAGACCAATCCAAATGCGATAGCGATGCTGCATTCGAACGTGCTGTTCACCAATGTCGCGCTGACCGACGAGGGCGACGTCTGGTGGGAGGGCCTCGGCCCCGCACCCGCGCATGCAATCGACTGGCAGGGCAAGGACTGGGCGCCGGACTGCGGCCGCAAGGCTGCGCACCCGAATGCGCGTTTCACGGTCGCTGCTTCCCAATGCCCCTCGATCGACGCCGATTGGGAGGACCCGGCCGGCGTGCCGATCGATGCCTTCGTCTTCGGCGGCCGCCGCTCGACGACGGTGCCACTCGTCACCGAGGCCCGCAACTGGACTGAGGGCGTGTACATGGCAGCGACGATGGGGTCCGAGACGACCGCCGCCCAGGCCGGCGCCCAGGGAGTGCTGCGGCGCGACCCGTTCGCGATGCTGCCATTTACCGGCTACCACATGGGCGATTACTTCGGCCACTGGCTGCAACTCGGGGAGCGCCTTGCAAGCGGCGGCGTGCCGGCACCGAAGATCTACTGCGTAAACTGGTTCCGCACCGACGAGCAGGGCCGATTCGTCTGGCCGGGCTACGGCGAAAACATGCGCGTGCTGGAGTGGATCGTCGGCCGCATCGAGGGCCGCAGCGGCGGTACCGAGCACCTGCTTGGCCTCACGCCGCGCTTCGAGGACCTGCGCTGGGACGGTCTTGCATTTGACCGCAGTGCCTACGCCAAGGTGACATCGATCGATCGCGAAGAATGGCGGCGCGAGCTGGCGTCGCACCGTGAACTGTTCGATCTCCTCGGCGATCGCCTGCCGGCACCCTTGGAGCACACGCGCCAGGCCCTGGCGCAGCGACTCCAAGACGACGGAAGCGGTCCGACCTCCCGCTTGCTCTGAGCGCCAGGTCGGTGGGTCGCCGTCCAAAAGGCCCCGGATCAGCGCTATAGCAGTCGCGCGCGCTTGACCGCGTGATAATGGTTGACGAGCGCGACCGCAAGTTGCGAAGGTTCCGTATCGATCGCGAGTGGATCGGAGCCGACCATGCGGCGAAACGCATCGCGGCGCGACTGCGCGAATAGGTGCGCCCCGGCAATCACGACTGCCTGCTGCTGCTGTTGTGTCAGGGGCTGTTCGGTGAGCTCGCGTGGAACCCGCTCGCGCAAGCTTGCCAGCAGCACCAGGTGACGCGTTCGCAGCAGCTTCAAGGCCGGCCGCAGCTCGGTCGTGTCTTCGTCCCGGAAGTTGGTCAGCACGATGACCAGTGCGCGCTTTCGATGCGCTCTCATCAGATTTTGCGCCGCCAGCTGATAGTCCGAATAGGAGCCGCCGGGTTCGATGTCGTAAAAGCGCGCCATGATCGCGTTGAGCGTGGCGGCGCCCTTGCGCGGTGCGAAGTGGCGCTGCTGGCCGTCGGGCGCGCCGAAGGTCATGGCGCCAACCTCGTCGCCTTCCTTCAGCGCCACGTAGCTGAGCAGCATCAGCGCATTCAGGGCCTGATTGAAGTGGCTGCCGTCGACGCTCAAGCTCCCCTCGTCGGCGCGCATGCGGCGTCCGCAGTCGAGCAGGAAAAAAACGCATTGGTCACGCGAATCCTGGAATTCGCGCACGATCGGCTTGGCTTGCCGCAGCGTGGCCTTCCAGTCGATATGGCGCACCGGATCGCCTTGCAGGTACTCCCGGAGCTGCTTGAAGTCGGTACCCGCGCCACGACGCACGTAGCTCTTGATCCCGATCTGCGTCAGCCTCCGATCACCGGCCAGCCACGCATAGCGCGCAACGGCCGCGAAGTTCGGGTACACGCGCAGCTCGTGAACGGCCCCAACTTCGCGCTGCAGTTCGAAGCTGCCGCCTAGCGACCGCACCCGCAGCTGCGTGGGACCGAAGCGGACCGATCCGCGCCGTCGCGGGACGATCGGGTAGCTCAGGTCGACGCGGCGCGCGGCTGGCACCCGCAGCTGCCGCGGAAGACCGTCGAACGCGATCTTGACATCCACGCTGTCGAACAGCGCGACCGTCCAGGCGGTGCGCCCCGTATTGACAAGCGTCAAATCCAGGATGTGCCGCACTCCTAGGGCCAGAGCCTGAGGCCAACGGCGCTCGATGCGCAACGGCGCCGAGCGCCAGGCGCGCAGGCTCATCCAAAGGTCCAGCCCGGCCCACGCCGCCGCAAGTACCAGCAGCACCGCGCCGTCGATGCCGACCTGACGGGCCGGAACCTGGGCCATCAAGGCGATGACGGCCGTCAGCATCAAGGCAGCCGCGGCGAAGAACGCGTTGCGGGTCGGAATCAGGCTCGGACGCATAGTGACACCGGACGCTCTGGCGTTCAGAGTCTGGGCGCCTCGACGCTTTCGAGCGCGCTCGAAAGCAGCGCGTCGACCTCGCGCCCCTCCAGCTGCGCATCGGGCGCCAGCGAGACCCGATGGCGCAGGGTCGGGAGCGCATAGCGCTTGATATCGTCGGGCAGCACGAAATCGCGCCCCTCCAGCAGCGCGATCGCTCGCGCGACCCGCACCAGTGCGATCGCGCCGCGCGGTCCGGCGCCGATGGCCAGGCCGGGCCAGTCGCGCGTGGCGCGCGCGATGCGTACCGCGTAGTCCGCCACCTGGGTGTCCACGCGCACCCAGGCGGCCATCTTCTGCAGCGCGAGCGCCGCGCGCTCATCGAGCTGCGGCGTAACCTCGCCGAGCGGCAATTCGTCCCCGGTCTGCTGCTCCGTCGTCTTGCGGACGATGGCGTTTTCGTCCGCGTGGCTCGGGTACCCGATCCGAATCTTGACCAGGAAGCGGTCCAACTGCGCCTCCGGCAGCGGATAGGTGCCCTCCGTTTCAATAGGATTCTGGGTCCCGATCACGATGAAGGGCCTGGGCAATGCAAGGGTGCGGCCCTCGAGCGTGACCTGGTACTCCTGCATCACCTCCAAAAGCGCGCTTTGCGTCTTGGCCGGCGCACGATTGACCTCGTCGGCGAGCAGCAGGTTCGTGAAGACGGGACCGCGGATGACGCGCAGGGCGCTCAGCGAGGTCGGGCCCTGGCCGGGCACATCACGATCGAGCACGGTGTAGCCGGTGATGTCGGATGGCATAAGGTCGGGCGTGAATTGCACGCGGGCGAAGCCCAGCGTCATTGCCTTGGCAAGGGCGCGCGCCAGCAGGGTCTTGCCCAGTCCCGGCACGCCCTCAATCAGCACGTGACCGGAGGCCACGAATGCCGCCAGGGTCTGGTCGACGGCGTCGCGCTGGCCGACGACCGCCTTGGCCAACTCAAGCCGTAGCGCCTGCAGCACGTGCCTCGCCCGCGCGAGATCCTCCGGGCTGATGCTCATTCATGCTCCTTCCGTGTGAGACTCGAACCGGTGCGCCGTCCGATCAAGATGGACGGCGGCGCGTTGCGCCCCGGCTCGCTCGAGCAAGCTGCGTCGTGCCATCTCCAACACCGCCAGCATACGAGGCAGTGCACGAGCGCTGGGCGCAGCGCCGAAATCGACGGCTTTCGTGACCGCTGCGACGTCGAGCCCGGTTGACTTCGAGATCGCCGCGGCGCGGCCGTGACGATCCAGGCGCGCATAGTCTCGCAGCTGCAAGGTGGCGACCTCGTCGAGCGCTCGAAGCTGCGCTGCGTGCAGCGCGCCGGGGCTGCAACGCCAAAGGAAAATTGCCGTTCCGGCGATTTGCTCGTTCATCGAGCGGCGTGCCGACGACGAGCTTGCCTGCATCGGGCCGAAACGCACGCCAGCACGCCAGAGCCAAATGGCCAGCGCGAGCAGCCCCAGTTCCACCGCAATCGAGCCCCGGCGCCAAAGCCATTCGAGTATCCCGCCTTCCCCGTTGCCGGAGACGAGCCAGACCTTCGCGCCGGGCCGGGCCTGAAGTGCCGCTACGGCGATGAGGGCATCGTCGCCCTGGAGGATGCGGCGATTCTCGAAAATGCTCCAGGCCGGCACAACCGTAACGCTACCGGAGCCGACGGCCACGCGCACCAATTCGATGCCGCCGTCGCCTTCGAGCGCCCACAGGGGCGCCTGCCTTGCAGCTAGTGGCGTCGGACCGAGCGCGCACAGTTCCAAGCTGCGCGCACCGCCGTCCGCGGCACCGTCCCCGGAATACGCAGGGGTCACCCCGGCAGGCTCGGCAAGCTGGCGGCAGGGCTCCTTCGTGAGCGGCACGCCCGCGCCCGGAGCCCGCTTCGGCTGCTCCGGCTGCGGCTCCGCAGTGGGCGGCTCCTGCGTAACGACTCGCCGGGCCAGTTCGACGGGTATCCAGTCTGCGGCGTCATCGCGGCGCCCGAAGATCAACCAGGCCCCGATAACCAGGTGTCCGCCCTGTTCGACCCAGCGGCGCAACGCCCGGTCCTGTTCGGGAAACACCCTCCAGATCCAGGCGTTGAGCACGAGCGTTGCGCCGGACGGCGGCAGCTCGGTGAGGCTGTCGCGTCGAACGGTGCTCGCGCCGATGCCCTGAAGGATGTGTTGCAACGCGTACATGGGATCGCCCGCAGCCCGGCCGCTCGCTGGGCGGGGGATGTCGATCCCGACCCATTCCGTGTTCGCAACGACCCAAAAGCCCAGCGCGACCACAGCGGCGGCCAGCGCGCCGGGCAGCAATCGCTTGTTCCACGGTCTCGATCTCATCGTTCGGCTACCGCTGGCATGGGCCGGTCCAGAACACGGTCGAAATCGTCACACAGGGACAGCACGCCGGCCGAGTCCGGATCGCGGGCACCGTAAACGCTGAGCTGCCAGACGCCGACCAGCCGGGAAAAGAACGCACCCGCATCGGTCTGCAGCCGGCCCTGCGCCAGTTGCAGGCACTCGGCTTCCGTGTAGGCCGCCCGGATGGGAATCGAGTGGACATGGATCAGTCGCGACAGGGCGCCGCGGTACAGCAAGGACAGGGCGGTGCGGCCTTCGCCGCGCAGCCACAGTGCGCGGGCCTCGGCGCCGATGCGAGCAGGCAGTGTTTGCGGGCGCACGTCGAGCGCACCGACCCGGATCGGTGGCGCCAAGCCGGCTGGCGCGGTGGCCTGGGAACGCCTGCCGATCAAACGCCGAATCGACACGATGGCCAGCGCCAGTAGCAGCGCGCCCAGCAGCCACATCAGCCAGCGGGTCGCTTCGGCGACCGCGCCAAAGCCGTCGCGGATCCACTGCAGCAGGCGCGTGAACCAGGAGGGATTTACTTGCTTGGCGTTCGGGCCCTCCAGCCCGGCGTTCTTCCAGCGCAGGACCTTGGTGCTTTGCGTGTCCTTCAAATCCGGATCGGCGCGCAAGACAGCCACGATCGCGCTAACCTGGGCGCGCGAGGGCGCTTGCGCCGAACTGGCTGGCTCCGCGCTGCCCAGGCCAAGAAGCGCCGTGAGCAAAAGCGCCGGCATCGTGACGCGCCGCCCGAGCCTCCGGTACCTGGTCGACGGCGTGGTCAGCACCAGAGCCTTAGGCGAAGGTGCGGCGAAATTCCTGCTCGACATCCCAGGCCTCGAGTTGAACGCGACGATTCAGATACATCGCAAAACCGGCTGCAACAAAGAACGGCTCGACCAGGAGCACCACGCCGGCATAAGAGAGCGCCATCATGGATGCCGCGAGTGTCGAATCGTCGCGAGACAACCAGCCGATCGCATCGGTCGGGTGGCCCGGCGGCGCGAACCACGCGGTGGCCGCCAGTATTCCGGCAATGAACGCCAATTCCAGGTTGCCGAATGCGAACTGCATGGCGAGGGCGCTGCCGTGCTGACCATTCAAGATGGTCCTGGTGCGGGCGCGGCGCGCAGCCCCGAGCTGGCCTTCCAACTGCTCGATCGGCTGCGTAAACGAGCGCCAGGGCGAGAGTCTTCGCAGGCTCAGCGTCGCCGCCAAGTGGGGCCACCACACAGCCCTTCTTGCCATCCAAAGGTCCATAAACGTGGTCGATTGGCCGAAGACCGCCCGCGATAGGACAAAAAGAAGGCTGCGATCGAGCCATGGTTTGAGCCAGAAGATCGCCATTGCTGGAAGCCATGGCGCGATATCGACGGTCGAAAGGGCCAGCGCAACCACGACTGCATACACGGGCACGAAGCTGCGCCAAACCGACTGCGCGTTCGCCTGAACCATGCGCACGCCCAGGTCCGCGGCCTCGGTCATCGACCGGGGGCGCAATTCGACGGCAAGCGCATCAACCTGCATGCGGCTGCCCGCGCGCTGCGACGGAGCTTGCCGGTTGTGGCTTGCCCCGCCAGGCCAGATAAGCGATCACGATTGCCCAGGCCGACGCCCCGACGGCAAACTTCGCTTGCGGCAGGACCCACGGCGCCGCGGACCAGAACGCCTCGATCGCCGCGGCAATGAGCAACATCGCAAACACGGCGTAGATCAGTACCACGGCCTCTGCGGCTGCATGCTGGACCGAGTCGAGCCGTGTGCGCCTGCCCGGCGCAACCAGCGCGTGCCCGATGCGCAGTCCGGCCGCGCCGGACAGGCAGATCGCGGTGAGCTCGAAGGCGCCATGGGTGAGGACGAACGAGTAGAAGTTCGTCGCGTAGCCATATTCGGTCAGGTAACCGGCGACGGCACCGTTGTATACGCCGTTTAGCGCAAGAAAGAACGCACTGCCGAGGCCCGCGAAAATCCCGCCGGCGAAGCACTGGAAGCCCAAGGAGATGTTGTGCATGAGGTAAAAGCCGAACCGGGCCCAGTCGCTTTCCGCGCCGCGTACGTGACCGAGCATTTCGGCCTCGCCGCCGTACATTTCCCGGAAGCGGCCAAGATCCTGCGCACTTAGCACGTGCAGTGCAAAAGCCGGATCACGATATGTCGTCCAGCCGACCAGCAGGGTCGGCACCAAGAACAAAAGAATCGCGGCAAGCAGATAGGCGCGGTGCAGCCGCACAGCCCGAGGAATCTCGACCAGCACAAGCTGCTGCAAGCGCTCGGCGCCGTAGTCCTGGCGGCGGTAGATCAGGCGGTGTGCGCGGTAGGTGAGAGTTTGCAAGCGCTGGGTCAACCCAATCGGATAGGCGCGCGCCTGGGCAAGGGCCAGATGTTCGCAGCTGCGGCGGTACAGTGCGGTCAACCGCGCCCCATCAACGGGTATTGCCTGGATTTGGATGGCGCTGGTGCCCGGGTCGTCGCCGGCTTTTCCTGGGCGGTGACGTTCGATCCGGTCGAGTCCGGCTTCCAGTTCCCGCCACAGCGCCCCGTACTCGGCTTCGAACTGCACTGGCGTCATGGTGCTTCTCCGTCTCGGCGCCCGATCAACCACTGCGCCACGCCCAGCAGCGCCGCGGTCTCCGTTGCGGCGGTCCTTTCTCGCCCGGCCGCGGCTTGGCCGGTCCCGCCCAATGCCGCAGGGCGCGCCAAGCGTGCGAGTTCCTCGAGCCGTTCGGGAGTCAGCGTCGACGCGCGGCCAGCCCACGATACGATGGCTGCCTGCTCGCGCAGCGCCAGTGGCCGCGCCGGAGGCACCGGCACCGCCCGCGGCAGGTCCGCGTGCAGCGAGACCGGGGTGGTGTGGACCACCAGAGTTCCTGCGGCAAGGTCGCCGAGGCGCTTGAAATCGTGACGCAACAGCATGGCAGCGGCGCCGAACGCATACAGTGCCGGCAAGAAGTCCGCGGCCCGTAAGAGATTGCGCGTAATCGAGGCGGCAGGCGTCACGGGCAGGCCTGATTCCATGACCACTTGCAGTCCGAGGGCACGCTTGCCCGGTGTGGCGCCGGAGTGCGCAAGCTCGAACGCGATCGGGTAGATCCATTCGATCAGGAAGAGGGAAATGAACACGAAGGCCGGACCCATGCCACCGATGATCCCTGCGATCGTCAGGCTGACCAGCCACAGCCCGAAGCGCACGAGCGAGTCGATCAAATAGGCGAGCAGGCGCGCGACCAGCCCGGCGGGTCGCAGGGTAAGCGCGATGCCCTCGGGCGTCTCCGCCGAGTAGACCGTATCAAGCGGCGCGGCCGCGTCTGCAACGGGGGCAAAGGCAGGGGTCAAATGCGGATCACGATCGTGTCGGCAATGTCGTCGTGCAGGCAGCGGCGGGATTCGCGGAAGATCAGCAGGCAATCGATCAGAGCGAACAGCCCGCCTAGCGCAGGAATGAGGTTCGCCACCACGCCCGGCAGGTATCGCAGACCGATGATGCGTGCCGCGGACACCTTGCCCCCATCCGGCCGCACGATGCGAATGCCCAGCGCCGCCTTGGCGATCGTCTGGCCGCGTGTCACGAGCAGGTAACCGTTGAGCACCAGAAAGGCGCAGACGGCGAGCAGCATATTGATATACACGTAACCCGCCTTGCTACGCGCGCCAGCCTCGAACAGATTCCAATGCGTCAGTAAGCCAAACACAAGGGCGACAACGAAGACCAGGAATGAATCGATTATCGAAGCCCCAAGGCGCCTCCAGCGCGATGCGAGTAGCGCCGTGCCCGGCGTCGGCGCAACGTCGGCAACACTGGCGGTGGGCGGTGCGTAGCGGCTGTCGCCGATTGAGGCCATGGCGGTAGGAACGTGTCCGAGCGGATCTGGGGAGGAGCCAATATGACCCTATTCGATGGGGACGCGCCGTCTGGCCCGGGACCACGTCCAGACCCCGGTGCGAGGGCCTAGGCTAGCTGCAGTCACACGCATTATGCACAGCAAGCTTGGCGATTTGAAGTGCGCCCTGCCTCGCCTTGGTGCGCGCCGCCGGTGCCAGCAACGGGCAATTGCCGGCGGCCCGGCCGCGTAAGAAATAAATAAGGGTAACAAAGGCTTGGCGCGAGCGCGCGATGGATGGCCGCGCTGCGGCGGACACCCGCAGTTCAGGCGGAAACGGCGCGCGTGCGCGGCCAAAAAAAGTTCACTGCGAGGCCCGTCATCACGAGTGCTGCCGCAACCAGCTTCCATGCCGGCAGCGATTCGCCCAGCCATAGCGCCGAGGCACCCATTCCGAATACCGGAATGAGCAGCGCGATGGGCATGATCGTCGCGGCGGGGTGGCGCGCGAGCAGCCAGCCCCATGCCGCATAACCGAAGAGCGTATTCCCCCACCCCTGCCACGCCACGGCG
>Ga0116217_10005252_pt1 | contig 11427 bp, 8 predicted proteins | sample Sb_taG_6_FD_89697 | JGI IMG/M metagenome (GOLD analysis project Ga0116217, IMG submission 89697) | Peat soil microbial communities from Weissenstadt, Germany - Sb_50d_4_PS metaG | ecosystem: Environmental > Terrestrial > Soil > Wetlands > Peat | place: Germany: Weissenstadt | collected 2010-09-21 | reverse complement strand
TTACCGATGGCGGGGGCTCTTCCTGTCGCCGGCAAGATCCTCGATCGTCACCGTCGTACCGCGGAGATGATCTTGTCGGTCGGTTGCTCGGACACGACACCAGGATACGCCGTGGCTGAAACGTGCAGAACCTTCGGCCGCCTACCGTCTATTGCGGGGTGGGTGTTGGCAGCGAGTTATAACCGAAACCTGTGGATGCACCACCTGACTGGAGGCGCGGCGTACCTTCCTCGTTGACCAAAACGAAGAGCGCTGGCGATGGATCGCCGGCGGGAAGGTGACGCCGATGCTGAGAGTAGCTGTTGCAGAGACGGTGGACGCGGAGCGCTCCGCCACGCTGGACGAACTGGTGGCCGAGGGGGCCCGGCGCATGCTGGCCGCCGCCCTCGAGTCCGAGGTCGACGACTACCTGAGCGCACTCGCCGACGAGCGCGACGAGGGCGGGCGGCGTCTCGTGGTGCGCAACGGCCACGCCGAGGCCCGCTCGGTGGTGACCGGGGCGGGCCCGATCGAGGTCCGAGCACCCCGGGTCGACGACCGGCGGGTCGACGAGCTGACCGGCGAGCGGTGCCGGTTCCGCTCGGTGATCCTGCCCCCATGGGCCAGGAAGAGCCCCAAGGTCGCCGAGGTGCTCCCCCTCATGTACCTCCACGGGATGAGCTCGGGGGACTTCGTCCCGGCCCTCGAGGAGTTCTTCGGCTCGGCCGCTGGGCTCTCGGCCTCGGTGATCACCCGGCTCACCACCGAGTGGCAGCACGAACGCGACCAGTTCTCCCGCCGGTCCTTGAAAGACGTCGACTACGTCTACGTCTGGGCCGACGGCATCCACTTCAACGTCCGGCTCGAAGAGGCCCGCCTCTGTGCCCTGGTCATCGTGGGTGTGCGGGCCGACGGGACCAAAGAGCTGGTCTCGATCACCGACGGGCACCGCGAGTCCATCGAGTCCTGGGCCGACGTGCTCCGAGGGTTGAAGCGCCGGGGCATGACCGCCCCGGTCTTGGCCGTCGGCGACGGGGCCCTCGGGTTCTGGGGAGCGCTCGCCGACGTCTTCCCCGACACCGTTCACCAGCGGTGCTGGGTCCACAAGATGGCCAACGTCATGAACGCCCTGCCCAAATCGGCCCAGCCGGCGGCCCGAGCGGCGCTCTCCGAGGTCCGTGACGCAGAAGACAAGGACCACGCCGAGGCCGCCCTCGAGATCTTCGTGAAGGACTACGAGGCCAAGTGGCCCAAGGCCGTCGAGAAGGTGAGGAAGGACCGGGAGGAGCTGCTGGCCTTCTTCGACTTCCCGGCCGAGCACTGGATCCACCTGAAGACCACCAACCCGATCGAGTCCACCTTCGCCACCGTGCGGCTGCGGACCAAGGTCACCAAGGGTCCGGGTTCACGGGCTGCCGGCCTGGCCATGGCCTACAAGCTGATCGAGTCGGCCCAGACTCGCTGGCGGGCGGTCAACGCACCGCAGCTTGTCGCGCTCGTCAGGGCCGGCGTGAAGTTCGAGAAGGGAGTGATGGTCGAGCGATCCCAGGAGCAGAACACGGAGGTCGCCGCGTAGTCAGCCAGATTCCTCATCCACAGGTCTTGACTATTTCTCTCGACACCCAAGCGAACGGCGTAGCCCGCCAGAGCGCAGGGTCGTAGCTCACGCCGTCGAGCCTAGATGGCGACCGGCGTTCGCCCTCAGGGGGCCTCCTGCGCGAGGCGCGGGAGGGATGGCGATACCTCTGATCGACATTCCTGCGGCGTAGAGGTACGCCGTGCCCGGTTGCCCGAAGTTGGGGTATGGAGCTCGAGTCAGGACGACATGTTCCGCCGGAGGAGAGTCAAGCTGTAGACGCTCACCGTCGCACCGCTCGGACTCCAGACCCTGATCTCGAGCACCTGGCCGGTTGGTGGGGGCACGGCGCGGATCCTGAAGGGGCCCCAACCGTGGTAGCCGCCTGTCGCCGCGTAATCGGTCGACACGTCCACGGGGAGCAGGACCTCGTGTTCGCCCTGGGAGGGCACCAGGTCCTGCCGGGCCAGCGGGACGTTGGCGTTGTCGTCCCAGACCTCGACGTCGACCGGTGACGAGGTCGACAGCGACACGCCGACCTCATAGGTGCCGAGGGGACGTACCCAGTAGTCCCCCGACACGACGTAGCCCTCCCGGCCGTTGGACGACACCCGCCAGTCCGCGGCCGGTCCGGCGAGCTCCGCCACCCCGGCCGGTCCGACGGACGACCAGGCCGAGATGGTGGGTGGCGCATCGGAGATGCCCACGCTCCTCACCGACGGCGGACGGGTCCAGCGAAAGGCCCAGATGCCGTTGGCGTAGACCACCGGTACGGCGTGCATCGGGCCGGCCAGCTGGTAGATGAGACCCATGCTGGCATCGACCGGCAGGGTCTCGATGCCGACGTTGGGTGCGACTACGAACCACACCGTCTTCCCGAAGACCGGGAAGTCCGCCCCGTTCAGCACGTCGAGCACGTTCGGGCGGTCGGCGAACCTACCGGCGACGCCCTGGGAGATGAGCAACTCGTCGCCCTGCGGGATCTCCCGTTGGACCTGGGCCAACGTCGCCGCTTGGGCCGACGTGATCCGCAACCACGACGACTTGATTGGCGGGATCCAGATGCTCGCCCAAAAGACGGCCATCGCGACCACGACGGCAGTGACGGTCGCCGCTGCGTACGGGCGCCACCTGGCCACGGGTCGACGGATCGCCGTCGGCATGCGTGGTGGTGGTGGCGGTGCGGCGACCTGATCGTTGAGCGCCCCCGCTGCGCTCACCACCACGGGCTGATGGCCGTTGGGCATGGGGACGGGGGCGGTCCGATTGTCCACCAGCCGTCGGTAGGGCGAGCCGGTGACGAGCCAGACGACGAGGATGATGAAGCCGACCGAGCCGAACAGGTAGATAGGTGCCGACTGGAAGCCGGGGACCGAGTACACCTGGCCGCCGAGCGCGCTCAGGTTGTTGGCGAGGAGGACGACGAGCGGCACGCCGATGGTCCACGGGGTGAATATGCCGACGACGCCCGTCGGCGCCAGGTTGGCGAACACGTTCAACCGGTGGTGCCAGAGCGAGCCGGCCACTCGCCCGGGGTGCTCGAGCATCGCCTTGATCAGACCGACGAGAGACAGCTTGGCCGGCGGCATCGCCCCCTTGGGCACGGCCAGGTACCCGTAGCCGGCGGCGAGCGTCGATCCCTTGTTCCCCCCGATGAGCGCGATGAGCGCGAGCCACACCACACCGGCGCCGATGAGCGAGCCACCGTGGCGCAGGAGCACCTTGCGCTTCTCCGTGTCGAGCGCGGCCACGAGGAGGGCGCTGAGCCCGAGTCCCGCGACCCAGGTGGCCGAGACGTCCCCCCAGGCAAGGGTCAAGATCACCCAGATCCACCCCCGCCGGTAGCGGGCCTGGCTGAAGTCGAGGGCGGCGGCCACGATGAACGGGCAGGCGAAGATCTCCGTGTGCAGGTCCCAGGAGAGCGACCAGTAGGTCCAGGGGTTGGCCACGAGGATCAGGAGCCCCGCCGCGCCGAGGGCTGTCGGCCACCAGCGGGCGGTGGCCCGCAAGCGGACGTCGTCCACCACCTTGACGATCCAGCGAAAGGCCACGACCTCGGCGGCCACCAGGGCCGCATCCTGGGCCCAGAGGACCATCAGGCCGTGCGGCGGGACCAGGTCGATCAGCGAGACCGGCCACCAGCCCACGGAGAAGTGGTCCTGCCAGAGCGGGTGGGCGACCACCGAGGAGTAGGGGTCGAGCGTCCCGTGGCTGATGAGGTAGAGGCCCTGGAGATAGGTGGTGGCGTCCCGGGTGAGGGCGAAGCGCGAGTAGAGGACCGCGCTCCAGGCCGCCACCGCCAGGAACTGCAGGCCGAAGACGGCCCACGAGACGCGTCGCGCCACCCGCAGTCCCCGGTCCTGTGCCGGGGCGGCCGCGGGGGGCGGGGGCAGCGGCGCCGTCTGGAGCGGTGGGGCGGTGATCGTGGTCACGTCAGCCACCGAACCGGATGGGGACGATCTCGGAGTAGCCGTAGGGGTAGTACTGCGAGGCGTTGACGAGGTTCGCCTCGAAGTACACCGGGTCGGTCGTGGCCTGGGTGCCCCGCACGGTGAACGTCGCCACCCCCTCAGCGTTCGTGCGGGCGATGACCGGGGTCTGCCCGACCTGGCCGTTGTTGATGACCGCCTGGCCGAAGATCAGCCCCTGCTGGCCGTAGATGATCTGCCCGAGGTACACCGGCTCACCGGCCAGGTGCACCGGCCGGTTCAGCTGGTCCAAGAGCTCGGCCCGGAGGACGACCGGCCGGCCGAGCGGGACGATCCGGTTGACGGCGTCGGGCACGAGGCTCACGTGCAGGAGCGTCGGCAGGTAGGCGTCGCTGCGGCTCACCGTGCCCGGACTGCTCGTGAAGGCCACGACCTGGAAGCCGCCGGTGATGGGCGGCTGGGCGAAGAAGTTGGGGGCGAGCAGTTCGTAGTGGGCGGCACCCCCGGCCGGCAGCAGGCTCGGTCCCCCTTGGGCCAGCCAGAAGGCCGTCAGCTGTCCCCCGCTCTCGACGGCGAACGCCGGATGGACGGGACCGTCGGAGTTGTTGGTCACCTCCACCCCCACCTGGACCACCGTGGCCAGCTGGCCGGTCGTGCGCACCGACGTGATGCGCACCGACAGCGGCGGTGAGGAGAGCAGCGCGAACAGGACGGCGATGCCGACGGCGGCCAGGCCACCCCCCACCACCCAACGCCAGTGGCGCCACGGCCGGAGCGGCCGCTCCTCCGGTGGGTCGTCGGCCGACGGACCCTCCGTTGCGGCCACTGTCCCGTGGCCGTTGGTGTGGCCGTTGCCGTTGGCCTGGCCGTTCAGGTGGAGCAGGGGCTCGGCCGGCGCCGTGCGGAACAGCGCCCCGCGTTCGATCGTGCACGCGGCCACGATGGCCGCCGGCAGCAGGGTGACGAGGTAGCTGCCGAACGAGCGGGCCGAGAAGAAGAGGACCACGGCCGGCAGGGCCACCGCCCAGACCTTCAGGGCCGGGTAGGTGACCAGGTAGACGAAGAAGAGCACGACGAAGACGACGACGAGCGTGACCGTGTAGGCGGCGAGTGAGCCGCCACCGAGGCCGAGGTAGAGGCTGAGGCCCACTAGGCCCTGTCCGGCCGGCACGGTGTGGCTGGCGATCGGCGTGAACACGCCGGTGAGCCAGGCGTGGGGGTTGGCCAGGATGAACGGGAGGTTGGGTACGAGGAACGCCAGGAGGGCGATGGCCACGTAGCCGCCGGCCACCCGCCAGCCGTCCTCGACCGTCGAGCGACGCCGGGCCTCGAGGCCCACCCCGGCCGCCAGGAACGGCAGGAGCAGCCAGGGCGTCTGCTTCACCGCCATGGCCAGACCGAGGAGGATCGGACCTCGCCAGGCGAGCGGGCCGCGGGTCGTGGCGAAGCGGTCCCAGGCGTAGACCGCGCCGACGAGGAGCGGCACGAACAGGGCGTCGGTGACGCCCCCCACCGCGTAGCCGATGTAGACGCTGAGGCTCCCGACGACGATGGCGAGGGGCCGCAGCTCCTTCGGGAGCAGCACGAACGTGAGCACGATGCCGAGGGCCCAGGCGATCACATTGACGGCCACCGCCACCTGGGTGCTCCAGCCGAGCCAGAGGAACGGCAGGTAGGCGAGGAACGAGAGGGCCGGGTAGGAGAGCGACGTCACCGGCCGCCCGTTGAGGAGGAAGGTGTAGCCGTCGGGCGAGACGTGGAATAGCGAGAAGGCAGGGGCCATCGAGTGCGTGTAGGGGTTGTGACCGTGCAGGAGGAGCTGCGCCGCGAACTGGTCGAAGGCGATCTCGTCGGTGCCGTAGGCGGGGACCGCCACCACCTGCAGGTAGCTCCAGAGGAAGAAGGCCCCGACGATGATGGCGAGCGTGGCCCAGGCGAGGGCGGTGGCCAGCCGGGGGTCCACCTCGCCCGGGTACCAGCTGGCGAGCACGGTGCCGAGGCCCCAGAGCCCGAGGACCACCACGGCCAGGCTGACCGCCGGGTAGGTGTCGACATAGCCGAAGAGCTGGAACGCCCAGAGGAGGATGGTGATCCCGGCCACCGTCCACCACACCCGGGAGGTGGTGCTGCGCACGGCCCGGGGCCGGCGGGGGTCGTCGCGCCGGTGGCGGGGCGTGCCCTGGGGCCCGAAGAACTGCTTGACCCGGGCCGCCCAGTCGGTGCCGGTGGGCGGGGCCTCGGGGGTGAAGGGTCCGACCTCCGACGTCGCAGTCGGGAGAACCACCGCGTCGAGGTCGACGGTGTCCACGGGGACCCGCCCGCTACCGAGCGGGGAACACCTGGATGTTCCCGACCGTCGGTGAGCCCACAGCGAAGTAGAGACTGCGGTCGTCGAGCGACAGCTGCACGCTCACCGAGTCGAGGGGGGCCGGCTGGGCCGCGCTCTGCTCTTGCGTGGCCACCTGCACGACGCTCACGTTGTCGGCCGAGATCGCCGACTTCAGCACGTAGAGCGTGGTGCCGCTCGAGTTGATGGCGAGGGCCCTGGGCGAGCCACCGACGGGGAAGGCCGAGCTCACGCTGCCGTTCGACAACTCGACCACCGTCACCTGGCCGCTCCGCTCCGCCGCGTACAGGAACTGCTGGTTCGGGGCGACGGCGATGGCCACGGTGTCGAGGGGCACCGGGATGGTCTCGCCCACGTGGTCGGTGCGGGCGTCGACCGTGGTGACGCTCGACGACGAGAGCGTGCCGTTCAGCACGTAGAAGGTGTTGCCGTCGGCCCCGGCGAAGAGGCCCTTGACCGGCGCTCCGAGCGCCACCGTCGTCTCGAGCGCGCCGTTGGCCCCGTTGCGCAGCTCGAGGGCGCCCGTGTCCGATCCGGCCAGACCCACCCCGAGGAGGCCGGAGGTGGACTGCGTGACCGTGGCGGCCGAGCTGGTCTCGGGGGCGACCGCCGAGACCTTGCCCGTGGTCAGGTTGAGCTGCTGGAGGGTCTTGTCCGCCGGACCGCCGGCCAGCAGCCAGAGCTGCCCGTCGGGCTGGGGCGCCGCGGTGGCCAGGATGTCGGCCGGCCCGGCGTAGGTGGCGCTGGGCCGCTCGCCCGGCGGAGCCGGGCGGACCGTGACGCCGGTGGTCGCGTTCGGCGACCCGCCGGAGCAGGCGGCGAGGAGGAGCGCGCCGACGCCGACGAGCGCGGCCGCGCCAGCCAGGCGCGCGACGCGACCTCGGTCGCCTGCCCCTGTGGGACCCGGAAGCGCGTGCTCAGGCAGTGCGCCGGCGCAGGCGCAGTCCGACCAGGACCAGCCCGCCGCAGAGGACGAGGACACCGGCCACGAGACCCTCGCCCAGGAACGGCTCGCCCGTCTGGGCGGTCGTGCCGCCGGCGATCGAGCCGGTCGACGACTGGGAGAGGGCCGCCGCGGTGGCGGCTTGGGCCACGAGGAAGTTCGGGTCGCTCGTGACGGTGAAGTTCAACGTGTGCGGCGGACTGAAGGTCGACGGGTACGGCGTCGTCGAGCCGTTCAGGTAGAGGACCGAGCTGGCGGTGATGTTGGGTCCGCTCACGCTGGCCGAGACGGCCGGGAACGTGCCGGTCACCTTGGAGCCGTTCTCGTAGAAGGCGATGCCGAACGAGACCACCACCGAGTTCCCCGAGACGCTGCCGGGCGAACTCGACGTGGCGTCGGTGATGACCAGCTGCACCGGCCCGTTGAAGGCGCTGGGCGGGACCGTCACGTTGATCGTGCTGCTCCCGACCACCCCCGAACCGCTGCCGCCGGTCGGCTGGATGGTGGTGGTCGAGACGACGGTCCCGGCCACCCCGCCGGTGCCTCCCGTCCCGCCGCCACCGGTGCCGCCCCCGTAACCGGTCCCGGCGCCGAACGCCGCTGACGATGCCAAGACGGCCGCTCCGATCCCGAGCGCCACGCCCAACACGGCGCGCGCGACGCGGGCGGCCCACAAAGGTGCCCTCTCCATGCCACTCCCCCTCCGGTGTGACAACCCCTCCAACCGGCTGACGACCATGCAACCAGCCGGCGACTTTCCCCCTGGAGGGCGAATTTACGGGCCCCGGCGGGGCAGAAGCAAGGCAGCCCCCCCTTTTGCCCTGCTCAGCGGCGGGCCATGAGGCGGCTCCACCACGCCGGATCCCGCCCGTGGGCGTGGAAGTGGTCGGGGATCTGGCGCATCACCCGGTCGACGAACCAGTTCCCTTCGCCGAAGCGGCCGTCGGCCACCTTGCTCAGCTGGGCCAGCATGTGCGCCAGGGCCTCGGCTGGGGGCTCAGGGCCGTGCTCGCGCCAGACCACCATGGGCACGTCGCAGATCTCGCAGTCGGCCACCCAACAGACGTCGTCTTCGAAGTGCCAGGTGGTGAGCCGCGCCGCCTCGCAGAGGTCACAGGCCCTGGAGACCCCGCTCACTGGGTGTAGATGTCGACGGCCGAGCCTTCGGGGATCTTGTCGCCCTCCGGCGGGTTGGTGGCGAAGACGTTGCCGTGGCTCGGGCCGTAGAGGTTGCCCTCGACGAGACCGGCGTTGGACAGCGCGACCTGCGCCTGGCTCACCGTGTCGCCCTGCATGTTCGGCACGGTCACGAGCGGCGGGCCGAGCGAGACGATCACCGTCACGGTCGTGCCGGGCACCGTCGGGGTGCCGGCCGGTGGCTGGGTCCCGATGACCTGACCGGCCGAGACGGTCGTCGAGTTGGCCTGGGTCTCGGTGGCCCCGAACCCGGCCGCCTTGAGGGCCGCCGCCGCGGCGTCGTAGCTGCTGATCGGGATGGTCGGGATCGGCACCGGGGCCGGGCCCTTCGAGGTGGCGATGATCACCACCGCCCCGTAGGGGGCCTTCGTGGTGTCGATCTTGTTGTTCCACGACCAGTTGATGACCTGACCGGGCTGGATGGTGCTCGAGTACCCCTGGGCCACGCCCGGGCACACCCCGCTCAGGTGGGCCACCGAGAGCACCCGCTGGGCGCCGGTGCAGTCGAGCCCCGAGAGGGACGGGAAGGTCTCGATCGGGAGGCCCGACGAGGTGACCACGGCGACCGTGCTCCCCTACTTCTCCATCGTGCGCGGCGCCGGCTGCTGGCTCACGACGTGGCCCGCCGGCACCTTGATCGAGGTCGTCGTCCCGGCCTGGCGCAGCACGAAGTGGTACGGGGCGAGGGCCGCCCGGGCCTTGGCCAGGGTGAGGCCGGTCACCGAGGGCACCCGGTGGCTCGGCGTGAAGACCTTGTCCTTGGCCGCCACGAGGAGCCCGGCCACCACCGCGGCGACGAGGAGGAGCACGGCGAGCACCCAGGGCCAGCGTCGTCGCCGGCGGATCACGGTCGGCGGGGGCGGGAGCGGCTGGGCCGGGGGCGGTGGCGGCCGCGAGGCCACGACGAGGCCGGTGATCGCCGCGGTCTCGGCGAGCGGGGCCGGCGCGGCCTCGTCGATCGTGGAAGGCACCGGCGCCACGACGCCGGTCAGGTCGTCGTCCGGCCGGTCGGTCTTGAGCGGGAGCGGGGCCGGGGCGGGCAGGGCGGCGGCCAGGGCGTCGAGACGGGCGGCCAGCCCGGCCGCGTCCAGGCGGGCCCGGGCCTCGGGGGCGGCCGCCCGGGCGAGCACGTTGTCGAGCGGGCCGAGCGCCTGGTGGTGCGGGAGCGACGCGCCGATCCGGGCCATGAGCGTGCCGACCGTCGTGTCGGCCACGAACGGCACCTGGCCCGTGACCCCCTCGTAGAGCACGAGGGCGAGGGCGTAGACGTCGGCCCGCCCGTCGACCGTCTGGCCCTGGGCCTGCTCGGGCGCGGCGTAACGGGCGGTGCCGATCATCGCCCCGGCCGGCTCGGTCCACGCCGCCTCGGCCAGCGCCCGGGCCACGCCGAAGTCGGCCACCCGGACCCGTCCTTCGTCGTCGAAGAGGAGGTTGGCCGGCTTCACGTCGCGGTGCACCAGGCCCCGGGCGTGGGCGTAGGCGAGACCCTGCGCGGCCTCCGACCCGACCCGGCAGGCCTGGGACGGGCTCAGGCGGAAGCCCCGGTCGAGCAGGTCGCGGAGGCTCCCGCCGCCCAGGTACTCGAGGACGAGGTACGGGCCGTCGGTGTCCTCGCCCCAGTCGAAGACCCGGAGCACGTGGGGGTGGTTGAGCGAGGCGACCGAGCGGGCCTCGGCCCGGAACCGCTTCAGGAAGGCCTCGTCGTTGACCAGGTCGGGTTGGAGAACCTTCACCGCCACGTGGCGCTGCAAGGACACGTCGTCCGCCAAGAAGACGTGCGCGGAGGCGCCGGCGCCGAGGGCGGACACCAGCCGGTACCGCTTCCCGAGCACCCGGCCGATGGAGTCGGTGATGAGGGGCATCGAAGCGCTTTCAGGCTACTGAGGGACGCTGCGCCGCCGGTGGACCGCCAGGCACGAAGAATCTGCAGTCGACACGCAAATCATAGGCTCGGCGGGCCACAGCCCGGTTGGCCCCGGTCAGGCCGGCGGCAGCTCCCCGGTCTCGAGGAGCACCCCGAAACGGTCGGCCGCCACGATGGGCACCCCGAGCTCCTCGGCCTTGTTCAGCTTGGCCGTCCCCGGGTCCTCGCCCAGCACCACGGCGAACGTCTTCTTCGACACGGTGCCCGGGGACTTCCCGCCCCGGGCCACGATGGCCTCTTCGGCCTCCTCCCGGGTGAACCCGGGCACCGTGCCCGTGACCACGACCGACTTCCCGCTGAGCACGCCCGCCGGGGCGCCGTCACCGGCCGGTCCCTCGCCGAGAGCCCGGCGCCCGGTGGCGCCGGGCTCGAGCGTGTTCACCCCCGCCGCCACCAGACGGTCGAGCACGCCGCGGTTGGCCGGGTTGTCGAGGAACTCGGCCACGCTGTCGGCGATCACGGCACCGACCCCCTCGACCTCGGCCAGGGCGGCCGACGACGACGCCCGCAGAGCGGCCAGTGAGCCGGCGGCCCGGGCGAGGGCCCGGGCCCCGGTCGGCCCGAGGTGCCGGATCCCGAGGGCCACGAGGAGACGACTCAGCGGCCGGCCCCGCGAGACGTCGATGCCGGCGAGCAGGTTGCGCACCGAGAGCTCCCCCATGCCCTCGAGCTCGACGAGCGGCGTCGGGTCGAGCGAGTACAGGTCGGCCGGGTCGGCGATGAGACCGGCCTCGACGAGCTGCACGACCCGCTGCTCGCCGAGCCCCTCGATGTCCATCGCCGAGCGCGAGGCAAAGTGGGCGATCCGCTGCACCCGCTGGGCCGGGCAATCGATGTTCGTGCAATAGGTGTCGCTCTCCCCCTCCAGCCGCACGAGCGGGAAGCCGCACGACGGGCAGACCGTCGGGAACTTCCAGCGCCTCGGGCGGCGGGCGGGCACGCCGGGTCCGGACAGCACCGGCCCGAGCACCTCGGGGATGACGTCGCCCGCCTTGCGCACGACGACGAGGTCGCCGGGCCGCACGTCCTTCA
>Ga0116217_10005246_pt1 | contig 11434 bp, 9 predicted proteins | sample Sb_taG_6_FD_89697 | JGI IMG/M metagenome (GOLD analysis project Ga0116217, IMG submission 89697) | Peat soil microbial communities from Weissenstadt, Germany - Sb_50d_4_PS metaG | ecosystem: Environmental > Terrestrial > Soil > Wetlands > Peat | place: Germany: Weissenstadt | collected 2010-09-21 | reverse complement strand
TTCAACTCCACCACAAAATCAGCGCCCAGCCGTACGAAAAATGAGCGAGTGGTGCGAAGAAAATCGAAACTTGCGGCGGATACAGAGGCAGGTAGCGAATGCCCTTGGCCTGCGGCACACGCTGCGCGGCTAGCGCGGCCTGGGCATTGATGTCGTACAAATCGCCACCGCGATGAACGGCCGCCAGCGACCCGAGCGTGTAGAAATGGAGAAAGTCGGTGCCCTTGAGATTTCCGTTGCGGTCGCGCAGGCCGGGAGTCGCGCAGGTCCAGAGGTAAAGCGACCACAGACACAGGGCAATGATCGCGCCATGAACGCGCAAGCGTTTTGAAGTCAACCAGGGTCCAGTGTGGGTTGCCATCAGATGGCCTTATGATATCGGAGCATCCGCGGATTTCGGCTAAACCTTCTGAAGACCAGTTACGCGGTTTGTGGCTGTCGCGCAAACATCAGCCACGACACGAGGAACGGAAACAGAAGCCCCAGCGCCGCGGGCAGAAGGGGAAGGCGGGCTAGCGAATCCAGTCGCGGGGGGTGTGCTAACAGCGCGAGAGATGCGATCCATGGCCAGGCTGCGATCAGGGCAAACGCTGACCGGCCGAGACGCGGCAGCCGGTTCCAGTCGCGCAGCAAAATCATCACAGGCAGCAGGAGGAGCACCTGATTGAACGAAGTTAACAGTGGCAGAACCAGTGTCGAAGCGAGCAGAAACAGAGCTTCGTGCGTGATCGTCCAGAGCTGCGGGACTTTTTGCGCCAGCCAGGTCAACGATAAGATCGACAATAAGGAAGGGCCTCCACCCGCCAAGCGCGGGGGAGGCCGGTGCCACGGAGTTACTTGGCTGCAGGTTCCTTTGCACCAATCTCTTCGAAAAGGCCGTCCACGATCTGAATCATTTCATTGTCGACGACGCGGTTCTTGGCGATCGCCTCCTGCAACGGAATGGAGACAATCTTATTGGAGCGCAGGGCAGCCATGCGCCCGAATTCGCCGCGATGCACCATGTCGATGGCGCCCAGGCCGTAGCGCGTTGCCAGCACGCGGTCAAAGGCGCTGGGAGAGCCGCCGCGCTGGATGTGTCCAAGCACGACTGCGCGGGTTTCGAATCCTGTACGCTTCTCAATCTCGCGAGCGAGAACGTTGGCGATGCCGCCCAGCTTTGCATGACCAAATTCATCCTTGCCCATGTCCTGGATGACGGGTGCGCCGGAACTGGTATCGGCGGAAAACTTTGCGCCCTCGGCCACGACCACGATCGAGAAATAGAGGCCGCGTTCGTGACGTTGGCGAATGGATTCGGCAACCTTGTCGACGTCGAAGGGGCGCTCGGGAATCAGAATCACATCGGCGCCGCCGGCAATGCCGCTGTAGAGCGCGATCCAGCCGGCGTCGCGTCCCATGACCTCGACGACGATGACACGATTATGTGCTTCGGCGGTAGTGTGGACGCGGTCAATGGCTTCGCACACGATGTTGCAGGCCGTATCGAATCCGAAAGTGTAGTCGGTTCCGCCCAGATCGTTGTCGATGGTTTTGGGCACGCCCACGACTTTGATTCCGGCTTCGTGAAGCTTTTGCGCCACGGACAGAGTGTCGTCGCCGCCGATTGCGATGAGCGCGTCAATCTTGTGCTTTGCGATGGTGGCAGTGCAACGCTGAATGCCGTCGGGACGTTTGGATGGATTGGTGCGCGAGGTGCGGAGAATGGTTCCGCCGCGAGGAAGAATGCCGCTTACGGCTTCCAGGTCGAGCGGCATGGTCTGGTCTTCGATGAGACCGCGCCAGCCTTCCATGAAACCCACAAATTCGTCGTGATAGTGGAAGACGCCTTTGCGCACGACGGCGCGGATGACTGCGTTCAAGCCGGGGCAATCGCCTCCGCCCGTTAACATGCCAATTTTCATCGTAAGCTCCCGTTTGAGTATGAGTTCAGAATGAAATCCTCCGAATGCACCCCGAGTGCGGGGTATGACGAAATGGCCCAGACGCAGCGGTGAAGATCGGTCGGAGGAGATAGAGTAACACTAAACTGGGAGCGGCCCAAAGCACGGGGGCGCGGTGAAAATCGGTCAGGTGCAGGCTTGTGCGCGGGGGATTGCATTGATATTGCTCACATGGATATTGCGCTCCGGCTCGGGAAGGGCACGACTTCCAGTCGTGCCGTAACGAACGCTGACGAGTGCGGCTTTAGCCACTGAGGGTCGCCTTCTGGGGGCACACCTCAGCGGCTAAAGCGCTTCCTTCAACGGAAGGACCATCGGCACGAGTGGAACTCGTGCCCTTCCCCATTATTGTTCATTTGAAGTCTCCCCCGTTAGCGTCTCCGTCCTCTTCCGCGATAAACTGCCTGTACATGCGAGTCATGGGCATTGATTGTGGCGGAGAGTACACCGGTTATGGCGTGGTGGAGATGTATGAGAGCGGAAAGCTCTGCTGCCTGACTTGCGGTGCCATCAAGCTTTCGCCACGCGAAGCGCTGCCGCGGAGACTGTCGCGCATCTTCACGCAACTCGGCGAGATCATTGTCCAGCACCAGCCGGATGAAGTGGCGATTGAAGATGTCTTCTATGCGCTGAATGTGAAGTCGGCGCTCAAGCTGGGGCAGGTTCGTGGAGTGGCCATGCTGGCTGCCGCCGTAGCCGGATTGGAAGTGGCGGAATACTCGCCGCTGACCATCAAGTCGTCGGTGGTGGGTTATGGGCGCGCCGAGAAGCAGCAGGTGCAGCACATGGTGACGCGGTTGCTGGAACTTTCCGCGCCGCCGGAGCCCATGGACGCTTCCGACGCGCTGGCCATCGCCATTTGCCATCTGCACACGGCGGGGACCCTCAGCCGGCAGCGGGCCGTCGCCCGGTAGAGTTCACTCGTCCCTCCACATTTGGCATAATTGCGGGTTGCCGCCTGGGTGTGAGTCCAGTGCGAGAACGAAATTCTGAGGCTGATTCTAAGGCTGAATCTGAGGCTGGATCTGAGGCTGATGACCGGAACCGGGAGAGCGGAATCGCATTACGCAGGACGGTGGCAGCGGCTGTTTTTCCTGGTCGGATTGCTCATTGTTCTCTGCAGTGTTTCCACCCGGGCGGCCGAGCCCGCCACGATTACTTTTTCGCTGAACTTTCCAGCCTCCGATCCTGAGCGCTACACCATTACAGTGCAGTCCGACGGCCGCGCCCGCTATGAATGTTCGGCGAAGATTTTGGAAGACTCGGACGAGCGCGAGACCTACCAGACGGAATTCAGTTTCTCGGACGCCGCACGCGCGCAGATTTTTGATTTGGCGGCGCGATCCCATTATTTTTCAGGCAAAGTCGATTCTGGCAATCGCAAGGTGGCCTTCACCGGTGCCAAGAAATTGACCTACAAAGACGGGCAGCGGGAAACGACGGCGGCTTACAATTTCTCTTCCGTGCCCGCGGTCCAGCAGCTCACGACTTTGTTTCAGAGCGTGAGCGCAACGCTGGAATTCGGCCGCCGCCTTGCCTACTACCATCGCTACCAGAAGCTTGCCCTGGATGACGAGTTGAAACACATGGAAGACGAGGCCAAGCGCGGCGATCTCTTGGAACTGCAAGCGGTAAAGCCCGTTCTACAGCAGATTTACGATGACGGATCGGTGCTCAACGTGGTGCGGGCGCGGGCCCAGCGGATCATGGAAATGCGTAATAGCCCGGCTCCGGCGCGCTGATTGCTCAAGGATCGCGCATCCGGCCACGGGCTCTGACCGATATCCCAGGGCTTAACTTTTACAATTGCTTTTGCCAAACCGTGCTCTAATAGGCAGCGAAGACCTTTGGGGGTTGCTATGTCCGAGCTCTCTCTTTCCAGATTCAACATGGTTCTTCTGACGGCCGCTGCCTGCGCGCTGCTTGCGCTGCCCGCTCTGGCCGAATCGCAGGCACGCATTGTTCGGCTTAGCGATGTGCAAGGTTCGGTGCAAATCAACAAGAATGCAGGCATGGGATTTGAGAACGCGTTTCTCAACCTCCCCATCACACAAGGGACCCAGATCAAGACGCACGATCGCGGCCGCGCCGAAATCGAGTTTGAAGATGGCAGCACGATGCGTCTGACTCCCAACACGACCGTGGAGTTCAGCACGCTCGGGGTCGACGATTCCGGCAAGCGCATCTCGGTGATCCATCTGGTCGAGGGCATGGCCTACGTGAACTGGCTGGGAAAAGACGAATTCAGCCTGAATTTCGCGCAGGAGAAGATTGCGATCGACCGGGCAGCTCACTTCCGGATCGAAACATCGCCGAAGGTCTCGCAGTTGGCAATGTTCAAAGGCGAGGCCGACGTGGAGGGTCCGGCGGGCAAAGTCGTGGTCGAAAAGAAGAAGACGGCGACCTTTGACCAGGCCGATGACGACAAGTACACCGTGGCCGACAAGATTGCAGAAGCTCCGCTCGATTCGTGGGACAGGGAGGCCAGCGAATACCACCAGCAGTACGCGAAGAATAATTCGTCGCCGTACGGCTACGGGGTGAGCGACCTGAATTATTACGGTGCCTATAGCAACGTTCCGGGCTACGGGATGATGTGGCAGCCGTTCTTTACCGGCGTTGGATGGGACCCGTTCATGGACGGCGCATGGTCGTTCTATCCCGGCATGGGTTACATGTTTGCGTCGGCGTATCCCTGGGGATGGATGCCTTACCGGTACGGAAATTGGATGATGGTTCCAGGCATGGGTTGGATGTGGCAGCCGGGAGGATATAGCACCTGGCTGGCTGCGCCGCATTATGCGGGAACTCTGCCAGCGAATTTCCATCCGCTGGTCGCGCCGGTCGAGGGGACCGGCAAGACGATTGCGGTCGGGAAAGGTGGAGCTATTTCTGCTCTGCGATCGCCGGTCCTGACGGTGAAATCGGGCTCGGCGGGCATGGGAATTGCGCGCGGCTCGCTGGAGGATCTCCGTCATCTGAACCGCGAAGTGGCCAAGAACGGAGTCGCGAGGGTATCGCCGGCGCCGCAGTTTGGTGGGAGTTCGGCTATGAATTCCGGACTGGGCACTCCTCGCAGCAGCGTGGCGACTACGCCGATGGGACACAGCACATCGGCTGGGCACGCTTCCGGTGGAACGCATCGCTAGAGTTGGGGCTTTAGTGTGAACGCAACGGGGCAGCCTGATCGGCTGCCCTGTTTGTTTGGATACGTTTGTTTGGATTTAGAAATCCGCGACTAGCGCCGCAGGCTTACTGAAGTGATCACCTTCTCGCACAGCGATTGCAGTTCCTCCGACGAGGCGTGATCCCAACTGCAACTGACTGGCACAACTTTTCCCCATGGTGTGAGCATGAGTCCGAGTACGCCGTGGAGGTTGGCCATGTCGCGTTGTGTCGCGCTGAAGTCGGTGACCAGGCCGGGATATCCGTCGAGCGTGGTGCCGATGAAGTCGGTCCCAATTCCCGGCTTCGCCGCCAGCCAGACATAATTGTCGAGATAATACGTGGCCTGTTTCCTGAGTTCTTCGTCGTCGGTGAGACCCTGAGAACGGCGATCGAGCGCGGGCCCAACCGAAATATTCACCACTTTGTCACCCCTGTGGGCGAGATACACAGTGCGCAGCGGGGTGTCGTCGGAAACCTGCACATCTCCGGGCAAGGCGACTGAGACGGTCGCGCAAAACCACGCATCACGGCACAAGCCCTTCTCATAGCGGGTGAATCCGGCGGGAGTTGCGACTAGGGTTTCAGAATCCACGACCAGCCGCGTGCTTCGCTTCACTACGGCTGGCTTGGCGGCCAGAATCATCGGATTGAGGATCGAATTAGGAAGAAGAGTTTTTGTCACCGAGACCGGCGTGGTTCCGGACTCGGGATCGGGAGTTGCCTCGAAGCGCTTCAGTGCGGCCAGCCACTCGACAGAATGCTCATTGGGCAACAGGCGCGCCCGTGCTTCTTCCTGGAAATGAAACGTCATGAACGGATAACGGCCGGGATTGTCGGAGCGCATGCTCGACATATCGGGCATGGGATTCTCCGGGTCGTCGGCGTCGTTCGGGTCGGCAGGATCGTCGCCGGGTTCACCGTCATCGTAGGGCGAAGCGAGCGTCAGCTTGTTGTCGATGGTCTGTGAACGGTGAAGCCACGCGACGTGATGCGTTGCGGGATCGAGCAGCAGCGAAATGTGAAGGACGGCTGCGACCGCATTGTTGCCCGCACCCGGTACGGTGCGTCCGCCGCTGGCGGTCCCGACGGCGGGAAGGTCAATCGGCGAGAAAACGTATTGCGACGTTACCCAGGCGCACGACTTGCCGTCGACTCGCACCAGATTTCGGAAACGCAAATCGGCCCCGCTCAGTTCGAGATCCTTCAAGGCACGATCGCGGGAATAGGCAAACTGCCCACGAGGCTTCCAGGTAGCGCCCTCGGCCACGGGTTGGGGAGAGAACTCGGTCTGCAGCAGATCCTGCGTGACTTTGCGGAGCAGGTCGCCGCCGTCCCAATACTTGAAATATCCGTCGATGCTACGGCTCATCTCAGTTTCGCCGTGTGGTCCTACGCGGAACATGACCGGAGAGGACTGCATCGCGGCCAGCCGCTTCTGGAAGTCGGGCGCAGAGAAGAGCGCACAGCGCACGCTGGTGACGCGAGTGTCACTGTAGGTGGCTTCGACCGGAATGTTGCCGTCTTTGTCAGCGGATTGCGGGCGCAGGGTAACAATCGCAGCCATGGCATAGTCACACGGGCCGCGCGCCGGAAAGAGATTCGCGCCGCTGGCATCGGCAATGGGCAAGAAAGAACCGGCAGCTTCGAGTTCGTAGCGCAGAACTTCGCCGGATTTGAAATCGGCCTGCAACAAGAGCTTGTGGACAGTTGCCGATTGAGCCTGCAGGGGCAGTACGGTTGGTCCAGCGCAGAGAAGTCCAGCGCTGGACAATAGCGCGAGTCCGGTCACGAAGATGGAGTGCAATCGCGGCATCGACATTTTCTCTTAGGGATCCTCGTTTTCTGGGGGATCATTGGGATCCACATAGGTCTTGCGGATGAACGAAGATTGCAGTTCCTGGTACTGCGCCGATTTAATGATTGCGTCGCAGACGCTATCGCTCGCAGCGGAATCTTCTTCGCGATAGACGCAGGCAAAGCCAAAATTGCCGTAAGGCGAACCCGCGACCGCGCTCACACCGCGATACCTGAGAGCGCCCGCTGCGATGGTGAAGTGAGTCACCAGCCCGTTGGTCCAGTCGATGCGAACATGCTCGTCGAGGGTGATGTGCGCTGCGCGGCCAAAGTATTCCGGGTGGGCAAACCATTCCTGCAGAAACGCCCGCTTGAAGCTGTCCGCCGTGAACTTGAGGTCGGTGGACTGCGCCGCGTAGATGCGGATAGCGCGGCTGGAATCGTCCTCGTGACCTGCAATTGGAATCAGCACGGGCCTGGGTTCCGGCTCGGCGCGGGTCCATTTTGGATTCTTGGGAAGCGTGACGGAAAATTCGTAGCAGGGCTGCAGCGTACACAGGCGGATGCGCCAGACGCCGCCACCATCGGGTCCGTCATCTTCGTCGGTCAGTTTTTTGCCGGACACGTGGTTGGGGGCCGAGTGCTCCTGGCGTGTCTTGCGGGCGAGGTCGCCCAGAGATTGCCCGGAGTTGTCCTGTGCCCGCGCCGCCAGGCCCGCGCAAGAGGCCAGCATTGTGAGCAATATCCATGCGCGAGTTGAACTCGGCGATGATTTCATGGCAAGCGCAACGAATTCACCAGAGTCGTGCACAGGGCTTCCGCGTCCGCGAAATGTTCTTCGGGCGCGGCGCATCCAACCAGAAATTGTTTGCCTGCGTTCTCGATCAAGACTCGCTCTCCGATCCACCAGCGTTTCTGGTCTCGCTGGTAGCGGAAGCGGGTCATCAAGGCTGGCCTGCCATCGAGGGTCAGATCCTGGGTGCTGACGCTGTCGGGTTTTTCCCGGGACCAGCCGTTAGCATTGGCCAGATCGCGCATGCGGATGTAGTCGGAATCGGTCAGGCTGCGATAGGGAGCGTTCACATCGGCCGGCCCGGCATAGAGCATGACCGATTCGCCATCGAGCGCGGCCTTGAAAATGTACTGTCCGTTGGTTCGCGAGACCACCTCGGCTTTTTCGGGGATGACGACCGAGGCTTCCGAACATTGCTGCGGATTCTGGCAATATTGCAGAACGAAAGACTGGAAGCCTGGCGGGGCCGCAGTCGTTCCTTCCGCGCTGTCGAGCGTGGCCTGCGCCTTGTCATGGGGAGCCTGGCGGGTCTGGCGCGCCAATTCCGCCAGGGACGGGCCCTGCGATCCCGATGATTCGCCGGACGCCGCCTCTTGCGCCGGAGTTGTCCCCACCGTGACCGGAAGGGCAACGGCGGGAGTCTTGTCGCCCGAGGCCGGTTTTTCAGGAATTGACGCGGGATGTACGACGATGTCTTCCTTCAGCTGAATCGAAGGATAGATGATCTGATCGCACATCTGGAATGTGGTTTGCTCGTCATGGACTTGCGCATTCACAGCCGCCTGCACCTTGCGATGATCGGTGCCGTACATCTGCCGATCGTGGTCACTGCAGGTGTTGTGGCCGCGGTTGTCGTAAATCGTGCAGGAATGCATATCGTCGGGGCTGACGCACATCACGGGAATCAGGCTGTTGGAGCCGACGATGAATTCCATCGATCCCCAGATGACATGGCCCAGCAGATAGGGATTGCCCTGCCACGCGCACCGAAAGGCTCGATGTGAGCCTTGCTTGATGGGTGAGCAGTAGGCTTGTGCGCCGTGCAAGCCGGCGAGTTGACGCACTACGTTCAGGAGGTCGCTGTCGCTGACGTTATTGATGATGTTGGCTGGGATCGGAATCGGGTTCCCGACCATGACTTCGGTGTTGGTAATGCCAAGACGCGAACCGAGCAACACGGCTCCGCCATTGTCGCGGCCTTCCAGGCTGAATGGATAGGGAACGAACAGGCGGTAGTCGCCGGCGTTGTAATTGGTGAAGCCGGTGGGCGCGTTCGCCGCGGCCTCCTGCTCCTGCTGCATCTCATCGACCAATTCCTGCGCCTTGCTGGATTTGGCGTCTGCGGTCGAAGCATGCTCAGCGCGGGACTGGCGGGCCAGATCCCCTAGCGAATCGCCGGAAGTTTCGGATCCTTGTCCCCAGGCGAAAGTGCTGACGCATACCAGCGCCACCGCAATGCCCGGCATTAAAAACCTGCGTGTCATGGCAGTCGCAAAGATCCAATCAACCCGGAACAAATCGTCTCTCCATCGGCGAAGGTGTCTTTCGGCGCCATGCAACCGACCACCAGCTGGGCCTCATTATTCTCGACGTCGGCTCTCTTGACGATCCAGTTGGCAGCGCCCTTCTTGAACCGCATCTCGGTGATGAAGGCCTGCTTTCCGTCCAACCTCGTCTGCTCGGCGCTGATGGTGGAAGAGGTTCCTGGGTCGCGCTCGCGTTCAGGATCCACAAGCTCCTTCCAGCGAACCGTGCTGCCGTCGCTGGGATTGCGGCCCGGACAGCTTTCGGAGCCGGCCGGCCCCATCAGCAGAAGGAACGGTGCTCCCTGGACCTTGGTCTCGAATACATATTGCTGGCAGTCGGAACTGACCAGTTGGGCATCTGTGGGAACGAGAACCGACGCGTTCCAGCACTGCTGGGTGTGGCTCTTGCAATAGGTGAAGGCCTGCACCTTGAAGCCAGCGGGAACCGTGCTCTGGGCCGCCACCGTTGCAGGCGGTGCGGGAGCGGGAGTGTTTGTGCCTCGGGCAGCGGGCTGGCGCAGTTGGCGCGCGATATCGGCAAGAGAGACGGAATCGTCGGTGTTTGCGGGAGACGCGACTCCGGAGGCGGGTGCAGCCGCTTTGGCTGAGTCGACTGCGGCGTCGGGACTCGGAGTGGGTTTTGCAGAGTCGGCGGCGGCGTTGGTTGCGGCTAGCGTCGTCTTCGGTGAGGCAGACTCTTCCTTGACGCGAATTGACTGGAACACGGAGTCGCACTTCTGCCAGGCCGTCCTTACATCCTGGTCTTCGTGCGCCATGACCTCGCGTGCGTATTTCTTCTGTTTGTAGGTGGCGTGAGGGTTGTTGAGCATGTCACGAGCCCGACTCTCAGTGTTGGCGACGCAAAGCACAGGGAGAATTCCGCTGGTCCCCCGCACCAGGACAGCATTGCCACTGACAGAATGCCCGAGCAGATTCGCGCCAGCCAGGCTGCACTGATACGCGTTGCGGCCCACAATCGTAGTTTTCGTACAGTTCGCGGACGGGGAATAGGCGCGGGCGAACTGCGTGGCGGCGTCGTGGAAGGCGTCGTCGCCTTCCAGGTGCTGCACAATGGGACTGCCCGCCAACACCAGAGGCCGCGTGCTCCCGACCGGGGGACCGGTTAAAACCACTCCGCCAACGTCATGCGCGTCGATAGTGAAAGGAGCCGGCGCCCAAATTTTGTAGGCGCCTGCGTTGTAGATTTTGAATCCTGCGGGAGCGTCTTTGTCCTCCTGATCCTCGGCGAGTTGGTTGACGATTTGCTGGGCTTGGCTGGTGTCTGTCTTGGGCTGGGCTTGCTTCTGAGCGCGTGCCTGCCGGGCTATGTCGGCGAGTGAACTGCCGTCCTGCGCCCGCGCGGGCAGGCCTGCGAGGGCGAGCAGAGAGAAAATGACGACCATCGCGAACTCGCGAGAGATCTTGTTTCGAGCCATAACTGAAAGTTGTGAATCAGAATGCATTCGTATGTCTCCACTGTGGAAATCAGTTCGAGCCGGTGTTTGTGCTGGCCTGCTGCACGACGGCCTCCGGCACATCGAATGTGATGGGCGCGTTGTAGTCGGAGAACGAAGCCCGCAACTGCAGCCAATCCACGGTCAGTTCATAGGGCAGGTGATCTTCGAGGCCGAGGCAGACGGTGTCGTGCTCCAGGCCGCTGGGCGCGCCCTTCATGGTGACCAGCCACTCCCGGCAGCGCACGCTGTTCACGGTTTTCTTGTCGCCCTTCTGCAGGATGCCGCGCTGGATCATGGTGGCAATTCGCGGCATCAGGGTGTTGTCGTTGCCTTGGGCCAGGGCGCCGCAAAACCAGGCTGCCGGATGCTCGCGAGCATATCGAGGCTTCGACCAGGAACCATCGCTCTCGCGGTAATACTCCTCGGTCGCGAAGTGGACTTCGTCGCGGGTCATGTCCATGCCGGGAATGGCCGTATCGGTTTCGCGCCACTGATAGTGATAGAGGTCGCGGGGGCAGTCGACTTCCCACAGCATCTGTTTGTGGCGAGTTCCGGCGCTTGCAGTCTCCGAGACGCGGAAGCTGTGCACCTGCTTCATGGCGTCGAGGGTTTTCTGGAATTCCTTTTCTCCGCTGCCGGTGAGCAGATAGCTGGCCGCCCAGCCCACGATGGCCACACCCACCGCCAGACGCACCACCACCCAGACCCAATAGCGTTCGCCCGACATATACACCTCTCCCGAGTGAGCTCTGA
>Ga0116217_10005243_pt1 | contig 11435 bp, 12 predicted proteins | sample Sb_taG_6_FD_89697 | JGI IMG/M metagenome (GOLD analysis project Ga0116217, IMG submission 89697) | Peat soil microbial communities from Weissenstadt, Germany - Sb_50d_4_PS metaG | ecosystem: Environmental > Terrestrial > Soil > Wetlands > Peat | place: Germany: Weissenstadt | collected 2010-09-21 | reverse complement strand
CTGCAGATGACCATCGCTGAACGATTCCTCGATCATGCTGGCGAAGTCTTCGCGCGACGGCGCGGCGGTCGCTACTTGAGCCATGAACACTCCGAGCCCCGTGATTGAAAATGATCCCGAACGCGCAGCCGCCGCCGGTCACGCCGGCGGGTGGGGCTAGAGCCAGACGGTCAGGACAAAGCTTGGTCCGGTGCCTAGCGAAACACGCGAACGGGCTTAACCTCCAATGACGAAATCGCGGTTAGCCGCGCTTTCGGCCCGTTCGGACGGCTTCGATGATGTCGATGGCAGCCCGGAATGCGGCGTCTATACCCAAATGCGTGGTGTCGAGCAAGTGCGCGTCGGGCGCAGGCTTTAAGGGGGCGGCCGTGCGCCGGGAATCCCGTTCGTCCCGCCGCAACAGGTCGGCCAGGACCTCCTTCTCGTCGGCCGGCTCGCCGCGCCTCCGCATTTCGGCCGTGCGGCGCGCCGCGCGCACCTCCGGCGTCGCCACCACGAAAATCTTCACGTCCGCGCCCGGCGCAATGACCGTGCCGATATCGCGGCCGTCGAGCACCGCGCCGGGCAGTTGCGTGGCAAAGCCGCGCTGGTAGTTCATGAGCGCTTGCCGCACCTCCGGGATCGCCGCCACCACCGAGGCGGCTTCGGTGATCGCCGGCGCCTTCAGTGCGTTTTCATTAAACCGCGTCGGATCGAGCGCGATCGCGGCTTCGATCGCCTTATCGACATTATCGGGCGCGTAGCCGGCATCGAGCACGGCCCTGGCCACCGCACGATAGATCAAGCCGGTGTCGAGATGAGGCAGCCCATAGATCGCCGCCACCTGCTTGGCGATGGTTCCCTTGCCCGAGGCTGCCGGGCCGTCTATAGCGATGATCATCGTCACATACGTTTCTTGCGCAGTGTGCTGACTGGCGGCCCTCGGCCGCGGACCGATCGATCAAACGGCAGGACATCAAACGGCGGGACAAGGGATTTCGCAAGCGCCAAAAGCTTCATGTGCATCAGGAGCGGCTTTATGCACATCGAAACGGCTTACGCGCGTGATCGCGTGACAAAATGATCGCGAGACAAATGCCTGAGCTGCCCGATCCCTCGCCCATCCAAATCGACTCTGTGATTTCACCGGCTCAGAATCCAAACATGATGCCGACCTGGGAAGCCTGCTGATGAAGTTTGCGAGACGGCTGACGCAAAAGCGGTGGGTCCAGAAGACCATCGGCGTCGCAGCCGCGGAATATCTGCGTCTGGTGTGGATGACAAGCCGCTTCACGATGGAGCCGGCCGATCCTTATCGGCTCTACGAACGCGAACAGCCGGTCATTCTTGCGATGTGGCATGGCCAACACTTCATGCTGCCGTTCGTCCGCAAAGGATTCCCGTTCAAGGTTTTGATCTCACGCCATATTGACGGCGAGATCAATGCGATCGCCGCCGAGTGGCTCGGCGTCGGCACGGTCCGCGGTTCGGGCGATCACGGGCGGAGATTCCACGTCAAGGGCGGCGTGAGCGCCTTCAGGAGTATGATGGACGCGCTCGCCGCAGGCTGGAACATGGCGCTGACCGCGGACGTTCCGAAAGTCTCGCGCGTTGCCGGCCTCGGAATCATTAAGCTCGCGAGTGCCACGGGCCGACCGATTTTTCCGGTTGCGCTGGCGACCAGCCGCCGGGTCGTGCTCGACAACTGGGATCGTTCGGCGATCAACCTGCCGCTCAGCCGCGGCGCCGTCGTCGTCGGCGACCCGATCCGCGTGCCGGCCGAGGCCGATGGCGAAAACCTTGAACAAGCACGCGGCATGCTGGAAAAGGCCCTCAATTCGGCGACCGAACGCGCACATGCCATTGTAGATCGGCTGCCGGCAGGCGCGGTCAACGACCGGTCCGGGAAGGAGCGGCTTGAGATTGAGCGGCGGGTATCGAATAATGGGATTATCGCCGATTAAGGCTGCAATTGAGCCGGTAAGTCGTTGCGCGGGGAAGCACATTGGCAATCATCGACGACGTTCGCTCCATCATCGCTAAATCGCTGAATATCCCCGTCGATCAGCTTACTCCGGAAAAGCGTCTCGACGAACTCGGCGCCGAGTCCCTCGACGTCATCGAGATTGTTTTCGCGCTCGAGGAAAAATACGACATCGCCATTCCGCTGCAGGCGAATGATGCGACGCGCGTTTCGGCGTCGGGCAAAAGTGAAAGCCAGGACAAGAGCGGCAACTCCGAATTGCCGTTTGCCACCGTCGGCGATGTCGCCGAAATGGTCGAGAAGCTGGTTGCGGCGAAAGCATCGAAATGAATCGGGTCGTCATCACGGGCATCGGGGTCGTCACCCCGATCGGCAATACCCGTGACACATTTTGGTCGGCGCTGGTCGAGGCACGCTCGGGCATCGGCCCGATCACGATCATCCCGACCGAGCGCCTGAACAGCCGCATCGCCGCGCAAGTGCTCGATTTCAACCCGGCGGATCATTTCGACGCCAGGCGCGTGAGCCTGCTCGATCGCTTCGCGCAATTCGCCGTGGTCGCCGCACGCGCCGCCTTGCGCGACGCGCAATTGGAGCTGAGCGAAGAGATGGCGCTGGAGGCGGCGACCATCATCGGCAATTCGACCGGCGGCATGAATACGCTCGACGATTCCTTCTTCAAGCTCTACGGGCAAAACGCAGCGCGCGCACATCCCTTGTCGATTCCGCGCCTGATGTCGAACGCCGCCTGCAGCGCAATCTCGATGGATCTCGGGCTGAAGGGCCCGACCTATACAATCGCATCGGCCTGCTCCTCCGGCACGCACGCCATCGGCCAGGCCTTTCAGATGGTGCGCACGGGTCAGGCGCCGATTGCGCTCACCGGCGGCACCGAAGCCTGCCTCACCGTCGGTACGTTCAAAGGCTGGGAGGCGTTGCGGGTGCTCAGCTCCGACACCTGCCGGCCGTTTTCGAAAACGCGATCCGGACTCGTGCTCGGCGAAGGCGCGGCCATGTTCGTGCTCGAAACGCGCGAACGCGCCGTCGCGCGCGGCGCTCCGATCTATGCCGAGATACTCGGCTTTGGGATGAGCGCGGATGCCGGCGACATCACCGCCATCGATCCGAGCGGTGCCGCGCGCGCGATGCAGGCGGCCTTGCGCGACGCCAAGGTCAACCGGAACGAGATCGATTACGTGAATGCGCACGGCACCGGCACGGCGCTCAACGACAAAGGCGAGACGATCGCGCTCCGCCAGGCTTTTGGCGACGCCGCCGACCATTTGGCCGTCTCGTCCAGCAAGGGCGTCCTGGGCCACAGCCTGGGAGCAGCGGGAGCGGTCGAGCTCGCGGCGACGGCGCTCGCGTTGCACAACCAGACGATCCCGCCGACGGCGAATTTCCAAGAAGCCGACCCGGATTGCGATCTCGATTACGTGCCCAACACGGCGCGCAACGCGCCGATCCAAAAGGCCATGTCGAGCTCGTTTGCCTTCGGCGGCTTGAATGCGGTGCTCGTGCTCGGGCGGGCGTAGGCGTCGCCCCCAGCAATCAACTGTCAAGCGATATCAGCTCCAAGCCTGTGCATCAGCTCGACGAAATCCGGAAAGCTGGTGGCAATAAAACTTCCGTCATCGATCTTCACCGGCTTTTCGCTCGCAAGCCCCATGACCAGCGCCGACATGGCGAGCCGGTGATCCATGTGCGTGACCACGAGGCCGCCGCCGGCCGCGCGGCCGCTGCCTTGCACGATCAGATCGTCGCCTTCGATATCGACTTGCACGCCGTTCGCCCGCAACATGTCGGCGGCGCCGGTAAGCCGGTCCGATTCCTTCACGCGCAATTCCTTGAGCCCGCGCATCACCGTTGTTCCTTCCGCGAAGGAGGCGGCGACGGCAAGGATCGGATACTCGTCGATCATCGACGGCGCCCGCGCAGCCGGGACCTCGACCCCGCGCAGCGCGCCGGCGCGCACGCGCAGATCGGCGACGTCTTCACCGCCTTCATTGCGCGAAGCAAGCCGCTCGATCACGGCTCCCATATCGGCGAGCGTCTCGATCAAGCCGGCACGCAGCGGATTGAGCATCACGCCTTCGAGGATCACGTCGGAGCCCGGCGTGATCGCGGCTGCGACCAGCGGGAAGGCGGCCGATGAGGGGTCGGCCGGAACGACGACGGGCTGCGGAACCAGTTCGGGCTGACCCACAAGGCTGATGCGGCGGCCATGTGCGCCATGCGGCGTGACGCGCACATCGGCGCCGAAATGCGTGAGCATTCTCTCCGTGTGGTCGCGCGTCGCCTCAGCTTCGATCACGATGGTCTCGCCCGGAGCGGCAAGCCCGGCAAGCAGCACGGCCGATTTCAGCTGTGCGGAAGCGACCGGGGGCTCGAATACGATCGGGATCGGCTCGCGCGCGCCGGCGAGCGTCAATGGCAGCCGGCCGTCGCTTGATGTCAGCGTATGCGCGCCGATCCGCTCCAGCGGCTCCAGCACCCGCCGCATCGGGCGCTTGCGCAGCGACGCATCGCCGTCGAATGTGGCTGCGATCGGACAGCCGGCAACTGCGCCGAGCATGAGCCGGCAGCCGGTGCCGGAATTGCCGAAATCGAGCGGCCCCGCCGGTTCGGCAAAGCCGGCGACGCCGACGCCGTGCAGGCGCCACGCCCCTACACCTGTGCGCTCGACGCGCGCGCCGAGCGCGCGCACAGCCTTGGCGGTGTTGAGCACATCCTCGCCTTCAAGCAGCCCGGCAATGCGCGTCTCGCCGACCGCGAGCGCGGCGAGAATCAGCGCCCGGTGCGAGATCGATTTGTCGCCAGGCACGCGCACGCGGCCCTTCAACGGGCCAGTGTGTCGGGCGGTCAGCGGGGCGGGATCGGAGTGCATGGGGCAAAGCTCGCGCGGTGCTTTAACACGCGCGCCCCGGCCGCGTCATGCCAATGCGGATCACGGTCTTGATGGCGGGGAGGTCGCCGCGCAAGGCGCGGCGGTGAATGGGCGAGCAATCGTCCACACGCCCATTCACAACGCCGACCCACATCGACGACCGTTGCCGCTACGCCTTGAACTTGATGATCTTTTGCTGCTGCTCGCCGAGCCCGTCGATGCCGAGCTGCACCACGTCGCGGGCTTTGAGGAATTTCGGCTCCGGCTTGATGCCCATGCCGACGCCGGGCGGGGTGCCGGTGATGATCACATCGCCCGGTTCCAGCACGAAGAATTGCGAGCAATACCAGACGAGGTGGGCGACGCCGAAGATCATGGTCTGAGTCGAGCCTTTCTGCCGGGTCTCGCCGTTGACCGTTAGCCACATGTCGAGCCGCTGCGGGTCGCGGATTTCGTCCTTGGTGACGAGCCACGGGCCGAGCGGACCGAAGGTCTCGCAGCCCTTGCCCTTGCCCCATTGCCCGCCGCTTCTCTCGATCTGGAAACTGCGCTCGGAGACGTCATTGGCGAGGCAATAACCGGCGACCGCCTCCATCGCCTTGTTCTTGGCGAGATAGCGCGCCCGGCTGCCGATCACGATGCCGAGTTCGACCTCGTAATCGAGCTTGGTCGAGCCTTTCGGGATCATGGTGTTGTCGCTCGGCCCGCAGATGCAGCTCGGCGCCTTGTTGAAGATGATCGGCTCTTTCGGGATCGGCATGCCGGCCTCGGCCGCGTGGTCGGAGTAATTCAGCCCGATGGCGATGAAATTGCCGACATCACCGACGCAAGCGCCGAGCCGCGGCGTGCCGCGCACTAGCGGCAATTTCTCGGGCTTGAGCTTGCGCAGCTTGGAGAGTCCGCTCGGCGACAAGGCGGCGCCGGCTATATCGGGCACGACCTTCGACAGATCGCGGACGCGGCCCTGGGCATCGAGCATGCCGGGTTTTTCGCGCCCAGGGGCGCCGAAGCGGACGAGTTTCATTCAAAGACTCCTCGGATAAAGGGGCGCTAGAAAGCCCCTGGAAAGGCGCCGCCGTCAATCAGCAAATTTTGCCCGGTGATATAACCGGCCTGTGCCGAGCAAAGAAACGCGCAGGCCGCGCCGAATTCGTCGGGGTTGCCGATCCGCCGCGCGGGAACGGCGGCGACGCGCTCGGCCAGCGCCTCCTCGGCGCTGACCCCCTTCTTCCTCATCGTGGTTTCGACATAGGTCTGAAAGCGATCGGTCGCGAACACGCCGGGCAACAGGAAATTGATGGTCACATTGGAGGCGGCGACATTGCGGGCGACGCCGGCGAAAAACGCGGTCAGGCCGGCGCGTGCGCCGGAGGAAAGATCGAGGCCTGCGATCGGCGCCTTCACCGATCCCGACGTGATGTTGACGACGCGGCCGAATTTCTTGGCGATCATCGGATCGATGGCTTTCTGAAACAGCTCCACGGCCACGATCATATTGGCGGTGACGCCATCGAGCATTTTCTGCCGGTCGAGCTCGCGGAAGTCGCGAAACGGCGGTCCGGCATTGTTGTTGACCAGAATATCCGGCTCCGGGCAGGCGTCGAACAGGGCTTTCTGCCCGTCCGCCGCGGCGACGTCGGCGGCGACCGGAATGATCCTGGCGCCGGTGGCCCGCTGCAATTCGGCGGCGGTGGCGGCGAGCCGCTCGCGGTCGCGGCCGTTGATCACCACCTCGCAACCCGCCTCCGCCAGCGCCTTGGCGCAGGCCCGGCCGAGCCCGCGGCTCGAGGCACAGACGATCGCTTTACGGCCGGCAATTCCAAGATCCATGGCTTAGGTCATCCCGAATAACCGGCCATCAGGGCCATTTCACCACTGGCGGCATCGAAGACAAGATGGAGTCGACATTGCCGCCGGTGCGCAATCCAAAAATCGTCCCGCGGTCATAGAGCAAATTAAACTCGACGTAACGTCCGCGCCGCACAAGCTGCTCCTCGCGCTCGGCTTGCGTCCACGGCTCGGCGAAATTCTTGCGCACCAGAACCGGATAGATGCCGAGAAAGGCGCGGCCAACCTCTTGGGTAAAGGCGAAATCGGCGTCGAAATCGCCGGAATCGAGCCAGTCGTAGAAGATGCCGCCGATGCCGCGCGCCTCGCCGCGGTGCTTGAGAAAGAAATACTCGTCGCACCAGGCCTTGAACTTGTCGTACGGCGCGACCGCCGCATGCGCGTTACAGGCAGCTTTCATCGCGGCGTGAAACGCGGTCGTATCCGGGTCCTCCTGCGAGCGCCGGATGAGCAGCACCGGGGTCAGATCGGCGCCGCCGCCGAACCAGGATTTCGTCGTGACCACGAAGCGCGTGTTCATGTGCACGGCAGGCACATGCGGGTTGTGCATGTGGGCGATCAGCGAAATGCCGGTGGCGAAAAAGCGCGGATCGTCGGCGGCGCCGGGGATGTCCTTGCGGAATTCCGGCGCGAATTCGCCGAACACCGCGGAGACATGCACGCCGACCTTCTCGAAGACGCGGCCCTTCATCATGGCCATGACGCCGCCGCCGCCCGGCTTGCCGGTGTGATCGGAGCGGGTCCAAGGGGTGCGCACGAAGCGGCCGGGCGGCCGATCCACGAGCGGCGCGCCGGCGGGCAGCGCGTCCTCGATCGCTTCGAAGGCCGCCACAATCCGGTCGCGCAAGGTTTCGAACCAGGCGCGGGCAGAGCCTTTGCGCGCCTCGATCACGTTCAAGTCCATGATCGGTCATGTATTACAACGGCAAGGAGCCGTCATCTTTTTCGCAATTGTCACAGTCGTGGGCGATTATACTGGGCTCTGGCAAACCTGGACTTTCCCGCATGACGCTGATCCTGAACCGGCCGACGCGCCGCCGCCTGCTCACAGCCGCTGCCGGTGCCGGCCTTGGCCTCCTGGCGGCCCCCTTTGTGCTGCGTTCGGCCGGAGCGCAAAGCTGGGGCGCCGGGGACCCTTTCAGCCTCGGGCTTGCCTCCGGCGCCCCGCGGCCGGATGGCTTCGTGGTGTGGACGCGGCTCGCGCCGGAGCCGTTGTCGAGCAATCCGCAAACGCCCGGCGGCATGCATGGCGGCGATGTGACGGTCGGTTACGAGATCGCCACGGATCCCGCCTTGCGCGACATCGTGCGGCGCGGCGAAGCGACCGCCGAACAGGCTTTCGCCTATTCGGTCCATCTCGACGTGCGGGGTCTTAAGCCCGGCCGGCCTTATTGGTATCGCTTCACGAGCGGCGATGCGGCAAGCCGCATCGGACGCGCCGCGACGCTCCCGGCGCCGGACGCCACGCCGGAGCGGATGCGTTTTGGTTTCGCGTCCTGCGCTCACTACGAGCACGGCTATTTTTCCGCCTACCGGCACCTTGCGGACGAAAATCCTGAATTCGTGCTCTTTCTCGGCGACTACATCTACGAAACCGTCGAGGAGAGGCGGCCGACGGTGCGCCGGCACGCCGATGGCATCGAGGCGGCGACGCTGCCGACCTACCGCAACCGCTATGCGCAATATCGGCTCGACCCGGACCTGCAACGGCTGCACGCCGAAGTTCCGGCGCTTGTCACCTGGGACGATCACGAGGTGGCGAACGATTATGCCGACAAGTGGTCCGAGCGTTTCGACGACCCGCAACTGTTTCTCATGCGGCGGGCGGCGGCTTACCAGGCATTCTACGAGCACATGCCGGTGCGGCCCATTCTTTCGCTGCCCAACGGGCCGATCATGCGGATCTATGATCGCTTCACGTTCGGCGATCTGATCGAAGTGTCGCTGATCGACGGGCGGCAATACCGCTCACGCGGAGCCTGCTACGCACCGCCCAACAAGGGTGGCATGCATCTGGAAACTGACGCGAGTTGCCCGGAGCGGCGCGAGGCCGGGCGCAGCATGATGGGATTTGCGCAGGAGGCCTGGCTCTATTCCAGGCTCGGCCATTCCAAGGCGCGCTGGAACCTGATCGCGCAGGATGTGCTGATGGCGCAGTACCACGTCAAGCAGAATGACGCCTTCGCCTTCTCGACCGACGATTGGGACGGCTATCCGGCGAATCGTGCCCGCCTGCTCAAGCGCATCCAGGACACGCAGGTGTCCAATCCCGTCGTTGTTAGCGGCGATATCCATTCGTTTTTCGCCAACGATTTGCGGCTCGACTTCGACGATCCGAGTTCGCCGATCGTGGCGACCGAATTCGTCGGCACCTCGATCTCGTCCTATGGACCGCCCCACGAGATCATCGCGCAGGCGCTGCCCGAAAATCCGCATGTGCATTTCTTCGAGAGCCGGCGCCGCGGCTATGTCTGTGTCGATCTCGAGCGTGCGCAGATGCAGGTGCAGATGCGCGTGGTCTCCGACGCGCACGACCCGAAGGCCGACATTTCGACGCTGCGGACCTTTGCGGTCGAGGGCGGCAAGCCGGGCGTGGTGGCGGCTTAATGGAAGAGCGGCCTATTCTGCGTCGACCTTCTCCGCCAACCACACCTTGATCAATGATTGATACGGCACGTCGCGCTTGTTGGCTGCGATCTTGATGCGATCCAAAAGCCCCTGTGGCAGGCGAAGCGAAATAGCGGTTGTGGACAATTTCAGATTGGGAAGCTGCACGCGTTTCGCCTTGCTCAGGTCGAAATAGTCGGCCGTATCGTGCGTTTCCCAAAATGCCCGTTCCTCCGCTTCGCTGCGAAACTTCGGAACTGTTTTAAGTTTCTTGTTCATAACGGGCCCTTTCCCTTCGACTCATGGGACGCACCGAAATTACGCGAACCAGTGTCCCCTTTCGGCGCATCGTAAAACTTGCCTGTAGCAGGCGGCCTGCGACGGTACAGCCGTATGCATGATAGCGAGATTCTTCGCCGCTATGCTTCTCATCAACGAAAATGAGGAGCCGAGGGTCGACGAAAATCTCCTCCGCTTCCCTCCGGCTGACATTGTGCTTGTTCGCGCTCTTTCCAGTGTGGCCTTCGTCCCAGTCAAAACCTGCAATCTGGCTGAGATCGAGCATGTATGTATATTAACATAATATACAGCGATTACCAACCCTCTATGTCAAGGCATCCCGCCCGTCTGCCGCAGCGCTTCGCCCACAGCCATGGCGGCGGCGACCGCGACATTGAGCGACCGCAGGCCTTCGCGCATCGGTATCTTCAGGCGCGCATCGGCGGCGTCATGGACCTCTTTCGGCAGGCCCGCCGACTCGCGGCCGAACAAGAGGATGTCGTCGGCCTGGTAGCGATAATCGAGATAGGAGAGGGGCGCACCGGTGGTGAACAAGAGCAGCCGATGGCCTTCCCGGCTGCGCCAGTCGGCGAAATCCCGCCAGGACCGGTGGCGCACGATCGCGACCGCATCGAGATAGTCCATGCCGGCGCGACGGAAGGCGCGGTCGGTGGTCGGGAAACCGGACGGTTCGATGATATGGGCCTCGATGCCGCAGCAGGCACACAGGCGTAACATCGTTCCGGCATTCTGCGGAATGTCGGGTTGGTAAAGAGCGATGCGCATGGGCGGGATCGGCTGGCTGGGGAAGGGGGCACTCGGCGAAACCGGAACCGCGCGAGCCCTGGATCGATCGAGCGTGGCTTCGCGGGCACATTGTGATGGCACACTTGCGCTCGCCCGGTAAGGGTGCCAATAAAACGCCGCCGGATTGCGTCGCCTCTGATCTCCCCCAGGTCGGATGAGACGGGCCTTCCGCCGCTCGACGGACCTTTCGGGGGTGGTCCGCAGCGCGGATGGAGTGACCGGCTAGACGGAAGAGGGTGTGACGGGTGGCCACAATCTCCGCAGCGCAGCCTTCGCGGCGCGATGTCTCAATACTTTGGCGTCGGTGCCGTCCGCGCCGCCAGTGCGGCCGCGGCGCTCGCCCGGCTTGTCCGACACGCCGCCCCCTCGGCCATTGTCGCCGGCCGCAAGCCTAAAGCCCGCCAACGCATAAGGTTCGATCATGAGCGCAAATTCGATCTACAAGCCGCAGAGCCCCCTCATGCAATGGATGGAGCGGCGGCTGCCGATCGCGGGCCTGGTCTATTCCTCCTTCATTGTCTATCCGACGCCGCGCAACCTGAACTATTGGTGGACCTTCGGCGGCATCCTCACCTTCATGCTGGGCGCGCAGATGGTGACCGGCATCGTGCTGGCGATGCACTACACGCCGCATGTCGATCTCGCCTTCACTTCCGTCGAATCGATCATGCGCGACGTGAATTACGGCTGGCTGTTGCGTTACCTGCACGCCAACGGCGCGTCCTTCTTTTTCGTCGCCGTCTACGCCCACATCGTGCGCGGCATGTATTACGGCTCCTACAAGGATCCGCGCGAGGTGTTGTGGATCCTCGGCGTCATTCTGTTCCTGCTGATGGTGGTCACCGGCTTCATGGGCTACGTGCTGCCCTGGGGCCAGATGAGCTTCTGGGCGGCGACCGTCATCACCAGTCTGTTCTCGGCCATTCCGTGGGTCGGCGATCCGATCGTGACTTGGCTGTGGGGCGGCTATGCGGTCGGCAATCCGACGCTCAATCGCTTCTACTCGCTGCACTACCTGTTGCCGTTCGTCATCGCCGGCGTGGT
>Ga0116217_10005239_pt1 | contig 11438 bp, 8 predicted proteins | sample Sb_taG_6_FD_89697 | JGI IMG/M metagenome (GOLD analysis project Ga0116217, IMG submission 89697) | Peat soil microbial communities from Weissenstadt, Germany - Sb_50d_4_PS metaG | ecosystem: Environmental > Terrestrial > Soil > Wetlands > Peat | place: Germany: Weissenstadt | collected 2010-09-21 | reverse complement strand
GGGATCGAACACGGCCGCGACCGTACGGAGATAGATCGAAAACTCTCGGATCGCTTCGCTGGCGACCAGCCGTCGGGCGCTCGCGTCGGTGACGACGGTCGCGAGTAGCGCGATTGAGATGTAGGCGAGGCCGCCGGCGGCGAACATCGCTTCGATGCGCATCGCGGTCGCGAACGTCTCGCGCGGAAAACCGAGCACGAAAACCATGGGAATCACCGCCTGCATGCCGACTGCGATCGCCCAGCGGCCGAGCCCGGTCACGATGCCGCCGGCGAATGCGATCGCGCCGATCGTCAGGAGCGCCGCCAGCGGCCACGGCAAGGCGAGCTGAATCGCGATGGTCGAGAGAAGCGCGAGCGCGAAGCCGAAGCCCATCGCGCGGGCCTTCTCGTGCCACGGCGCCGGCAGATCGGAGATGCTGGCTGAAATCGCGCCGAGCGTCGCCGGCTGTCCGGCGATGAAGCCGAAGATCGCAGAGGCGGCGAGGGCGACCGCCATGACGCCAACGCCGACGCTGACGCCGTTGACGATGTGCTGGCCCACGAAGAGCCGCGTGAGGTCGGGGGCGCGCCAGCGAAACTTGAGCCAGCGAAACATGACGATGCGACGTCAAACGTGGGCGGCGCGCTTCAGCGCCTCGATCGCATGGGCCGCCGTCGGGTTGAGGCCGGCGTGGCCCTCTTCGGCAAAGGCGACAATTTCGCGGATCATCTTCGGCGTCCAATATTGGCGCAGATGCGAGGCGGCGCCGGCGGCCGCCTCTTTTTCGGGCATGGCGGCGTAAAAATCGCCGATCTGGTTCGCCATGCGCACGAGCTTCTCGATCTTGCCAGCCGTCACGCCGCCAACCCCCCGTTCGCCCCGTCCCGCGCCGTCTCGAAGCTCAGCGCCTTGTCGGCCCGGGCGACGGCGATGAGAGCGACGCCGAAGTCCCGCGCCCGTTCGAGCGCGAGCGACGTCGGCGCTGAGAGCGAAACCAGCGCGCCCGCGCCGAAAATCGCCGCCTTGACGACCATCTCGAACGAACACCGGCTGGTGATGACGAAGAACCCGTTCTCCGCGTCGACGCCGGCGCGCCAGAGCGCCCCGATCGCCTTGTCGAGCGCATTATGGCGTCCTACGTCCTCGCGCGCCAGCATGATCCGCCCGTCGCGCCCGCACCAGGCGGCCCCGTGCACGGCGCGTGTCAATTCGTTGAGCGGCTGGCGCCGCTCGAGCTCCGCAATCGCCGCGCCGATCGCCGCAGGTGCGATCGGCGGACCGGGAACGAGCGCGCGCCGCGGCGAGGGCATCTGCGAAATCTCCTCGATGCCGCAGAGCCCGCAGCCGGTCCGCCCGCTCATTGCGCGCTTGCGCGCGAGATGCGCCTGCAGTCTTTCGCCCGTGAGCGCGATGGCGATCCGAAAGCCGCCTTCGGCCCGCTCGATCTCGACCCCGCGAATGTCCTCGATCCGCCCGGCAATCCCTTCGCTCAGCGCGAAGCCATAGGCGAAGTCCTCGAGATCGCAAGGCGTCGCCATCATCACAGCGAAAGGCGCGGCGCCAATGACGATCTGGACCGGCGCCTCAATTGCGACCGCCCGCGTCAGCGGCGGCCCGACGACGCCGGCTTCGTAAGAAAAAGAGCGTGCTTCGACCTCGACTGAGCCTGCGCCCTCATTCGGCGGCATCGGCCGGCGCTCTTTCGACGCGGCGGAGGCTGATCGCCTCTTCCTGATCCCGCGTCTGCCAGTCCGAGAGGTGGTTGGTCCGCCGGACTTGCACCGCCGTCACCTTGTATTCCGGACAATTGGTCGCCCAGTCGGAATTCTCGGTGGTCACGACGTTGGCGCCGGTGACGGCGTGATGGAACGTCGTATAGACGACGCCGGGCTGCATCCGCTCGCTCACTCTGGCGCGCAGCGCGATCTCCCCCGAGCGGCTCTGCAGGGCGACGAGGTCGCCCTCTCTCACGCCGCGGCTCTCCGCGTCGAACGGATGGATTTCGAGCACGTCCTCTTCGTGCCAAGTCATGTTGGCGGTTCGGCGTGTCTGCGCCCCGACATTGTATTGCGAGAGAATGCGTCCGGTCGTCAAAAGGAGCGGGAAGCGGGGCCCCACGCGCTCCTCGGTTGCGACATATTCGGTCAGCATGAACTGCCCCTTGCCGCGCACGAAGCGCTCGACATGCATGATCGGCGTGCCGGCCGGCGCTTCGTCGTTGCAGGGCCATTGTATCGAGCCGAGCTCGTCGAGCCGCGCATAGGAAACGCCCCGGAAGGTCGGCGTGGTCGCTGCGATCTCGTCCATGATCTTGCCCGGATGCGCATAGCGCATCGGCAAGCCCATCGCGTTGGCGAGCGCGATCGTCGTCTCCCAGTCGGCCTTGCCGGCGAGCGGTTCGATCGCCTTGCTCACCCGCCCGATGCGTCGTTCGGCGTTGGTGAAGGTGCCGTCCTTATCGACGAACGACGCGCCGGGCAGGAAAATATGGGCGTAGCGCGCGGTCTCGTTGAGGAAGAGGTCCTGCACGATGACGCATTCCATCGCGCGCAGGCCCGCGGTGATGTGCGTCGTATCCGGGTCGGACTGGGCGATGTCCTCGCCCTGGACGTAGAGCCACTTGAACGAGCCGTCGATCGCCTCGTCGATCATATTGGGAATGCGCAGACCCGGCTCTTTGCTGAGCGGCACGCCCCACATGTGCTCGAACGTTTCGCGGGCGGCGTCGTCCGACACGTGGCGGTAGCCGGAGTACTCGTGCGGGAACGAGCCCATGTCGCATGAGCCCTGAACGTTATTCTGGCCGCGCAGCGGATTCACGCCGACGCCTTCGCGGCCGATGTTGCCCGTCGCCATGGCGAGATTGGCGATCGCCATGACCGCCGTCGAGCCCTGGCTGTGCTCGGTGACGCCGAGGCCATAATAGATCGCTCCGGCGCCGCCCGTTGCATAGAGGCGCGCGGCCTCGCGCAGCTCACGCGGATTGACGCCGGTGGCGGCTGCCGTGGCATCCGGCGAATGGGTGGGATCGGCGATGAATCGCGCCCAGGACTCGAAATTGCCGGGGTCGCAGCGCTCGCGGACAAAGGCTTCGTCGACCAGGCCCTCGGTGACGACGACATGTGCCATCGCGTTGAGAACCGCGACGTTTGTTCCGGGCTTCAACGCCAGATGATAGTCGGCCTCGACGTGCGGGGTCTTAACCAAATCGATGCGGCGCGGGTCGATGATGATGAGGCGCGCGCCGGCCCGCAGACGCCGCTTGAGACGAGACGCGAACACCGGATGGGCGTCGGTCGGGTTCGCGCCGATCACGACGACGATGTCCGACTTCTCGACCGACTTGAAATCCTGCGTGCCTGCCGAGGTGCCGAAAGTCTGGGAAAGGCCAAAGCCGGTCGGCGAGTGGCAGACGCGCGCGCACGTGTCGACGTTGTTGTTGTGGAATCCGGCGCGCACCATCTTCTGAATCAGGAACACTTCTTCGTCGGTGCAGCGCGAGGAGCTGATCGCCCCGACCGAGTCGCGCCCGTATTGCGCCTGAATGCGCTTGAATTCGCTCGCCGCGTAGCCGATGGCCTCGTCACACGAGACTTCGCGCCACGGATCCTCGATCCGATTGCGGATCATTGGCTTGAGAACGCGGTCCTTATGGGTAGCGTAGCCGTAAGCGAACCGGCCTTTGACGCAGGAATGCCCCTCGTTGGCCTTGCCGGCCTTGTGGGGGACCATGCGCACGACTTCGTCGCCCTTCAATTCCGCCTTGAACGAGCAGCCGACGCCGCAATAGGCGCAGGTCGTGACGACCGTGCGCTCCGGCGCTCCCATTTCGATCACCGACTTTTCGTTCAGAGCCGAGGTCGGACAGGCCTGCACGCAGGCGCCGCAGGACACGCATTCCGACGACAGAAAATCGGCGCCGCCGGTCGACACTTTTGACCCGAAGCCACGGCCAAGGATCGTCAGGGCGAACGTTCCCTGAACTTCCGCGCAAGTGCGCACGCAGCGCGAGCAGACGATGCAAGCGGAGGGGTCGAAGCTGAAATAGGGATTAGAGGCGTCGACCGGCGCTCCGAGATGATTGGCGCCGCCATAGCCGTAGCGCACTTCGCGTAGGCCGACGATCCCCGCCTGGGTCTGGAACTCGCTATCGCCGTTGGCGCTCGACGTTAGAGTGTCGCGCGGATGGTCGGACGCGTAGAGCTCCATCACCCCCCGCCGCAATCTTTGGAGCCTGGGCGTCCGGGTGTGGACCACCATCCCCTCTTCCGCCGGGGTGGTGCAGGAGGCGGGCGTGCCCTTTCGGCCCTCGATCTCGACGAGACACAGGCGGCAGGAGCCGAAGGCCTCGAGGTTGTCGGTCGCGCAGAGTTTGGGGATCGGATTGTCGATCAGAGCGGCGGCGGCCATCACCGATGTTCCCGGGGGCACGCTGACTTTGCGCCCGTCGATGGTCAGCGTGACGGTGGGCGCGCCCGCGCGGATCGGCGTTCCGGTGTCCAGTTCTTGCAACAGGGCCATGGGCTAATCTCCTATTCCGCCGCCGCGCGCGCCGGCGGCCTGGCGAAATCTTCGCTGAAATGATCGAGAACGCTGAGGACGGGCATGGGGGCGAGCCCGCCGAGAGCGCAGAGCGAGCCGTCTGTCATCACCTCGCAAAGATCGCGCAAAAGTTGGACGTTCTTTTGGCGGTCCCGGCCGGCGAGGATCTTGTCGACGGTCTCCACCCCGCGGATCGAACCGATCCGGCAGGGCGTGCACTTGCCGCAGCTTTCCTTGGCGCAGAACTCGAAGGCGAAGCGGGCCTGGCGCGCCATGTCGACCGTGTCGTCGAAGACGACGACGCCGCCATGGCCCAGCATGCCCTTGGCCGCGAGAATCGATTCATAGTCAAGCGGCGTGTCGAGCAGCGCGGCGGGAAAATAGGCGCCGAGCGGCCCGCCGACCTGCACCGCGCGGATCGGCCGGCCCGTGCGCGTGCCGCCGCCAAAGCCTTCGACGAGATCGCGCAAGCTTGCGCCGAAGGCGAGTTCGACGAGCCCGCCATAGCGGACGTTGCCGGCAAGCTGGAAAGGCTGCGATCCGAGCGACCGCCCAACGCCGTAAGCGGCGTAGGCTTTCGCGCCATGCTCCAGGATCCATGGCGTCGAGGCGAAGCTCAGCATGTTGTTGATGACCGTCGGTTTGCCGAACAGGCCGGAAATCGCCGGCAGCGGCGGCTTGGCGCGCACCTCGCCGCGCTTCCCCTCGAGGCTTTCGAGCAGCGACGTCTCCTCGCCGCAGATATAGGCGCCCGCCCCGAGCCTCGCCTCGAGATCGAAAGCGCGCCCGGAGCCGCCGACGCTCGGGCCGAGAAGTCCCGCCGACCGCGCGCGCTCGATCGCCCGAGAAAAGACAGCGAACGCGTGCGGATATTCGGAGCGGATGTAGACGTAGCCCATCGTCGCGCCGACGGCGAGGGCCGCGATGGCCATGCCCTCAATCAGGAGAAAGGGATCGCCCTCCATCAGCATGCGGTCGGCGAACGTGCCGCTATCGCCTTCGTCGGCGTTGCAGACGACGTATTTTTGATCGGATTCGACGCCCGCCGTCGTGCGCCATTTGACGCCTGTCGGAAAGCCCGCCCCGCCTCGCCCGCGCAGGCCCGAGGCCAAGACCTCCTCAACTGTCGCTTTAGGTCCAAGACTCAACGCGCGTTCGAGTCCCCGAAGCCCGCCATGACGACGATAGTCGTCGAGCGAGAGGGGCTCGGTCAGCCCGGAGCGCGCGAACATGAGGCGCTGCTGGCGTGCGAGATAGGGGATGTCTTCGACGCGGCCGAGCGCCTTGGGATGAGGGCCGCCGGCAAGAAAGTCCGCCTCGAACAGTTCAGCCGCCTCCCCCGGCGCGACCGGTCCATAGCCGACTCGGCCGGCGGCCGTCTCGACCTCGACGAGCGGCTCGAGCCAGAAGAGGCCGCGCGATCCGGTGCGCACGATCGCGATGTCGAGACTGCGGCGGCGCGCCTCGTCGAGAATCGCGTCTGCGACGGCGTTTGCGCCAACCGACAGCGCCGAAGAGTCCCCGGGAACGAAGACGCGCACGCTCATTGCATTTTCCCTTGGGCGCCCGCGACGATCGCGTCGATGCGATCGCGGTCGAGGCGGCCGATCGGTTCGCCGTCGAGCAACGCGGCGGGGGAGAGGGCGCAGTTGCCGAGGCAGTAGACCGATTCGACATGAAGCTCAGAGCCATTGTCAGCGCCATCGACCTCGACGCCGTGCCCGACCCTAAGATGAGAAACGAGGTCTTCGCATCCCATGGCCTGACAGGACTCGGCGCGGCAAAGCCTCAACACTCGGCCGTCGATCGGCGAGCGGCGGAAATCATGATAGAAACTGACGACGCCGAGCGCTTCGGCTCTCGAGATATTGAGCGCGTCGGCTATCAGCGGGATCGCGGCATCATCGATGTAGCCGAACTCATCCAGCAGGTCGTGCAGGATTGGCAGCGTCGCGCCTGGCGCGTCGCGCTTACGATCGATCAGCGTTCGCGCCAAATTCGCGTCAAACGCGGTTCTGCCGACCATGACGTCCTCCCGGAGAGACGATCATCATGCGCTGGCGCAGGCGCGGCTTCAAATTGAACATTTGGAAGGGTCGATAGGATAACTCTATCGACCCGTTCTTACTTCGTCCTCGCCGAGCCGGTTCGGCGGCCGGATGAGCGAGTCGATGTCAGCCGGCCATTCCATCGCGAACAGGTTGCGGGCGAGCGGCGAAGGCGGCTCGCGGTCGCTCATCACGAGGCCGATGGTGCGTCGCGCGACCGGCTCCACGAGTTCGATCGCTCGCGTGCCCGGGGGCACGCCGAAAAAGCGCAAGAGCTGGCGCGGCACGATCGCCGACCATTGGCCGGCGCTCACGTGCGAGACGAGATTGAAGATCGAGTTGGTTTCCACCGCCGGGACCGGCTTTGCGCCGACCGAGCGGAACACGCCGTCAATGATCCGTCGGTTCTGCATATCGGGGGTCAGCAGGCACAAAGGCTCTTCGGCCGCCTCGCGCCAGGCGACTTGCGGCCGGCCGGCGAGCGCGCCGGTCGCGGGCGTCAAAAAGACGTATTCCTCGATGCAGAGCGGCTTTGTCTTCATGCGCCCGATCGGTTCGGCGTCGAGATAGGTGAGACCCGCGTCAAGCTCAAAGTCTTCAATGCCGCGTTCGATCTCATGGCTGTTCAGGGATAAGACCGCCACCGTCACCCCGGGAAAGCGCGCGAAGAATGGTCCGGTGAGCTGGGAGACGATCGGCAACGCGGTTGGAATCGCGCCGATACGCAGACGACCGGTGAGGCCCTTGTCGATCTCCTCGAGCCCATGGCGAAGATTCTCGACCTCGGCGAGAATGCGATGGGCATGCTCCAAGGCGACCTGCCCCTGCGGAGTCAGGCCGACATACCGATGACCGCGCTCGACGATCGGCGCCCCGAGATCGTCCTCCAGCAAACGGATTGCAGCCGACAGGGTCGGCTGCGACACGTGGCAGGCCTCCGCGGCGCGGCCAAAGTGCTTTTCGCGCGCCAGCGCCGCCAGATATTCGAGTTGACGGAGGACCATGACGCCCTATCCAGCCCCTTCTCGTGGCGCCAGGCACAGGGAAGGTCAATAGCGAGATTCTATCGCCTTCGCTCCGGCCTCGGCTGGAGATCGCCCAATTTGGCGGCTATGAAGCGTCACGACCCACGCCGACTGGAGACCCAATGCCCGCAAGCCGACTCAACAACACGCCGCGATCGCGGACGTTCGCGCTCATTGCCGTCGGGGCGGCGGTGGTCGCGGTCGTCGTCAGCTGCCTAGCGGCGCTCATGCTCACAAGTTCGCTGGAGACGCCGCGCGCCGCCCTGATCGGCGGACCTTTCGCTCTGCAGGACGGCGAAGGCAATACGATCAGCGATCAGACGCTACGCGGACGGCCATTTCTGGTCTATTTTGGATATACCCACTGCCCCGACGTCTGCCCGACCGAGCTCGCGCGCATTTCCGACATTCTGACCCAGATGGGCGACAAGTCTATTCCTGCCCTGTTCATCACGGTCGATCCGCAGCGCGACACGCCCAAGACCATGGCTGACTACGTCAGCAGCTTCAGTTCCCGCATAATCGGCCTTTCCGGAAGCCCGCAAGCGATCGAAGCGGCGGAGAAGGCCTATCGGGTGTTCGCCCGCAAGGGGCAGTCGCAGCCCGACGGCGACTATTCCATGGACCACAGTTCGATCGTCTATCTGATGGACAAGAGCGGCGCCTTCGTTGAGGCCTTCAACGTCGAGCGTCCGCCTGAAGAAGCGGCAAAGGACCTCGAGCGGTTTCTGTAAGGGCGCCGGCGGGCGTTGCCCGACAGGGCGCCGTTTGGTAGACCGAGCGGCGACCGAAACCATGTCGCGCATAAAGGGTCGTAGCCCCATCGGCCGCCGCGCCCCTCGCGCACGCTGGCGTATTGGCGGCCGCGGAAGAGCGCTAAAGTTGAAGAGCATAGGGATGGACAAGTTCACGACATTGACCGGAGTGGCCGCGCCGCTGCCGATCGACAACATCGACACGGACATGATCATCCCCAAGCAATATCTCAAGACGATCAAGCGCACCGGGCTCGGCGCCGGCCTATTCGCGGAGATGCGCTATCGCGAGGACGGATCCGAGCGCCCTGACTTCGTCCTCAATAAGCCCGCGTACCGCAAGGCGTCGATCATCGTGGCGGGCCACAATTTCGGCTGCGGTTCTTCGCGCGAGCACGCGCCCTGGGCGCTGCTCGACTTCGGCGTCCGCTGCGTCATTGCGACCGACTTCGCCGATATCTTCTACAACAACTGCTTCAAGAACGGCATCCTGCCGATCAAGGTCTCACGGCAAGACCACGCCAAACTGATGGACGACGCCGAGCGCGGCGCCAATGCGACGCTGACCATCGATCTGCCGGCGCAGGAAATCCGCGGCCCTGACGGCGGCGTGGTCAAATTCGAGGTCGATTCCTTCCGCAAGCAGCGCCTGATCGAAGGCCTCGACGACATCGACCTGACGCTCGTCGAGGCTGCGGCGATCGAGGCTCACGAAAAAAAGTCCGCCGCCGCCCACCCGTGGCGATGAAACCCGTCGCGGGGCTCCGCTCGGAGGAGCGCCTTTGATTCCACGAGCGCGCCGTCATGCTTTAATATGCGGGTTCATTAAGCAAACGGCGAATGCTCGCTGCAATGAATGGCACGACGGTATTTCTTACCGCCATCTGCTACGTCTTCTTCCTGTTCCTCATCGCGTGGTGGGGCGACGGCGTCGGACGACGCTTTGTGTCCGGCGGCTTGCGGGCGGTCGTTTATGCGCTCAGTCTCGCCGTCTATTGCACATCTTGGACCTATTACGGCTCGGTCGGGCTCGCCTCCGAGCACGGGCTTGATTTTCTGCCGATTTACATCGGTCCCATTCTCGTCATCGGCCTCGGAGCGCCGTTCATCGCGCGCATCGCCAATCTCGCCCGCGCGCAGAACGTGACCACTGTCGCCGATTTTGTGTCGGCGCGGTATGGCAAATCCCAGCCGGTCGCCACGGTCGCCGCGCTTATCGCGCTCATCGGGTCGGCGCCCTATGTCGCGCTCCAGCTTAAGGCGATCGCGCCGACCGTCCTGACGGTCGTCGATTCATTCGACCGCGCGCGGTTGACGCCGGACACGCCCTCGACCTCGTTTTATCTCGCGGTGTCACTGCTGCTCGCCGCCTTCGCGATGGCTTTCGGCACCCGACGCATCAACCCCAAGGAGCATCAGGACGGCCTCATTCTCGCAATCGCGGTCGAATCGATCGTCAAGCTCGCTGCGTTTCTCGCGGTCGGCGCCTTCGTCGTCTGGAGGCTCAACGACGGGATCGTCGATCTGACGCAGGCTGCGCAATCAAATCCCAGGATCGCCGCGGTCATCCAGACCCCGCCCGATCCCGCCGTGTGGGGCGTGACCACGCTGCTGTCGGCTTTCGCGATCGTGCTGCTGCCTCGCCAGTTCCACGTCACCGTGGTCGAGAATCACGATCAGCGCGGCATCCGCACCGCGGCCTGGCTCTTTCCGACCTATCTCGTCCTGATCAATCTATTCGTTGCGCCGCTGGCCATCGCCGGACTGAAGGTTTTTCCCGACGGCTCGATCAATCGCGACTTGACCGTTCTTGCGCTGCCGCTCAACGCCGGCGCGCATGGGCTCGCGCTGATGACCATGGTCGGCGGCCTCTCGGCGGCGACCGGAATGGTGGTCGTCGAGAGCGTCGCGCTCGCAATCACCATTTCCAACGACCTTGTGATGCCGCTGCTCTTGAGGCGCCGCAGAGCGCAGGAACGCGCGTTCGAGGGCGACATCGGCGCGCTTGTCTTATGGGTCCGTCGCGCCGCAATCGTCGGCGTTCTCGCCCTTGGTTTCGCCTATGAGCGCCTGGCCGGCGAGGCTGGACTGGTCTCGATCGGGCTCCTATCCTTCGCCGCCGTGGCGCAGATCGCGCCAGCCTTTCTCGGCGGGCTCTTCTGGCGCCGCGGGACAGCGCGGGGCGCAATCGCAGGCATGACTGCAGGCTCGCTGGCGTGGTTTTACCTGCTGCTTTTGCCCTCGATCCGGCCGCAGGAGGCGCTTTCGGCCTACTTGGCGCACGGGCCCTTGGCGATCGGCTGGCTGAGCCCGGCCGCGCTTGTTTCCTTCGCGCCCAATGCGTTGGTTGGCGGCGTCGTCCTGGCGCTGGCTGCGAATATCGTGGCGTTTGTCGCATTTTCGCTCACGCGCCGGCCGAGCGCGCTCGAGCGCGCACAGGCGAGCGCATTCGCTGGCGTCGGGCCTGGTGGCAAGCCTCAGGCGTTCCGCCTGTGGCGCTCATCCACGACGGCCGGCGAGCTCGAGGCTTCGGTCGCCCGCTATCTCGGAGCGCCGCGCGCGCGTGGCGCTTTCGTGGTCTTCATGCGCGAGCGCGGCCGCGATTACGACCCCTCGCTCGAGGCCGACGCGCAATTGATCCGCCACGCGGAATTCTTGCTCTCTCCGGCGATCGGCGCCTCGACGTCGCGCCAGGTGCTGTCGTTGCTGCTGAGGCCTCGGACGGTGTCCGGCCAATCGGCGCTCAAGCTCATCGACGAAGCTTCGGCTGCGATCCAGTCGAGCCGCGATCAGCTTCAGCATGCGCTTGATCATGCGCGTCAGGGCATCACCGTTTTCGACTCCAACTTGGCGCTGACCGCTTGGAACCGCGAATTCGCCGAACTCTTCGATCTGCCGCCCGCCATGCTGCGCCACGGAGTTGGGCTGGACGAGATTGTGCGCTTCAATGCCAGTCGCGGGGTCTATGGACCGGGAGATTCGGAGGACTTCGTCACTGAGCGCGTCGCGAGCCTCCTCTATGACGATCAACCGAACCGGCTGCGTCTGTTCTCGACCCACCGCGTGATCGAGGTGCGCTCGGCGCG
>Ga0116217_10005233_pt1 | contig 11443 bp, 11 predicted proteins | sample Sb_taG_6_FD_89697 | JGI IMG/M metagenome (GOLD analysis project Ga0116217, IMG submission 89697) | Peat soil microbial communities from Weissenstadt, Germany - Sb_50d_4_PS metaG | ecosystem: Environmental > Terrestrial > Soil > Wetlands > Peat | place: Germany: Weissenstadt | collected 2010-09-21 | reverse complement strand
GTCCACAGACGCCGAGGAACGCCATGTCGACCGCCACGCCACACGCCGCTGGTTCCGCCGAGTTGCCTCCGACAGGCTCGGCGCGCATCGATCGGGCGCGGCTGGACGCGCTGGCGGCCCGTGTCACTGCGGTCGGGCCGCGTGAGCCGATGGAAGTCGAGAAGCCCTTCACCGGCGAGACGCTGGGGCGCGTGGCGCGTTGCGAGGAGGAGGACGTCGAGCGCGCGGTGCTTGACGCGCGCGCCGCGCAGGCGGGCTGGGCGAGCACGTCGCTGGATCGGCGCGCGGCGATCCTGCTGCGCTTTCACGATCTGGTGCTCGCTCGCCAGGACGAGGTGCTCGACCTGATCCAGCTCGAGACGGGCAAGGCGCGTCGCCACGCCTCAGAGGAGGTGCTGGACGTGGCGATCGTCTCGCGCTACTACGCCAACACCGCCTCGCGACACTTGCGTGCGCGGCGGCGGCGGGGGGCGCTGCCGCTGCTGACGGCGACCTGGGAGTACCGCCATCCGCTCGGGGTCGTGGCGATCATCGCGCCCTGGAACTACCCGCTCACGCTCGCCATCAGCGACGCGACCCCGGCGCTGATCGCCGGCAACGGCGTGGTGATCAAGCCCGACGGCCACACCCCCTACAGCGCGCTGTGGGGGATGGAGCTGCTCGAGGAGGCGGGAATGCCGCGCGGGCTGATCGGGGTGGTCACGGGGTCGGGGGCCAAGCTCGGGCCGCACCTGATCGACCGCGTCGACTACGTGATGTTCACCGGGAGCACGCACACCGGCCGGACGGTCGCGCGCCAGGCCGCCGAGCGCCTGATCGGCTGCTCGATGGAACTGGGCGGCAAGAACGCGATGATCGTGCTCGACGATGCCCACATCGGCAAGGCGGTCGAGGGCGCCGACCGCGCGCTGTTCTCCAACGCCGGCCAGCTGTGCACCGCGATCGAGCGCCTGTACGTGCACGAGGCGATCGCCCACGAGTACGTCCGGCGGCTGGTCGAGCACACGGGGAAGATGCGGCTGGGCGCCGAGCTGGCGTACGGCCCCGACATGGGCTCACTGATCTCCGCCGAGCACTTAGAGGTCGTGCGCGGCCATGTCGAGGACGCCGTCGCGAAGGGCGCGCGTGTACTCACCGGCGGCCGTCCGCGCCCCGATCTGGGCCCTCACTTCTACGAGCCGACGCTCCTGCAGGACGTCCGCGAGGACATGTCGCTGTTCGCCGACGAGACGTTCGGGCCGGTCGTCGCGATCTCAACCTTCGCCACCGACGACGAAGTCATCGAGCGAGCCAACCAGAGCGTCTACGGGCTGAACTTCAGCGTTTGGACCGAAGACGCGGCGCGCGGACGCGAGCTGGCGACCCGGCTGCACGCGGGCACGGTGAACGTCAACGAGGGGTACGCCGCGACGTGGGCGTCCGTCGACGCGCCGATGGGTGGCTTCAAACAGTCCGGCCTGGGTCGCCGCCACGGCCGCCACGGCATCCAGAAGTACACCGAGGAGCAGACGATCTCCATCCAGCGGCTGCTTCCGCTCGCACCACCGCCGCCGATGAGCGACAAGCTATGGGTGCGGCTCATGACGCTGGCGCTGCGCGTCATGCGCAGGCTTCCCGGGGTGCGCTAGCCGCGCGCCCACGGACGACGGGTGCGCGCCGAGCCGCGACGCCCCACGGGGTCGTGATCGCGCGCTCCGGACTTCCGAGAGCAACCGCGCGAAATCCAACGGTTTCGGTTCGTCGCGTCCGTCCGGCCGCCACTTCTGCTCTCTCATCACGAGCGGCAGTGACCCGCAAGGCGCGACTCGTTGCTGGCCTTGCTCAAGAGCGGCCGTGTCGAGCTGGCTGCTGCTTGGCACCAACAGGAGCCATCTGGCTGGCGCTGTCGACGTCCCTGCTCGACCGCCAAAGCAGAAGCCGGGCCGCGCGGTCTCCTTGCCGATCCGCGCCTGCCGAGATCACGCGATTGCAGAAGGGAGCGACCCGCCGCGATCGAGGTGAGAGCGCAAGTGCCGCGAGAGGTCCGACGAGGCGACTGCGTGTCTTCCGGAGCGGCGAGTTTGGCCCGGTTCGGCTATATGTTGCGTTTGTTACAAGGAGGGCGTACAGTGGGTAGCTGCGTCCCGCGGTGCTCGTTGGACGGTGGTCCTCATGATCCGGCGCTCTTTGGCCTGATTCCCGTGTCGCCGGGCGCGCGCTAGTGCCCTGCTAGCACCTACCAGGAGGTCGTTATGACCGTCATAGATCGTCACGAGACCGAGCGGGATATCGAGGAGACCTTTGGGCTGGTCCCGGAGTTCTTCAGGCGCGTTCCGGACTACCTGCTCCCGTCCGAGTGGGCGAGCTTCAAGTCGTTGGAGCTTTCGGATCAGACCGCGATTCCCAACAAGTACAAGGAGTTGATCGGCCTGGCCGTTTCCGGCGCGACGCGATGCCGATACTGCTGCTACTTCCACACCGAGGCGGCCCGGCTGTTTGGCGCCACCGAGGAGGAGATCACCGAGACCGCGCTGATCGCCAAGAACACGATGGGCTGGAGCACCTACCTGAACACGCTTCAGTTCGATTACGACACGTTCACGGCGGAGTTTGACCAGGTCACCGCTCACATCCGTGAGGGAATGGCAGCGGGGGCGCCCGCCTGATCTGATCTTGCGGCGGCTGCTTGCGGCATGAAGCTGCGGTCAGCCGCCGTCCGGTGGGCTGGCGGCGAGGCGTTCGCGAGCGGCGTCGAAGTCGCGCAGCACGCGCTCGAGAATCTCGATCGCCGCGGGCGGCGGCGGGTCGGGTGCGGAGCGCATCGCGTCTAGCGCCATCCGAGCGCCGGCCACCAACGCCGAGATCTCCTGACTGGTCGCGGTGACGGTGAACACGTTCTCGCGTGAGCGCTCGATATGCATGGACATAGTCTTGCGCTGCGCCGGCTTGACCGCCGTACCGCCAGCAGCGAGTGTTAGGACCGGCGACTTCGCCGCCAGCTATCCGAGTTCGGCGCTGCTCTGCGGCTTAGATCGGTCTCCGCCGGTCTTCGCGGATGTGAGTGAGCCTCGTCGATTGCGGTCGTCGGTGCGAGTAGGGCGAGCGCGACCGGCCGGTAGCTGCACGTACGAGGGCCGGCGGCGGACCTGAACCAAACCGCCTTCGCCCAAGCCCATAATCATCGAGCCAACGTCCGAGTGCCCCAGGCTGAAAGATCGGGTGATCGCCTGATGCCGCACGCGCACGGTGGGCGTACTGTCGGCGCGTGCAGATCGACTCGGCTATCGCCCGATACGAGATGTGGGAGCTGGGTGAGCGGATCGTGCAGCGCGCCGGCGTGCTGAGGGGCGAGGACGTGCTCGATGTCGCCTGTGGCACGGGCAGCGCGGCGATTCGGGCGGCGCAGTCCGGGGCGCGGGTGGTCGGGCTGGATCTGACGCCGCCGCTGTTTGACGCCGCGCGCCGCGAGGCTGCGCAGGCCCGCACGGACGTGCGGTGGGTCAGCGGCGATGCGGCGGCGATGCCGTTCTCTGACGGCAGTTTTGACGTTGTGCTTTCTGTGTTCGGCGCGGCGTTGGCCCCGCGCCAGCGCGCCACCGCACGCGAGCTGGCGCGGGTGCTCCGCCGCTGGGGTGGGGCAACGAGGCGCATGTGCGCCGCCTGTTCGCCGGCAGTGGCGTGCGCCTGTCCTTCAGCCACGAGATCGCCCGTCACCCGCTGCTCGGCGCCGGGGCTCTCGCCGAACCGCTCGAGCACCACGCCGGGGTCGTCGGGCCGCTGATCGCGTTGCGGCGCGCGGCTGAGCGGCGGGGCAGCTGGCCCGCGGTCCAAGCGGACGTGACCGCGCTCTGCGCGGCGGACGGCGAGCGGGCTGACGGCCATTACCTCGTCGTGCTCGGTCGCAAGACGGTTAACGTGCACACCCGCTCGCGGTACAGGTAGCGCATGGACCCGCGAACTGATCGCTCACACGTTCGCCTCGCGGAGCTCGTCGCGGCGCTGTCGCTGGGCATCGACCTCGGCTTCGGGCAGCCCATGGAGCACGTCCTGCGGCAGTGCCTGATCGCGCTGAGGATCGCTGAGCGCGTGGAGCTACCGGAGGAGGAGCGGGCCGCGATCTACTACTCCGCGCTGCTCGTTAACGTTGGCTGCCACGCGGACGCGCACGAGCAGGCGAAGTGGTTCGGGGACGACATAGCTCTGAAATCCACCAAGTTCGCGTCGTACGACATGCGCAGCCTGCGGTCCTCGCTGGCCACGATGCGCCGGATCGGCGCCGGCAACCAGCCGCTGCACCGCCTGCGTGTCGCGCTCGAGTTCGTGGTCTCCGGACACCGCGAACTCGACAGCATGATCGAGACGCACAACACGTTCGCACGCGCGTTCGCGCACGAGCTGGGCCTGCCGGACGCCGTGGGCGACGCGGTCGCCACCGCTTATGAGCGATGGGACGGGCGCGGCTGGCCCGGCGAGCTGAGCGGAAACGCGATCCCGCTGGCCTCACGCGTCGTGCAGTTGGCCGAGCATGTCGAGGTCGTCCAGCGCGTCGCCGGGACCGCCGCCGCCTGCGCGCTCGCCCGCGAGCGGGCCGGGAAGCAGTTTGACCCCGCGCTCGCGGAGATGCTGGTCCGCGATGCTGACGTGATCTTCGACGGGCTCGACGCGGTGGGCCAGTGGCAGTCGGTGATCGCCGCCGAGCCGTCACTTGCGCTCGTCGTGTCGGGCGAGCGCTTCGATGCTGCGCTGGCCGCCGTCGCGACGGCGGTCGACATCAAATCGCCTTACTGGCTGGGGCACGCCCAGGCGGTGGCCGATCTCGCCGCAGGCGCGGGCGAGCAGCTCGGGCTCCCCGAGGCCGAGGTGCGAACGCTGCGCCGCGCGGGCCTCGTCCACGGCTTCGGTCGGCTGGGGGTGTCGAACTCGATTTGGGACCGCTCCGGCCCGTTGGGCGCTGGAGAGTGGGAGCGCGTCCGCATCCACCCATACCTGACCCAGCGGATGCTCCACCAGTCCGAGGCGCTCGCCCCGCTCGGGGCGATCGCCGTTCAGCTGCGCGAGCGGCTCGACGGCTCCGGCTATCCTGCCGCGCTGTCCGGCGCCGCCATCAGCCGCCCCGCAAGGCTGCTCGGGGCCGCCGACGCCTAACAGGCGATGCGCGAGCCGCGTGCCCACCGGCTGGAGCTCTCCCGCGACCAGGCGGCGGCGGAGCTGCGCGCCGACGTCACGGCCGGGACCCGCGACGCGGAGACGGTCGACGCGGTACTGGCCGCCGCGGGCCACCGCGTCTCGCGGCGGCGCGAGGGGCCGGCCGGGCTCACGCCACGGGAAGTCGAGGTGCTCAAGCTTCTCGCCCAGGGACTGTCGAACAAGGAGATCGCCCAGCGCATGACGATCTCGCCGAAAACCGCCGGCAGCCACGTCGAGCACATCTACTCCAAGATCGACGCCTCCAGCAGGGCGGCCGCCAGTCTCTTCGCGGTGCAGCACGGCCTGCTGCCGGCCGAAGAGCAGCTCAGCGCAGCCTGATCACGAAGATCGGGCGAATGCCCGATGTCTCCAGCCGCCGGGGCACATAGCCTGCGACGCATCCAACCAGAGGAGACGACGCAGATGCCCAAGGTATCCAAGGACAGCGCCGCGAACGTCGAGCGCCACGGCCCGGTCGATGACCGCAACGAGGACCTCGACGGCTACACCGTGAGCTTCGTCACGTTCGATGCGGACATCGACGGCACCCCGCTGCTGAAGGGGATGCCCGACGACAACTGCCCATGCCCCCACTGGGGCTACGTGGTCAACGGCCGCGTCACCTATCGCTTCCCCGACCACGACGAGGTCTTCGAGGCCGGCGACGCGTTCTACCTGCCGCCCGGCCACATCCCGATCGTCGACGCCGGCTGCGAACTCGTGCAGTTCAGCCCCGCCGAAAAGCTGCGGCAGGTCACCGAGACGATGACGGCCAACATGCACGCCGCTCAGGGCGCACAAGCCTAGGAATCAGGCCACATTAGCGGACCAGCGCAGGCGCCCGCCAGAGCGGTAGACACGACCACAACCGGAAAACCACGACCTGCGAACCACACCCCACTCACCCATCCGCCAGCGGCCGCGGCGGCGCGACTGACAGACGGTGACGACCCGCCCCTACCGAGGCGTGCGCGGCCCGAGGCATGCGCGGCGCGGTGACGCTCGTCGTGCACGGCACTTCTATCCGTCGCGTGATCGCCCGTTCCATGTGGGCGGGCTGGTAGCCGACCCGTGCACCCGCGCCGACTCCATCAGCCCGGCCGGAGGACACCTCCATTTGCATGCTGTCCGTGCCGGGTGCGTGGTCGTCGCGCCGCGCCGGCTCCTCCTGTTCGGCCCGACGAGCGCTGGCCGGACGGTGATCCTTGCCCGGTCGTTTGCATGGATTGCAGGAGCGGCGTGCGTCTGTTTTAGGACGAGGGGTCTCGGAGCATCGCCCATAGTGGCGGTGAGGTTCCCGCCTGGATCGTCTGGACGATGTTGAATCCGTGGCGCGCGTAGAGGTTGCGGCTGCGCGGGCTCGTCGCTTCGAGGTAGGCCGGGAGGCCGTCGCTGTCGCAGGTCTTGAGCGCGTGTCGCAGGAGCGTGGTACCCAGGCGGCGGCCTTGCGCGACAGGGTCGACGCCCGTCAGCGGCAGGTACCAGTGGTCGTCGTTCGGGTGGAGTTCGTCCATCTGTTCGAACACGCCGTTGATGTCCTGGAACGTCTGGTCGTCCATGCTCTCGCGCATCAGCCCCATCACGGTCTCCGCGTCGGGTCCGACGCCAGGCGGGAGCCACAGCGCGACGGCCACGCAGTCCTCTAGGCCGTGCGCGGTGCCGTGATCGAACGCTGCCCCACCGAACGCGTCAGCGATCTGCGGCCAGTACGTCAGGTAGCGCTTCGGGTCTGGCCAGCCCCACCGCATCACCGGGTCCGACGAGAACGCCAACGTGAGCGACGCGACCGCGCGCTGGCGATCGGTCGCTTCGATCACCTCGACCGCGTCCACCGTCGTCGCTGATCACATCCTTTCGGTCTGCCCCGGCCACGCGAGGCCAACGCGCGACGCAAGCCTACGCCGAGGCACCGGTCAAGACAACACCGCCTCGCCCCACCGGGCACGGATGCGCGCCCGTCCGTCCGTCCAGCTCCTCAAGCTAGGCGAGGAGGAGGTCGCTCTGCGTGGCGCCGGGTAAGTCCTGCTCGTGCTTCAGCGCGAGTATGGGGCGCTAATTAACGACGCTTGGCACCGGACCTGCTGCGGGTTGTCGGAGCCGTCCGGGTTTCACCGCGGGTGGTCGAAGATCTCGCTGAGGAAGTGGGTGATGATCCACGTCGCGAGCCGTGCTGTGGAGCCGGACGGATCGTACGGCGGATCCAGCTCGGCGATGTCGAACGCGACGACCCGACCGCGACGCGCGACCTCGGCGAGCACGGACCGCAGCTGGCGGTAGCTCAGTCCGCCGGGCTCCGGCAGCGTCGTCCCGGCGACGAGACCCAGGTCCAGGACGTCGAGGTCGATCGAGACGTACAGCGGTCCGCGATCGGTGAGGAGATCGGCCACGACCGCGGCGGCGCCGCGATCGATGAGGTCGAGCGTCGTCGCCCACCGGACGCCGAGTTCACGCATTCCTTCGACCTCGGGGCGCTCGACATTGCGGAGGCCGAGTGCGGTCACGCTGCGCACGGACGGCAGCTCGGCGAGTCGCCGCAGCTGACTGGCACCCGTGAACCGCGCGCCGTCGAGGTCGTCGAAGAAGTCCGCGTGCGCGTCGATATGCACCACGTCCAGTTCGCCGGTCGCGATGACTCCTTGTCCCAAGGGGAAGCTGATCGAGTGGTCGCCGCCGACGGCGACGAGCATGGAGCCTCGTTCCGCGACGCGGCGGGCGACCTCGGCGATGCGCGCAAAGTTGCGCACGTCGTCGGAGCCCTGGATGGCCACGTCGCCGAGATCAGCCATGGTGACACCGACGAGATGCTCCCGGTCGGTCTCGATGTCATACCAACCCTCCGCGCCGGCCCCGTGCGCCGCGTCGTATTCGAACTGCTGCGACGAAGCCTGACGGGCTGCCGCGGGCCCCGAGGTCTGGCCGGTCCGGTTACCCGGCTGTGGCGTCCCGGCGTCGTACGGGACACCCAGAAACGCAACCTGGGCATCCAGGCTGTCGAGATCGCGCACAGACGGCACGTCGAAGAAGGTTCGCGGGGCGTTCGACAGCAGGTCGTACCCGCTGGTCGAGGAGTCGATCCGCCCGGGCTCCGCCAAGGACGCCAGCCTAATCGAACGACCGGGAACGCGAAACCCCTCACGACCACCAGACCTGGATTGGATAACCCACAGGTCTTCCAGCGCCCAGCATCGATCGTTCCGCTTCGCGCGCGGAACCCCAGGCCCGCGAAACCGCTAGCCACGATCCAGTGGTTGCAAGCACGACGCGGGAAAGCGGACACCTCCGCTCGGCCGGCGAGATCGCCGCAATGCCGCTGAACCGGCCACGCGCGGCGACGACGTTTCGCTGCTGCAATAGGCGTGAAGCGACAGCGCGCTCGACGTAGCATGTCTCCCCTCTGTTGCCCTGGTGCATCGAGGCCACGCACGACGAGGTTGCCTATGCAAAACGCGAGTCCTCACGCCGTCGCTCCAGCCCTGCAATCGGCGAAATCCGCGCACCCCGCGACGACCGCTTTCGCGATCCGGACGCCTCGGGGCGGACGACTCCCTTGCCGACGCCTCCATCGCCTCGCCCGGCGATCCTGCGCGAGTGCTATGCCACGGAAGGGAACGCCAGCGCCGACCGACGCTGACGATCGCTTCGACGATTCACGCCACCCTCCGCCGGACGCTCGCCTCAACGGCAAGCAGGCGTCCGTCATCTGGGCCGGGGTAGGCGCCGGCCGCCGGGTGTGGCGGACGTGTGCTTTCTGCGAATGCGCTCGTCAGCATGTCGGTGCCGGTTGGACTGTGGCGGCTCTCGCCTTCGCCCAAGAGCATGCGCCGCGGTTCAGCGGTGCGGAGGACTCCTTTGCGACGAATCCGCATTTCCGGGGGTGAAGGGGGGACGGTTAGTTCGAGCCTCTCCGAGTTGGGAACCGTTCGGGGGGCGTGATCGGTGTCGGCGTCAAGGTGGGCATGTTGGCCGGGGGGAATGGGTTGCGGTGCCGTTGCGGTGAGCCGGGCTGCCGCGCCGAGGGTTGGGTGACCGAGGGAAGCGTCCCCGTGGTCCGGCTAATGACCGGTTGGAGCGACCGACTCGAGGACGTTCAGGTAGCTGGCTGCTGGGATGAGCGGGCGCCCGCCTCCGTGTAACGCCTCGCCTATCTGCCGCGCCCGTGTGTGCATCCAGGCGAACTCTTCGACTAGCTCCCGAACCGGTCGCTCGTCAAAGGAGGGATCGGACACCGTGTACTGCCCGGGGTCGAGCGAGCCGGGCGCGGTGAACGGGTCTGCGTAGAGGTAGGCCTTGCTCGCCAGGTCCGCGCCGTACTCCAGGAGCAGCCGGCGCAGGTAGGGAGGGGCCATCACGAAGATGGCGCTCGCCCGGTCGCAGAGATCGCGGGAGAGCTTCGTCGGGCGATGCTCGGAAGCGTCGATCTCCCACCACGCCAGCATCGCCAGCGCCCGGGCGCTGGTGTGCTCCCCGGGCTCTAGGCCCGCGGATGAGGCACCCTCACCGGGGCAGTGGTGGCGGTAGAGGTAGGCGGCGAGCACCGAGCGGCAGCAGTTGGCAAGGCAGAGGAACAGCGGCGGCGCGGGGCAGCTCATCAAAGCCCGTCGCTTCGGGTCGCGAGCAGGGTGTGAGCGGCGTCCCCCCGCACCGTCAGTTGATCAGATCTGGCGGGTGCTCGCGGGGTCGGTGAGGCCCGGCCGCGTCGCTCGGGCGCCGAACGGACCTTCAGCACGAGCTCGAGACGTCTGCGACCTGGCGCTGGTCGAACATGAGCGGTCAGGCGCGGGTCCGGGAAGGTGGGGCTTGAGGAAACGGACATCGCTCGCCTATATCGCGGAGCCCGCCGCCCAAAGCTCCTCGCCGCTCGCCACGTTAATGAGGATCACAAGTCTGTGGGAGTGATCGCCCTCCCCGCGATCCGTGCGGTCGATTGGGACATGGAGGTCCAAGGCATGAAGGTGACGCTCAGGACGAGCACCGGGGCGAAGATCGAGGTGTGGCGCGAGAAGGATCTGTTCCACGCGCGCCGGACCGATCGCCAGCGCGAGCCGCAGACCTGCTGGGGGCTCGATCTGTTCGAAGTGATCGCGGAGCTCGCGCAACTCGACCTCGACGACACGACCCAAGCCGCCGAAGCGATCAGGCTGGCCGCAAAAGCGCGCCGCCGGCTCCGCGCCGTTTAAGGCAGGCACCGAGTTATCGACAGTTCTCGCCAACGTACCTCTTGCAGTCAGGCCGCCCGGGGGCGTCGCGACCTTCGCGTCCCTCCGCATGGCCCGACCGCTCGACTTCTCCGTTTTTGGGTCACGCCGCTGGCGTCGCAGAACACTCCCGCTCGCAATCGCGCAGCGGGCGTCATCCGGCTGGGACCCCGCGAGGCCGCTCGCTCGGAGACGAGCACCGGGGCGTCTCATCGTCGGAAGTAATTCGGCGCTGCAACAGTGTCGCTCGGCTGGGCTTGCACGAGAGATTGTCCACTGCCGCTCCCGGACGATCCGGGAGTTGGTCACCGCCCGATCAAGGCGTCTGAGACGATCGGATCGGTCGGGTAGGCCGAGCGCCTCGCGACGCTCGGCCCCCCTCAGAACCAGGGCGTGCCCGTTTCCGAGCACCCGGCTCAAGCAAGCCCCTCAGGCTCGTAGGCGGGCAGAAGTGCCAGGCCGCTGCGGTCGCCGCAGCGAACGTGTATGAGACGGGATTCATGGTTGTCCGACGTGCCGTCCCGGATGAGGACCTTGGCAACCGTGTTGCGGGTGGTCGTCAGCCACATCTCCCACTCGTGCGGGGTTTGCGGCCGGTCGTCGGGTAGCAGCGCGCACCGGCAGATCGGGCATTGACCGTCCTGGGCTTTGAGGAGCCACCGGCTGGTCTTGTCGATCGGCAGGGGCGTCTTGCGCCGCCGCGCGGCCCAGTAGTCGGCAAGCGCGGGATCATCGGGTGATGCTCCGTGCCTGACGATCTGGTCTCGGACGATGTTGGTCCACGCGAACTGGTGTAAGTAGGCGCCGCTCTTGCGGTCGCCGAATACCCACCGGTCATGGCGGTTCTTGTTGAACCGGCCGTAGTACCGGTCGACGACCCAGCGGGTCGACTTGTTCGCGTGGCTGAACCTGGCCCACTTGAACGTGAGCCCCCACAGGTAGTGATCCAGCTGGCCGAAGATCTCGGCGGATACCTGTGTCCGGTAGTAGGCGGCCCACCCGCGGATGATCGGGTTGAGCTTCTTGATCACCGTGGGGGCGTTGGTCCCGCGCAGGGACCGCAGCTCCGTGCGCAACCGTTC
>Ga0116217_10005229_pt1 | contig 11453 bp, 16 predicted proteins | sample Sb_taG_6_FD_89697 | JGI IMG/M metagenome (GOLD analysis project Ga0116217, IMG submission 89697) | Peat soil microbial communities from Weissenstadt, Germany - Sb_50d_4_PS metaG | ecosystem: Environmental > Terrestrial > Soil > Wetlands > Peat | place: Germany: Weissenstadt | collected 2010-09-21 | reverse complement strand
CTGCAACATCGCCCAATTCGATTTTCTGCCGGCGGGCAATCCGCTCACGGGACAGGGAGGGAATTCGAACATCATTTTCCGCATCCCGACTCCTGTCTTTGGTGCGGGACTGATAGAAGCGATTCCCGACTCGGCCATCCTTGCGAATATGAAGTCCAACGCGCCTCTGAAGGCGGCATTGGGTATTTCCGGGCACGCGAATGCACACCTGAGCGGAAACGTGAACCTCAGTGCGAACGACGGGACCATTACCCGTTTCGGATGGAAGGCGCAGAACAAATCCCTTCTCATGTTCGCGGGAGAGGCCTACAACGTCGAGATGGGAATCTCGAACCAGCTATTCCCGCAAGAGCGTGATGAAACACCCGGCTGTATCTTCAACCCTACTCCCAACGACACCCTTAACTTCACAACCACTCCCTCGACCACCGGCAATTCGAGCGGCATTTCGAACCCCGCGGTCATCTCAGACATCGAAGCGTTTGCGAACTTCATGCGCATGTTAGCCCCACCCGCTCCCGCCCCGGCCACGCCGTCTAGCGAGAAAGGACGCGACACTTTTGCAAGGATAGGCTGTGTGCACTGCCATACACCCTCGTTCACCACGGGCGCGATGATTGCGAGCGGCTCCTCAACCAGTCCAAGCGCCGCGCTCTCCAATCAGACGGCGAACCTCTACTCTGACCTTCTCGTTCACCACATGGGCAAAGGCCTCGCCGACGGCATAACACAAGGCGGCGCCGGCCCCGACGAGTTCCGAACCGCTCCCCTGTGGGGCGTCGGGCAACGCGTCTTCTTCCTCCATGACGGACGGACCAACAACCTAGTAGACGCAATCAGAGATCACCGGAGCCATGGCAGCGAGGCAAATAAGGTCGTCGAACATTTCAACAAGCTGAGCACTCAAGAGCAGCAGGAAATCATCGATTTCCTGCGGTCGCTCTAGCGAGAAAGCGCTGTCACGAATCGCAGGCTTCATCCTTTGGGAAATGGGGGCACTTCGGTAGACGAACCGCGACACTTCGCACCCGAGCCACGGCGCGAGATTACGAAAATCGCAACACAGACCAAGTCTGAGAGTGACAACAAACACACACTTCCACCGAATAGAAGGTAGCAACAGATCCGGCAACACGATGCCGAAGGGCAAACTGCTTACTCGTCATCCCCCGATCGAGCTAGCGGTGGCAGAAAACACGTTGTTTGCGCTGCCGCCAATCAATCGGATCGTCCCAACCACTAAGACCAAAATGACTGCCAGCATCACTGCATACTCAGCGATATCCTGGCCCTCTTCTTGCGACCAGAGCTTGCGAAGAAATTCCGTCATGCTCGCACCTCCGTGCTATTCAGTACAATTCTACGCCTCACCCGCCTTGACTTTGAAGTGGGCATGAATAATGCAGTTTTGCATCGGTTTCGCAGGCCGCCCTGCAGTCCCACCGAAATTCGCTCAAATCATATGAAGTTGAATTCCTGATTGACCACCAGGAAGATCGGCAACAAATCGCTCGACCAAGCGACGGCTTCGGCAAGACACCGCACTGCGGTGTGTCTGACGTGACAGATTTCTGGTCCCAAGAGGCTCTGCCGTACCAGAAAACGATCTCCACCTGACAAAAATGAAGCGTCGACAGCGCAAATCGAGTACGCCAGCGACGCCATGTCCGCAGAGTTCAGTTGCATTGTTCGACAAATGCTGCAATCTCTAAGGTGCGACGAACCGGTTTATGCCGCCCGCCTCACCTTCGGGCAGTTGCGGCAGGAGCACTTGAAACCTGGATCGTCGGGAATCGCTATGTGACCGCAATTCTCGCAGATAAACCAGCCGGGCCGCTGCACCATCAGTCTGAAGTCATCACCCAGAACGCTGTATGGACAGTGCTCTACCTTTTCATCCATCACGCGACTCCTCTTGATATGTTACACGCTTTCAAATGAATCGTGATCCGCTGTACAGCGGCAATTCCAACGAACGCGTGGTCAGAAATTAGCCGCGCAAAGAAATCATTTCATTCTCCAAACGCGTACCGCAACCAAGCCTCGGGACCGGGATGTACTAATGGTATCTTTCACTCCAAGCTACAAACTCTGAAAATCTGTACCTATGTTCCTCCCCCAATTGATGTCTCGGACACTTTTTTGGTTGGCATTGTGCACCACAATACTCTTACCCTCGATGACGATCGCAGAAGCTGAAAACATCCCCGCGAGCGAGGCAAGCTCGCACTCTGTGAGTAACCAACAGCTGGTCTGTGATGTAGCCGGGCTGCAGGTCGGCGAAGTCGTTGTGGGTCAGGCAAGCAGCAAACTCGTGACTATCACCAATCGAGGCAGAACCAGTCTGACGGTTCTTTCCGCTGCTTCAACAGGAGCAGAGTTTGGTTTGAACGGACTGGACTTGCCCTTAACCTTGGCTGCAGGCGCAAGTTATACGTTCAGTGTTACTTTTGCACCGGAGAAGAGCGGCCGTGTTGGCGGAAGCATCTCGATTGTCTCCGAATCACCCAAACAGACTTTGACGATATTGCTGTCCGGAACAGGCAGGGCTACTGGGCAGTTGGAAGTTGCCCCGGCGGCGATCGATTTTGGAGATGGGAGTGTGGGGTCGGCTACGACTCAGACGGGTCAACTTACCGCCAGAATTGCCAATGTAACCGTCTCTTCTGCAACAATCAGCAGCGAAGAGTTTCGATTTGGCGGACTATCGCTTCCCTTCACGATTCCAGCGGGTCACAGCGTGCCCTTCACGATCACGTTTGTTCCAAAGGATAGAATGAGTTCATCGGCCACGCTTTCGTTTGCCAGCGATGCCAAGAACTCTCCCACCGAACAAGTGGTGACCGTTCGCAGGGTTGACCCTGTTCTGCACAAGGTTCAGCTGTCATGGAAGGCAAGTACTTCTAAACACCTCGCCGGATACAACGTATATCGTGGCACCCGATCGGGTGGACCGTACAAAAAAATCAATGACTCTCTGGATCCAAGCACAAAGTATACCGACCTGCATGTAGTTGCAGGGTACAAATATTACTACATCGCTACAGCGGTTAACTTGAAGGGCCGTGAGAGCAAGCACTCGAAACAGGTGGAAGCTGTAATCCCCTGAAAACGCTGTCATCAGGTGCCCGTCCTTATTAATAGGAAGAAGCGTAAGCCACCAAATATCGGGGCCACTTCATGAGATCGAGCAGGTGGCGCCTCGCAATGTCCCGAGCCATGCTCTACGCAGCTGGCTGGAGCTAAATTGCGGAGGTGCCGGGCTGTGCAGGAAGAAAGCGGTCGCTTTGCAGAACGGACCTGCCTCGCCACAGAGCTGAATTCTTGGTCTGGGACACTTCATGCTCAATCTGTGACGCAAAAGATGTCCCAAAATACAAAGAATTCATCCTCCCGCTCAAGTTTGCAAAACCTCGGGCGCCAAAGCCAAGTCAGCGGTTAAGGAATGAGATAAGCTTCTGGAATTTTTCGGTCCAGGGTTGCAAGAACTAGTCCGTTTGCACTCGCAAGCTCCACCAAGTGGCCGTTCGTCGTCTGCTTCGGGGTCTTAACCCAGGTCGGCAGATGAGAGACATCGTGATCGTCCGGGATAAATGTGAATTGTGCGACATCGGCTTCTTTCAGCCGAAGCAACAGAGTTCGCGCTTGTGCGATCGTGAATCCGTAAGCCGGGGCTTGCGCCAGGACCCTTATAAAGCCCAGTTCCGTGATCGAACAGGTTGCTAGGGGCGGAAACTCTTGCGACGTCAGCCAAGAAGCGACCCGGTCGTGGAATTCATGCTGAGCGAACCCCAAGGCAACAAGAGTGTTCACATCGAGAAGATATCTCATGGAAAGTTTGTCAAGATCTCTTCAACCTCTGCGCTGGTCAGCACCGGAGCATCAGAACCCGCACTCAGAACAGGAAATCTTGTAACCGGGTCAGTCACAATCTTGACCGGCTGGCGACGTTTCTTACGGGGTGTTAACACAATGCGCCCGGCCTCGATGTTGGCATCGAGCGGATCACCGGCACGAATGCCAAGCCGGCGGCGAAGAGGGCCCGGCAGAACGACCTGCCCTTTCGTTGAGACCTTGGTTTGCATGGTAAGACAATCTTACCTCTCCGGCAGCCTAGGGGCAAGCCCAAGGTTGCCGTCACTCTCGATTCCCGTCTGTATCGCGCTGCTTCCATCCGCCCGCCGTGACAAGATTGTGGGCTTGATACCGCAGACCCCTCGTCTTTTCTCAGCTGCAATGGATTGTTGCGTGGCAAGCATTGCACACCGTGATCAGGTTCTGCTCCGAATCGTCGCCCGAGTGACTTCGAAAATCTTTATGGTGCACCCCAAGGTTGGACATCGAGCGCAGAACTGGCATCTCCAACCGTCGCGACGTAGCACTTGGGAGCGGAGACTGTCGTACTGGGCGGGATCGAGCCGCAGAGGTGGACCTTTCGGTCGGACTCGATTCACGATGCCGTCTCGGTCACGTGGTGCAGAAATGTCTGCTTCTCTTCGCAGGGGAGGAACTTGAAAAATCGTAATGCCGACTGCAGGAGAACTTCAGGATTTTCATTCTGCATATTCGCTCCCGCCAAGTCCGCAGATCATCTCCAGACAATAACCGCGTGATTTGTCAGTCCCTAGCATTAAGGCTGCGGTCTCGATTGCCTGCTCAACGACCGGGATCTGGCTTTTGTACAGCTTGAAGGAGACAATCTCCCAGGCTTTTGTTTCTCGCCCTCTCGCCCTTTCCTCGGGTATCTCGCGGGTCTCGCGCAACCAGGTTTAGACGAACGGCCTACCGGTCCTACTCTGAACCTCCCATAGGCAATCGCCGGACGCGAATCCGCTTTTCTTCGATGACGACAATGCTGCCTTCGCCCAGAGGCCCCTCAATCACAGGCATAGCTCCCAGCAGTAGTCGCAATTGAACTGCAGGACGCTTGGGGCCACGGCGAAGCAGAATGACGGATGGCTTTTCTTCATTGCGTAAAGCGAGTAGGGTGCCAAAATCCGTATCTGCAGAGATTACGATTCGATCTTCTTGAGCGGCGCGTGCGAAAACTTTCAGAATCAGTCGCTCTTTGCATACTATAGTCGCGAACATGAGTCGCATCGTGGCCTGCGGATCGCAAACCCTCTGCAATCAAAGGTGACAAAGCATTGTCAACCAGGAATCTCAAGAACCACCGGCGACGGGGAGCTCTCGCTCGCGGACGGCCTCAGCCGCATAGCGCAATGCTTCACGAACATCCTCGATCTCAAGGTCAGGATAAGCACTTAGAATCTCCGCTTCCGGCATGCCTTCGCCTACCATGCCAACAACTGTAGCGACAGGTATGCGGAGGCCTCGGATGCACGGGAGGCCTCCCATCTGGTTGGGATCCACTGTGATGCGTGTGAAGTTTTTCACTTCTACCTCCGGCTAAACGGACGCACATCATCAACCGCTATTTTAGACGATCCAATTCGCGAAGGTACGCTCCTCGATTAATCAAGGGTGAATCAGAAGCCGGAAAGTTTCTTGCCGTTGTGCCTTCGGCCTTATACTGCTTATTAAAGTACTCGCGAACCGTGTACCTCGGAGTAGATTGCTGCTTGAACCAATCGAGCGCTTGCGAGGTCGAGTCGGCTTGATCATCATATTCCCCATTGGGAAAAGCCGTGAGAAAGCCTTAAGAGCGTCTGGCAAAACCTGCCGCGACGGAAAAGCCACCTTCGAGAGGCGCCTCCCCAACGCTATTACGTGACTGTGAAGACTCCGGGGCTTGTGGCAGTCCCACCTGGAGTCGTTACTTGAATCCTGCCTGTTTTCGCGCCGGTTGGAACTGTGGCCGTGATCTGAGTATCGGAGTCAACCGAGAACGTGATCGCTTTCACGCCGCCGAACGTGACCTTGGTCGCGCCGGTGAAGCTGGTTCCGGTGATTTTCACGGACGTTCCCACCGGCCCGCTTGTGGGCTTGAAGCTGAGGATCGCGGGTGTAACGCGGAAGACTTTGTTGCTGGTCAGCATGCCTCCGGGCGTGGCCACGGTCACGGAGCCGATGGTCGCTCCGGCTGGCACCACCGCGGTTAGATAGGTGTCGGAGACGACCGCGAAAGTCGTCGCCGCGATTCCATTGAACGAGACATTGGTCGTCCCAGTAAAGCCTTGGCCGAGGATTTCGATAGTCTTCCCGACTTTGCCCTCGAATAGGGGACCCACGAAACTGACGAACGGGCCCAACCCCATGCCCAGGCTGTACAGAACACCGCAAGAACAAAGCTTCCCGGTGCCACCTCCGTAAGTGTCTCCATAGAGGGTGCCATTGGTGTGCTGGAACAGGGAAACTTGTGGATTTGCGCCTGGATACTTGCCAGTCGTGTTCGTGAAGTTAAGAAGGACGGTGTACTTGCCTTTGGAGGTGATCTGGAAAAGTACCCCGGACGAGGTATTGTTTCCTGCCGCGCCGTAGAACTTGCCGTCGGTTGCCTGTACCTGGCCAGCAAGTGGTTGAAGTCCCTTCCCGTCTGTCTCACTAAAACTGTGGATAATGGTGAGCGCTCCCGCCGGGGTCATTTTGTAGATAGCGCCAACACCGTTTACTCCGCCTCCCTCGGTTGTGCCGTAGAAATTCCCGTCACTGGCTTGAATGATCGCGCCCTTAGCGCTTTGCCCGTCTGGTGTGCCGCCGAAGCGGTAGAGCACAGTAAGTTTGCCATGCGGCGTGATCTTGAACACGCCGCCGTATCGGCTTGAACCGGTGCCGCCTAGGGCTGTGCCGCAAAAGTTGCCATCGGTCCCTAGTGTCAAGGCTACGGGCTGAGCAAGGCCGCTATCACCAGGAAACGGGTAGATGACTGTCAGCTTGCCCGAGGGGGTTATCTTGTACACCACACCAGCGACCTGGCTACCGTTGCTGGTCGTGCCGTAGAAGTTTCCGTCCTGGCCTTCAACCGGAGGCGCGTAGGCTGGTGCACCTTCAGTACTGCCGTTGAAGCTGTGCAGTGTCGTGAATTTCCCGCTGGTGGTGATCTTGAACACGGTTCCAAACCCCGAGGAGCCACCCGCAGGGATGGTACCGTACAAGCTGCCGTCGGTACCCAGCGTCAGGCCGCCGTTAGGGAAAACACCATCAGTTTTGTTCTGAAGCTGTAGAGGACCGTCATATTTCCTGTGGGTGTAAGTTGAAAAACAGCTCCGTACGGAATGCCTTTCACCAAAGCACCCCCAGCTTGGGATGTGCTGTACAAGTTGCCATCGCGGCCCTGCGCGAAAAGGCCGATCCAAGCGGGGTTCGCGGGGTCTCCGGTGTTGCTTCCGAGGTTATACAGGTCGGTATATGTTTGTGCGTGGAGAGTCGTAGCGCTCGCGGTGAACAGCAGTATTGCTGCCAGCACCAGCGCGGCTGACTTCCAATTCGGCCCTGTTTCGAGAATCCTTAGCTGTTTCATCTGCGATCCTCCTGAAATTCAAGACGCGCACTTTCTGAATTAGCGTTCCGGTCTCAGCAAAGGCTGTGGGCTTTCTTACCTCTCCACTTGGTTGGCACACCTGTTGTTAGCCTTTACCACGCATTACGTAACTTGCAGGGAAAACCCGTCGTGCTGATACTAAATAATCGAGTAGCAGCCGACTCGATCCTGGCCCAAGACTTGGCTGGGCAACTGAGGGGGATACGACCGAGCGCCCAATTCTCCTCCCGGACGCGGCTGGGGGTCAAGGTAAAAGGATTCTGCGGTAGTGTCTTAATGGCGTGTTGCCGATTTCCACAGGCCAATCTGCCGCTCACTAGCTATTTCGAGGGAATGGGGATGGAGATGATTGCGAAGATGATGGTTAAGAAAATCAAAACACCCAGCGCAATCAGCATCAGCCTTGATAGGAACGGGTGTTCGCGACCCCCTTTTTCCCATTCATTGCGGAATGCACTCCACAGCTTCATGCAAATCGCCTTTTACGGCCACTCGTGGAAAAACGGCCCAAGGGGTCAGCTTGGGCCTGAATGGAGCTTCGTTCCGTTTAACGATCTGTGGGTTGAATCCATTCTAAACCGGAGATCCTTGGCCGGGCAATTCCAATGCCAAGCCAGCAGCCTAGCAACACAGTGTTAAGACACTACCGATTCTGCGCCCCACGGCCTCGCCTCGGTGCAGGTTTTGTTAGACACTCTTAAGTGGCGTGTTAGGTCCGCTAACGCTAATATCCGACGAAGTGCAATCCATGTACGTCCCGATCTGTCGACCTTTCTCACCCTGGACGTACCTCTTCTGACGAAATCTACGGCGACGGAATGTCGGCTCGGATCTCGTTCGAAGCGGTACTCTCTGTTCCCCTCGCATTCACCGCTTTGGTCACATAAAAGTAGGTCTGTCCCTCTTGCACAGTACGGTCGACGTAGCTGGTGCTAGTGACCGGTTCCGAATTGAGCTTGACCACGCCCGCCGTGCCGCGACGATACACGTTGTAGCCGACAACCGCCGAAGGGCTAGCCTTCCACGACAGATTGACGCTATGCTGCGGCCCGGCTGGCGCGCTTGCACTCCGCTGTTGTACGTTGGAGGACGCTAACGCTTCGCTAAGAAAATGCCCGGCTTGAGTCAGGGTCCGCAGTATTCCGGTGTGACGGTGAGTGCCAAGCTGAAAGCCTATCCACGCAGCTACGAGAGTAAGAACTCCCAAAACGATCATCGACGCCTTAGCGGATTTCGACGAAGCCACCATTTGATAAGTCTCTGCCCTGCTCGCCAGCAGTTTACCGCTAGTTTCGGCGAAACTTTCCAGATCCCAGAATCCAGTTCCTGTCATTGGCTGCATCGGATTGCTCAGCTGTGATCCACAATGGCGCGGCATGCGGGCCAAAGTTGATCAGGATCTGCTCCTTAATCATCGCCGGACTGGCTGCGGAATTCTTTGTGATGGACTTCAAGATTGGACATTGCGCCACACGACTGGCATCTCCCATCGAATGTCAGCGTGGGACGACGGACGGTGTTGGACGATGTAGGTCAGTTGGTCGAGTTAACGAGGGTAGGAGGTGAAAGCAGGTTTTTCTTTGATCTCTCCTGGAGATATCTGGGCAACGCGTCTTGCCAGGATGGAATCGACAAACGCAAACTACCCAGTTTCGCTTTCGACAGAACTGAGTAAGAGGGACGTTTGACAGGACTCGGAAAATCCCCTGTCTTGACCGCTGTCAGTTGTGCGGCAATTCCTGCGCACTCAAAGATTCTCCGAGTGAATTCATACCAAGAGCATTGCCCTTCCGAAGTGAGGTGGTACAGTCCGAAAGCTCCGGTCATTATTAAACTTCGAGTTACTTCAGCAAGATCCACGGTGTATGTAGGAGTAAGAACCTGGTCGGCAACAACCCGGATCGCATCTCCAGCGATTGCCTTCTTGAGCATGTTCTCAACGAAGTTGCCGCCCTTCCCGCTACTGCCCGCAGTCCCGTAAAGGCCGCAGGTTCTGATGACGAAATATCGGTCGGTGTTACAGGCAATCAGGTGTTCCCCCAAAATTTTGGATGCACCGTAAACATTCAGAGGGGCGGGTAGATCGGTCACCTCATACGCGGCATTTTTCTTCCCATCGAAAACATAGTCCGTGCTGAAGTGCACCAGGACGGCACCTGATCGTTGGCAGGCCAGTGCCAGGTTCATGGCAGCGGTGCCGTTCACTTCGAAGGCCAAGCTAGGCTTCTTCTCGCATTCCTCCACCTTATGGAAGGCAGCCGTGTTGAGCACAACGTCCGGCTTGGCTTCGGCGATAACCTCGGATACTCGTTCCTTCGAACAGACATCCAGTTGTGTGTGGGTAAATGGCAGAACATCGTCGCCTGCGGCTTGAAAAACGCGCAACAGGTCGTTTCCCAGTTGACCGTTGGCACCGATCAGCAGCACCTTCAACGGGAGACCTCGGCAACTGCGCGCAGCCCACCCGCTGCTAGCAATTTTAGAGTTTCAATGTTGTAGTACTGCGGGTTGTCCCAGTCCTGGAACTTGTCCATGTGTTCAATCAAATTCCGGACAATCGATTTGACATCGTGATTGGGGTGGAAACTGAGTACGTTTTCGGCCTTCTGGATGCTCACCTTGTAGTTGCGGAAATCCTGTTTGTGGTTGATGGTCAGATGCACTCGGAATCCGAGTTGCTCTTCAATCGCCATTTTGACCAGATCGCCCACTTCCCCCACCGTATAGTTTCCCGAAGCAATATTGAAGATACCCGAGATCCTGTCGCTGGCCTCAATCGCACGAACGTATCCGTTGGTCGCATCCTCGATACTGAGGATCGGCCGCCAAATCGAAGGGTTGTTCACCGTGATTTCCCGGTTGCGCACGCCGTTCTTGAACATGGTGTTCACGATCAGGTCCAGACGCATCCGCGGGCTGTAGCCGGAAACCGTCCCCTTGCGCAGCGAGATCACCGAGAAGTCCTCACCCTGCAGGTTCATCACCGCCTGCTCACCCTGCAGTTTGGAAATCCCGTATGGGTAGGACGATGAAACCGGCCGCTCCTCATCGAACAATTCGTTGTCGGTGTAACCGTAAACAGAACACGAGCACGCATACACGTAGCGCTTCACATGCGCTTTCTTGGCAATGTAGGCGAGGTAAGCCGGCGCCGCCGCGTTGAAAATAAAGTTCTCGCTCGGCGAATACTCTGCCATAGGGTCGTTCGATAACCCGGCAAGAAACACGACCTGTTGGTACGGTTCCAAGTCTTGCGCGTTGATCTCGAAAATGTCCTTCTTGATGATGCCAGTTTCCGGGGGAAGGTGGTTGCCGAACCAAAACAAATCGAGGACATCTACCTCATAGCCACGGTCGAGAAGCTTTGGAACCAGGACCGCACCAATGTAACCTGCGCCCCCCGCAATCAATATTTTCACGAATCTTACCTCCCGACCATGGTGTGATTTTCTGTGTACTTGAAATTTTCCGATTCCGGCGAAGCTAACCATTGCTTCAAGGTCTGGGCCTTGCGATCCTTCTCCGACAACTGAACATCCGTGATGGGCCAGCGTATGCCAACCTCCGGATCGTCCCAGCGGATGCCGGACTCGCCTTTGTTGTTATAGATACCGGTGCATTTGTACTGAATCTCGGCGAAGTCCGAGAGCGTACAGAACCCGCGCGCAAACCCGGCAGGCGCCCAGATCTGCTTGCGGCTCTCCGCCGAGATCTCTGCGCCAAACCACTTCCCCAGCGTTGGCGATCCCTTGCGGATGTCGACCGCCACCAGGAACGCTGTGCCCCGGGTTACTCGCATGAGCTTTCCCATCGGAGGTTCCCACTGAAAGTGCAGCCCCCGAAGAACTCCACGTACAGAGCCGGAATGATTATCTTGGACGAACTCAGTGGGCAGCCCTAGTGCTTTGAAGAGGTCCGCCCGGAAAACCTCAGTAAAAAACCCGCGATCGTCCTGGAAAACCTGCGGAACCAGAACGCAAACATCTCCCAACTGCCGCGACTCAACTCGTAT
>Ga0116217_10005228_pt1 | contig 11454 bp, 10 predicted proteins | sample Sb_taG_6_FD_89697 | JGI IMG/M metagenome (GOLD analysis project Ga0116217, IMG submission 89697) | Peat soil microbial communities from Weissenstadt, Germany - Sb_50d_4_PS metaG | ecosystem: Environmental > Terrestrial > Soil > Wetlands > Peat | place: Germany: Weissenstadt | collected 2010-09-21 | reverse complement strand
TGGCCGAGGAATTCGCACGCCTCGGGCTCGCCTCCTCTGTCTGAGGAAGGCTGCCTGCTACCACCCGCGGCTAAGCGGCAGGCTTTCCCGCCGGCCAGCCCTTCCGCATGTCGATCGAAGGGGCAGTGTCCCGCGTCGGATCCGGTGGTGGTGAGGCTGCTGCTTGTTCGTGAAACCGGAAGTGAGCGGTCAGTGTCGCAGAGGTCGCTTCGCGCCCGGATCCCGGCACAGCGAGCGCGGGAGGCGAGGGCGTCGCGGTCATCGCTGGACACGGCTTTGTCTAGGTACGGTGCGCGCACTGGCGAGTCGCTCAGCGCTGCTGGGATTCGTCCCGACCATTAGCGAGCTTGACGTCGCGCCGGGCTTGCGCAACGCCTGGCCAAGCGGCATCAAAGCAGTCTGGCCCGTGACAGAGCCACTGAACGGCCTTGTCGCGTAGCGGCTCGAGCTTCTCCTCCTCGCCCGCGACGCCGAGGCGGCGCGGCCGGGAGGACGTAGATCTCGCAGGCCCCGCTACGGACCTTCAAGGTCGACCGGGCGCTGCCCAAGGGGTGCTGCCCGACCTGCCGCGGGATCGTGTTCCCGAGGCTGGACGGCGGGGGCTTGAGCGTCGCCCGAGTTGGCGCCCTCGGGCGCGGGTGCGGCGGGCATCCTTACCGCCGCCTCAGTCAATCCTGAGTGTCCATTCAATGCAGTCCACGTTTACCCCCGGTACGGTGCCGCCGCGCTGCCGGCGAGCACGCCCGGATAATAGGCTCCAATCGGGCGAACTGATCTGCCGCCTTGTGCGAACGGACCGCTCGGCGTACTCCCCTATGACGCCCGGCGTCAGCAGCCGTCATTCTCCAGCGATGCCACGCGCAGCAGCAGACCGGTTCGACCTGGTCGTGCTCGGCGATTGCAATCCGGACCTGGTCCTCGCCGGGGAGGACGTCGAGCCGGCTTTCGGTCAGGTCGAGCGTCTCGTCGACGCGGCCGAGCTGACGATCGGTGGCTCTGGCGGGATCGTCGCCTGCGGGGCGGCGCGCCTGGGGCTGCGCACGGCGCTCGCAGGCGTCGTCGGCGACGATCTGTTCGGACGCTTCATGCTCGACGCGCTCGCCCGGCGCGGCGTCGACACACATGCGATCGTGGTCGATCCGAACGCGCGGACGGGGCTGACCGTAATCCTCAGCCGTCCCGGAGATCGGGCGATCCTCACGTTCCCCGGCACGATCGCGTCGCTGAGGTCCGACCAGGTCGACGAGGGCCTGCTGGCGTCGATGAGGCACGTGCACGTGGCCTCCTTCTTCCTACAGACAGCGCTCGCGGCCGGCTTGCCAGAACTGTTCGCGCGGGCGCGTTCAGCCGGGGCGACGACCTCGATCGACCCGAACTGGGACCCTGGCGAGCGATGGGACGGCGGTCTCAAGGACCTGCTGGGCGCGACCGATGTATTCCTCCCGAATGCCGAGGAAGCGATGCGCATCGCCGACGTAGATGACGCCGAGGACGCCGCGCGCGTGCTCGCGTCGCGCGGGCCGCTGGTGGCGGTCAAGCGCGGTCCCGCCGGGGCGCTCGCGGCGCTCCCCAGCGGGGAGCTGGTCGAAGCCCAAGCACTGCCTGGCACGGATCCCGTCGATACGATCGGCGCCGGCGACTCGTTCAACGCCGGCTTTCTGGCTGCGCGTCTGAACGGGTGGAGCACCCAGCTGGCGCTCGCGCTTGCCGCGGCATGCGGAAGCCTGTCGACGCGCGCGGTCGGCGGTACCCCGGCACAAGCGACCCTCGACGAGGCCAAGGCGGCGCTTGCCGAGCTGCACGACGCGCGATGATCCTCTCATTAGCGGGAAACCCGTCGATCGACAGGCTGTTCGAGGTGGAGCGCCTCGACCTCGGCCACATTCATCGCCCGCAGCACTTCATCGCGCTCCCGGGAGGCAAGGGCATCCACGTCGCGCAGGTGGCGACCGCGCTCGGCGCGAGGGCGATCGCCACCGGACTGCTCGCGGGACACGCGGGCCGGTGGGTCGCCGAGGAACTCGCCGCCGAGGGCGTCGAGGGACGGTTCGTGTGGACCCACGGCGAGACCCGCTCGAGCCTGTCGGTGGCGGACCGCGAGACGGGGCGGCTGACCGAGTTCTACGAGGCGGGCAACCCGGTCACCCGTGACGAGTGGCGGGAGCTCGAAGCGGTTGTGGCCTCACTGCTGCCCGAGGCGAGGTGGCTGTCGCTGGCCGGATCGCTGCCTCCGGGCACAGACACCGACGGCTACAGCCGCCTGATCCGGATGGCTCATGAAGCGGGCGTCGCGACCGCGGTCGACTCGCGCAGCGACGGGCTCGCGCACACTGTCGACGCCCATCCCGATCTCGTCAAGATCAACATCCACGAGGCCGCCGAGCTCTTGGAGCGGTCCGTCGAGGGAGCGAAGCAGTGCGTCGCCGCAGCCGTCGAGGTTCGCGAGTGGATCGGCGGCAGCGGCCACGCGGCGGTGATCACGATGGGGGAGGAGGGGATGGTGGTCGTCGACCCCGACGACGCCCGCTGGCGCGGCCACCTGTACGTCCGTGGCCGCTACCCGGTCGGGAGCGGCGACTCGGTCCTGGCGGGGATCCTGGTCGGCCTCGACCGCGGGGAGCCGTGGCCGCGGGCGATCGCCCTCGGGCTCGGGGCGGCCGCGGCCAACGCCGAGACTCCGGGCGCGGGCCACATCGATCCCGCGCGCGCGATCGAGCTTGCCGAGAGGGCCGAGGTGCGGCGGCTCGAAGACTGAGCTAGTGGCGTGACCGGCAACGTTTGCCCTGGCGGGCGGGCGAAAACCGAGGATGGCGAGGACGCAGAAGCCGACGCGTAGCAGCATAAGCGCTACGTGAGACTCCGAGGACAAAGCCAGCCGAAGGTTTGCAGCCGTCCGACAGGGCAACGGGAGCGGCACTAGCGTATCGCGACGCCGGTCCGGGCGTCGAACAAATGGATGTCCGCCGGCTCGATGCCGAGCCGGATGACGCTACGTTCGGCCGGCCGCTCGCGCGGGCTCATCCGCGCCACCGCCTCGAGGCCGGCGCCGTTCGCGCCCGACAGCGTCGCTTCCGGCGGCTCCTCGCCCGAGGCGGCGACCAGTTCGGCGGCGAGCGATCCGTGCACGATCAGCTCATCACCGAGCGGCTCCACCACGTCGACTCGAAACTCCAGCGAGGGCATTCCGTCGGTGGCAAGCTGCAGCGACTCGGGCCGCAGGCCGACGATCAGGTCCGCGTCCGGCACGCCGGGCCGTTCGATCTCGAGCTCCCCGGCTCGTACTCGCCCACCGCGACAGGACCCGCGGAGCAGGTTCATCGGCGGGCTCCCGATGAACCCGGCGACGAACACGTTCGCGGGACGGTCGTACACCTCCTGCGGCGGCCCGAGTTGCTGCAGCCTGCCGTCCGAGAGGACGGCGATCCGCTCGCCGAGCGTCATCGCCTCGACCTGGTCGTGGGTGACGTAGACGGTCGTAATGCCGAGCCGTCCGTGCAGCCGCTTGAGCCCCGCGCGCATCTGCACGCGCAGCTTCGCGTCGAGGTTCGAGAGCGGCTCGTCGAGCAGGAACACCTTGGGCTCGCGGACCAGCGCGCGGCCCATCGCAACCCGTTGGCGCTGTCCCCCCGAGAGCTGCGCCGGGCGGCGCTTCAGCAGGTCCTCGAGGCTCAGCATCTCGGCGACCTCGTGCACGCGGCGGCTGATCTCGCGCTTAGCGACCCGTTGCTGGCGAAGCGGGTAGGCGAGGTTGCGCTGCACGGTCATGTGCGGATACAGCGCGTAGTTCTGGAACACCATCGCGATGTCGCGGTCGCGCGGCGAGACGTCGTTGACGACGCGCTCGCCGATCCGGATCGTGCCCGTCGAGGGTTTCTCGAGCCCCGCGATCATCCGCAGCGCGGTGGTCTTGCCGCAACCGGACGGGCCGACCAGGATCATGAACTCGCCGTCGTCGATCTCCAGCGACAGTTGGTCGACGGCCGTGGTCCCTCCCGGGAACACCTTTCTCACCTCGTCGAGCACGACGCCCGGCACCTCAGGCCCTCCGCGGAGGCGTCATTGCTTGATTCCCGTGAACGCGATCGAGCGGATGAACCAGCGCTGCGCGAACAGGAACACGATCAGCATCGGGATCTGGCTCATCACGGTGCCCGCCATCACCAGGTTCCAGTGGCTGCGGTGCGCGCCCTGCAGAGTCGCCAGCCCGAGTTGCAGCGGTGCGTGGCTGGCGGTGTCGATGATGATCAGGGGCCACAGGAAATCGTTCCACGACCACATGAACTGGATGATCCCGAGCGTCGCGAGCGCCGGCAGCGACAGCGGCAACACGATCTTGAACAGGATCCCGAGCCGTGAGGTACCGTCGATCCGCGCGGCCTCCTCGAGTTCGATCGGCAGCGTCCGGAAGAACTGGCGCAGCATGAAGATCCCGAACGCGCTGCACAGGTTCGGCATGATCAGGCCGCCGACGCTGTCCACGAGCCCCAGGTGCTTGACGATCAGGAACGTCGGGATCAGCAGCACCTGGAACGGGACCATCAGCGTCGCGAGCAGCACGACGAACAGCACGTCGCGACCGAAGAAGCGCAGCCGGGCGAACGCGTAGGCGGCGAGGCTGCAGAACAGTAGGTTGCCGACAACAGTCGCGAGCGAGTAGATCGCGCTGTTCAGGAAGAAGTTGCCGAACGGCTCGGAGTTCCAGGTCGTCACGTAGTTGTGGAAGTGCGGTCCCGAAGGCAGGACCACGGGTGGGAAGCTCTGCGCCTCCGAGCTGGTCTCGAGCGACAAGATCAGCATCCACACGAGCGGCGCCAGCATGATCACCGCGACTGGGATCAGGAACATGTGCCAGGGACTGAACGGCCACGCGCGCCGTGGCTTATCCGGAGGTGCGTCGATGAGCACGAGGCGGTCGGCCGTTGCTGTCGGTGAGGCGGCCATCTACGAGACGTAGTAGACGCGGCGGCGCCCGATCCACAGCTGCAGCAGCGTCACGACCAGGATCGCAGCGAACAGCACGTACGCGATCGCCGCGCCGTAGCCGGCGTTGAAGAACTGGAACGCCTGCTCGTAGAGGTAGTAGACGATCACCGTGGTCGAACCGAGCGGGCCCCCGCGGGTCGTGACGTAGATCTCATCGAACAGCTGCAACGCGTTGATCGTCGACCAGACGACGAGGAACAGCGTCGCCGGCCCCAGGAGCGGGAAGACGACGCTCCGGAACGTTGCCCATTTGCCGGCGCCGTCGATCTCCGATGCCTCGAGCAAGTCCTGGGGGATGCTCTGGAGCGCCGCCAGGAAGACGATCACATCGAAGCCCAACCAGCCCCAGACGGTCATCGCGACGATGCAGTAGATCGCCTGGTTTGGATCCTGAAGGAACTTCTGCTGCGGCAGGCCGACCAGGTGGAGCAGGTAGTTGACGACCCCGAAGGTGGGGTCCAGCAGCCACAGGAACACGATCCCGGTGGCGACGGTCGAGGTTACGAGCGGCACGAACACGGCCAGCCGGTAGAAGCTGATCCCGCGGATCCTGCGATCGAGCGCGACGGCCAGACCGAGCGCGCCGATGATCGAGACGGGCACGAACACGACCGTGTAGACGATCGTGTGGCCAATCGCAGAGCGGAACTGCGGGTCCTTGGCCAGCGCCCGATAGTTGGCGAGCCCGATGTAGTGGCCGGGCGCCAGCAGGTTGTTCGCCTGGAAGGACAACAGCAGCGCCCACCCGATCGGGATCAGAAAGAACACGGCGATCAGCACGACCGCCGGTGTCACGAACGCCCAGCCGGCGAGGTGCTCGGAGCCGAGGACGCGCCTCCAGAGCGCAGGCCGCTGGTCGCTCGCCCGGATGCGCTCAGCCCGCGCCGTCATGCCGGACTCAGCGCTCTCAGCTCGGGGCCGAGAGGATGCCGTTCACTTGCTGCGCCGCCGAACTCAGCGCCTGCTGAGGCTGGGCCTTGCCAAGCAGCACCGACTGGACCGCCTGGCCAACCACCGTCGAGATCTTCGGATACGTGGTCGTGACCGGACGAGACTGGGTGGCGTTCTTCAGATTCTGCACCCACACTCCGATGCCCGGGTACTTCTTCACGAACTGCTGGTAGCCCGGCTGGTTCATCACCGACGCGCGAATCGGGAGATCGCCCGTCATCATCGCCCACTTGAGGTCGATCGCCGGTGAGGTGAACCACTTGAGGAACTCGATCGCGGCCTTGACGCGGGCGGCGCCGTTGTTGAACACAACCCAGTTGTCCGGCCCCGAGATCGTCTGGTGGTTCTGGTCGGCGGGCAGGATCTGCACGCCGTAGGGCTGATTGCCGGCGGTGATCTGGCTGAGGTCCCACGGTCCCGTCCACAGCATGCCGATGTGCCCCGAGGTGAACACACCGAGATAGGTGTCGCTTCCATCGTCGAGGTAGATCGAGTTGTGGCCGGCGAGCGTCTGCAGCAGCGTCATCGCCTTCAGGCCGGCGGGAGAGTCGAATGCTGCCTGCTTGCCGTCGGGAGTGAGGATCGACCCGCCTGCCTGCCACAGCATCGCCCAGTAGCGCCAAACCGTGTCCTCGCTGGCGTCGTTGACGTACGCCCAGCCGAACTGCTTCTTGGCCGGATTGGTGAGCTTGATCGCCGCGTTCTCGAAGTCGGTCCAGGTCCAGTTTGCGGTCGGAGCGGGGATGCCGGCCTGGGCGAACAGCTTCTTGTTCCAAACGAGGGCGAGGTTGTCGATCAGCGCCGGGACGCCGATGATCTTGCCGTTCACGGTGCCGACGTTGCGGGCCGCCTGCCAGAAGTCGTTCCAGTTCCAGGACGGATCCTTCTCGATGTACGGGCCCAGCTCGACGGTGCTCGGGTTGGTCGCAATGTTCGCGGCCCAGGAGCCGTACAAGTAGGAGATGTCCGGCGGCTTGCCGCCGGCGATCGCCGCCAGCACCTTCTGCAGCGCGTAGTCCGAGTTGCCGTAGAACTGGGGCGTCACCGTGACGTTCGAGTGAGTGGCGTTGAACTCCTTGGCCAACGCCTTGATCGCCGTCGCCTCCTGATCGGTGTAGCCGTGCCAGATCGTGATGTTGACGTGCCCGCCCGCGCTCGAGCCCGACGTGGAGCCGCCCCCACTGCTGCTGTGGCTGGAACCTCCGCAGCCGGCCACGAGCAGTGCGCTCATGATGATCAACAGGCATACGCGTTTCATGTCCACCTCACCTCAGCTCATGGCAGGACGACGGATCGGGTCAGGTGTTGGGGCCGGTCGGGATCGAGTCCGCGCGCCTGAGCGAGCGCCACCGCCACCCGCTGGAGGGTTACGAGCTCCGCCAGCGGATCGCTTTCACTGTGATGGACGGCGGCTCCCGTGACGCGGATCGCGGACGCCAGGTCCGGCTCGGCGCCGCCGAGGAACCACACCAGGGTGCCCGGTCCGGCGACGCTGATCGGCCCGTGGCGGTATTCCATCGCCGGATACGCCTCGGCCCAGGCGCCGGCTGCCTCGCGGAACTTCAGCGCCGCCTCGAACGCGAGCCCGACCGTCCAACCGCGTCCCAGGAAGACGAAGTGCTCATAGTCGGTCGGATCGACCGGCAGCGGCTCCGCGAGCGAGGCCTCGGCGTCGGCGATCGCGGGCTCGAGATCGTCGTCCAGATACGCACGCATCAGCGCGCAGACGCTGGTCGCGAAGCGGGTCTGGACAATCGAGCGCTCGTCGGCGAAGGGGAGTACCACGGCATCGCCGGCGGCCGCCACCACCGGTGTCTCAGGGACGGCCGAGATCGCGGTTGATGTGGTGCCTGGGCGCAGCGCCTGCAAGGCTCTGACGACCTCGGTCGTGGTGCCCGAGCGGGAGATTGCGAGGACCGCGTCATAGGTTCTGCGGGTCGGCATCTCGGATGCGACAAACGCGTCGCTCTCACCCCGCGCCTTGTCCTCGCGGAGGGCCGCCACAGCCTGGGCAATGTAGAACGAGGTTCCGCAGCCGATGATCGCGGTCCTCGCGCCCGTCAATGGCAACGCTGCTGCGACGTCACTCGCGACGTCGGCTGCCAGTCGCCATACGGCGGGTTGGCTTTCGATCTCGCGCAGGGTAACGCTCACTTATGCGCAATATATGCCTGAGATGTGCAGGATGCAACAGTCCATGCGCTCGTTAGTACTTGAAACGTCCATGCCGGACATACACTTCGCGCATGCAGCAGCCTGAGCGGCTCGGCGCGATTCTCGAGCGGCTGTCCAGGGACGGCAGCGTCAGCGTGGCCGAGATAGCCTCGTCGCTCGACGTCTCCGCCGCCACCATCCGCCGCGACCTGCGACTGCTCGAAAGCCAGCATCTACTCGGGCGCACGCACGGCGGAGCGGTCCCCCACGGCGTCCTGTACGAGTTGCCGCTCCGGTACAAGAGCACTCGGCAGCCGCAGGAGAAGCTCCGGATCGCGCGCGAGGCGGCCAGCCGCGTGCTCGACGGCTGGGCGATCGGGCTGACCGGCGGCACCACGACAACCGAGGTGGCCCGCGCGCTCGTCGATCGCGAGGGGCTGACGATCGTCACCAACGCGCTGAACATCGCCTCGGAGCTGGCTGTGCGCCCGAACCTCAAGCTCGTGGTCACCGGCGGCGTGGCCCGCTCGCAGTCCTACGAGCTGGTCGGCCCGATCGCCGAGGCGAGCCTCGAGGGGCTGAACCTCGACATGGTGTTCCTCGCGGTCGACGGGATCTCGCCACGGGCCGGGTTGACCACCCACCACGAGATCGAGGCGCACACGAACCGGGCGTTGCTGGGTCGTGCCGAGCAGGTGACGGTCGTCGCCGACAGCTCCAAGATCGGCAACGTCGCGTTCGCGCGGATCTGTGAGCTGTCGGAGGTGGACGAGCTGATCACCGACATCGGCGCCGAGCGCAACGGGATCGCGGCCGTGGAAGAGGCGGGCGTGCGGGTGACGATGGTCTGAGCGTCTGGGCGGCCGGGGTGGCGCTCCGTTATGGCGTCACGCTGGCGCCTTGCCATGCCGGCCGCCGGCGCGCACCGGCTCGGATCCCCGCCGGCATCAGTTCGGCGTGGGCGTCGATCAGCTCGTCGACCATCGCACGGATCTGGGCGATCGTCAGCGTCGCGCCTGCGTTGGGGTCGACCATCACGGCCTGGTAGACGTGGTCGCGCCGCTCCTCGAGCGCCGCTCGCATCGTCAGCTCGGCGACGCCTACGAACGTCCGGTTGAGCGCTGCGCACTGCGGCGGCAGTGAGCCGACTGCGATCGGGTGGACGCCATCGCCATCCACGTAACACGGGACCTCGACACAGCAGCCCTGCGGAAGGTCGTCGATCAGCCCGTCGTTGCGGACGTTGCCGTACTCGAGCCGGCGCTCACTGGTGACGAACGAGTGGATGTAGCGCGGCGCGAGCTCGCCCTCGCCCTCGATCGGGAACTCGACGCCCGCCGCCAGGTCCCGGCGAGTCTGCTCGTACTCGTCGAGGTTCTCGAGCGAGCGCCGGATGTACTCGTCGACCGGGATGCGGTAGTGCTCGAGCTGATCGTCGTGAGACATGAACCACGGCACGTACTCGGCGCTGTGCTCGCTCGACTCGGTGGGGAAGTAGCCGAGCTGGCGATAGAGCTCGATTCGGACCCGTCTGCCGAGCCCGTCCGGGTCACGCTCGACGGCGGCGTCGAGCAGGGGATACAGGCTCTCGCCGTCCCGCTCGAAACGCAGCACGAACGCCTGATGGTTAAGCCCGGCGGTGAAGAAGTCGATCTCGCTTTGCGGTACGCCGACCAGCTCGGCGAGCTGCTCGTGCGTGTTCTGCACCGAGTGGCAGAGGCCGATCGCGTTGGCGAGGGGGGTCCCCTCCCACACGGCCCACGGAAGCATCGCCATCGGGTTGGCGTAGTTGAGCAGGATCGCGGTCGGGCACAGCTCGACCATGTCGTGGGCGATCTGAACCAGTACCGGGATCGTCCGCAGCCCCCGGAACACGCCACCGACACCGATCGTGTCGCCGATCGTCTGGCGAAGCCCGTACCTCTTGGGGATCTCGAAGTCCCGCAGCGTCGCATCGAAACCGCCGACCTGGATCTCGTTGATGACGTAGTCGGCGCCGTCGAGCGCCGCACGACGGTCGACGTGCGCGCGGATCTCCAGCTGCGCGCCGGTCGCCTTGCTCGTGTACCTGGCGATCTGCTCGGCCGTCGCCAGGCGCTCCGGATCGATGTCGTGGAGCGTGATCGTCGTTCCGGCCAGCTCCGGGAAGGCGGCAAGGTCGGCCAGCAGGATCCGCGTGAACTCGACGCTGCCCGCGCCGATGAGCGTGATACGAGTCATGCTCGATAGTGTTCTACGTGGGCATCAAATGCGCAAGAACGCGCGTTCGGCTGGGACCCAGTGCCGTCGCCCTACTTACATCGACAGGTTCAACATAATTCGATCGAAAAACTGGGAGCAGATCACGTCGATCGGACCGCAGCCCGAGGTGAGCCGCATGCCTAGGCACGGGGCCCGCGATCGCCGGCGACCGCATTGGCGAGCACGCTCCTCGCAATCGCCCCAAATTCAAGCGTGAGAGCTGGCGTGACGCCCCGATCCGGAGGGCTGCCGCTTCGTCGCCGCTCAGGCCACGACAGTGAGACTCCTGCTCCCGGACTCGGATAGGTCGAAGCAGAAGCGCGCCTACCCGCCACGGCTCGTCGGCTGGGTGCACGTCGTTCGTGATAGCGGCAGTCTGCGTCCGTTCCAGACCGCACGACCGCTTGACGACCCCTGACGCACGAGTCCGCGATCGCTTCGCGCGACCGGGCGATCGCGGCGATCGCGGCGATCCACGCGTGACGCGCACGATCGTATCCGCCCAACAGGGGACGTCGCAGATGGAGGCCTGCAACGGCCAAGACGAGCACCCCGTGCCGCCATCGTGACGGCCACGTTTGGGCTGGCATCTCGTCCTACACCAGCATGCGCACCTGGCGCTTGCTGCCGCGTGCGCCCATGCACGCGACTGGCTGCTGTCCACCAGGACACCCTCACCAACAGAACCCGAGCTCACGAAACCCGCGGACACGATCCCGACCCATCCCGATCCTCACTGAAGGCCTTCGCCGCGACCTCGATGAGCCGGGCCTCGCGGAGACCCGCGCTGTGACGCATTCCCCCGCCGAGCGTGTCGCTTCTCGATCGACCTTGCAGCGCTGGCATGTTGAGCCGGTCGCGGGACCTGTCTAGTGAGACGCGCGTCGGGAGGCAAGGTGACGCAGGTCGAGCTTGCTGATACGCAGGGCGTTGAGCACCTGCAGTCGTTGCGCTAGTCCGGAGCCGCCCTGCACGACCAGCCAGGCATTACCAACTCGTTTGGCTGTCACACCGAAGTTGCGCGAGAACAACGAGCTGGGGAAATGCCCGGTTGCGAGGTTGACTGAAAACGATGGCTTGCGCTGGCCCCGGCGCGATGGTGGGAAAGCCAGCCAACGTCGCAAC